>Ga0233425_10006123_pt1 | contig 18206 bp, 12 predicted proteins | sample Watercolumn_Towu_2_FD_181712 | JGI IMG/M metagenome (GOLD analysis project Ga0233425, IMG submission 181712) | Freshwater microbial communities from Lake Towuti, South Sulawesi, Indonesia - Watercolumn_Towuti2014_140_MG | ecosystem: Environmental > Aquatic > Freshwater > Lake | place... | reverse complement strand
GGTGGCGGCGAGGAGGGCGAGCGGCGTCTTCATGGAGGCAACGGTGGGCGGGCAACCTTGGCGTCCGACAGTTTTTTCACAAAGCGGACTGCCGCGCGACGATTTTCGAAATCAGGCCACGACGTGCATCATCTTCGCTCGAAGGGCGCCATCCCTCGACGCTACGCGGTGCCCCTCTCCACCTCCGGCCAGCCGCCGCGATTGAACGAATGGATAAGCTCCTGGGCGGCGGCGGAGAAGGCCTGCAAGTCCTCCTCGGGCACCTCGATCACTTGGTCCGGCTCCAAGATGAGCAGACCGTCGTTGCCGAGCTCGGCAATCGCCTGCCGCACCGCCTGCCGGATGCTCCCCGCTGAGCCGGTCCCGAAGGTGGTTTGGGTCGAGAGGCCGCCCCAAATGCACAGGCGGCGGCCGTAACGCCGCTTTAGGGCAGCGAGGTCGTTGGCACTCGTCTGAATATTGAACGCGGCAAAACCCAGTTCAACCAGATCGTCCATGATCCGCGCGAGATTGCCGCAGCTATGCAGGATGACTGGCAGGCCGGCGGCCTGGTAAAGCTCCACCAGGCGCGCCAGGTGCGGTCGGATGAGGCCGCGCCACGTGGCGGGCGCCATCAGGAGATCCGCCTGCGAACCGTAATCATCCGAGATCCGGGCGGCATCCACGCCGATTCGAATATACTGCTCGGCCACCGCCACCTGCCACTCAGCGATGCGCGCCAGGACCGCGGCGGACAATTCAGGCTCGGCCGCCAACCCGAGGAGAGCGTTCTCCATGCCGACCAAACTCCAAAATCGCTCGAACAGCGCGCAAACCTGCCGGGCAATCACCACGGTGCGGCCGCGCGCTTCCAAGGTCTCGGCCCGCGCCCGCTCCCAGCACGCCGGCTGCTCGAGGTCCGGGAAAGGCAGGCGCAAAGCCTGTGCCAGTGAATCCGCCGGGTGGCGCGTGGGATAAGGCAGGGTGGCCCGCGTGCCGGTCCACGTCACACCCCAAAGATCGACGCCCCCTTCCCGCGGCACCAGCGCCCCGGCGTGAGTCACAAACGAGTAGGCGCCCTCTCCGTAGCGTCGGTCGAAACCACATTCCACGGGGATCCACTCGGGCGTGCCGCGGTGCAAGACTCGCAGGAGATTCTCAGCCGGGGTGAGCATGTTCGCTGGGGATCACGGGTGGCGCGGCCTGGTTCCGCCTCGGCGCCCGGAAGTCGTACGGCCTTAACCGAGTTCAATCTGGATTTTCACGCTGGCGGGTTTCATGTGGCAGGCATAATCGAAAGCCGCCACGGAATCGGCAAAGGCGAACCGATCCGTCAGCAACGGTCGAACATCGATCTGGCGGCTCGACATCAACGCGAGCGCCCGCGGGAAGACGTGCGCATAGCGAAAAACGCTCTCCAGGCGGGCCTCCTTGACCTGCGCGGCGACGACATCGAACGGCACCGGGGCTCCCGGCATGCCGATCAACACCAGGCTGCCGCCGGGGCAGAGGACCTCCAGGGCTTGGGCGATCGTTTGGGGCAGGCCGACCGCGTCGAAAACCACGTCGGCGCCCCAGCCGTCGGTGGCGCGACGCACGACGGCACCGAGATCGTCCGCGCTGACGTCGACCGGCGTGATGGGGCCGAGCTGGGCGGCCAGCGCAAGCTTGGGAGCCTGGAGATCAGTGATGATCACCCGGCTGCAGCCGCCGGCGATCGCCGCCATTGCGGTCACCATCCCGATCGGGCCGGCACCCAGCACGACGGCGACCTGGCCAGGCTGCAGTCGCGCCTTGCCCGCGGCATGCATCCCCACTGCGAGCGGCTCCACCATGGCTCCCTCCCCGAAACTGACATTGTCGGGCAACCGAAACGTGAACGTTTCCGGATGGACGACGGTCGGACGCAGGCAACCATGGACAGGAGGCGTCGCCCAGAAGCGCACGGCCGGATCCAGGTTGTAGATTCCGAGGCGCGTCGCGCGACTGCGGGGATCCGGCACCCCCGGCTCCATGCAAACCCGATCGCCCACGCGCAAGGTCGACACCGCCGGGCCGACCGCTTCGACCGTGCCCGCGGCCTCGTGGCCCAGCACCATGGGACTGCGCACCACGAAGGGGCCGATGGCTCCGTGGCGGTAGTAGTGCACATCGCTGCCGCAAACTCCGACCGTATGAATTCGCACCCGGACATCGTACGGTCCGAGCGGTTCATCGATCTCGATTTCGCGCAGGTTGAGCTTCCGGGTCGGTTCGAGGACGAGCGCTTTCATCTTGGGAGGAAAAACTCTGCCGCAAATTCCGCGGTTGCAGATTCGGGTTCCGGGTGGCTGTTCATCCCCGCGATGGCCGGGGGGAGCCGGTCGATGGGATCCGCAGGTTCAAAGATGTGATTTCCACGCCACGCTATGGTCCACGGGCGGGCGGGCCCGGTTCGTGGATCGAGATCTCCATCTGGCCGAAGTCGACTCGGACGGTGTCGCGCCCAAGTCGGCATGTCGCGGTGGCTCCCTCGATGAAGAACAGCGGTTGTTCGGCCCAACGGGCGGTTTCCGCCGCCGATTGGTTCAAAAAGGTCACGATACACGCCCAATCCTGGCCCGGCCACGACGTATGGTTCGCCTCACCGACCAGGCTGAGGTACTCCTGGAGCAGCGGCACGCGTCCCGAGCCGCGTTCCTCGCCGTGGTAACGCATGACGTTCGCGCGGCCATCTCCGCGACGCACCACATAGCCGATCCGTTCCCCGAGGTTGAGCCAGTCCGTCGGCATCGCCGTGACCGTGTCGCCCCCGCCAATTCCGATGACGCGGGTGCTCCCATGTCGGCCGCGCAGAGTCCGTTCGTTTTCCTGCAACGGGTAACCATGTCCGATGATTCCGGTTTCCCGCGTTTTCACGCTTCCGCCGGCGGAGGTGCGCAGCCGCTCCACGTACACGGTGAGGTCACGGGCCAGCGACGCGTAGGCGAACTCGTGCGTGACATTGCCGGCTTTTCGGACCAGCCGGCCACAGACGCCAAAGCGGTCGCTTTCGACGACGTGGTGGATCTTCTCGAGCTCGGCCTCCGCGCGCGAGGGGTTCCGGCCGTTGATCACGCCAAGGTAGGAAGCGTAGTGGGGCCAGATCACCCAGGTTCCGTCAGTCGGCAGGGCCAACGCCATGCGGTTCGGCCCCCAGGTGAACGAGGCGAACTTGGTCGGGGTCCGGTGCAGAATCGCGGCGCCCTGTTCCAACCGGAGCACGCCAGAGGCGCGCTGATTGAAGGCTTCCGCGGAAACCGGGGCGGTCGTTTCGCCGCGGAAGGCGTGGGCCAGGTAACACGCCACGAGACGGGAGGCGCAGAATCCCCCATACTCGAGGTCGCGCCGGACATTATAAAAACCGCCCTCCTGTTTTTGAATCGAGCGCAGGGTGTCGAGCGCGACCCGTTCAAGATACGCCGCCACCGCGTCGCCCCGCAGCAAGCCCAGATAGGTGTAAATCACGATGTCGGTGCACTGGGTATGCACGATCTTCCAGTCGTTGCCCCCGAACGAAATGGGGGCTCCGTCCCACGACATGCAACGCAGCAGAACCTGAAATGCTCCGTCGGTGTTGTGGAAGCAGGCCTGCGGGACCGGTGCGCCGGCCAGCAGGTAATGCTGCGCATTCTCCAGCATTTCCCCCACGGTGAGCTTGAGGTAGCCCACATGCACGAGCCCGTGATTCTCGACGGTGAAATCCGGGTGGGCGTTGACCGTGTTGACCCAGTCGCGGACCGGCCGGCCGTCGTCACCGCGCTGGGTGTTCTCCTGATCCGCGCGCCGGGAAAGGGAGTTGTAGAGGTAGAGTTTTGCCGAGTGATCCCACGCCGCCGCCCGCGGGTGACGAGGCAGCATGTTGGCCGCCAGCGAAGTGATCAGGGCATCCCAGGCGTTTTCTTCCGCGCCGGTATTGCTGAACTCCTGGTCCCGCGGTGGTCGGATGAGGATTCGATCCGCCTCGAATTCCACCAGACGCGCCACCGCCTGCCTCATGGGTTCATCGAGATGCGGCCACAGCATCCAGCCGCCCAGCCCGGCGGAACGCGCCCACATGGCCGACTGCCACACATTGCCCCAGGGTTTGCCGTTGAGACAGCGACCGCCGCCGGTCACGTGGCTGGACGTGAGATAGCGGAGCGCCGCGATGGCCTCCCGTTGGCATCGCTCGCGCTCGCCCATGTCGACCTGCCCCCCCGGGGGGGCGACCGCGCTCAGAAACGCATTGACCTGCACGGCGTAGGTTATCGGGCGGATCTCGTTCTCGGTGTTGCCCTCCAGTCCGTAGTAGCCCCAATCGGGATGTCCCGGCACCGGAGCGAAATGTCCGGCGAGGACCCGCGACCACACCTGGATCGACTGATAGAAGTCCCGCAGGAAACGGCGTGATTCGTCGCTGACGGGCCGTTGCACCGCCTCAGGGTGAACAAAGGCGCGCACGGTGGAAAGGAGTGCGGCGCCTTCGCTGGGTGGCATTTCGACCTCGCGGGCCTTTTTTGAGGGCGGAGGATCAGAGCGCAACTCGGCGGCTGAAGCGGCGGACGGCGCGGACGCCCCCCCGGAAAGCGCCAGACAGAGCAGCGTCTGCCCGGCCAGGCGGAGACGCCGGCGATAGGATGGTGGCTGGTTCATTCGTGGATGGTCCTCGTGTGCAGGTTCATCGAGGCGGACAATTTGCCGGCGGCGGGTGGCACGTCTCGAGGGCGGTTCTTGCCGAAAACATCACGCCTCCCCGCGCCGGCGGGCACTGGGGCGCAGCGCCGCCGGAAGCGCGGCGCCACCTTGATTCCAGGGCGGAACTTCCTGCTCGTGTCCGAGGTACGCTCCTTGTTGGCGCAGGACCGCCCGCAATTCGGCCGGGTTGAGCTCCCTGGGGGTCACCCCTTGGGTCACGCAAAGGGCAGCCGCCGTACCGGCCGCCTGGCCCAGGCCCATGCAAGTCGCCATCACCCGCACCGATCCCTGCGCCAGAAAAGTGGCGGAGATCGATCGCCCGGCCACGAGCAGGCTATCCACGCCCCGGGGTAACAAGCACCGGTACGGGATCTGATAATAATCGCCGCAGGGCGAAAGGATGAGCTGGCGTCCCCCAAAACGGGCGCTGCCGGTGTGCAGATCGATCGGATGCACGCCGTTGGCGATGCCATCCGCAAATTTCACGCTGTTGAGCACATCGTCTTCCGTCAGCACGTAATCGCCGGTAATCCGGCGGCTATCGCGAATGCCCAACTGCGGCGCGACGGAAAGCAGCACCGCGTCCTCGCAACCCGGTACGTGCCGGCGGAGCAACTCCAGCTTCCGCCACACCTGGCGCGTGGCCTTCGCCTGGGCCTGCGACAGATCCTCGGTCTTCGTCGCGTCGAAGTTGGTCACACCGCTGGAGGAATTCACCGTGTACTCCCCCACCCGCGGAAGTGCCATCAACCAGCAACCGGTCCCGCCTGCGGCGGCGGCCTCCTCCGCCGGCCAAGACGCCCACACGCGGTCCTTGGTGAGCCGCACCTGACCGAGGCGAAACATCAAGGTCGGCGGCTTCGTCGCCCCATCGTCCTCGCTTCCCTTTTGGAAGGGTGCGCCGGCGAACGCCGCGAGATCCGCATCGCCCGTGGCGTCGACGACGAAGCGGGCCCGATAGATCCCGGGGCCCGACTTTCCGCCGACCACGACGCCCCGGACGGCATTGCCGTGTTTTTCCACTTCGACGACGTGCGTGTGCAGATGCCAGTCCACGCCAGCCGCCTCGACCAGCCGGAGCGTCGCCAGTTTCACGGCCTCGCCGTCGACCGGCAGGACTTGGGCAACGCTGGCGACCGGGCAGCCCGCTTCGTCGCGGCGCGTCACACACTCGCCGTGCTGGTCGCGCCGGGCGACGCAGTCGTGCCGGTACGTGTGCCCGGCGGTGCCTCCCGGGATTTCCGCCAGTCGTTCTACCCACTCTTGGGCGATGCCCGTCACGATCTGCAGATGGCGGGCATGGTATCCATAAACCGGATTGACCATGCCGGCCGAGGCCATGCCGCCGAGGAAGCCGTAACGTTCGAGCAAGGTCGTGCGGACACCGTTCCTGGCCGCTGCAACGGCGGCGACGAAGCCCGCCGGCCCGCCGCCGCAAACCAAGACCTCGCATTCGCCAACGATCGGAAGCGGGGAACTGGAATCTCGCGTCATGGGAATCGGCTTACTCAGCTTCCGCGGCTTCCAGCGGTTCGAGAATCGCGCCCTGGGCCGCGAGGGTCCTTTTCAGTTGCCCGCAGTCGACGGCCCGCGGCTGGCCGTTCCCCCGGGCGGCCAGGGCGGCGGCGACCCCGGCTGCCTGCCCCGTCGCGGCACAAGTTGCCCCCACCCGGACTGAACCCAGCGCCTCGCGGGTCGCGGAAAGGCAGCGCCCGGCGGCCAGCAGGCCCTCCACCCGCCGCGGAAGGAGGCACCGGTAGGGAATTCCGTAGGGGCGCGGCACATACATGGCATGAACGCCGACCTCCCCCTCCGCGGGATGGACGTCGATCGGCCAGCAGCCCACCGCAATCGAGTCCGCGCAGGGCGAATTCGCCCGGATCTCGTCCGCGGTGAGCACGTGTTCGCCGATCAGCCGGCGCGTTTCCCGGATCCCGATTTGCGTGCTCGTCTGCACGAGGCGCGCGCGCTCGAAGCCCGGCAAGTGCTCCCGGAAGTAGCCGGCGAGCGCAAAGGCGTCGCGCCGGCCTTGAATCTCGGCCCGGGTCAGCTCGGCGGCAACCGAAGCGTCGCCGGAGATGCGAGTCGCGTTAACCCACACGACATCCCGCTCGAGGCCGCCAAACCAGGGACCCCCGAAGCCCGGCAACCGGCCCTGTTCACGGGCCCGTTGCATCGCCGCCCGATCGCACGCGACGTCGCGCCGCACCGAGGCGTACTCGCTCAGCAGCGGTTCCTGCAACAGCACGGCCTCGGGCCCGATGGGAATCAGCGCCGGTTGCGTGAGGTCTACCCGGGAATTCGGCGTCACTCCTCCCATCCGGAACGGCAGCGTCATCGGCTGCAGTTTCGCGCTCTTGTCATACGGGGCGCCGCTGCGGGCCAGCAGGTCGCCGTTGCCCGTGCAGTCCACCGTCACTCTGGCCAGAATCGCCCGGCGCCCGTCGGAGTTTTCGATGCAGGCGCCGGTCACGGCGGATCCCGCCATGATGGGGGCGGCCGCGCGGGTGTGGTACAGCCGCGTCACCCCTGTTTCCAGCAGCAGGGCGTCGGCCACCAGCTTCATGACTTCGGGATCCGAGTTCAGCACCCAGCCCGCGTGGTCCTCCGCTCCACCCAAGGCGGCCGCCCGCGCCAGCCATTCACCCGGCACCCCGGCCACGCAACGCCGATACGGGCGCAGCCAGGAGTTGTAGCCGGCCAGCGTCAACACCATCCCGGCGGTCCACATGCCTCCGAGGAAGCCATGGTTTTCGACGAGGAAGGTCCGCGCGCCGGCCCGCGCTGCCCCGACGGCGGCACACACCCCCGCCGGGCCGCCGCCAACCACGAGCACCTCGACCTCGTCGATGACCTCCACCTGCCTCGCCTCCTCCTGAATCGTCCGGGTGCTCACGTGTTTGCCTTTCCCACCGCTCACACCTTCAGTCCACTCACGTCAACGGGCAGCCGGCGGTTCTCCCGCAGCAACTCCTCCATGGTCAAATAGCACCTCCGCGCGGCCGCCTCCCGGCCGAGGATGGCCGTCAGGTGCCCGTCGACGGCGCGTTGGACCGTGGGATTCTCAAACCGACCTTCCGTGATGCTGCGGTAAAACTCGGCGATATTCCGGGCCGGCCCCTCCCGCCCCAGCGCGGGGCTGATCTCCCCGACATAGTGGCGCTCGCCGCCGCGCACGTAAGCCTTGCCTTTGTACCCGAGGTGCGCGGTCGCCTGGGTGCCAAGGATGCTCGCGGAGAGGTTCGCCAGATCGAAGTTGTTGTTCAGCGCCTGCGTGACGTGCGTCCACAGGACTCCGTCGTCCTGTTCGTAAATCACCGCCGCCACGTCGGTGCGATCGCCCTGCGGTTGGGGCCGGCACGTGCGCGAACGGCCGCAGGCCGCGCTCGGCCGCTGGCCGGTGACGGCGATCACGCCATCGATGATATGGATGTCGTATGACACAATCGTGTCGCCCCCCAAAGCTGTATCGGACAACCAGATACTCCGGCGTAACCGATCTGCGATCGTCGGCCCCCGCGGCGGATCCGGCCACGCCCGCCAGCCAAAGCCGAAGGAGGTGATGTGCGCGATCCGGCCGAGCGCTCCGGCGCGGACGCGATCGGCGACCTCGCCGATCGCCGGATCGCCCGGGATCTGGTAGTCGACCAGGAAGCAGCGCTGCCTTTGCGTGGCGCGTCGGCCGCATTCGCCGATGAGCAGGGTGCCGGGCACGTCCACCGCGACCGGTTTGGCGAGATAGACGTGCACGCCCGCGTCGACGGCCGCCCTGGCCTGTTCCGGATAGAAACACGGCACGTCCAGGATCGCCACCGCTTCCACCCCGCTGTCCAGCAGGCGCCGATACCCGGAGAGTCCGGCGAAACACCGCGACCGGTCCACGCCCAGCTGTCCGCCAGCCTGCACCGCGACGGGCTCGAAATAGTCGGCCACGGAGTGAAAGGTGAAGCCGCCGTGCGCCTGGAAGAGCTTCGCGATCACGTTCAAGCCGCGGCTGCCACAGCCGATCAGCCCCAGCTTGATTTCGCGCGCAGCCATCCGGGTGGCCGGCAGGCCGCCGGTCGCGGGTGCCGCTCGCAACGCTGGAGCTGAGGCAGCGCCCGCCGCCAGCATGGTGCCAAGGAAGACGCGCCGGGAAGAAGAGGAGGAGGTTGTGTTCATGGAGTTGCTCCGGAGACTTGCGGATTCGACGGACGGTCGCGGCGGGCCCGGCGAGTGCCGAGCACGATGGCGGCGTACGCCAGGAAATGGAGGAAACCCAACGCGACAAAGACGGGCCCATAGCCCACGCTGTGGATGATGCGCCCGGCCGCGAGCGTTGAGAGGATCCCCCCGATCGCGCCGCCCACCGACGAAAGCGACAGGTACGTGGCGACGTGCTCGCGGGGAAAGGTCTCCGACAGGAGGGTGAGTTGGTTCGCCATCCAGCAGGATTGTGCCGCCAGAACGATCCCGATCAACGCGAGGGCAAGATAGGCCGAGGGCACCTGCACCGCGACGACCGAACAGGGCATGAGACAGGCCGCGACCAGCATGACTCGCCGGCGTGCCGCGCTGGGATTCCAACCCCGCCGCACCAGCCAGTCGGACAACGCCCCGCCGCCCGGCCCGCCGATATCGGAAGCCAGGAACGGCATCCAGGCAAAGACTCCGACCATCGCCAGGGAAAAGCCCCGGGCGGTTTGCAGGTACTCCGGCAGCCAGAAGGAAAAGAAGAACGAGATGGAATCGGTGAGGAAACGCGCAACAAAGAAGCCGAGCATCGCCGGGTGCCGCAGGGCCTGGCGGAAGGAGATCTGCGTGCCGACGCCCGCCTCGGGCGCGCTGCGTTCGGCGAGGATGTACTCCCGCTCCGCCGCCGGCAAGCGCGGCTGCCGCTCGGGTGCTTCGTAGTAAACCGACCAGAAGATCAAATACACGAAACCGAGGCTGCCGGTGATGACAAACGCCCATTGCCAGCCGTACAAACCGGCGAGGGCGGCCACCAGGGGCGGAGCGATCACCGCACCCAGCATGTTGCCGTTGGAAAACAACGCAATGCTGAGGCCGCGTTCGCGTTTCGGCGCCCACTCCGCCAGCGCCTTGACGCCACAGGGTGCATTGAAACTCTCCCCCAGCCCCAACGCGAACCGCCAGGCAAGCAGCGCCATCCATCCGGTGGCCAAGGCATGCCCCATCGCGGCGAGGGACCATGCACTCAGCGCGATGATCACCGCCAGTCGCACCCCGATCCGGTCGACCACCCTCCCGCAAAAGAGGTAGCCCGTCGCGTAGGCGACCAGAAATCCGGTCACGATATAAGAGTACTCGACCGGCGTAAAGCCCAGGACCTCCCGTACCGTCTTCGCCAGCACCGAAAGCGTCTGGCGATCCAGGTAATTGATCGCCGACAGGAAGAAGAGCAACGCCACGATGCGCCAGCGGTAGGGGAAGCGCGACCGCGCCAGGGACCGATGCGTCATGGGCAAATCCCGACTCGAGGGACCGCTCCAAAGCCGGGCCGCTCGGCTGCCTCCCGGTTGTGACGGCCGGACTTCCGCCCGCCTTCGAATTGCCGCCCGCGCGCCGCGCAGGCGGATGCCGGTATTCCGCGCAGAAAAACCGGGCCGGCGGGATCAGAAGCGGATGACATTGGTCCAGGTATACTCGCGGGGTTGCGTGGTGAAGAGCGCGCTCTTCACTCCGTTCCAGCCCGTGATGTTGTTGGGGCGGATAATCACCTCGTAACGATTGAAGACATTGCGCACGTTGAGCTGCGTCGACCAGCCGAGGTGCCGCAGCTTCCGCTCGTATCCCAGGATCGCGTCGAAGGTGCCACGGGTGGGCCGCGAGAACACCTGCCGCGACGCGGTGGCGCTGTAGCCATTCGGATAGTAGTAGAAATCCGCCACGCGCCAGGCGAAATTCGCGGTGCCACCGACCTTGAGCCCACGCAATGGTCCGCCGGAAAGCGTGTACACACTGGTGAAGTTGGAGCTGATTTCCGGATAGCCCGTCGTGCGGTCACCGGCGCGCGATGTCACCACCTTGTCGATGGGAGTCACGCCGGTGAGCTGGTACCGGGAGATGGGTACGCCCGTGACACCAGTCCGGATGGATCCATGGGCCGGATTGACCGCCAGCAGAACCGTCCGGCCGTTGGACGTTCGCAGCACTCCGTTCTCCGGGTCGGGATTTGCGTAGTAGGCATTGCCGGGCGTGCTGAGGGCCGCGATGGTCAGCGGGATATAGCCGGCGTCGGCGGCAGTCCCCGGCGTCGCAAGGAAGGTCGGCCTCACGTATGCCACGGTTCCATTCGCATAGGTCACCTGCCCTTGGGCGTTGGCGTAAAACTGGTCATTGTAGAGCACATCGTAGGTGGTCGTACTTCCAATCGTCCCTTTCACGAACGCGGCTGAGAGTCGCATCCGCCAATTCCTGGCCGGCTGGGCTGTCAGCGCGGCATGCACGCCACTGGATTTCCGATTGACATTGATCACGGTGCCGGTGGCCCCGAGATGCCGGCCATTGATTCCCGCGGGATTGATGCTGTCGCGGACATTGGTTGTGATGGCGTAGGGATCGTCGGTCGCGGAGACCGCATACACTCCCAGCGAGCCGGAGATCCGGCCCTGCCCGTCGCCGAGTTTGACTCCGATTTCGCCTCCCACCGAGTGGGAGATCTGCGCGGGCTTGCCGAGGGGATCCGCGGGAACCGTGAGCAAGACTCCGGGGAGATTATAAGTGTCGGCGACGGCGAAGTAAGGCCGGAGCCAGGAGGTCGCGGCGTAGTTGGCGCCAAAGGAGTAGCTCATCCCGGTGTTGGACGCCTCAATGGCCGGGATGGCCGTCGATGGCAGCTGGCGATTTTGTGCGTACATGTAGCGCACACCGAACAGCGTGGTGAGGCGGCCGTCGCCCCACTGCGTGTAGTTCACCGCAAACGTGCCGCGGCTAATCGCCCGGCTGTGGATGTATTGGTCGGTGCCGGTGACGCCTTGCGGATTCAGCGGCGAGATGAGGGCGGGATCGGTTTGGTTCTGGGTCTGCAGGACGTAATTGACGCCATTAAATGTGATGCGGGTGGCGCCCGCCCAGGGGAACGGCGTTTCCACGGGGCCGTTTTGGACCGACCAATACGGGTTCGGCGAGTTCATGATTGCCCGGGACCCGTTGGCCGCCCGAATGACATTAAAGGAGTCATCCGCCCGATAGAAGGCCTCGCCCTCCGAAGTATAGTTCCCCTCGGTGAAATCCGCCCCCACGATGGTCGAGCTCCGCGCCCTGCCGCTGAACAGCGAATTGGAAAGCAAGGCGGACAAACGGAAGGACTTCGAGCGCGACGGCTGGTTCGACCGCGCGGCGCCTGAACCCCCACCGCCAATCATCGCCCACTGTCCCGGTAATGGATTCGTCGGCGCAATCGGGGACACCAGCGAAAGAGCACTGGCAAAGCCCAACACGCTCTCCTTGCTCTGGTAGCCCGCCGAGACTTGAGTCGATAGCCAGCCGTTCCACCGGGTATCTGCGGTCAAGGAGGCCAGGCGGGCGGTGGTGAGCTCGTTGCGCAAATTGCCGCTGAAGGAGTCGACGTTATCCCAGTTGATGTGGCCGCCCGCGATGGGGCCGGCGCCACTGGGCCCGCTCGCACTCGCCATAATCTGGTTGGTCGCAAGGAGATACCGCAGGTTCTGTCCGTGGCGGGCATCGGCGGCGGCACTCCCCGCGTTGACCGTGTAGCCTTGTTGGATGAAGCGGTCGAGCCGGGTCTGCTTCCCGGTGAGCCGCAGGGTGGTCTGCCCGATCCTGCCCGCCACCTGCAGATAATGACCAACCAGGGGTCCCCCCATCCAGTCGCGGTTGTCCCCGAGTTCCTGCCGCATCACCGACAGCGCCAGGGCCAGCCGGCGACTGCCAAGCCCACAATCGAACTGCGCGATCGTATGGCCAAATTGATCGATCTGGAACTTCAGCGCCCCATGCGCACCCCGGTCGAAATGCGCCTGTCTTGAGATGGTGTTCACTACCCCGCCTCCCCCGCCGTTGCCGTAAAGGAGCGCCTGCGGCCCGTTGATCACTTCGACGCGCTCCATTCCAAAGTTGCTGTTCAATCCCGTGCCCGCCGGAGATGGCAGCATGAATCCGTCCTGTTTGACCACGGCGGCGCCCAGACCGCGCAGCGTCACTCCGGCGGAGACATTGTCCCCACCGCCGCGATCCATGGGCTGGTTGATCGGAATCCCCGCCACGTCGCCCGCGGCGGAGCCGGTGCCGGACCCCGCGGCAAAATCCCGCAGCATGTTCTCCAGCGTGGTGCTGTTCGTGTCCTCCATGAAGGCCAGGGTGAAGATGTCCGCGGAAATCGGCAGCTTGCCCAGCTCCGCATTGAAGCTCGTCATCGAATTCGAGTTGATCGCGCCGTAGCTGTTGTCGGGAGCGCTGCGCACTTCAAACGGGCTGAGTTCCACCGGGGGTTCAGCCGTGATCGGTCGGGCGGGTGGGAGCGTTTGCGCGAGCGTGCCAACCGGGAACAGGACAACAGTGAGCGCGGCGGAGATCAGGCGGCGGGTGCGTTTGGCTTTCATGGTTTGACCTTGGACTGGGGTTCGTTCGGTGGTCGTGGCTCGGCCGGCCGCGTTCCGGAGCGCAACCGGCTCGGAATCCGTCGTGCACCCGGCGTTGCGCACCCCAATTTCCCTTGGGGCTGCGCGGCCATCGGAGCACCATGATTACGGGGGATCACGGACGGAGGACGACATCATCTGGAGGTTTTCGCCGCGCGGGCCTGAACGGACCCCGAGCGAGCGGCTTGAGGGCAAAGACACCAAAATACATTCGTGTCGGGCCTCCAATCCTCCAATGACTGAAATCGTTAAGCCAATGACGAAGCTGAGTCGAGTGACCCTGGCGGACGTGGCCCGTGCGGCGGGCCTTAGCTTGGGCGGCGCGTCGTACGCTCTTCGGGCCCACCCGAGTATACCGGCCCAAACGGTGGAGCGCGTGCGCCGCCTCGCCGACGCGTTGGGTTACCGACCGGATCTCCGCATCAGCTCCCTGATGGCAACCATCCGGAGAAGCCGCCCGCTGACCGCACGGGAGACACTCGCCTTTGTCTGGATCAACACTCCGAAGCGAACCGAGAAGTTGCCCATTCATCTGCAGCATTACGTCCGAGTCATCCTCCACGGGGCGCGCGCGCGCGCGGATCAGCGGGGATGCGACCTGGAGGAGTTCTGGCTCGACGAACGCAACCTGCGGCCGCTCCGCCTGCACCAGATTCTCTCCGCCCGCGGGATTAGTGGGATCGTGGTTTCCCCCGCCGCGAGCGATCACGCCGTGGTGATCGATTGGGACTGGCGCTCGTTCGCCGCGGCCATTATCGGCAATACCGAATGCACTCCATCGCTGCATCGCTCGGCGCTCTACCATTACCGGAGTGTGTGGCTCACCCTTGAACGCCTCCGCGCCGAAGGCTTCACCCGACCGGCGGCGATTCTCAGCCGCAACGTGCAAGATCGCATCCACAGCATGCAGTTGGCGGCCTTCCTGACGAACCATCCGGTGCCCAAGGCCGCGGTTGACTACGTGCGCTTCGGCCTGCCGGAGGGATTCGGGGAATTGGGCCCTTGGTTGCGCCGACTCGCCCCCGACTCATTGATTCTCGGTTGGCAGGTCGACGAGCGCACTGTCGGGTTGCTGCGCAGTTGGGCGACCAAGGCGCGGCGGATCGTGACGATTGACTGGCACCCACACGGCGTCCTGCCCGGCATCGACCCCTGCAACTCCGAGATCGCGGCGAACGCGGTCGACCTCGTCATCGCCCAGTTGCACCGCAATGAGCGCGGCATCCCGCCCCGCCCCACGACCCTCCTGCTGGACGGCATGTGGCGCGAAACCTGGAAGCCGGATGGCGTTTGAATCGCCGGTACGCCCATTCCCCGTGGCCCGACGACGCGGGGGTCGCGCCAACCGCCGCCGCTCATCGGTGCGTGGCTCGTCCCGCTTCCAATCGTGCCCTCCCCGGTGTAATTGCCGGGTTCGCAATCGTGTGTTACGCTTTTGTCGCCATGATCGACGTCATCAAAAAGACCCTGCTCGCCGGTGTCGGCGCCGCAGTCATCACCAAGGACAAGATTGAATCCGCGCTCGGCGACTTCGTCCGCCAGGGCAAAGTCAGCTCCGCCGAGGCGCGCGCGATGGCCGAGAAGATCGCCGAGGACGGCCGTCGCGAGTTCGAGACGCTCAGCCACGAACTTGGCGAGAAGCTCCGCGACTCGTTCGCCGGCATCGACCACCGAGCCCAACAACGCCTCGACGCGCTCGAGGCCCGCGTCGCCGCACTCGAACGCGCCGCCGCTGCGGCCCCCGGCGCCGCCGCCGACAAGATCGAGCCGGCCGCCGGAGACTGAGGTGTTCGCGCGCTGCCCCTACATCTTCCATTCGTCTCCGACAAACCGCACCGGCTTGGGCGTGCGGCCGAACCGCGCCGCAAAGAGGCTCGCCGCGCGCTGGGAAAAGGGCCGTAATTTCGCCCTGTGAAAACGACGCCCGTCATCGCCCTCACAGTGCTTCTCCCCGCTCTTGCCGCCGCCGCCGCCGCGCCGGCCTATGACGTCGTCATCTACGGCGGCACCTCCGGCGGCATCGCCGCCGCCCTGCAGGCCGCCCGCATGGGGCGCACGGCCGTCTTGATCGAACCGACGCAATTCCTCGGGGGGCTCACGACCGGCGGGCTCGGCGCGACCGACATTGGCAACAAGAAGGCAATCGGCGGGATCGCTCGGGAATTCTACGGCCGCATCTGGCAGCACTACCAACAGCCATCCGCCTGGACGCGCCAGCGGCGGGAGGACTATACCAACCGCCGCGGCAGCGCCACCGATCCGAACGAGACGACGATGTGGACCTTCGAGCCGCACGTTGCGACGAAGATCTACGACGACATGCTGCGCGAAGTCGCCCCCAAGGTAACCGTGGTCCGCGGCGAGCGCCTCAACTTGGCCCTTGGCCGCGGTGTAATCAGGGACGGCGGCCGCATCGTGCGGATCGTGATGGAGAGCGGTCGCGCGTTTGAGGGCCGCATGTTCATCGATGCCACCTATGAAGGTGACCTCATGGCAAAGGCCGGCGTGCGTTACCATGTGGGCCGCGAAGCCAACGCCGTCTACGGCGAGACGATCAATGGAGTGCAGGCCGGGCACGCGGTCAGCCACCAGTTCACCAAACCGGTGGACCCCTACGTGCGGCCCGGGGAGCCCGCGAGCGGCCTCCTGCCCGGCATCGAGGCGGGCGGTCCCGGTGAGGAATTTTCCGGCGACCGCAAGGTGCAGGCGTACAACTTCCGCATGTGCACCACCGATGTGCCGGAGAATCGCCGCGCTTGGGAAAAACCCGCCCGCTACGATCCGCGCTGGTTCGAGCTGCTCCTGCGCAACTTCGAGGCGGGCGACCACCGCGTGCCGTGGAACCCCGTCTGGATGCCCAATCGCAAGACCGACACGAACAACAATTTCGCCATCAGCACCGACTTCATCGGCCAAAACTGGGACTACCCCGATGCTGACTACGCCACCCGCAAGCGCATCTGGCAGGCCCACGAAGACTGGCAGAAGGGGCTGATGTGGACGCTCGCCACCAACCCGCGCGTGCCGGAGAAGGTCCGCGCCGAGTTCCAACGCCTCGGCCTCGCGAAGGACGAGTTCACCGACAATGACAACTGGCCGCGGCAACTCTACGTGCGCGAAGCGCGGCGCATGATCAGCGACTACGTGATGACCGAGAAGAACTGCACCCGCGCCGAAGTCACCCGCGACAGCGTCGGCATGGGCGCTTACAACATGGATTCGCACAACATTCAGCGCTACGTGACGAAGGAAGGCTTCGTACGCAACGAGGGCGATGTGCAGGTGCGCGTGCGCCCCTACCCGATCAGTTTCCGCAGCATCCGCCCCCGCGCCGCCGAGTGCACCAACCTCCTCGTGCCGGTCTGCCTCGCCGCCTCGCATATCGCTTACGGCAGCATCCGCATGGAGCCCGTGTTCATGGTGCTTGGGCAGAGCGCCGCCACCGCCGCCGTGCACGCCCTCGAACAGGGCGTCGACATCCAGCGCATCGATCCCGCCCGACTGCAGGCCCGCCTGCTGCAGGACGGCCAGGTGCTCGACTTCGAGAGCCCGCCCCTCGTTCCCCGCGCTCGCGTCGGCAAGGAGAAACTCGGCGGCATCGTGGTCGACGAACTCGAAGCCGAGCGCCGCGGCTTCGACCGCGCCTCCACCGCCCATTCTGCCTATGTCGACCAGGGCTACCACCACGACAACAACGCCGACAAGGGTGTTCAAACCGCGCGTTTCACCCCCACACTGCCTGCCGCCGGCCGGTACCGCGTGCTCGTCGCCTATCCGTGGAACAACAACCGCGCCACCAACGTTCCCGTGCTGATCCGCCACGCCGACGGCGAAACCACGGTCCGCCTGAATCAGAAGAAGACACCGTCGGTCGACGCCCTGCTCGAACCCGTTGGCACCTTCCGCTTCGCCCCGGGTCGCGCCGGCTACGTCGAGATCTCCAACGCCGGCACCGATGGCTTTGTCGTCATCGACGCCGTCCAGTGGGTCGCGGCACCATAGCCCGCAGGGTTCCCACCGCGGCGGCGTGACATCTCCCGACCTGGGCCTGCCGGTCGCCAGCCGGAAAACTCGCTGTAACTTTTCGCGGGATGCTGGGTTCTTTTACCCAGCACCACTTCACCACTTTCCCCGATGACCCTCCGCGAACTCCGTCTTCCTCTCTTCCTCCTTGCCGGCGTCGTCCTCGCCGGCCCGCCTCTTGCCCGTGCCTGGGAGACCGAGAAAGTCAACCGCACCTTCCCTCTCACCGCCGACGGCACCGTTTCTCTCGAGAACGTCAACGGTTCCGTCGAAATCGTCGCGTGGGACAAGCCGGAGGTCTCGGTCGAGGCCGAAATCCGCGGCCGGACCACCGAGGACTTGAAGTGCATCCGCGTCGAGTTCGAAGCCGAGGCCAATCGCCTGGCGATCAAGACCAAGCTGGACCGGAAGGATGGGGCCTTCTGGGGCTCCAGCCCGCGCGGGGAGGTGCGCTACCAACTCCGGGTTCCGGCCGGGGTCTCCCTGAAAAAGGTGTCCACCGTCAATTCCGCAATCAAGGTCGAGGGAGTGCGCGGCGAGGTGCAGATCAGCACCGTCAACGGCGGCATTCGCGCCAACGGCCTCGCCGGGCACGGCCGGTTCAAGACCGTCAACGGCTCCATCCACGCCGACTACGATGTCACCACGGCGGTGAATCGCATCGACCTCGACACCGTCAACGGTGCCTGCACCCTGCGCCTGCCCAACGGCGCGAACGCCCGGCTGCGCGCCGACACCGTCAACGGCGCCGTGCGCTGCGACCTCCCCGTCACAATCGAGAAATCGACCCGCCGCTCCCTGCGCGGCGACATCGGCACCGGCGGCACCTTGATTTCACTCGAGTCCGTCAACGGCAGCCTCCGGATCGAAAAGAAACCGGCCGGCCCCGAAGCGGGCTGATGGTTT
>Ga0233425_10006122_pt1 | contig 18206 bp, 13 predicted proteins | sample Watercolumn_Towu_2_FD_181712 | JGI IMG/M metagenome (GOLD analysis project Ga0233425, IMG submission 181712) | Freshwater microbial communities from Lake Towuti, South Sulawesi, Indonesia - Watercolumn_Towuti2014_140_MG | ecosystem: Environmental > Aquatic > Freshwater > Lake | place... | reverse complement strand
GTCCGGCAGAATCAGGCCATGTACATCGGACCAACGTTAGACAATGGCACCTACGTCGGCCTTCGCAATCAGGCCTTGGGACTACTTTTGCGCAGCTCGAACATGCGCAGATGCCGTGACGGCGGGCAGCTTCGGCGGAGGATTAGTCGATGAACAGGGTACTGTGGGCCGCGGCAGTGTTGGGAGTTTCCTGTGGCTTTCGAGCGGAGTCGGTAGTTGAGTCGGACGGGGCGACAGCGGGAGTCGAGAAGGTTGATGAACCAGGAGAGGATGGTGGGCAGGCAGATCTCGTAGGGGAAGCCCTGACCGTGAGTTGCAGCGTTTCAGCTCCGGTGGTCGCCTGGGTTGTCTCGTCCGGACCGATTATTGCGGGGAACCTGATCGCCAAGTTGGACGCCAACGGAGCTGCAGTGGGCTTGGGCTGGTTCAGTGGGGACCATTTCTCCCTGGGTGGGGTCCAGCCCAAGTCCGAAGCTCCAACCCACGGAATCTCTGATCTGGTCGTTGCTCACGTGGATTCGGAGGGGAATGTCGCCTGGCTGCTGGTGGGAGGGGGGGCATCCGGGGATGAGTTCACGTCCCTGGATGCGGAGGATTCCGGCGCTTTTGTCGGGGGTGGCTCCTTTGGAAGCGGGAAGATAGCATTGGCCGGAAAGGACCTAGTCTCGTCGCATGTCGGGGGGGGGGAGGCCTGCGACACTGGCTGTGCCGACGCTTTCCTCCTGACCGGGGGTGTGGATGGAACGGTCGATTGGGGGCCGAGCATCATCGCCGACGAGGCGGCGAGTGTTCAAGCCGTCCGATTCGGTGGGGGGGACAAGGTGTTCGTGGCGGGCAGTTTCTGGGGCGAGTGGGCGCAAGTAGGGGCCATTGAGCTGAGTGCGGAGACAGGCGCGTGCGATGGTGGGTTTCCAGCATTTCTGTATGACGGTTTTGTTGCCAGGTTCAACGCCCACACCTGGCTCGTTGATTGGGCATTGACGGTCGGTGGACCGTGCTCGAACGGTCTGGTTTCTCTAGCTCCAGCGGCTACCGGAGGCATCTACGTGGCTGGGGGCTTCACGGGCATGGGAGAGGGACTGAGCGCAGGCGGCCTCATATTGGAGGGTACCTGTGACCCATACTTGGGTACGGGGGGTTGTTCCAATGCGTTCGTGCTCAAGTTGGACGATAGCGGCGCGGCGGAAGAGGTTTGGAAGCAAGGTTTCGATACGTATCCGCCCTTGCTGGACGATTTCGATGACGGGAGCGTCGTAGTTGCGGGAGGTACTCGAGCCGACCACATCGATGTCAACGGGAAGACCCTGGTCAACCATTTGGCGGACGATGTGTACCCTTATGGGGACTCTTACTTCCCCGATGACTACGTGTTCCTGTTGAACAGTCAGGGAGAGCCGATCTGGATGACAAGCACCGAGTCGGGGGCCCCGATAGACATCAGTGCCCTTGCGGTGGATCCCTTCGGCGGGACGTGGTTCGCGGGACAGGTCGTGGACGGCAGTGCAATCGATTATCCCGGGTGCTTGCCCCAACACTCTTCCGGAAGCTGCCAGGGCGCGAAGTTGTGCTGCACATACGCGGTGGTCCACCTGGCGAAGGAGGGAGACGTGCTTTGGAGCCATGTCTTCCCTATGCCATGTGGATCGTCGGTGTCGTCTTTGGACATTGGCAGCGATGGGGCTGTGCTCATGGGCGGCGTCAGTCCGAAAAGAGGATTCGGCCACTTCGGGGACGTCGAAATTGGGAACGAGAAGGAGGGAGTTGTGTGGCTGATGAAGTTCGTGGTCCCGTGAGACAAGTAGGAGCCCAATCGGGCAGGATTGCCGATCAACAGACGTAGTGCTGGTGTCCTATGCCTCGAGCGCGGCGTCTCCTTCGACCTGGACTTCCACACCGTCCCGTTTCACGATGAGGACGCGCTCGTCGAGAAGCACTACGTGGCGAAACGGAATCTCCGACGGCATCGACTTCTTCCACATGGACGCACTCTCGTCAGCGGTTCCGATGACGGTCAACCCCGATACGTGCCACCGACATGTCAGGAGCTTGCGGAGCCGTGGGAATCCAGGCTCGCCCGGCCAGACTCAGGCCCGCTCGATCTTCGCGATGAGCGCGGACACCTCCTCAGGCATGGGAGCCGTTCCGGTCAGTGCGGACGCAGTCAGGACGAAGCCGCTCTCCACCGTGATGCGTTCCGCCACCGCGGTCCCACCATACCTCTCCCGGATGGCATCCACGATCCGCTGTCCGCCCGCTTCCGCCCGCGACGCGGGCGATGCCGCGGACTCCAGCGCAAACCAGTAGCGGCCGCCCAGCGAGTAGGCCCGCGCCTGACTGCCCACCAGCGCGGCCAGAAATGCCCTTTCCTGCGGGCTGGCCAGCCGCGACGGCAACAACCGCGCGATCACCAGGAACCGTCTCTTCTCCTCCGCCTCCTGGCTTGCCGCGAACCGCTGCACCGCGGTGTCCCCGCTCACCGCGGCAGCCATGATGCCCGTCGGGTCCAGCGCACCGGGCAACGGCCCGGATGCGGGCACCTCGCCCATGACCGTGGCTACAAGCCCCGCGGGAGCCTGGGACGCTCCGGCCCGGAGCGTGGCTGCAACAGGTGCCGATGCGGAAAGGCTGGCCGCTGCCGCCAGGCTCCGCACCAAGTCCTCCGCAGACGGAGGGCGCCTGTCCATCTCCGGGTCCAGTGCGGCCATGAGCGCGTCCACGACGCCCACCGGAATCTCGGGGAGGCCCGCAGGCGCTCGCGGCCGGGATGCCCGCTGCTGCAAGCGCTTCAGGACCGAGGAGAGATCGGTGCCGGGAAACGGCGGGGCCCCGGCCAGCATCTCGAAGTACATGAGCCCCGCGCCGTACACGTCGGACCTGCCGTCCATGGGGCAGCCGAGCAACTGCTCGGGCGCCATGTATGCGGGGGTTCCGACGATGGCACCGGTGCGCGTGAAGCGCTGCTCCTCCTCGCCCGTGGGCAGTGCGATACCGAAATCGATGATACGCGCAACTTCGCTCCTGCCCGACGTGACCACGACGTTGGCCGGCTTGAGATCCCTGTGGAGCACGTGAGCGTCGTGCATGGCTTGCAGCCCCGACAGGACGCCCGAGATGAGATGCGTGGCTGCGGGCCAGGGCATCGCCCCGCGTCCCAGCCTCCTGTCGAGCCCCTCGCCCTCCACGAACTCCATCGCGATGCACGGCGAGCCGTCCTCCAGGAAGCCGTAGTCGAGGATCGCTACCACGTTGGGATGCCGGATGCGCGCCATGAGCTTGGCCTCGCGCTCGAACCGCTGCGCCATGCCCGCCATAGCCCCCGGCGACAGCACTTTCAGCGCAACGGCCATGCCCAGCGTGGAGTGACGGCCGAGGAAGACCTGGCCCATCCCGCCCTCGCCAATCTGCCGCTCCACCGTATACCGGGTCAGCAGCACGTCTCCCTGCCGGATGCTCACGCGTGACCTCCCCTCTGCCCGGAAACGACGTCCGGGGGAAGCAGCCTCACCGGCCCGTCGGGAACCAGCACCCCAGCGCCTACGAGCACGCGGGGCCGCAACGGTCCCGCGTCGCTGCGCTCCAGCACCAGGCCCACCCGCCCATCGGGCAGACGCACCCGCGCTCCCGGAGGCAGGTCCCCATAGGCGGAAACAAGGGCTTTCACCCACAAGGGGTCGAGGCCGGCGCCGCTGCCCACCGCCAGCGCCAGCAGGTCCGCCAGCGTCAGGTCGAACGCGGCGTCGGACGGGCAACGTCCGTGCTCCAGCTCGTAGGCGACGCGCAGCATGGGAAGCACCCCCGGATCCCGGGTCCACGAGCCGGAATCATCGAAGGACATGTACGCGAGCGCACACACCTTGGCCCGATGCGGCTCCACTCCGCTACGCGCCGCGGCAGGGGCAACGATGAGCCTGGCAAACGCGGCCCTGGCTGCTCCCGAAAACGGCAGGCCGCCCCGCTGCTCGAATCCGAGGCACGCCATCGCGAGAACCGCGTGCGCTGCCGCTCGCTGCGCCGGGCTGGACACTCCTAGCTCGCTGAACGCCACCAGCACGTGCAGCGCCGCGGCCACGGCCCGGCGGGCAGGAGTCCATTGGACGGGCACCATCTCGAGGCCCCGCACGGCAGCGTCGCTGCTCGCATGCACGCAGCGCTCGAGTCGCCGCACCACGGCTGTGCCAATCGCGTAGTCCCACGGAGCGCTCTTGCGCGCGACAAGGCTCTCCGCATCCCCGATGGCCAGAGCAAGGTACGCACTGGTGAATACCTCGGGGTCCACTTCCTCCGACTCGGCCCCGGTTCGTGCCCAGGGAATCTCCCGCCACGACAGCCCGGACACCGACACGTCCGCGGCGTCCTTCCGGCGCCCCGCGTCGGCCTCTGCCATCGCGACTCCCAGGCGCAACAGCGCCGCGGGAGCAACCGGAGAAGCGACCGTCAGCTCGTGGATCTCCATGCGGTGGAAGGCGCGCGCAACCTGCTCGGCCATCCGGTAGATCCGCGCAGGAAGCGGCACCATCTGCCGGTCCCTGAAGAACGCCTTGCCGATGAACTGCAGGGTGAACGGCGGACTGCACAGCGTGATGCGGTCGGCCAGCGATCCGGCTGCCTGCAGGGCCAGCGGGTGCGTGGCTCCGTGAGAGGCAGCGGTCTTCATCAGGAGGGTGAGCGCTTCCAGGACGGACTGCGTCCGCTCGACATCCACCGCGGACTGGGCCGGAACAGAGAGGGTTGTCATGACTCCTCCCGGCGCCGCAGCGCAGCCTTGATCGCGTCGCGCACGTCCCGCGACTCGAGGAGCTTGCCGATTCTCCCCCGTGCCAGCGCTTCCAGGGCAGCGGCGTCCTTCTCGATGAAACGCAGTGCGGTGAGCTTCACCTCGTCGCTGGCTTCCCTGGAGCGGACGATGGGCACGAGGTAGCCGGACGCCCCGCCCCGGCCCTGCACCGCAGCGCAGACCATGCGGAACACCGGGAGCGGCCACGCACTGCCATGGGATGCCTGCGCAACCGTTCCAAGCACCGCGCTCCAGTCGACGCAACCGTCGCCGACCAGGCGGGTCACGAGCGCTTCCGCGTCCTTGACCGCAGCGGTGGACAGCAGCTTCATCACCGGCTGCTTGAGCCGGGCAAGCAGGTCGAGCGGAAGAGCCAGGGCCAATCGCGCGCCCGAGGCGGGCGGGCTGCGCTGCAGCAGGTCGCCAACGATGGAATGCGGCGCCTTGCACGCCAGGAGGAGCCGGGCTACCAGCAGTGCGCACCTCTCCGAAAGCCGGCCCGGGTCCACCTTGGCCCAGTAGGCTTCAAAGCCCGTGGACGCCATCAGGTGAGCCAGCCACCGCATCGACTCCGCACTTCCGCAACACCGCTCGAGCAGGCGGCACGCCAGCGCTCGTGACAACGGCGTGGCCGGGGCCAGCAGGATCTCACCCACCCCCTTGATCTCGGCATCTCCAAGCGCAACGCCGCAGCCCAGGGCTTCCCCCGCGGCCTCGGTCTCCAGCGCATCCAGGAGCTGCCGCGCATACGGCTCCTTCCTGCGGCGCATCTCGACCAGGAAGCTCACGAAGCGGCCCGAACCGCCCGCAGACACGAGGGAGAGCATGCGCCGCGCCATGCGCTCGGGCGGAATCAAGCTCTGCAACTCCGGGTATGCAAGAGACAGGAAGACCTGAGCGTCGATCCAGAAGACCGAGTCGTCGCAAGCCCGGGCCAGGGAGCTCGCTTCGCCGGCATCCAGGCGGAGCCGCTCCTCGTCGAGCTTCCGCTCGTACGCGGTCAGCGGCGTCTCGAACTCGCTGCGAGCAGCCGCAGCGTCGAGGTCCGCGGAAGCGATGCGCCGCGCCCCTGCAGACAGGGACGACGCCGCCTCGGCACGCATGGCTCGCAGCATCTCCCGCTGCCGATCGAGGTCCGTCAACGCCGCGTCGAGCCCCTCGGAGAAACCGTAGTCCAGCAGGACTTCGAACCCCTCCGCGCCTTCGGACCACAGCCAGTCCCTGAACCTGTGGATGGACGGAAGGCTCGGTCCAAGGGCCGCCAGCTCGCTTCCGAGACGCACGAGATCCGCAGCATCCGGCGCCTCCGCGACGCCGATGCTCTTGAGCCCGGCCATGAACGCAGGCAGGAGCCATCTGCCCTCCTCGTCCTCCCCAGACAGGACCTCCTCCTCTCCGACCAGCAGCGAGGTGGCCTCGATACGGAATACGACGTCGGGACACTCCGCCCACCGCACGAGGATTCGCTCCGCGATGGCGCCCACGGCCGCGCTGCGAGCCCTGCACGCACGCACGAGGCCGTCCAGGGAAGCAGCCAGGATCCGGGCATTGTTGACCGGGTCGGTTCGATGCCGCTGGCCCTCGCTGCCTTCTGCGGGGGTCTTGTGAATGCTGTCGTCCATTTCCAGCCCTGCCCCACACAAGAATCGCGCTCTGCTTAGTGGGATTGTGGCACCGTGCTGCAAGCGTGTCAACGAGTCGAAGCACCCTGTCAGCCACCGTCGGTGGAGCGTTGATCGTTGATCGGGACGCGGGGCGGTGGCATAGTGGTGCGGATTGGGGCGTGCAATGACGAACGAACCGGGAACCAGGGCTGCAGATCTCGAGGGCGCCAGACCCGTGCTTGCTCCGGGCCTCGAGGTGCGTGACGTCGGGCTCGGAGAGATCGGCGTCGCAGGCGCGGGCTTTCGCGACGTGGTCACCCTGCCGGCCGCAGGGGCTGACGTCCTGCCGCTGCTGGACGGCTCCCGCACGCTGGGCGACGTGACTGCCGAGCTGTGCCGCTCCCTGTCGCACGCCCGCCATCGCATCGTGCTGGAGACCGTGGGCCGGCTCTCCGCCGCGGGCATGGTCACGGGCCTGCCCGCGGCAGGCACCGCAGCACTCACCTTGGCGGCTGCAAGCGCCCGCCCGTCACGGCTCGTGCGCTCGATGACAGCGGCTCTGCACGTGCGCCTCTTCGTCCCGTTTGCCGGCCCGAGCCGCTCCCGTGCAGCGTGCGCGACGCCCCTGGTGCGGGCCGTGCCGTGCGTGCTCCTGCTCGTGGCGCTGGCCGCGCTCATCGCCTGCCACGTGGCTTCCGGAGCCTACTCGTTTGCCGGCCTCCTCGCACGCGGAGGCGCACTGATTCCGCTCATGCTCCTCCTGGGATCTGCACTTGCCGGGTCCACCCGCAGCCTCGGGCTGGCCCTGGCGCTTCGCGCTTCCGGCCGGAGCCTGTCCGGCGCAGGGCTGGCTCTGGCCGCGGGAATCCCCCACCTCGGCGTGGACCTGCGCCAACAAGCCATGCTGAACCGGGCCGAGCGGGTAAGCCTCGCCCTGGCCGGGCTGGCCGCAACCGCGCTGCCCGCAACGGTGCTCACCCCGTGGTGGCTTGCCGGCGGAGGCAAGCAGGTCGGTGCCCTGGCCCTCGGAAGCCTTCTCGCCCTCCTCGTGGACCTGTCGCCCGTGGGGCGCAGCGACGGAGCCGTCGTGGTCCAGGAAGCCACGGGGACCCGCCGGCACCGCAGCCGCTCCGCAGCCTACCTCTTCCGCAAGCTCTGGCGGGACGTCGTGGCGAGGGGCAGCCTGGACCGCGAAGACCGCGGCATGCTGGTCGCGGCGACGTGCTTGCTGCTGTACCTCTTCCTGGTGCTCGCCGCGCTCGCGGCGCTTGCCCCGGCCATGCTGGATGCCATGACCGCCGCGGTACTCGGCCGCAAGGTCACCACCGCGGTCCGCATCCTCGCAGTGGTCACCACGCTCTACGTCTGGGCAGCGCTTGTGGCCACCTGTCTTGCCCTGCTTGCCGCGGCCGGAAGCGCTCTCTACCGCATCTTCCTGGCCGTTGTCCCGCACCCGGAAGCTCGGCCCGCGCCCCCCCTGGACAAGGCCAGCATCGAACAGCTCGCGGCCGACCTCTCCACCGTGCCACCGTTTGCCGGGCTCGGGGCCGGCCTCGTCACGGCCATGCTGACGTCCGGGATGAGCCAGGCGCACCCCCCCGGGTCGGTCATCGTCCGCCAGCGCGACGAGGGTGACGCCTGCTACGTCATCCGCAGCGGCACCTGCCACGTCACCTGGCAGGACGCCAGCGGCGCAGCCAGCACCCTGGCCCGCCTCGGGACCGGCGACGTCTTCGGCGAGGCCGCACTCCTGTCACGCGCACCGAGGAACGCATCGGTCACTGCCGAGACCGCTGTGGAGGTCATCGCCCTGTCACGCAACACGTTCCTGGACGCGGTAGCCGCAACGGGCGGCGACCCCGAGAGCACGGCAGACAAGATACGTATTCATCTCTTCCTGAAGCGGCAGCCGCTGCTGCGGACCCTCTCCCACGAAGCCATGGCCGCACTGGCTGCCTCGGTGCGAACCGTCCACGCACCGGCAGGTACCGCGGTGCTGCGGGAAGGGGATCCGGGGGACGCGATGTTCCTCGTCTATTCAGGCGACCTGGACGTGAAGCGCCGGGACCTCGGACAGGTCGCAGCTCTCGGCCCGGGCGCGGTGTTCGGCGAAATCGCGGTGGTGACGTCCTCCCCCCGGACGGCCACGGTGACTGCACGAACCGACTGCGTGCTCGTCGAGATCCCGAGTCGGGCGTACCGGGACATCCTGTCCCGGGAGTTCTCCGTGGGCCTGGAGCTGGACTGCCAGGTAGAAGACAGGCTGGAGAGCCTGTCCCTGGTCTGAGGAAGCGCTGTTGGAGGTGGCGTAGTGCTCGCTTGGGTCAAGTTCCTCCCGCTCCTGCTGGTCGCCGCGGGCACCGTCTACGCCGGCTCCCATGCCCCGGAGTTCCTGGACAGGACGGTGGACAAGGTGAAGGTCCTGCTGACCGGCATGGAGGTGGAGCGCATCTGCCAGACGATCCAGGTGGAGGCGTTCACGTCGGGCATGCACATGGAGGGAGCGGAGGAGTTCGGGGAGTTCCTCAGGAACTACTACACCACCCCGTTCGGGTCACGAGACCCCGCCATGGACCTCTGGGACGCTCCCTACCTTCTCGAGCGCGGGGAGGACGCGGTCTACCTCGTGGCCAGCAGCGGCCCCAACAGGGGGCGCGACGCGTGCAGAACCCTGGACGGAGAGTCCCCCGGCCAGACCCTCGACGCCTCTGACGGACGCTCGGACACGGGGGATTCCGGAGCGGAGGAGGAGGGCGACCCCGCGGGTGAAGACGACATCTGCGCCTCGGTCGAGATCCCCAGGTCGGAAAGCCCGTTCCAACAACTGGAGGAGTGACATGGCCAGAGCCTTGGCAGTGCTTCTCGCCCTGTTGGCATCGTCGGGGTGCAAGTCAGAGGCTCCGTCTGCTTCCTCGCAGCCATCAGGGGACCCGCAGAGCGCACAGACGTTGCTCAACGTTTCGTACGACCCCACGCGGGAGCTGTACCAGGAGTTCAACGCTGCCTTCGAACGGCACTGGAAGCAGACCCGCGGAGGAGCCTTGACCGTGAGCCAGTCCCACGGCGGCTCAGGCAAGCAGGCCCGCGCAGTGCTGGACGGACTGGAAGCCGACGTGGTCACGCTGGCCCTCTCCTACGACATCGACATGCTGGCGGCCCACGGCGCGCTGCTTCCTGCCGCCTGGCAGGCACGGCTTCCCAACAGCAGCTGCCCCTACACGTCGACCATCGTGTTCCTCGTTCGCGCAGGCAACCCCAAGGGGATCAAGGACTGGGATGACCTGGTCCGGCCCGGCGTCACGGTCATCACTCCCAACCCCAAGACGAGCGGCGGCGCCCGCTGGAACTACCTGGCAGCGTGGGGCTTCGCCATCAACAGGTACGGAACCGAGGAGAAGGCGCTGGAGTTCGTCACCGCTCTCTTCCGGAACGTCCCGGTGCTGGACAGCGGAGCCCGGGGCTCCACCAACACGTTTGTCCAGCGCGGCCTCGGCGACGTCCTCCTGGCCTGGGAGAACGAGGCGTATCTCGCGCTCGAGGAGCTGGACCCCGACCGGAAGCGGTTCGACATCGTGTTCCCGAGCATGAGCATCCTCGCACAACCCCCTGTCGCAGTGGTCGACCACGTGGCCGCAAAGCACGGGACCGAGACGCTGGCGAAAGCCTACCTCGAATACCTTTACGGACCGGAAGGGCAGGCCATCATCGCAAGACATCACTACCGGCCCAGCGACCCCGCTCTCCTCGACTCCATGGCCAGGGCCGAGCCGCAGCGATTTGCCGTCGCCCTGTTCCCCATCGACGCACCCATGTTCGGCGGCTGGACCAAGGCCCAGGCAAGGCATTTCAACGATGGCGGGCTGTTCGACACCATCTATCGGCCGCAATCCGAGTAACGGGGGCAGGCACACTTCCATGGCCCACAGTCGACGTCACTCGGTGCTTCCCGGATTCGGATTGACGGTGGGTTGCGCGGTCCTCTACCTCAGCCTCGTGGTGCTCATCCCGGTGGCAGCCGTGCTTCTCGAGGCGTCCGGGATGGGCTGGTCGCACTTCCTCGACACCGCGCTGGACCCCCGCGTCCTGGCAGCGTGCAGGCTGAGCTTCCTTACGGCCATCGCAGCAGCGGTCATCAACACCGTATTCGGCTTCGTGGTCACGTGGGTGCTGGTGCGCTACCGCTTCCCGGGGCGGCGGCTGGTGGACTCCCTCGTGGACCTCCCGTTCGCTCTCCCGACCGCGGTGGCAGGCATCTGCCTGGCTGCGCTCTACTCGCCCGACGGATGGGTCGGGAGCCTGCTCGAACCCATGGGCGTGAAGGTCGCATTCGGTCCGGCAGGCATCGTGGTCGCGCTCACCTTCATCGGCCTCCCCTTCGTGGTCCGAACGCTGCAGCCCGTGCTCGAGGATCTCGGCGTGGAGCCCGAGGAAGCCGCGGCAAGCCTCGGTGCGGGCCGCAGGCAGACGTTCCTCCGGGTCCTGCTTCCGGAGCTCTGGCCCGCTCTGCTGACCGGTTTTGCGCTCGCGTTTGCACGGGGGTTGGGTGAATACGGGTCGGTCATCTTCATCGCGGGGAATATGCCGATGCGCAGCGAGATCGCACCGCTCCTCATCGTGACCAAGCTCGAGCAGTACGACACCGCGGGTGCGACGGCCATCGCCACGGTGATGCTCTGTGCGTCATTCCTGCTGCTGTTCGCCATCAACGTGCTGCAGCGTGCTGCCAGCAGGAGGCTGTCATGAGCAGCGACCGATTCCGCTCCGTGGTGGCAACCGAGCCGCTCGTCCTGCGCGTGGCGCTCACCGTGGTCGCGCTGGCATTCCTCGGCCTCTTCCTCCTGCTGCCCCTCGCGGTCGTTTTCGGAGAAGCGCTGCGGCGGGGCGTGACCGCGTATTTCGAAGCCGTCAGCCACCCGGAGACCTGGGCCGCGGTGAAGCTGACCCTGCTGGCAGCGGCCCTGGCGGTTCCGCTGAACACCGCGTTCGGCCTGTGCGCGGCCTGGGCCGTGGCCAAGTTCGAATTCCGCGGCAAGAGCGTGCTCATGGCGCTCATCGACCTGCCGTTCACCGTGTCCCCGGTGGTGGCAGGCCTCATGTTCGTCCTCGTGTTCGGCTTGCAGGGATGGCTCGGCCCCTGGCTGGACCGCCACGACCTGCACGTGGTGTTCGCGGTCCCCGGAATCGTCCTGGCCACGGTGTTTGTGACCTTCCCGTTCGTCGCCAGAGAGCTCATCCCGCTCATGCAGGTCCAGGGAAGAGAGGAGGAGGAAGCTGCCGTCGTGCTCGGCGCCGGGCCGCTGCAGGTCTTCTGGCGGGTGACCCTCCCCAACATCAAGTGGGCCCTGCTGTACGGCGTCATCCTGAGCAACGCCCGGGCGTTCGGCGAGTTCGGCGCGGTCTCCGTCGTGTCCGGCCACATCCGGGGGCAGACCAACACCATGACCCTCCACGTGGAGAACCTGTACAACGAGTACAACTTCGTGGCAGCATTCGCGGTGGCGTCGCTGCTGGCCTGCGTGGCGCTCGTCACGCTGGTGGCCAAGAGCCTGGTGGAAGCCGTCGAGGGATTCACCCGCCGGAGCGGCTCCGTCCGGGGAGGGAGGTCGTCCGCGTGATCATCGAAGTCCGTGACGTGACGAAGACCTTCCAGGCCACCGCAGCGCTCGACCGCGTGAGCCTGCGCGTCGAGACAGGAGAGCTCCTGGCGCTGTTGGGCCCCAGCGGCTGCGGCAAGACCACGCTCCTGCGCATCATCGCCGGCCTGGAGGTGCCCGACCCCGGTTCCGGCAAGGTCCTGTTCAACGGGGAGGACGTCACGGGCACGGCCACCGGGCGGCGCAAGGTCGGCTTCGTGTTCCAGCACTACGCGCTCTTCCGGCACATGACCGTGTTCGAGAACATCGCGTTCGGGCTGCGGGTGCGAAGCCGCGCCACGCGGCCCCGGAAACCCGTAATCGAATCCCGCGTCCGGGAGCTCCTGCGCCTCATCCAGATGGAGAACCTCGCGCAGCGCTTCCCGAGGCAGCTCTCGGGGGGCCAGCGCCAGCGGGTAGCCCTCGCCCGCGCACTGGCCGTGGAGCCGCGCCTGCTGCTGCTGGACGAGCCCTTCGGCTCCCTCGACGCTCGCGTGAGGCAGGAGCTCCGCCGGTGGCTCCGCCGCCTCCACGACGAGATCCACCTCACGAGCCTCTTCGTGACCCATGACCAGGAGGAAGCCCTGGAGCTGGCCGACCGCGTGGTCGTGATGAACGAGGGGAGAATCGTCCAGATCGGCACGCCCGACGAGGTGTTCCACCGCCCGGCCACCGAGTTCGTGATGACGTTTCTCGGGAACGTCAACTTCTTCCCGGGCATCGTCAGCGACGGCAGCGTGCTCCTCATGCCCGCGGCGGAAGGGCACGCAACAGGCCGCTACTACGTGCGGCCTCACGACTTCGATCTCTCCCTTGCGCCGGGCCCCGGCTCCCTCTCCGCCACCGTAGTGCGCGTCCACTCCGCGGGACCCCAGGTACGCGTGGAGCTTCGGTGCCCGGGCAAGGAGTCGTTCCTCGCGGAGATCTCCCAGGAGCAGTCTCGCTCGCTGGAGCTCAAGGCCGGCAGGAACGTGCACGTGTTCGCCCGCGAAGTGCGCGCATTCCCGGTTGACGGCGGTGCCGTGCACGCCTAGGATCGACCCCACATCCGAAGGAGAGCCCCATGCAGAAGATGCCCCCGGACGTAGCCAGCCTCAAGGAGTCGATCCTGCGCAATCTCGTCTGCGTGCAGGGCAAGTTCCCGGCAGTCGCTACCCTCAACGACCGATACCTGGCAGTGGCCTACACCGTGCGCGACCACCTGCTGGAGCGCTGGACCCGGGCAGCGCAGACCTACTTCGAGAAGACGAGCCGCACCGTGTGCTACCTGTCCGCGGAGTTCCTGCTCGGCCCCCACCTCGAGAACAACCTCGTCTGCATGGGCCTCATGGAGCCGGTCCGGCTCGCGGTGACCGAGCTGGGATGGGACCTTCCCGCTCTCATCGCCCAGGAGGAGGAGCCGGGGCTCGGCAACGGCGGCCTCGGGAGGCTGGCGGCCTGCTTCATGGACTCCCTTGCCACCCTCGACATCCCTGCCATCGGCTACGGGATTCGGTACGAGTTCGGCATCTTCGACCAGGAGATTCGAAACGGCTGGCAGGTCGAGTCCACCGACAAGTGGTTGCGCTGCGGCTACCCATGGGAGATCGCGCGACCCGAAGTCACGTTCGACGTGCTCTTCGGCGGCCACACCCAGCCGTACACCGACGACGATGGCAAGTACCGCGTCCGCTGGGTGGCCGACCGCGCAGTCAAGGGCATCGCCTACGACACCGCCATCGTGGGCTACGCAACCCCCACCGCCAGCCTCCTCAGGCTCTGGAAGGCCGAGGCCTGTGAGTCCTTCCACTTCGGAGCCTTCAACGTCGGCGACTACTACGGCGCAGTCCACCAGAAGATGGTGTCGGAGAACATCACCAAGGTCCTCTATCCCAACGACGAGCCCGCGTCAGGCAAGCAGCTCCGCCTCGAGCAGCAGTACTTCTTCACGTCCTGCGCGCTCCAGGACATGATCCGCATCCACCTCCAGCGCGAGCCCAACCTGGACCGGTTCCACGAAAAGTACGCGGTCCAGCTCAACGACACGCACCCCGCGATCGCGGTCGCGGAGCTGATGCGCCTGCTCGTCGACGTGCACCGGTACGATTGGGACCGCGCCTGGGCCATCACCACCCGCACGTTCGCCTACACCAACCACACGCTGCTTCCAGAGGCCCTGGAGCGCTGGCCGGTGCGGCTCTTCGGCTCCCTGCTCCCCCGCCACATGGAGGTTCTCTTCGAGATCAACCGCAGGTTCCTCGACGAGGTGGCGGCCCGGTTCCCGGACGACGGTGCTCTCCGGGCGCGGCTGTCCCTCATCGACGAGACGGGCGACCGCTACGTGCGCATGGCGCACCTCGCATGCGTCGGGTCGCACTCGGTCAACGGAGTCGCAGCGCTCCACAGCGACCTGCTCAAGAAGGACGTGCTCCGGGACTTCCACGCATTCTGGCCGGAGAAGTTCAACAACAAGACCAACGGCGTCACGCCGAGGCGCTTCCTGGCCGTGTCCAATCCCTCGCTGCGGGACCTCATCACGTCCCGCATCGGTGACGGCTGGATCAAGGACCTGGACCAGCTCCGGGGCCTCGAAGCGCACGCCGAAGACCCTGAGCTCCAGGCGGCCTGGAGGCGCTCCAAGCGCACCAACAAGGAAGCGCTGTCCGCTCTCGTGAAGCAGCGCTGCGGCGTGGCGGTGGACCCGGACTCGCTCTTCGACGTCCAGGCCAAGCGCATCCACGAGTACAAGCGCCAGCACCTCAACGTGCTGCACGTGGTCTCCCTCTATCTCCGCATGAAGCGCGGCGGGGCCCAGGACGCCTGCCCGCGCACCGTCCTGTTCGGCGGCAAGGCAGCGCCCGGCTACTTCATGGCCAAGCGGATCATCAAGCTCATCAACTCCGTCGCGGACGTCGTGAACGTCGATCCGGACGTGCGCGGCCGCCTCAAGGTCGCGTTCCTCCCGGACTTCAACGTCAGGCTTGCACACCGGGTCTACCCGGCCGCGGACCTGTCGGAGCAGATCTCCACCGCGGGCAAGGAAGCCTCCGGCACCGGCAACATGAAGTTCTCGCTCAACGGAGCGCTCACCATCGGCACGCTGGACGGTGCCAACGTGGAGATCCGGGAGCACGTCGGTGCGGAGAACTTCTTCCTGTTCGGCCTCACCGTGGAGGAGGTGGAACGGTGGAGGTCGTCAGGCTACGACCCCCGGGGCGTGGCGGCAGCGGACCCGCACCTGTCCGAAGTGCTGGACGCCATCGGGTCCGGCCTCTTCTGCCCCGATGACCGCGGGCTGTTCAAGCCCGTGGTCGACTCGCTGCTCTACCACGACGAGTACATGCTCCTGGCCGACTTCCGCAGCTACATCGACGCGCAGGACGCAGTCTCCCGGCTCTACCGGGCCCCGCGGGCCTGGACCCGCATGTCGATCCTCAACGTCGCACGCATGGGGTTCTTCTCGTCCGACCGCACCATCGCGGAGTACTGCCGCGACGTCTGGAACGTCAAGCCTGTCGGCATCGAGTAGCGGGAACGTCGAACCCCTACAGGTAGCGCCTCAGCAACTTCCGGCTCCTGCCGTCCAGCTTCCTCAGCGACGGCACGCGGTACCTCAGCCCGGTCTCGTCCGTGATCACCACCGACTCCGAATCCAGCTGGCGGACGCTGTCCTCTCCGGGAATCACGAACCGGCTCTGCCCGCGGTCGGTGTCCACTTCCCACGTGGTCTTCGGCGAGGTCTGCGAGATGGACAGGATGCGCCGGATGTCGGGGATCAGCTCACGCCGGGCCAGCTCCTCCAACAGCACGGCACGGCTGTCCGGGTCGAGATGGTCGGGCGACGCCACGCATGCCACCTCCCGGCCCGCGGGATCCGTGAGCGAGATGTCCCTGCCCGCCGCGGTGAACGGGAAGCAGCGCACGGGCAGGACGCCCACCCGGGTGCTGCCGTCGGGCAGCGTGACGCACAGGCGGCCGAAAGCGTCCCGGTGCAGCGAAAGCGTCTGAGTGCGGGGCGTGTCGCTCATGCAGGCACCTGAGCCGTCGGCATGTGACCGGCCGTGACCCTGCTGCGGCCCTTCTCGCTCTCCTCACGGGCCTGGACTTCGTACAAGCTGCGATACAACCCGTTGGCCTCCATGAGCTGTGCGTGCGTGCCGGTCTCCACGATCCGGCCATTGTCCAGCACGATGATGCGGTCCGCACCGTGGAGCGTGCTCAACCGGTGAGCGATGGCGATGGTCGTGCGCCCCTTGATCAGGATGTCGAGGGCTTCCTGGATCTGCGCCTCGGTGTGCGTGTCCACCGCGGAGGTGGCTTCGTCCAGGATCAGAATTCGAGGGTCGATGAGCAGGGCCCGGGCGATGGACACCCGCTGGCGCTCTCCTCCGGAAAGCGTCTGCCCGCGCTCCCCCACCACCGAATCGTACGCGTCCGGGAGCTTCAGAATGAACTCGTGTGCGCGGGCAGCGCGGGCGGCAGACAGGATCTCCCCACGCTCCGCAGAAGGCTTCCCATACGCGATGTTGTCCGCGATGGTGCCGAAGAACAGGAAGGGATCCTGGAGGACCACGCCGATGTTGCGGCGGAAATCCACGACCGGAAACGATCGGATGTCCGTGCCATCCACCCGGATGGTCCCTTCGCTCACGTCGTAGAACCGGCAGATCAGGTTCACCAGCGTGGACTTCCCGGAACCCGTCGGCCCCACCACCCCGATCATCTCGCCCGGCTTGATGGTGAGGGACACGTTGTCCAACACCCTGCGGTTGCCGAACCGGAACCCCACGCCCTTCAGCTCGATCTCCCCGCGAAGCTTCCCGGGAACAACCGGGTGCGCGGGCTCGGGTACGCTGGGCGACCGGTCCAGCACCTCGAAGATGCGCTGTGCGCTGGCAGCAGCCCTCTGCGTGCGACCGGCCATGCGCGACATGGATTCAAGCCGCGCATAGAAGCGCGTGATGTACGCCAGGAACGCGGTGAGCACACCCACGGTGATCGCCTGGTCGTACACTCTCCACACGCCGAAGGACCACGCGACGATGAGCCCGAGGTTGTTGAGCAGCGCAACCATGGGCCAGAAGAACGTCCACAGCCTGTTGACCCGGTCGTTGGCCGCAACGATGCGGTCGTTGGTGGCAGCAAACCGCTCGATCTCCCGCTTCTCCTGCGCAAACGCCTTGACCACGCGGACTCCGGGGATCGTGTCCGCAAGGATGCTGGTCATGTCCGCCCACGCACGGCTGGAGCGCAGGAACCCCTCGGTCAGCTTCCGCCGCGTCGCCACCGTGAGCCACGCTACCAGCGGGAACGTCGCCAGCGTCGCAAGGGCCAGCACCCAGTCCATGTAGAACAGCATCACCACCGCACCCGAGATCATGAGCACATCGGTCACGAAATCGGTCAGCGAGTCGGACAGGAAAAAGCAGATCCGATCCGTGTCGCTGCTGATGCGCGAGACAAGGTCGCCCGTGCGCTTGGCGCTGAAGTAGTCCAGAGACAACGCTTGCAGATGGCCGTACGTGGCGTTGCGCAGGTCGGCCGCGATGCGCTCGCCCAGCCGGGCCAGCACCCAGCCCTGCCCCCATCCCAGCACCCAGGCCGCCAGCGCTGCCCCGAGCATCCCGAGAAGATAGAGCGGAACCGTGGAGAAGGGCTGCCGGTGCTCCTCCCGCAACCGGTCGAGGGCTTCCACGCGCTGCGCGGGCGTCAGCTGAGCCGACTCCCGTTCCTGGCTGACCTGCTCCTGGTACGGAGTCAGGACGTCGTCCAGGATGGGCCACGTCATGAGAGGAGGGATGAGCCCCGCTCCGGTGCTCGCCAGCGTCAACAGCAGCCCGAGAGCGAGCCACGCCGCGTGGGGACGGGCGAAACGCAGCAGCCGCAACAGCGTGCCGATGCGCGCCTCCTCCTCCCGCGCCACCGCTTCCGGAGCTTCCTCGACCGCGGGCGCCGCAGCCGCACCCGGGAGCCCGCCGGAGCGCAACCGCGCATGCGCGTCGCACAGGCTCGTGACGTCACGCGCCTGCTTGAGCGTGTAGTTCCAGCGCCCCAGGAGCGCGGCCCGGCCGCGCGCTTCCAGCGTTCCGAGGCCCCCGCGGTCCTGGGCATCGAGCCTCTCCACGTCGGACAGCGGCCACTCCGCCACCGGGCCGCCCTGCTCGGCCCCCTCGCGCCAGACCAGCCTGCGGTCCGTCAGAACCAGGAGCCCGGAAG
>Ga0233425_10006121_pt1 | contig 18207 bp, 20 predicted proteins | sample Watercolumn_Towu_2_FD_181712 | JGI IMG/M metagenome (GOLD analysis project Ga0233425, IMG submission 181712) | Freshwater microbial communities from Lake Towuti, South Sulawesi, Indonesia - Watercolumn_Towuti2014_140_MG | ecosystem: Environmental > Aquatic > Freshwater > Lake | place... | reverse complement strand
GATAGCCATAGGCGCCGTAGAGGCTCCCCGCGGCGAGGCCGAGCCCGAGGCCGACACCGCCCCAGCCGTAGCCGCGCCGATAGCCCCAGCCGCCATAGCCACCGCGCCAGCCGCCGTAGCCGCCGCGCCAGCCGCCGAAGCCGGCCCCGCGGTAGAAGCCGCCCCGGCCGGCGAAACCGCCGCCGAAGCGCGGGCCTCCGAAGCCGCCGCCGAAGCGAGGACCGCCGAAACCGCCGCCGCGGAAGCCACCGCCGAATCCACCGCCTCGGAAACCGCCGCCGCCATGGAAGCCACCGAAGCCGGGGCGGGCATCGGCGGTCGCCGGGATCATCATCAGCGCGCCCACCATGGCGGCCGATGCCAGAACAACCCTTTTCATCAGATCGTCTCCACCCGAGAGAGAACTTCGCCAACCCCCCGTTCGCTTTGAACGTCCGGCGCGAAAATTCGGTCCCTGCGACCTCTGGTCCTGAAACCGTCGCGGCGGGGAGAGGGGACGGCGTGGGCAGGATGGCGGCTTGAATGCTGCCATGCTTTCGCGCGAGGAGGGCGCATACGGTCGAGCCTGCGTCGACAGGCGGCCGCCAGACAGGAACCGCCCTTTCCGTGACCCGCCGCCCTGCCGTTCTCGTCCCCGCCCTCTTCGCTGCGCTCTTCGCGGTCCTCGGCCCGCCCGCCGCCGGTCTGGTCCGGGCGCAACCGGCTGCCGCCGCGGCCGGGGGACCGTGCCAGGCGGCCGAGTTCGAGGGGCAGCCCTACACGGTCTGCACGATCGACCTGCGTCGCGAGCGTGTGCGGCTGTTCTGGCTCGGCGCGGACGGACTGCCCTACGGCTCGCTGTCGAGCCTCGCCGACCGGCAGGGCCGGGGCCTCAGCTTCGCGATGAATGCCGGCATGTACGACAAGGGTCAGGCCCCGGTCGGGCTCTATGTCGAGGACGGGCGCGAGATGAAGGGCGTCTCGACCGCGAACGGGCCGGGCAACTTCCACCTCAAGCCGAATGGCGTCTTCTACGTGAAGGGCGACCGCGCCGGGGTGCTCGACACCAGCCGCTACCTGCGCGCCAAGGCGGCGCCGGACTTCGCCACGCAATCGGGGCCGATGCTGGTGATCGAGGGCAAGATCCACCCGAAGATCTCGGCCGACGGCCCGAGCCAGAAGATCCGCAACGGCGTCGGCGTGCGCGAGGGCGGGCGCGTGGCCGTGTTCGCGATCTCGGAGCGCCCGGTGACCTTCGGTTCCTTCGCCCGCCTGTTCAAGGACAGCCTCGGCTGCCGCAACGCGCTGTTCCTCGACGGCAGCGTGTCGAGCCTCTACGCCCCCGGGCTCGGCCGCTCCGACCTCAGCCGCCCGCTCGGGCCGCTGGTGGGCGCGGTGGGGAAGTAGAAGGACGGACGGAAAGGCAACGCCTTCCCATCCGCGCCGTCATCCCCAGAGGCCGCGAGGCCGCCGAAGGTTGCTCCGGGGATCCGCGCGGGAACCGGAAGACCCTTTCGGGGCTCCGCATCTCGGGACGCGCGGTCGTCGGGCGGACGGACGCGCGGCGCAGGCGTTATCGCTGCCCGAAGGCGGCACTCTTGAACAGGTCCTTGTACTGGTGCGGCTGGCTGCGCCAGTACTGCTTGGGCGCCCGCACCTGCGCGCCGAGTTCGGCGGCGGCGTGCCAGGGCCAGCGGGGATCGTAGAGGAGGGCGCGGGCGAGCGAGACCGCGTCGGCCTTGCCCTCCGCCAGGATCGCTTCGGCCTGACGCGGCTCGGTGATGAGGCCGACCGCGATGGTGGTGAGGCCGGTCTCCGCCTTCACCCGCTCGGCGAAGGGCACCTGATAGCCCGGTCCGACGGGGATCTTCTGCGCCGTCGACAGGCCGCCGGTGGAGACGTGGAGGGCGGCCGCGCCGCGGCGTTTGAGGGCGCGGGCGAGTTCGATCGTCTGGTCGAGGTCCCAGCCCTCCTCGACCCAGTCCGTCGCCGAGACGCGCATCCAGACGGGCTTGCCCGCCGGCACGGCCTCGCGCACCGCCTCGAAGCATTCGAGCGGAAACCGCATCCGGTTCTCAAGGCTGCCGCCGTACTGGTCCTCCCGGTGGTTGGACAGCGGCGACAGGAATTGGTGCAGCAGGTATCCGTGGGCGCCGTGCAGCTCGACGGCGTCGATTCCGAGCCGCATGGCGCGCCTCGCCGTGGCGACGAAGCCCTCGCGCACCCGCTTCAGACCCTCCGCGTCAAGGGCGTGCGGCGGCACCTCGCCCTGCGCGTGGGGAATTGCCGAGGGCGCCTCGGTGAGCCAGCCGTCGGCGGCTTCCGGGGCGATCTGCGCGCCGCCCTCCCAGGGGGCGCGGCTCGACGCCTTGCGGCCGGCATGGTTGATCTGGATCGCGACGGGAATCGGCGCGTAGCCGCGCACCGCGCCGAGCACGCGGGCGAGCGCCCGCTCGGTGGCGTCGTCGTAGAGGCCGAGATCGCCGGGCGAGATCCGTGCCTCGGGCGAGATCGCCGTCGCCTCCAGGGTGAGGAGGCCCGCACCCGACTGCGCGAGCTGGCCGAGATGCATCAGGTGCCAGTCGGTCGCCGCGCCTGCCAGCGCCGAGTACTGACACATCGGCGCGATGATGATGCGGTTCTCGAGCTCCAGGTCGTCCAGGCGCAGGGGCTCGAACAGGCGGGCGGACATCGGCGGGCTCCGGGAGCGGTGTCGGCAACTGGCGGCTTATCTGGAACATGCGGGTCCCGGCCACCAGCCCGGAACCGCGCATGGGACACCCGAGATCCGCCCACAAGATCCCGGGTGCAGGCTTCCCCCGGCGGCCGGTCCTCCCATCTCACCCCGTGCGCAACGCGATGAGGACCGTTCGGGATGGGGTTGCTGGTCGAGGGCGAGTGGCACGACAAGGGCTACGACACCTCCAAATCCGGCGGGCGCTTCGAGCGCTCGGCCGCTGCCTTCCGCAACTGGGTGACGCCCGATGGCACGCCCGGCCCCTCGGGCGAGGGCGGGTTCGAGGCCGAGGCGGGGCGCTATCACCTCATCGTCGCGCTGGCCTGCCCCTGGGCCCACCGCACCCTGATCGTGCGCCGGCTGAAGAATCTCGAGGAGGCGATCACCGTCTCCGTGGTCTCGCCCTACATGCGCGAGGAGGGCTGGGTCTTCGAGGCCGAGGAGGAGGGTGGCGTAGCGGGTTCGACGGCCGATCCGCTGTTCGGTGCCCGGCGGCTCTACGAGATCTATGTCCGTGCCAAGCCCGACTATTCCGGCCGCGTCACCGTCCCGGTGCTGTGGGACAAGCGGCGCGAGACCATCGTCTCGAACGAATCGGCCGAGATCATCCGGATGCTGAACGGCGCCTTCGGCGCGCCCGGGCCGGATCTCTACCCGGAGGCTCTTCGCGGCGAGATCGATGCGATCAACGCGCGCGTCTACGACCGGGTCAACAACGGCGTCTACAAGGCGGGCTTCGCCACCACGCAGGCCGCCTACGAGGAGGCCTTCACCGCCCTCTTCGCCGAGCTCGACGCGCTCGAGGACAGGCTCGACCGGCAGCGCTACCTCTGCGGATCGTCCCTGACCGAGGCCGACATCCGACTGTTCACCACCCTGGTGCGGTTCGATGCGGTCTATGTCGGGCACTTCAAGTGCAACCGGCGCCGGATCGACGATTACCCCAACCTGTCGAACTACCTGCGCGACCTCTACGCCCTGCCGGGCGTGGCCGGGACCGTGAACCTCGATCAGATCAAGCGCCACTATTACGGCAGCCACGCCGGCATCAATCCGACGGGGATCGTGCCGCTCGGGCCCGAGCTTCACTTCGGTGCGCCCAACGATCGCGCCCTGCGCTTCGGCGGTTGAACCCGGACGGCCCGCAGGAAATATCCATCGCGACAAGCGGCCGGCAGGGCCGTTCAGGAGGAACACTACGCCATGACGACCCGTTCGCGCGCGCCGCTTCTCGCGCTCCTCGGCCTGCTCGCCGCAGCGCCGGCCTCGGCCCAGCAGGCCGAGGTGACGATGACCGGCCGGTGCGAGCGGCTGGTCATCGGCGGCCTCGACATCACCCAGAACTGCAAGGAACAGCTCGTCAACACGGTCTCGCGCGGGCGCACCACCTTCGATTTCGCCGCCTGGGACGGACAGTCGCTGAGCTTCAGCGGGTCGGGGGCGCAGCACGAGCAGACCGAGGAGACCGAGCAGCTCCAGCCGATCAGCCTCGTGGTGCCGGGCATGAAGAACAAGGAGGGCATCGTCCGCAGCCCCGCCCCCGCGGTCGGTGCCTGCAAGTTCTCGCGCCCCGAGCCCGGCAAGACCATGATCGCCTGCGAGGCGACCTCGCAGGGCAAGACCTATGCGGGCGTGTTCGTTACCGATGCGAAACCCGGCGCCGAGCCCGGCAAGGAGGGGGCCAAGGACGCGCCGAAGGACGCCTCGAAGGAGGCCCCGGCCGGCCCGGCCAGACCCTGAGCGGGATTCGTTCCCGGGGGCCGCGAAAACGTCTGGTCAGGTGCGCCGCAAGGCCCCATGTAACGGGCGCCGTGCGCTGCAAACCCGCGCGGCAGACCGAACTGCGTTTTTGTGATTGTTCGAGGGCTCCATGCTCGAAGCCAACGCCGCCGCCGGCGCCCCCGCCGACGGCCTCATCACGGACACCACCACGGCGGGCTTCCGGCAGGACGTCATCGCCGAATCGATGAACCAGCCGGTGATCGTCGATTTCTGGGCGCCCTGGTGCGGCCCGTGCAAGCAGCTCACACCGATCCTCGAGAAGGTGGTGCGGGCTGCGGGCGGACGGGTGAAGCTCGCCAAGCTCAACATCGACGAGCATCCGGGCGTCTGGCAGCAGATCGGCCAGCAGCTCGGCCTGCAATCGATCCCCGCCGTGATCGCGATCGATCGCGGCCGCCCGGTCGATGCCTTCATGGGCGCGGTGCCGGAATCCGAGGTGCGCGCCTTCGTCGATCGCCTCGCCGGTCCCTCCGAGATCGACCAAGTGCTCGAAGAGGCCGCCGCGGTCGCTTCGGCCGGCGATCTCGCGTCGGCCTCCGAACTCTATGCCGCGGTGCTGCGCGAGGAGCCGGAAAACCTCAAGGCCATCGCCGGGCTGGCCAAGACCCAGATCGAGCTCGGGGAGATCGAGAACGCCCGCCAGGTGCTCGCCATGGTGCCGCCGGCCAAGGCCGACGATCCCCTGCTCGCGGGCGTGCGCGCGGCGCTCGAACTCGCCGACCAGGCCGAGAGCCTGGGCGACCTCGCCGGCTTGCAGAAGCGGATCGAGGCCGACGGAAACGACTTTCAGGCCCGGTTCGACCTGGCGCTGGGTCTCAACGCCGCCGGCAAGCGCGACGAGGCGGTCGACCAACTCGTCGCCATCGCCCGGGCCGACCGGAACTGGAACGAGGACGCGGCGCGCAAGCAGCTGCTTCAGTTCTTCGAGGCCTGGGGCCTGATGGACCCGGCCGCGATCCGCGGGCGCCGGCAACTCTCGACGCTGCTGTTCTCGTGAGGCAGAATCCTCACGGGAGCGTTACGGCGAGCGAAGCCTCCGGACGGGGCGGCCCGCACCCCTTCCCGCAGAAGGAAAGCCGCGCATGAGCCCTCAGCCGAGCTGCAAGTCGCCGGCGGAGTGCCCCGCCATCATTCCGGTCTTCCCGCTGCCCGGCGCGTTGCTGCTGCCGCGGGGACAGATGCCGCTCAACATCTTCGAGCCGCGCTACCTCGCCATGGTGGACGACGCGCTGCGCTCCGAGCGGATCATCGGCATGATCCAGCCCGATGCCGAGGGCGGCGGCTCACCGCTCAGCCCCCGGCTCTACCGGGTCGGCTGCGCCGGGCGGATCAGTCAGTTCGCCGAGACCGGCGACGGACGCTACCTGATCTCGCTCACCGGCATCAGCCGCTTCCGGGTCGAGAGCGAGCTCGCCGTCACCACCGCCTATCGCCGCTGCCAAGTGTCCTACGACGGCTTCGCCCAGGATTTCGAGGCGCGGGCCGGCGAGGAGGCCGTTGATCGCGAGGGGGTGCTGCGGGCCCTGCGCAACTTCATCGAGGCCAACGAGCTTCAGGTCGATTGGGCCGGCATCGAGGAGGCGCCGAACGAGGCGCTGGTCAACGCACTCTGCATGATGAGCCCGTTCGGCGTGCGCGAGAAGCAGGCGATGCTGGAAGCCCCCGATCTCAAGACGCGGGCCGAGGTGCTGATCGCCGTGACCGAGATGGAGCTGGTGCGTGCCAGCGGAGCTGAACCGACGCTGCAATGAGTTTCTGCGTCCCGCGGTCCCCTCTGCCGACCGCGGGCGAGCCTACCGGAAGTGACAGGAAACATGGCCGATACCTCTGCCCCGCCCGTCGAAGCGACCCGGGTCGATCCCCGCCTGCTGGAACTCCTCGTCTGCCCGCTGACCAAGGAGCCGCTGGAATACGACTCAGTCCGCGAGGAGCTGATCAGCCGCTCCGCCAAGCTGGCCTACCCGATCCGCGACGGCATCCCGATCATGCTGCCGGAAGAGGCGCGCTCGCTGACGGAGTGATGGGGCGACGCGCTCAGCGTCGGCCGGACGTAAGAAAAGGGCGCCCGGCTCTCGCCGGACGCCCTTTTCTGTCGAGAGGCTAAGACTGCTCAGCGGCCCTGCTGGATCGCCGAAAGCAGCCAGGGGCCGCCGGGCTCGCGCACGAAGGTCCAGAACTCCTTGGCCTCCTGCGGGCCGTTCTCGACGTGGCGGTTGGTGGCGCGCTCGAACACCTCGTCGCGCAGCGAGAAGCGCATGGCGACGGTGGCGAACTCCACCGGACCCTCGCGCCACGCCTCGGACAGGTCGCCCTGAAGCAGCTTCACGTCCGAGATCCGGTTGACCACGCCGCGGGCGGCGTTGGCGCGCAGGTCTTCCTCGAAGTAGCCGACCATCTCCGGCGTCGCGAGACGGCGAAGGGCAGCGACGTCCTCACGGCCGTAGGCGCCTTGGATCTCCTGCAGCGAGCGCTCGAAAGCCTGGAAATCGTCCGGCTGAACCTGCACCGGCTGCGGACGGGCGCCGCCGCCGTAGCCGCCACCCATCGGGTTCATGCCCGCGTTCGGTCCACCCTGCAGGCCGCCCTGCGGCGGCAGGCCGGAGCGCGCATGGGGCGTGTTGCCGGCCATGGCAGGCTGATTGCCCTCCGAGCGGCGGCGGAAGAAGCGCACCGCCAGCATCACGAGCAGGGCGATCAGGCCGATCTGGAAGATCAGGCCGATGAACGAGCCGATGCCGCCGAGGCCACCGGACAGGCCAGCCCCGAGCAGGGCACCGATCAGGCCCGCGCCGAGCATACCGCCGAGGAAGCCGCCGCCGAAGCGTGAACCTCGGTTCTGCGCCGCCATGCCGGGATTGTTGAAGCCGGGGCTGGGGCTCGTCTGCGAGCGCTGGATCGGCGCCATCGCCCCCGGCGAAGTCGGGGTGGAAGGGGGCGCGCTGAAGGTCTTCGAGCCGCGCGAGCCCATACCGCCGCCGCCGCCCGGCCGTGCATCGACGGCGGGCGCCGCCAGGGCGAGCGAAGCCGCGAGCGCGAGAAGGGTTACGACGCGCCGCCGGGGCGCGGGAGAGGAAGCCATCGAAACACCTCGGTCCACAAAAGGGGCGGAATACCCCTTCATTAGATGGGGACGTTCGGCGCGGGTTTTTAGTCCCGCTCAAGCTCCACTTTTTTGAGGGTGTGGCGGATTTTTTCTCCGCCAGGGTCACCGGAGGTGCCGTGCTCCCCGGAAACGATCAGCGTGCGGCGGGGAAGACGAGCCGCACGGTCGCGCCCTCGCCGGGCCGACTTTCGATCGAGATCGTGCCGTTCTGCCGCTTCATCAAGCCGTGAACGATGGCGAGCCCGGCGCCCCGTCCGGATTCGCGGGTCGTGGCGAAGGGGGCGAGTGCCCGCGACAGCATCTCCGGCGACAGCCCGTGACCGGTATCCGCCACCGTGAGGCCGACGGCACCGGCCTCGGGGCGCTGCAACGAGCGGTCACCGGGCTCGACCGCGAACAGCGCCACGCGGACACGGCCCCGTCCGGCCATCGCCTCGCAGGCATTGGCCAGGATGTGGCCGAGCGCCAGTTCGAGCTGGACCGGATTGCACAGGGCCGGCGGCAGACCATCGGGTATCGACAGTTCGAGCTCGATCCCCGGGGGCAGGTTCGGGCGCAGCCGGTCGAGGCTCGCCTGCACCGCCGCGCCGAGATCGACCGGGCGCAGGTCGGGTGCGATTCGCCGGGAATGGGCGAGGAGCTGACGGGTCAGCACGGCGGCCCGTTCCGACGCCTCGGTGGAGCGGGTGATCGCCCGCTGGATGAAGGGCTCGGGCCGCTCGCCGAGGCGCCGCTTCAGCCCGTCGATGTAGCCGATCAGGATCTGCAGGAAGTTGTTGAACTCGTGCGCGACACTGTTCGTCAGAAGCCCGAGCGCCTCGCGCTGCCGTGACAGGGCGAGGGCATCCTCCGCGTCCCGCCGCCGCGTCACGTCGATGATCTGGCCGAGAAAGCGGGGGGCATCACCGGCGCTGGGCAGGGCGGCGAGATGGATCTCGCCCCAGAACGAGGCACCGCCACTGCGGACGAACAGCAATTCGAAGCGCCCCGCTTCGCCTCGGGCCAGTGCCTCTCGCAGGGCGCCCCAGCCGGCATGATCACCGTGATGGCAGGCGAGAACCTCGAGCGCCTGCCCGACGAGCTCGGTCTCACCGAACCCGGTCAGCGTCAGCAGGGCGGGGTTGACCGACCTGATCACCAAGCCGGCCGCTCCCTGCTGCAAGAGGAGCGCGGGCAGCGGCAGTATCGCGAGGCGGTCGGGCTCTGCGGCAGGCTGCGGCGCAGCGGAGGGGGCAGGGGCAGCGGTCATCGTGGGACGCCGCCGTGGAAGGGGGATCCGGCCCGGGCAGCGGGTATCCGGCGGGCGGCCGGGCGGACCGGGACGGTTTCGGGTTTCGGCGGAAGCATGCCCTTCAACGCCCGAACCACGATCCGGATCAGCGATTGGCCGTTGTGGCGGGCGAGGCGTCGTTGTTGAGGCTGACCCAGGCCTTGCCGTCCTGCCCTTCGCGCTTGACGAAGCTGTAGCCGGTGCGCTGCCAGGGCAGCACCGCATTGGTCTTGTTGTCGAGAATCAGGTCGCCCCGGTCGGTGCGCACCATCAGCACCGCGTGACCCTCGCCGATCTCGTCGATCACCACCGTCATCCGCAGCGCCCGGCGGGGCAGGCGTCGCTCCACCAGCATCCGGCGCTTGAGGAGCTGGATGTCCTCGCAGTCGCCGAAGCCGTCATCGGGAAAGTCCCAGCGGTCGACGACGCCCCAATGGGCCATGTCGGTGATCGGTTTGATGCGGGCGTTGACCCGGCGATTCACGGTGGTCAGCGTGTGCCAGGTCGCGGGCGTCAGGGGGACGACGGCCGGCTCTCCGGGATCGACCGTGCATTCGGCCGGGTAGCGGGCGCAGAAATCGTTCCAGGCGGCGACGGGCCGGGCGGGGGCGCCGGGATCGGCGACGGTGCCCGCCTCGGGCAGGCCGGCGGCGCTGCGCGCTTGGCTCGGCTGGATCGGGGCCGCGGCACCGCCGAGCAGCAGGGTCGCGCCGACGAGGGATAGATGGGCTACCCGGCCGAGGCGCCGTTTCACGTCCGCGCGGGGGAAGGCCGATCCATTGCCGCCGCCCCGAAGCACCGCGTACCGCATGGCCGACCGTCCCGCAGCCCCTTGTTTCCCGGCGAAGCTTGCACGGGCCGGCGCCCGGCTCAATACGAAAGTGAAGGAAGGATGAAGGCGGATTGCCGCTTCTCCGTGCCGGGCCGGAACAACCTCGCTCGGGCTGGCAATCCGGCCACACCGCACGCCCATCCCTCCCGAGTTTCCGCCGGCCGCGCGACACCAATCCGTGAAGCGCGCCGCGCTCAGCGGTTCGCCGTGGTGACGGGCGAGCTGGCTCCGCCCAGCGAAACCCATGCCAAGGCGTCCTGCCCCTCGCGCTTGATGAAGACGTAGCCGGTCTGGGCCCAGGTCAGCACCGCGTTGGTCTTGTTGTCGAGGATGTAGTCGCCGCGGTCGGTGATCAGGGTCAGCACGGCATGGCCCTCGCCTTTTTCATCGATCACCACCGTCATCCGCATCGCCCGGCGCGGCAGGCCCGCCGCGGCCAGCAGCTTGCGCTTGAGAAGCTGGAAGTCCTCGCAGTCGCCGCGTCCGTCCTCGGCGAGATCCCAGCGGTCGGCCCGGCCCCAATGCTCCTGATCGGTGACGGGGTCGATCGTCCGGTTCACCCGGCGGTTGATCGAGACGATCGTCGACCAGATCGCGGGGGTCAGCGCGATCCGGGCGGGCTCGGCCCGATCGAAGGCGCATTCGGCCGGATAGGACTGGCAGAACTCGGTCCAGGCCAGGATCGGCCGGGCCTCGGCTCCGGGGGTGAGACCGGCCCCCGGCGCGGGGAGCGCGGCCATCGTCTGGGTCGCGGTCTGGGCCCGGGCGCCAGCACCGAGGAGGCTGACGCAGACGCCCAGCATCAGGAGCCCGATCTGGAGCCCCGTCTTGAGATGACCCGTTCCGGTGATGCGCATCGCGGCGTTTCCTTCGAACCTGGCCAGGATGTCGCCGCACCTCCTCCGCCGCGCTGAAGCCGATCCGCGCAATTTTATCGATTCGCCCCGGCAACGATCCGCCCCTGCGCGAGGGCGAATTGCGGCTCACGGATCTGCGGCGAATCGGAGGGAACCCGTTAGGGGACCGGAAACCCTGAGGGTCGTCCAGACACGTTCTTCCGGGGGCTCGCTTTCGGAAACTCCCAGAGATCGCTGCCGCAACGCCGGAGCAACGCTGACCGGCGTCTAAGGATCGTCCTTGAGCCGGCGGATCCCGCCTCGCCGTGCTGGCGGCGAGCCGTTCAGATGCCGACCCGCCGCGCACTCGCGGCGCGATGGGATCGCGAGGATGGCTGAACAGCGGTGCCCGGGCCGGCGAACACGGCGCCGACGTCGTCCGGTGCCGGACCGGATGTCCCGCGTCGATGGGCGAAGACGGTGCGGTCGAGGCCGCGGACCGGGCCAGGGGCGCCGGCTATCGGGCGGCCGCATCGCGGCGGCGCCCGCGCATCGACGTCAGAGCGTGATGCCCTCGTGGAAGCGGTCGGGGGAGATCGGCAGCATGAACTGCGCGCCGATGCCGCCTTCGAAGTAGCGCACCACCCGCCCGGGAGTGGACCCGACCATGATATGCGTGCCGATCGGCGGGGAGGTGGCGGTCGCCAGCGCCACGCCGGACATCGAGATGTCGATGATCCGGGCGGCGATGAACCGGCCGCTCTCCAGGCGCAGGGTCACGCCGGGCTGGTTCGGCACGAGGCGCTCGTTGGTCCGACCCTCCGGCAGGCCGAGGCTCTCCCGGTTGGCGAGCCACATCAGCTGAGAGGCGATCTTGTCACGCTTGCGCGGCGTCGCGTTGATCCGCATCGCGAAGCCCCGCGGTGGATGGCGTACGATCACCCCCTCCAGCCGGCCGATCTGTTCGAGATACAGGACCACGCGCTCGCCGAGCGCACCGATCACGGCGCAGGTCAGGCGGACGCCGCCGGGGGACATGTCCACGGTCTGGCAGGGATATTCCCGCCGGTCGGCCAGCATGTAGCGGCCGAGCAGAGTCGCGCGCACCCGCTGGTGCCGACGCTGTTCGGCGGCGTAATCCGGCAGAGAGGTGGCCGTCCCGGGGCGGGAAAGCTCAGTCATGTCAGCTCGGCAGTCTCGATGTCCCGATCGAATCACTAGCCGCGCCACGGTTACAAAAGGCTTGCCTGCACGTCGAAGATGAAGTGCCGGCGGACATGAATGCGAAACGGGGTAATTTCGGCCGACGCCGGTCGGCTGCACGCCGGACGATCCGGCCCAGCGGACCGAAGACAGGCTCTCCCCAGTGGAGAGGGTCCTGAAGCCCGACCACGGCGGATCGGAGCGCCTTGGACCGTCCGCGGCTCGCCGCGGGTCGACCCTGTTTCCGCCGCCCTCGGTCGATGCCGCCGCGACTTGCGTGGGTGCCCCTTTCTCACCGATCGGGGCGCCCGCCGGCAGGGCGTCCCGGCCGGGAAAGATCAGGCGTTGCCGCGGCCGCCTTCGTGAACCAGCAGGTGGCCGAAGCGGACGGGGCGGGCATCGTTGGCCGGCTCGGGCAACGCCTCCACGAAGGACCGCATCGCCGCCGGCTCGTGCGCCGCCGTCTCGAGCACCCGCAGGGACACGGTCTCGACGCGCAGGATCGGCCGGCTGCCGAGCCATGGCGGGATGCAATGCGGGCTCAGGGAGCCGAGGATGCGCGCCTGCGTCTTGCCGCGGTGGCGCAGCGGCAAGAGCAGCAATTCGAGATCGAGGGTCTCGTCCCGGGCCGTGGCGCCCGTCAGGCCCGCCACGACGCCCACCGTGTCGCAGGCGACCGTCTCGATGAGCCGCCAGGGGTCGGTGAAGGGCTGGGACCGCTCGCCCCACAGATCGACGAAGGCGCTGCCCCGCAATTCGCGCCCGAACAGGGCGCACAGGCGGGTGCCCGCGAGGCGCACCGCGCTCGTGCGTCGCGCCGGATCGGTTTCCAGGATGAAGCTGTCGGCGAGCAGGTTGCGGATCTCGCCCGGTTCGATCTCGCCCCGCTCCGGCGCGGCCCGCTCTCCGCGCAGCCGGTCCCAGTAGGCGTGAAGCTGACGGCTGGTCGGATGCTTCATGGTGTTCCGTATCGGTACGGCCCGGGTCCGGATGGGCCCTGTCTTTGATCGGTCCGGCACGAAAAGCGTCCTCACGCGCCGTTCGTGGTGATCGTCCGCACACCCTATGCCGTCCCGTTCGGTGGCGCTCGCGCAACCCATCCTTAACCTTAACGAGCGGTAGACGAATTCGCCGGCAATTGAGCGATCGCGCGCCGGCCCCGCGCCGATTGGACCTTGCGGCGCCGCACGTCCCGCCGCCATGGTGCAGCATGGATGCCTCTCCCGATCTGCCGCGCCAGGGCCGCGTGCCCGTCTTCAACCTGCCGGGAATCGTCACCGTCTCGATCGCGGTGCTGGCCGGAATCCACGTCCTCCGCAGCGTGCTGCCGGATGTGACCGACCTCTCGGTGCTGCTCGATCTCGCCTTCATCCCGGCCCGCTGGACCGCCGCCTTCGATCCCGCCTCCGCGGCCGCGATCATCCGGGCGGCGGGGGAGGGGGCGGGCGGGCCCGAGATGGCCTCGGCACGGCAGGAATTCGCCCGCTATCTCGTCGCCGACCCGTCGGCGATGCCCTGGACCGGCGTCACCTACGCCCTGCTTCACGGCTCCTGGGTGCACCTGATCTTCAACGCGGTGTGGCTCGCCGTCTTCGGCACTCCGGTCGCGCGCCGCTACGGCGCCCTGCGCTACGGCTTGCTGGCGCTCGCGGGCATCGTGGTGGGAGCGGTCGTCCACCTCCTCGTCGATCCCTACAGCCTGATGCCGCTCGTCGGCGCCTCGGCCGGCATCTCGGCTCTGATGGCGGCGGCGGCCCGCTTCGTGTTCCAGCCTCCGCCGCCCTTCGCGGCCGGGGCGCCCTGGCAGCTGCCGCCGCGGCCGCGGCTTCAGACCATTCCCGAATTGCTGCGCAACCGGCCGGCGGTACTGTTCCTCGCGGTCTGGTTCGTCACCAACCTGCTGTTCGGCGTCCTCGCCCTGCCGCTCGGAGGCAGCGAGGGGCCGATCGCCTGGGACGCGCATCTCGGCGGCTTCGCCGCGGGCTTCTTCCTCCTGCCGCTGATGGAGCGAGGCAGCGCCGGGCGGCGCGGGTAGAACCGCCCGAGGCGCCCCCGCTGCGGCCCCGTGCACCCGTTAAGCCGGGCCGGTCGACGGCCTCGTCTCGGTCGCTTGCCGGGTCGGCCGAGGCAGCCTGTGTCATTGCTGCCACGTGGCCTTTTCTTTGAAATGAAGGCGGCAATAAACGCCGCCACTCGTCCGTCGGTTATGTGAACGAGCGCGGATTAAGAAAATTTTGCAGATGATCGCCTCGTTCCTGATGGAGAGTGGAACCCGGTGAAACATCGAGCAGCCGTCATCGCCCGTCTCGGGCTTGCCCTATCCGGCGCGTGGGGCCTCGGCGGTACAGCCGCCCATGCCGCCTCCGCTGCGCAGCCCGGCCAGACCATCGGCGTTCCGTTCGGAGCGCCGTTCCCCAAGGGCTTCTACGCCGTGAACCTGTCGAGCTTCGGCGTACGCGAGACCGCTCCGCTCGATTCCGAGAGCAACGTCAACCTGCCGACCCTGCTCTGGGCGACCCCCTTCTCCGTTCTCGGGGGACAGGTGCAGTTCGTCTTCGTGGCACCCATCGCCGCCTCCAGCGTGCGCGGCGCGCCGTATAACAGCGGCTGGGGCCAGCCGCTGCTCGCGGGCCAGCTCGCCTGGGACCTCGGCGACGGCGTCGGCGTCAGCTACCTCCTCGGCGGCTATCTTCCCTGGGAGACCCGGTTCCTGACCCAATCGGCCTCGCTGAGCCACCGTTTCGCGATCACCTACGCCGCCAACGACTGGGCGATCACCGCCAACCTGCTCTACGGCCACATGCTGGAAACGCGCTCGCCCAACGGCGTGCTCTATCCCGACTACCTCAACCTCGACGTCACGCTGACGAAGAAGTTCGGCAAGTGGCAGGTCGGCCCGGTCGCCTTCGGCTCGACCGATCTCAAGACCAACGTGGTCAGCTATCGGCAGCAGGGCCAGATCGCGGTGGGCGGTCTCGTCGGCTACAATTTCGGCTTCATGAACGTGCAGGGCTACGTCACCCGCGACGTCGCCGAGCGCAATTACGGCGGCAAGGAAACCCGCGGTTGGCTGCGCATCGTCGTGCCGTTCCTTCAGGATAAGGGCGAGGCTCAGCCGAACCGCACCCTGATCACCCGCCGCCAGGCCGAGGGCCGCTGAGCGCCACCGCGCGACGCCGCACGACAACGGTCCGAGCCGGTCCCGAGGGCGCTGCCTCGGGATCGGCTTTTTTGTTGCGACCCACGGTACCGTCCATGCTGACGGCCGCAACCGGCGCGCCCTCGATCCGGTCTACGGTCCCGATCGGGCGGAGTTCCATTCACATCCTCTCCGTCGCATCGGGACAGTGCAATCGAGAGAGCGATGAGGCGCTTCCGCCGACACTTGCAGGTGAGAAGTGAACTTTTCTTCCGATTTCATCCTTTCCTGAGCAATAGTGCAGCGTCGAACGCTTGCCAGCGCGGCCGGGGCGCCACACACTCGCCTCCGAGAGCCGGGGCCAACCCGGCCGCATCCGTCCGCACCGCGGGCTGACGGTGCCGTCATCCAGGGAGGAGACTTCATGACCGTTGCGCGTATCCTGGCAGAGAAAGGCGGCTCGGTGGTCACAGTGCCCCCGCATCGCACCGTCGACGAGGCGATCCATCTTTTGGCCGAGAAGCGGATCGGTGCCCTCGTGGTCGGCGATGCCGGAGGTCGCGTGATCGGCATCCTGTCCGAGCGCGACGTGATGCGGGCCCTGGCCAGCGACGGGGCATCCGCCCTCGACCGGCCTGTGGCGCATTACATGACCGAGAAGGTCGTGACCTGCACCCGGCGTGCCAGCATCGAGGATGTGATGGAGACGATGACGGAGGGCCGTTTCCGCCACCTGCCGGTGGTGGAGGACGGGCGCCTCGTCGGCGTCGTCTCGATCGGCGACGTGGTGAAGCAGCGCATCGCCACCGTCGAGGCCGAGCATCGGGCGATGCGCGACTACATCACGATGGCCTGACGCGGCTCCGACCCCGCGTCTGCCCCGGCGCCCGAATCCGTCGCGGCGGCTCAACTGCGCGCCGCCGCGCCCTCCATCATGCGCCGGATCTCCGGCAGCGCCGATCGCACCGCCTGACGGCCGAGAGCGATCCCGTCGGCGGCGCGATGGAATTCGAATTGCCCGAACTCGGCGAGCAGCGGCCGGATCGCGACATCCGGCGGTTCGCTGGCGAGCCGCGCCCGTGAGATCCGGTCCTGGGTGATGTTGAAGGCGTCGAGCATGACGCGGGCGACGCCCGGGCTCGGCCGGCCGGCGGCCTGCGCCGGTGCCTGATGGCCGCGGCGGCCCAGGAAGCGCTGACCCATCAGGCGTCGGCTCGCTCCGCTCAAGAGGCCCCAGCGGCCGCGGCGGCGCACGGTGGCCTCCAGCGTCTGCTCGATCGCCCGCTCGACTGGCTCGTCGGCCTCGCCGAGCATCGCGGCGTCCCGCTCCGGCCGGATCACGCGCGCGGGCGCGCGCGTCTCGCAGGCGAGGTTCACGCAGATCACGAGGTCGGCCCCGAGTTCGCGGGCGAGACGCACCGGCACGGGGTTGACCAGCGTCCCGTCCATCAGAAGGCGCCCGTCGAGGGCGACCGGCGGGAAGATGCCGGGGATGGCGTAGGAGGCCCGCACCGCCTCGACCAGAGGACCCCGGGACAGCCAGACCTCGTGGCCCGTGCCGAGTTCGGTCGCGACGCTGGCGAAGGCGAGGCGCAGGTCCTCGATGCGAAAGCCCTCGAGCTCGCGGGCGAGGCGACGGCGCAGGCGCTCGCCGGCGATCAGGCCCGATCCGGTGATGCGCGGATCGAGCATGCCGACCACCCGCCGCCGGGTGAGCGAGAGCGCGAAATCCTTGAGGGCGTCGATACGGCCCGCGGCGTAGGCCCCGCCCACCACGGCACCGATGGAGCAGCCGGCGACCACCTCGGGGTAGATTCCGGCTTCTTCCAGCCCCTCGATCACACCGATATGCGACCAGCCCCGCGCAGAGCCGCCGCCCAGGGCGAGACCGATACGAGGAGCGCGAAAACGGGGCACCACCGGTTCCACCACCCCTTCCGGGAAACGGGGCGGGAGGGAACGGGACGCCTCGAACATCATCGGTCCGGGTCGGCGGGCGTGAGGGCGACGGCCCCGGTCGCGGGGTCGCGTTCGACCGTGCGGTAGAAGCAGGAGCGGCGGCCGGTATGACAGCAGCCGCCGTCACCGCCGACGTCGACCCGGATCAGGAGGGCGTCCTGATCGCAATCGACCCGCATCTCCACGACGCGCTGGACCTGTCCGGAGGTCGCGCCCTTGTGCCAGAGTTCGCCGCGCGAGCGCGACCAGTACCACGCCTCGCCGGTCTCAAGGGTGCGGGCGAGCGCCTCGGCGTTCATGTGAGCGAGCATCAGCACGCGCCCGTCCGCCGCATCGACGGCAATGCAGGCCAGGAGCCCGTCGGGGCCGAAGCGCGGCGTCAGCCTGGCGCCTTCCTCGACCTCGGCGCGGGAGCCGGGGGAAGCGAACCGCTCGGTCATCGCGAAGACAATCCGCCCGGCTCAGCCCTTCGGGTTCCGCACGAAGGTCAGGAAGCGCACCTGCTCGTTCGGATCGCTCTTGTAGACGCCGCGGAACTGGGTGGTGATGGTGGAGACACCGGCCTTCTGCACGCCGCGCATCGCCATGCAGAGATGCTCGGCCTCGACCATCACGGCGCAGCCGCGGGGCTGAAGGATGCTCTCGATCGTGTCGGCGATCTGCGCCGTCATCGTCTCCTGCGTCTGCAGGCGACGGGCGAAGGCATCGACCACGCGGGCGAGCTTCGAGAGGCCGACCACGCCCTTGGTGGGATAGTAGGCGATGTGGGCAAGCCCCATGAACGGCACCATGTGGTGCTCGCAATGGGAGTAGAACGGGATGTCGCGCACCAGCACGGCGTCCGAGTAGCCCTCGACCTCCTCGAACACCCGCTCCAGCAGGGCGTCGGCATCCATGCGGTAGCCGCCGAAGATCTGCTCGTAGGCCTTCACCACGCGGGCGGGTGTGTCGATCAGCCCTTCGCGGGTCGGATCGTCGCCGGCCCAGCGCAGCAGCGTGCGGACGGCGGCCTCCGCCTCCTGACGGCTCGGACGGCCGAGCGCCACCTCGTTCGGCACCCGCTGGGCCGATTCGGGCAAGGGAGCGATATCGGGAGCGGTGTCGGCCGCAAGGTCGGGGCGGCCCGCATCGTTGGCGCCGCGCATCCCCTGCAGGCCGACGGCGCTCATGCGTCGCTCGTCGTCGCTCATGCCGTAGGACAGGGATTTGAGAGCGGCATCCATGGCATCTCCGGCCTTCGCCACACGCGCCTTCATGGTCGTGCTGTCGGGCTTGGCGTACATCGTCGGTCCGTCCCGGCGTCTTAAACGTTTAAGTGCCGACGCCCTCGAACGATCCGAATCCTGGGCCAGGGCGTGACCGGGGTC
>Ga0233425_10006119_pt1 | contig 18214 bp, 13 predicted proteins | sample Watercolumn_Towu_2_FD_181712 | JGI IMG/M metagenome (GOLD analysis project Ga0233425, IMG submission 181712) | Freshwater microbial communities from Lake Towuti, South Sulawesi, Indonesia - Watercolumn_Towuti2014_140_MG | ecosystem: Environmental > Aquatic > Freshwater > Lake | place... | reverse complement strand
GGGCTGCGCAGGCGCGCCCGTCTGCGCGGGAGGAGACGCGGACGGCGACGCGGACGGCGACACCGACGGCGACACCGACAGCGACACCGACGGCGACACCGACAGCGACACCGACGGCGACACCGACGGCGACGCGGACAGCGACGGCGATGCGGACGGCGACGGTTCTGGAGAGTGCGACGATGGAAGCTGCGGCGACGGTGAGTGCACGATGACCGAAGCGGGCGCAGGGACATGCGAAACTGACTGCAACGGGACGATACACTGGGTCAGGATCTGCGCCGGCACGTTCACCATGGGCTCACCGCCGGATGAATGGGGGCGATGGGCCGACGAAACACAGCACGAGGTCACGCTGACCCATGATTTCGAGATCCAGACAACAGAGGTGACGCAGGGGCAGTTTCAGGAGCTGATGGGTTACTTTCTGGGTATGTTCAGGCCACCCGACTACCCGGAGTGCGCGGACTGCCCGGTCGAGACCGTGAGCTGGCACGAGGCGGCAGCCTACTGCAACGCGCTGTCGGATGTCGCCGGGCTGGCACGATGCTACGAGTGTTCAGGGAGCGGCGAGTCGGTGAGCTGCTCGCCAAGCAGCTCGTACACGACACCCTACGACTGTCCTGGCTACCGTTTGCCGACCGAGGCGGAGTGGGAGTACGCGGCGAGGTCAGGAACTACGGCGGCGACCTATGGTGACCTCGATGCGGTGGCCTGGTACTTATGGAGCTACTCGGACTGGGAGACTATGACGACACACCCGGTGGGAACGCTCGAAGCGAGCCCTTGGGGCCTGTACGATATGCTGGGGAACGTGTGGGAGTGGTGCTACGATAGGCATAACCATGATACCATAGTGCGTATACCCTACGACCCAGCCCCAACGACTGATCCGTCCGGTCCCGAGGAGGGCTCGTCCCGGGTGTACCGCGGCGGCTCCTTGTCCTACCCCGCCAATGTCGTCCGGGCAGCGACCCGGAGCTGGGGCGAGCCCGGCAACCGCTACTTCGACCACGGGTTCCGCCCGGTGCGAACCCTCGAGCCCTGACCCCTGATCTTGCCCGCCCCATGGTCATTGGGGGGTGCGGTTCCCGGCAATGGGGGCATTTCTGCGCGTTCCGGCCCTGAAAGGGCCAAACATACCAGCCCAGGGCGGAGCGAAGCGAAGCCCTGGGTCTCGAGGCAGAGTTTCCATCGAGCCCTGAAAGGGCGTGACATCGGACCGGCACGAGGCTTGTCACGCCCTTGCAGGGCTGGGGATATTAACGCCGCCTACCCAGGGCGGCGCCGGCTCCGCCGGCTTGCCCTGGGCTGGTATATCTCGCCCCTCCAGGGCTTCGAGCTCCCCCCATTCCAGGGATCTACGCCCGTCATAGGGGGGTGCTAGACAGCTCCGGGGCCGCGAACTAGGATAGGGGCTCCGGGAGCGCGGAATGCCGTCAAGAATCGAAAAAGAAAAACAATTTCACAACGTCACATTCTCGGAGCACACGCGCTCGGCGACGGACAGGTTCTACTCGATCGCCCAGAGTAGCGCCAAGCTCTACCACGAGCTCATCATCGAGCACGGGGCGAACCGCAGGGTGCTCGAGTACGGCTGCGGCGCCGACAGCAACGCGATCCACCTCGCCCGGCGCGGCGCCAGGATCACCGGCATCGACATCTCCGAGGTCGCCATCGAGGAGTCGAAGCGCGTCGCCGAACGGGAGGGCATCTCCGACGCCGAGTTCTTCGTGATGAACGCCGAGGAGCTCCAATTCGAGCCCGGCACCTTCGACCTGATCTGCGGCAGCGCCATCCTCCACCACCTCGTCCTGGACCGGGCCTTCGCCGAGGTCGCACGGTCGCTCAAGCCCGGCGGCGTCGGCGTCTTCCTCGAGCCGCTCGGCCACAACCCGGCCATCAACCTCTACCGCAGGCTCACGCCGTCGATGCGGACCGAGGACGAGCACCCGCTGCTGATGTCGGACCTCGAGCTCGCCAGGGACTTCTTCGGGAGCGTGGACGTCACGTTCTTCCACCTGACGACGCTGGCGAGCATCCCGCTCACACGCATGCCCTTCTTCCCGAGAGTGCTCGGGTCGCTCGACCTCCTGGACCGCGTGCTGTTCGCGGCGGTCCCGTTCTCGCGGCGCTTCGCCTGGAGCTGCGTGATGGTGCTGGGTCGACCGGCGGTCCGGGGATCGAGAGGTGGAAAATGACGCGAGCCGTCCTGGCCATCGATCAGGGGACCACCGGGAGCACCGCGCTGGTCTTCTCGCGCGAGGGCGAGATCATCGGCCGCGCGTACTCGGAGTTCACCCAGCACTACCCGAAGCCCGGGTGGGTCGAGCACGATCCCGAGGAGATCTGGCGGGTCAGCTTCCGGGTCATCGAGCAGGCGATCGCCTCGGCCCGGCTGGGCCACGGCGACCTCCAGGCCATCGGGATCACGAACCAGCGCGAGACGACTGTGGTGTGGGACAAGAGCACGGGCGAGCCCGTGCACCCCGCCATCGTGTGGCAGAGCCGGCAGACCGCCGAGATCTGTCAGCAGCTCAAGGCCGCGGGACGGGAGCCGCTGTTCCGCGAACGCACCGGGCTCGTGGTGGATGCTTACTTCTCGGGAACCAAGATCAAGTGGATCCTCGATCGCTATCCCGAGGCGAGGACCAGGGCCGCCCACGGGCAGGTCGTCTTCGGGACCATCGACTCCTGGCTGCTCTGGAAGCTCACCGGCGGCCAGGCGCACGCGACCGACGCGACCAACGCCTCGCGCACCCTCCTGTTCGACATCCATCGCCGGCACTGGGACGAGGAGCTGACGGGGGTCCTCGACGTGCCCCTGGCGATGCTCCCCGAGGTCAGGCCGAGCTCGGGAGTGTTCGGAGTGACCCGAGCCGTCGGCGGGCTCCCCGGCGACGTGCCCATCGCCGGGATCGCCGGGGACCAGCAGGCCGCGCTCTACGGCCAGGGGTGCTGGGACCCGGGCATGGCGAAGAACACCTACGGCACCGGCTGCTTCGCCATGATGAACATGGGAGGCGAGAGCCCCATCAGCCCCGGCGGTCTGCTCACCACGGTGGCCAGCGACGCCCGTGGCAACCCGGCCTATGCCCTCGAGGGATCGATCTTCATCGCGGGCGCCGCCATCCAGTGGCTGCGCGACGGGCTCGGGTTGATCGCGTCCGCATCGGAGACCGAGGCCATCGCCCGCAGCGTCCCCGATACCCTCGGCGTCTACGTCGTCCCGGCGTTCGCGGGGCTCGGCGCTCCGTACTGGGACATGGACGCGCGCGGCGCCGTCCTCGGCCTCACCCGCGGAGTCGGCCGCGCGCACCTGGTCCGCGCGACCCTGGAGAGCCTGGCCTATCAGACCTGCGACGTGATCGAGGTCATGAACCGCGACTCGGGCGTCGCGCTGCGCGAGCTTCGGGTCGACGGAGGCGCTGCCGCGAACGACTTCCTCATGCAGCTCCAGGCCGACCTGCTCGGAGTGCCCGTGGATCGGCCCACGGTGGTCGAGACCACGGCCACTGGCGCCGCGTTCCTCGCCGGCCTGGCCGTCGGCTTCTGGGACGGCCCGGTCGAGCTGGCGGGCGTGCGCCAGCGCGAGCGTCTCTTCGAGCCCCTGATGAACGAGGACAGGCGGCTGGAGCTCCTCGCGGGCTGGAAGCAGGCCGTCGAGAGGGTCAGGACCCGTGGGTGATCTCGCATCTCGTGGCGCACCCGGGGTGCCGCGGTGAGCTGGCTCCCGCTGCTGACCTTCATGTCGTTGCTCGAGGCGACGACGCCCGCGGCCGCCGAGCGCACACGCTGGACACCGTCACTCAACATCGAGGTGGCGATCGCGAGCGCCCACGTGTGGCGCGGGACGCCGCAGTACCGCTCGTTCTCCACCCCGTCGTTCCAGCCGCACGTCTGGCTCGACCTCCCGGAGCTCGGGCCGGGCAGGCTCACCGTCGATGCCTGGAGCGCGTGGGCGATGAGCCAGCGCGAGCGCGACCTCGCGCCGGACAGAGCGTCGAGGATCGATCTCGCGCTCGAGTACGACGCCTCGCTCCTGAGTGGCTGGCTCGAGGTCGACGCCGGGTTCGTGATCGCCCTGTATCCGTATGGCGCCGAGGCCGTCGGCGCGAAGGAGGTCATGGTCCGGCTCGCGATCGGCAACCTCCCGATCGACATCTCGCTCGCGTCCTGGACCGAGCTGCATCCGCGCCTCGGCGTGTACCTCGAGCCCAGGGCGGGATGGGAGCTCGACGTCCGGAGCATCACCGTGGGCATGGACCTCGCCCTCGGAGCGAGCATCTACAGCGACGAGCAGAGCACGCTGGACCACGTGACCATCACGGCCGGCCTCGCCCACACCGTCGGTCGCCTGCGCCTCGCGTTGTCGCTGTCCTATGCCCTCCGCCTCCGCCCCGGGCTCGGGGACTTCCTCGAGCGGTCGATGCTCTACGGCGACCTGGGGTTCTCGATCGCCGCGACCGGGGGTTCCCGTGCTTCCAGGCACGACCGCGGGACAGACCGAGCGGCCGGCGCCGATCCGACCGAACCTCTCTGAATTCCGGCAGGTTGGCCAGAATCTCTTGACGAATCAGATAGTAAACGTTAATCTCGCGCCCCGCTGTCGCTTCGATGGCATTCTCGGGACGGAGTTGTCGAGCAGTGCGTTCACCTGCGGATAACAACGGGATCACGAATGTCTTGGCGCGAGTGGACAGGAGCTCGGCCCGGCTCCGGGACATCCTCCAGGAGCTCTCGGCAGACGAGGTCCACGATTTCCAGGAGAAGCTCCTGCAGTCCTGGATCTATCACGACAACGCCCTCGAAGGGATCGTCCTGACCCACAACGAGCTCAGGTGCTCCCTCCAGCAGGACATCATGATCGACGTGACCCTGATGCCGACCTTCGAGGAGATCAGGGCTCACCGGGCCGCCATCGAGGTCGTGTACGAGTACGCCACCAAGAAACGCGGCACCGTGGACCTGGACATCATCAAGAAGATCTACTCGACGCTCACGCCGAACCTCGGCGATCCGAGGCTCGTCCGGTACCGCAAGGACACGCCCCTCCACAGGCTGTACTTCCACGAGATCGCGCCGCCGGAGAAGATCTCGTATCGCATGCGCCGGCTCATCGAGTGGCTGGGGACCGCGCAGGCCAAGAACATGAACCCGCTCAAGCTCGCGGCCAAGGTGCACTTCCGGCTGATGCACATCTACCCCTTCCCCAAGGGCTCGGGGAAGCTCGCCCGCCTCGTGATGAACTTGATCCTCCTGCGTAACGGCTATCAGCCGTCCATCATCCACGCGACGGAACGGCAACGGTACTACGACGTCCTGCGCTCGCCCCACAGCGGCCTGACGCGCCTCATCTGCGAGTCGTTGCTCAACTCGGTCGATGGGACGATCCGGTTCTTCGAGGAGGGGACGATGCAGAGCTCGATCCCCAGCGCGATGGCGCGGTAGCGCGCCGCGAACGAGGGCTCCGCAACCCCTGTCACTTCCCGGGGAGGAGCTCGAAGCCAGCCTCGGCCGCCACGCGCCCCGCCACGACGAGGCCCACGCCCTCGACGATCATCACGACGGCCACCCGTTGCCCCGGGCCCCCGTACCGGCCGAGCTCGCAGGCCGCCTCCTTCGGGAATCCGAAGCTCCCCAGAGCAAAGAGCCGAACGGCCGCGCGCGCCGACAGCCGGAGCTCCGCGCCGTCGTGGACGAGCATCTTCGGCACAGCATGGCCCGCGCCGGTCTGGTCGCTGCGTTCGCACACGGCGCACGGCTGGCGACTCGCCGGGTCGACCACCAGGAACCGCTCAACCGGTCCGTCGCACATCCGGGCGATCACGAGCACGTCGCGCCCTCCCTCGCGGAGGATCGCCACGCCTTCGACCAGGTAGTCCGAGCCGAGGTGGACCACCACGTCGCCGGGCTGCAACTCACCACGATCGACCCTCCGCGCCCGCGCGGGAGCCGGCGACCGCGCCGCGCGCCGCGCGTGACGGGCGGCCCAGATTGCGGCGCCGGTCGCTGTCGCGGCGACCGCCACCGCCGCGATGACCAGCTCGATCACGGCCGACCCTCACCGGCCCGCCGCTGCGGGACCGTCCCACCGTCTCTGCTCGTCTCCGCGGACATCGTCTCGATCCGGGGTCGAGAGCGTACCGCCGACCGGTGTGAAACCCAAGCCCGAGCGAGCCCAGGGCGTGGCGCTGGGGAATGGGGATGTGATCTTCGTGCTCCACCTGTGATATCCACACTTAGTGCGTCTGGACGTTTTCGGCGCCGTCGGGCGTTGTCAGAGCGGGTTCATGAGGCGAGGCATCATCCTGATCACCGCCGTGGCCCTGGCCGGATGCGGCGGCCGGCTCGGGTCGATGGCGAGCGAGACGGCCAACCGGGCGCTGAGCGCGACGAGCGTGACGGAAGACGGCGAGCTCCTCAACATGATCTTGACGGCCGCGTCCTCCATCGTCGGCGACCTCACGGGAGCGAGGCGGCGCATCGTGGACGCGCTCGCCGTCACCATCGTGGCCCTCGACCTCGACGCGACGGTCCGCGAGCAGGGCGAGGCGGCGGTCCTCGAGCTGCTCTGTTCGGCCCCTGTGCCTGGCGACATGCCGGAGCCCGGGGTGACCGTCGATCTCCCCGGGCGACCCGACGTCCTCGACTCCGCGGAGACAGGACGCGCGGCCGCGCGGCTGGTGGCGACCGGCACGTTGACCGGCCCGGAGCATCTCGTGTCGGTTGAGATCGAGGCTGACGCCGCCGCGGCCCAGGTGCGGTTCCGCGGTGGGGGCTGGCTGCTCTGCGCGCTCTTCACGGCTGACCTCGAGGTCGACGGCGAGCCGTGGGACCTCCCGCGAGGCGGCGAGGAGGACCCGACCCTCGACATCGCGGTCTGGACCCCGGACGGCGAGGAGCCCGGCGAGCCGGCGGCAGCCGAGGAGCCCGACGACCTCCTGCAACCAGTCGAGGTGGTCTTCACGGTCCCGCTCCCGCTCGACGCGCTCCTGGAGCTGCTCGACGCGGAGCTGCTCACCTTCCGGGTTGGCGAGGAGGCCATCGATCTGCGTCCGGCGGACTCCGAGCCGGTGCGTCGGCTCAGCTCGGTCCTCCGGGCCGGGAGTGTGGAGGACGACGGCCTCGGCGGACCCGACGCTGTCGAGAGCCCCCTTGCCGTGCCCGGCGCAGGCGATACACTTCCAGCAGACGAGCCCGATGGCTCGGACGGAGGCGCGCAATGAACCAGTATCCGCAGCACGGTGGGCCGCACGGCCAGTGGGGGCAGCAGCAGGGAGGGCAGTACGGTCAGTGGGGGCAGCAGCAGGGCCCGCACGCGGGCATGGTCCAGGGCATGGGGGCCGTCGATTTCAACGCCGTGCAGGAGCGGGCGAGGGCATTCGTCTGGAAGGCGTATGCGTGGATGTCCGTCGGCCTCGGGATCACGGGCGTGGTGGCCATGGTGCTGGCGTCCCTCGCCAACACGCCCCTCCGTCCGATCATCTTCAACCCCGTGGTCTACTTCGGGAGCATGGCCGTGACGCTCGTGCTCGTCTTCGTGCTGAGCGCGGCGCGCAACCGGCTCGATCCGATGGTCGCCGGCGGGTTGTTCTTCGTCTATGCGGCCCTGAACGGCATCTGGATGAGCGCGATCTTCCTCGTCTACACGGCGAGCTCCATCGCCTCGACGTTCTTCGTCTGCGCCGGGATGTTCGCCGCCACGAGCGCATTCGGTTACGTGACCAAGCGCGACCTCACCGGGGTCGGGCACTTCGCGCTGATGGGGCTCATCGGCCTGATCCTGGCGTCGATCGTGAACATCTTCGTGGCCTCGCACATGCTGTACTGGCTCGTCACCTACGCCGGTGTGATCATCTTCGTGGCGCTCACGGCGTACGACACCCAGAAGCTCCGTCAGCTCGGCGGCATGGGCATGGACGCGAAGACGGAGGCCAAGGCGTCGATCCAGGGCGCGCTGATGCTCTACCTCGACTTCATCAACCTCTTCCTCTTCCTGCTGAGGCTCTTCGGGAACCGGCGGTAGGACCGCGGGCAGGCTCGCCATCCGGCTCAACGTTCGACGGGTCGCGGCGCCACGCGTGCCGGGAGGTCGACCGGCCACGGTCTCGAAGGATCCTCGAGGTACCGGTAGCGCGCATAGTGCGTCGTGACTCGCCTGACGTAGTTCCGGGTCTCGTCGAACGGGATGCGCTCGACGAACAGGTCGAGGTCTACCTCACCCGTCTCGTCCAGCCAGCGCCGGACGCGGGGCGCACCGGCGTTGTACGTGGCGACGGTCAGCGGGAGCCGTGCGTCGAAGCTCCGGTGGAGCTGGCCGATCTCGGCGACGCCGAAGCTGATGTTCCAGGCCGGGTCGAAGAGCAGCTCGCGCCGGAACGTCACCCCGACCTCCGCGGAGAGCGTCTCTGCCGTGGCCGGGAGCATCTGGAGCAGCCCGATCGCGTCGGCGCGGCTCACCACGCCGGGCGCGTACCCGCTCTCCTGGCGCATGATGGCGTAGACCAGGGCCGGCTCCACGCCTCGCTCGGCCGACGCTCGTCCGACGAGCTCCGACAGCGGCCGGGGGAACGCGGCCTCCCAGACCCATCGGTTCCAGGAGTCGGGTGGTCGGTCGAGGTCGTCGGTGCGGCCCGCGACCATGAGGAACGCCTGCCGGTATCCGCCGACCCGGCGGTACGCCGTCGCAAGCGCCTCGGTCTCCCGGCCCCGGGGCACGCCGGCAAGGACCTCCCGATCCCGGCCCCGCAGCTCGGCGATGGCATCGTCGTCGAGCCCGACGGACAGGTAGAACGCGACCTCCGGCGGGAGACGGGGAGCCGGCAGCGCCGGTGGCGCCGGCTCCGCCCGTGGTGCGCGCGCGAAGGGCGGCCCGGGACTCTCTCCGAGCGCATCGAGCCGCTGACACGCGAGCAATGCGTACCAGTGGAGCGGCTCGACCGAGATGGCCGCGCGATAGGTCTCGACGGCTTCGATGCGCCGGCCCTGCGCCTGCAAGGCGCGAGCTTTCCAGTAGAGCCCGCGTCCACGCACGAGGCCGAGCCGCCCCATCCTGGCGTACCGCTCGAACAGGGGGACCGCCCGCTTGTGCTGCCCTCGCTCGAAGGCCCGGAACGCGAGGTGCCAGGCGGCCTCGCGGCCCAGGTCCGGCGCCTTCCGTGCTCGCGGGCTGCCGAGGAACCGCTCCATGCGCTGCTCGCCCCGGGCCCGCCCGTGCCGGATGTCCAGCCATGCCGCGAGGTACTCGGCCAGCGCGGCGCTCTCGTGGTTCGGGTGAGCCTCGTGGAACTTCACGTACGCGGCGATGGCCTCGTCGTCGCGGTCGGCGCGGGACAGGGCGCGCGCCGCGTGGAACTCGTCATCGATCGCCGTCGGGCCACCGAGACGCGCCGATTCGGCCAGCACGTCGGCGGCCTCGGCGTAGTGGTGGCGAGTCTGGAAGAGCGCCATCCCACGCAGGTGCAACCACCTGGCTCGAAGCCCGGGGCGCGTCGGCCGGGCGACGGAGTCGACCTCGATCAGCGCGGCGTCGAAGCGCCTCCGGTCCAGCAGGCGCTCTGTCCGGGCGAGGCGCTCGCTCGGGGTGAAGTCGGCCGATCTGCCCAGCTCGCGGAGCCGGGCCTCTGCCGCCGCCGCTCCCGGGTGCTCGGGTGACGACAGGAGGATGCCTCGGAGGATCTCGCGCGCCTCGGTGACGTTGCCGCTCCGCGCCAGCGCGTCGGCGAGAGATCGGCGGACCTCGACCTGGTCGTCCTCGTGCGAGCCCGCCGCAACGAGGGCTCTCAGCTCCCGCACCGCCTCGTCCGGCGCTCCGAGGTCGAGCGCGCAACGCGCCGCGAGGGTCCGGCACTCACGGCTCAGTGGTCCGGGCCGCGCCACCAGGCGGAGCAGTGCTGGTCGCGCCTCCCGGCACCGGCCGGCTCGGGCCTGGAGCATCGCCCTCCGGAGCTCGATGTCCGCCGCGACACCGCGTGGAACGAGGTCGGCGTCGATGTCGAGCGCGTCAGCCGCCTCGCCGTGGCGCCCGAGCCGTTCGAGTATCCTCGCACGGAGGTAGTTGGCTCCGGGTGATCCGCGATCGGTCAGGTGTGCGAGGGCGTCGAGAGCGGCCAGATCGTCTCGCATCCGGACCAGGGAGATGACGGTGTCCCAGCTCGCCTCGTCTGCGTCGGTATCCTGGTCCGCGTCGCGGGGGACCCCGTCGTTCGCATCATGGCCGGCGGCGGCATCGCGCGCTTGGCCGCCGTCGCGCAGGTCTGTTTCAGGGCGGTCGTGCCGGAGCGGATCGCGCTGCGAGCAGCTCGCGCACAGGGCGAGCAGCGTCAGCGAGAGAGAGGCGGGGGCGGACCACATCCCGACCACGGTACCACCGGCGCGAAGCCCGAGCGGACTTTTCCTGTTGTGTTGAAAACCCGATCTTCGGCGGGAGCGGGAAAGGGAGCGGGAGCGGGAGCGGGAAAGGGAGCGGGAGCGGGAAAGGGAGCGGGAGCGGGAGCGGAAACCTCAGGACTCCCGGCCGTCGTCCTGGACCTGCACGAGGTCGGCCCCCAGCGCGCGTAGCTTGGGCACGAGGTTCTCGTAGCCGCGGTCGATGACCTCGGCGTTCTGGATGAGGCTCGGGCGCCCGCGGGCGCAGAGCGCGGCGATGAGCAGGGCCATCCCGGCCCGGATGTCGGGGCTGCGAAGGGTGGCGCCCCGCAGGGGCGAGGGGCCGGTGACGACGACCCGGTGCGGATCGCACACGATGATGTTGGCGCCCATCCGGACCAGCGGGTCCACGAAGTACAGCCGGCTCTCGTACATCTTCTCGAAGAAGAGCACGGTGCCGTGGGCCTGCGTGCAGAGCACCAGCATGGGGCTCATGCAGTCCGAGGGGAACTGCGGCCACGGCCCGTCGTCGATGCGCGGGATGGTGCCGCCGGCGTCCGGCTGGACGCGGGCGGCCTGGCCGCCCGGAAGCCGCACGGAGTCGCGGTCCAGCTCGAGGGTGAACCCGACGCGCTCGAAGACACGGCGGATCATCCAGTAGTGTCCGCGCGTGGTGCCATGCACGGTGAGCTCTCCGCCGGTCGCGGCGGCGAGGGCGAGGTAGGAGGCGACCTCGACGTGGTCCGAGACGATGTGGTGCCTCGCGCCGTGCAGTCGCTCGACGCCGTGCACGGTCAGCGTGTTGGTCCCTGCCCCGGAGATGTCCGCGCCCATCGTCGTCAGCAGGCGCGCGAGGTCCTGGACGTGAGGCTCTCCCGCGGCGTTCAGGATGGTCGTCTCTCCCTCGGCCAGGACCGCGGCCATCAGGATGTGCTCGGTGGCCGTGACGCTGGCCTCATCGAAGAAGAGCTGTCGGCCCACGAGCCGGCGCGGGGCGCGGAACTCGAACGTCTCGTCGTCGACCTCGACGCCCAGCGTCCGCAGGCCGTAGAAGTGGGGGTCGAGCCGGCGGCGGCCGATCTCATCGCCGCCCGGCGGGTGGACCTTGACGTGTCCGGTCCGGGACAAGAGCGGCGCGACCATCAGGAACGACGTGCGGGTCCGCTCGCACAGGTCGCGGGGGATCTCGCCGCGCGAGACCTCACGGCAGCAGATCGTGGCCGTGCCGCCACTCCGCTCGACCCGAGCGCCGAGGGACGAGAGGATCTCGAGCATCGCCGCGACGTCGCGGATGGCCGGGAGGTTCTCGAGCACCACCTCCTCGTCCGTGAGGAGCGTGGCCGCGATCATCGGCAGCGCCGCGTTCTTGTTCCCGCCGGCGACGATCTCTCCACCGATCGGACGACCACCCTGGACTCGAAGCTGGCTCATGCTCTCCTTCCTCCGCGGAACGACAGTGGTAGCATGTCTGCGACCAGGAGGAAGACATGAAGATCGCCGGGGTGCTGTGCCTGTTCCTCGCCCTGTTCTCGGTCGGCGGATCGTGGGCGCTGTACGCGACGCTGGACCCCGGAGACGACTTCTCCGAGGAGAACATCTCGGAGATCCTCGCGCACCCCGAGCGCGTCTCGGAGATCAGGGACAGGGCGCTCAGCATCGGGCGCCGCGCCGTGATCGCGCAGCAGCTCATGTCGACTTCCCTGCCGCTCTCGATGTGCGGCTTCGGCTTCATCGTGGCAGGTGCCACGAGGCGAAGGAGCGAGACCAATCCGAGTTGAGGAGGATCGTCACATCGGGCTGACCACCGCTTCGATCGGGCGGTCCACCTGGTCATCGAGGTCTCCCCGGTCCACCCGTCTCGGCGTCACGTGCCCCGGCGCCGGCCAGCTCCTTGACTCAGCGCATCATCCTCGGTACACGAGGCTCGTGCCAGCCCTGGTCATGGCCGTGCGTCCCGCGGCTCCCCGGGCCCGCCGCTCTCTCCCATTTCCAGATCCATGCGTCAGCGCGACGGTCCTCCGTGCGCGAAGACCATCATCAGGAGGTGAGCCCTCATGAACCTTCAGGCGTTCTTCAACCCGAAGCGCGTGGCCGTCGTCGGCGCGTCCACGGACCCGGCAAAAGTGGGCCACGCCGTCTTCAAGAACCTCCTCGAGTACGGCGCGGGGGTCGTGGCCCCGGTGAACCCGACCGCGTCCGAGGTCCTGGGCCACGCGACCTTCCCGGACCTCCGGTCCCTGCCCCAGGTACCGGACCTCGTCGTGGTCTGCATCCCGGCGAAGCGTGTCCCGGGCCTGATGCGCACGTGCAGCGACCTGCGCGTCCCCGCGGCGGTCATCATCTCCGCTGGGTTCAAGGAGACCGGCGCGGAGGGTCGTGCCCTGGAGCAGGAGGTCGCGGCGATCGCGCGAGCGGGCGGCGTGGAGGTCATCGGTCCCAACGTGCTGGGCATCCTCAACGCGGTCGACCGGCTGAACGCGTCGTTCGCGGCCGAGCTGCCCCTCGCCGGCGACATCGCCATGATCTCCCAGTCCGGAGCGCTCTGCACCGGCATGCTCGACTGGGCCTCGTCCAACCACATCGGGTTCTCCAAGGTCGTGAGCATGGGCAACAAGGCCGACCTCGACGAGAACGACTACCTCGAAGGCTTCGAGCACGACCCCCACACGAGGGTGATCACCGGCTACCTCGAGAGCATCAACGAGGGGTCACGGTTCATCCGCACCGCGACCCGGGTCGGCCGCAAGAAGCCGATCATCCTGCTCAAGGCGGGCAACACGGCCGCGGGCGCCGCGGCCGCCTCGTCACACACCGGCAGCCTCGCCGGCGCCGAGGCCGCGTACACCTGCGCGTTCCGGATCGGCGGGATCATCCGGGCCCGGACCATCGAGGACCTCTTCGACCTGGCCCAGGCATTCGCCTATCAGCCCATGCCCGGGGGCACCCGCACCGCGGTGATCACCAACGCGGGCGGCGCGGGCATCCTCGCGGCGGACGCGATCGAGAGCGCGGGCCTCACCCTCGCGTCGCTCTCCGATGAGACCAGGACCCGCCTCCGCGGCTTCCTCCCCGCCGCGGCGAACGTGAACGACCCGGTCGACGTCCTGGGCGACGCGGGCGCGGACACGTACCGCCACGCCCTGGACGCGGTGGCATCGGACCCCGGCGTGGACGCGCTGATCGTGCTCACCGCGCCTCAGGCCATGACCCGACCCAGGGAGATCGCGGAGCAGGTGGTCGAGGCGACGCGTGGCCTCGGGAAGCCGGTCCTCGCCTCGTTCTTCGGCGACCGGGCGATCAGGTCCGCGGTGGAGCACTTCCAGACCAACCGGATACCTCACTACCCCTCGCCCGAGCGCGCCGTGGAGGTGCTCCTGGCGATGAACCGGCGCCGGGAGTGGCTCGCGGCGCCGGACCGGGTGATCCCGCGCATCGCGGCGAACACCCACAAGGTGAAGAAGATCATCAAGAACTCCCTGCGCCAGGGACGGCTCCAGATCGGCGAGCAGGACGCGAAGGCCGTGCTCGAGGCCTACGGCGTGAAGATCCCCGAGGGCCAGTTCTCGGCCACGCGGGACCAGGCCGTCGCCGCCGCGCAGAAGGCCGGGTTCCCGGTCGTGATGAAGGTCGTGTCGCAGGACGTGGTGCACAAGAGCGACGTCGGCGGCGTGCGGGTCGGGCTCCAGACGCCGCAGCAAGTGGAGGACGCGTTCGACCTGATGATGCTGCGTATCCCGAACCTGGTTCCAGGCGCGAGGATCGACGGCGTGCTCGTCGAGGAGATGAAGTCCGGCGGCCGGGAGGTGATCCTCGGCATGACGCGGGACCCCCAGTTCGGGCCCATGCTGATGTTCGGCCTCGGCGGGATCTACGTGGAGGTCCTGAAGGACGTGACGTTCCACCTCGCGCCGCTCACCGTGGGAGAGGCCATGGAGATGCTCTCCCAGACCAAGACCTTCGCGCTCCTGAAGGGCGTCCGCGGCCAGAAGGGTGTGGACATCGAGTCGATCGCGGAGTGCCTGCAACGCATCGCGCAGCTCGGGGTGGACTTCCCCGAGGTCCAGGAGCTCGACATCAACCCGCTCCGAGTGGGCTTCACCCGGGGCGACACAATGGCGCTGGACGCGAGGATCGCGCTCCGGCCGACGAGCGAGTAGGAGGAGAGCATGGGCGAGCTCGACTGGAGGAACGCGTATCGCGACAAGCTGATGACGCCACTGCAGTCCATGTCGCTGATCCACCCGGGCGACCACGTGTTCATCGGCACGGGATGCGCGGAGCCCCAGGCCCTGGTCCGCGCGTTGATGGACCACTCGGCGCACCTCGCGGACACCGAGCTGTTCCACATGCTCACCACGGGGATCGCGCCCTACGCTGAGCCCCGGTTCGCGGAGCGGTTCCGGTTCAACACGTTCTTCGTCTCGGACAACGTCCGCCGCGCGGTGCAGTCCGGGCTCGGAGACTACACGCCTGTGTTCCTGTCCGAGATCCCGCGGCTCTTCGACAGCGGCCGGATACCCCTGGACGTGGCGTTGATCCAGGTGTCGCCGCCGGACCGCAACGGTCTGTGCAGCCTCGGCGTGTCGGTGGACATCGTCCGCGCCGCGCAGCGCAACGCCATCACCACCATCGCCCAGGTGAACGAGCGCATGCCCCGGACCGCCGGCGACTCGCTGCTCCACGTGCACGAGATCGACGCGCTCGTGGATGTGACGGAGGACCTGCCGGAGATCGTGTACCAGGACCCGACGCCCGTGGTGCAGGAGATCGCGCGGCACCTGGCGAAGCTGATCGATGACGGCTCCACCATCCAGATGGGCATCGGCGTGATCCCGCAGGCCCTCCTGATGTTCCTCGGCGAGAAGAAGGACCTGGGCATCCACACCGAGATGTTCACCGACGGCATCATCGACCTGGTGGAGGCGGGGGTCATCACCGGGCGGAAGAAGAACCTCCACCCGGGCAAGATCGTCGCGAGCTTCTGCATGGGCTCGAGGCGCCTCTACGACTACATCCACAACAACCCGGTCTTCGAGCTCCACCCCACCGAGACCGTGAACGACCCCTTCGTGATCGGACAGCACGACAACATGGTCGCGATCAACGTGGGGATCGAGGTGGACCTCACGGGACAGGTCTGCTCCGACTCGCTGGGCACGAGGTTCTACAGCGGGATCGGCGGCCAGGTGGACTTCATCCGCGGCGCGGCCAGGTCCAACGGCGGCAAGCCGATCATCGCCATCCCGTCAACGACCAAGGACGGCGAGATCTCCCGCATCACGGCCACGCTGAAGGAGGGCGCGGGCGTGGTCACCACGCGCGGGGACGTGCACTACGTGGTCACCGAGTACGGGATCGCCTACCTCCACGGCAAGAGCGTGCGGGAGCGCGCCATGGCGCTCATCCAGATCGCACACCCGAAGTTCCGCACCGAGCTGCTCCGGCGGGCCAAGGAGCTGAACTACGTCTACCAGGACCAGATCGAGGTCCCGTGGGAGCAGGCCCGGTACCCCGAGGAGCTGGAGACCACCCTCACGCTCACCGACGGGACGCAGGTCCTCGCGCGGCCCGTGAAGCCGACGGACGAGGAAGCGTTCAAGGACCTGTTCTACTCGCTGTCCGAGAAGAGCCGGTACCACCGGTTCTTCAGTCGGATGCGGTTCATGACCCACCCGAGCCGCCAGGGCTTCGTGAACATCAACTACAACGAGCAGGTATCGCTCGCGGTGCTGGTCAGGTCCGCGGACGGCGAGTCCCTGATCGCGCTTGGGCAGTACATCAAGGTCCCGAACCAGCCCCGCGCAGAGGTCGCGTTCCTGGTGAGCGACGAGTGGCAGCGGCGAGGGCTCGGCACCATCCTCATGGACACGCTGATCCGGATCGCGCGGCAGTCGGGCATCCAGGGCTTCGACGCGGAGGTCCTGGCCGAGAACCGCGCGATGCTCTCGGTCTTCGAGTCCCTCCCCTACACGATGCACATGCACCTCGACACGGGGTCGTATCACATCCGGTTCGACTTCAAGTAGGTCCAGGCGGGGATGGGCTACTTGGTGGCCCGGTGTCGTGAGTCCGGGCCGAGGATGTCCACCAGCACGCCGAGGCGGCTGTAACCGACACGGTAGCGGGGGACCACCTCGTCGTTGAGGTAGATGATGAACCGGACGCCGTCCTCGCGCTCGAGCACGCGAACCGACCTGACTCGCTCGTTGGACGTGTCGATCCAGCGGGCCCGCTCCGCGGCCATGGCGCCCGGCACGTCGATCACGATCCCCGTCGGGTCGTGGAGTCGATAGGAGGTCGCGCTCGTCACCGGCCACTGGGTGGGAAGCACGATGCGGAGAGTGTCCTCGCTCTGCTCCACGGTCGGGTCGCTTCCCGTGCTCGCGGTCGCTGCCTCTTCGGCGGGTGCCAGCGGTCCGTCTGCCGGCTCGGCGGCGTCCTCGGCGGCGTCGTCGTCCTCTGTCGCCACGGATTCTTCCGCGGTCTCCTCGGCGGGAGCGGCGGGTGGGAGATCGAGAGGCTCGGCAGGAGCGGCGGCGCTGTCGTCCTGCGGTGCGCTTGCCGCTTCCTCCACCAGGGGAGCTGCCGGGGTGGCGGCGACGGCCGGCGCTGTTGCTATCTCCAGCTCCTCGAGTCGGGGAACGGCGTGCCCCGGCTGGCTCAGGCCCAGTGATGTGTACGCGAGCTCCTGTCCGATCAGGGGTGCCAGGAGAGAGGCCAGCGGCTGGCGGGTCACGTACCCGACGGCGAACACCGACGCGAGCAGGGCCAGGGTGACTCCCAGCCGCACGGCCCACCGCCTCCGGCGCGGCTCCGGGATCTCCTCAACGTGCGGCGGATCGAACTCGGAGATCGCCCACGGCGGGTCGTCGAAGTCCGGAGACGCATCGTCGGCAGAGGAGAGCTCATCCGGTCCCTGCGCTCGTTCGAGCGTCTCCATCTCGTGGAGCCCGGGCCACTCGATCTTCTGGTGCCACTCGACGCTGACGTCGTCGTCTTCCGTCTCGACTGCCGGCGAGGAGGCCGACTCCGCATCCGGTGCCTCGTCCTCGTCCCGCACCGGATCGCCGCCGATCCGGTCCGTCACGTCGGCCTCGAGCGCTCCGAGGTCGTGGTCCGCGTGAGACGACTCGTCGTGGACGACGATCGGGCCGTCGTCGGATGCGTCGTGCGAGCGCGGGTCGAGGGCCAGGTGCAGCTTGAACCGAGGGATCTCGGAATCGCCCGCCAGCTCGACTCCGATCCGGCGGATCACCGCCGGCACCGGGCCGGCGTCCTCCTCTCCCGGCAAGGTCACGTTCACGGGCACCTCGAGGGGCAGGACCGGAAACGGACACACGAGGGTCAGTGTCTCCCCATCCAACCCCACGGGGAGCACGTTCAGCGCAGGCTGCCCCTGGCCGAGGCAGAGCTTCACGACTTCCCGTTCACCACCAATCATCCGCGCACCTCCACGGCCACCATAGGTGGGGTGGGGGCATGTGGTCAACTTTCTGACACCGCCGGGCGCACGGTTCCCCGTCATGGGGGCTGCGGGCTAGCAGTGGTCGAACGCGGCTCGTACCGATCGAAAAGCACTACTTCACGGCATTCCGGAGGACGTCCTGGACCCAGGAGCTCAGGCTCTTCTCGGCGAGCCTGGCCTTCGTGGCGATGTAGCCGGAGTTGTAATCGAGGCCCACCAGGGCGGTCTTTCGGAGAAACAGGACCGCTTCCGGGACTGGTCGCAACGGACCATGACCACTTCCCCAAGGGCTTTTTTCGCGCCCGGACCACTTCCCCAAGGGCTTTTTTCGCGCCCGGACCACTTCCCCAAGGGCTTTTTTCGCGCCCGGACCCCTCC
>Ga0233425_10006118_pt1 | contig 18217 bp, 30 predicted proteins | sample Watercolumn_Towu_2_FD_181712 | JGI IMG/M metagenome (GOLD analysis project Ga0233425, IMG submission 181712) | Freshwater microbial communities from Lake Towuti, South Sulawesi, Indonesia - Watercolumn_Towuti2014_140_MG | ecosystem: Environmental > Aquatic > Freshwater > Lake | place... | reverse complement strand
TCATCCCCGGGCTTAAAAGCCCGGGGTTTTCTGCGAAGGAGGATAAAAACAGATTCGGGATGGATTAAGTTGCCGATTGGCGTATCATCTGCTATACTCCTAAATAATAATAGAGGGGATACCCATGGAATTATTTCATAATATGTTGACTATGATCAGCTTCGTGCTTAATGTAATAGGAGCTTTTATTATCCTTTTCGGTGTGGCTATCTCGCTTTGGGAGTTTTTCAAGAAGGAGATACTCGCCGGAGCCGATCGCATAAAACTGAACGAGTCTATACGAATAAAACTCGGTAGTTATTTAGTCCTGGGGCTCGAATTATTTATAGCCGGTGATATAGTGAAGACTATAATTACTCCGACATGGGATAGTCTCGGGATGCTGGGCGCTATAGTTGTCATCAGGACTATACTAAGCTATTTTCTGACCAAGGATCTTAAAGACGTGGCCAAATAACGATAGCATGATAAAAAAATTACCTTTTCTGAAAGTTTCCGGGACAAAGATCGTAGACGACGCGGGTAAGAATGTCTTATTGAGGGGGGTATCCCTGGGCGGCTGGCTCATGATGGAAGGCTACATGACCGGCGGCAGGAACATAGCGGAGAGGACGTTCAGGTCCGAATTTGAGAGATCCCTCGACAAGGACGCGTTAGACGATTTTACCAGATCCTACAGGAACAATTTTATACAGGAAGAGGATATAAAGACGATCAGGTCCTGGGGGGCAAATTGCGTCAGGATACCTTTTAACTACCGTCTTATAGAACATGAGAACAGGCCGTTCAGCCTGAACCCCGAAGGACTCGAGTGCCTGGACAGGGTTGTAAGATGGTGTGAAAAACATTCTTTGTATTGCATCCTCGATATGCACTCTGCCCCCGGATCGCAGAACCAGGATTGGCATTCCGACTGCTCCGACAAGCCGGAACTTTTCGCGGCCGAGTTCAATAAAGACAGGTATCTGCGGCTCTGGTATTTTCTCGCCAGCCACTATAAGGAAGTCAGCGCTATAGCGGGGTACGATATCCTGAACGAGCCGGTCGTGCCTTTGCACGACGAGTGGCAGGTCAAGGACCTTTATTTGAAGGCGACGAAAGAGATAAGGGACGCCGGCGACAAGCACATATTGTTTCTCGAAGGCAACGTATGGGCGCAAAGGCTGGATTTTCTGGGAAGGCCGGCCGACAAGAATACCGCGTATAGCATACATGCCTATCCGCCGATCGATTTTACCTTTAATTTTGAAAAAGACCTGAGGTATCCCGGGAAGGCCCAGGGGCTTGTCTGGGACAGAAAAAAACTCGATCTTTTGGCCAAGCCTTACAAGATCTTCGTCGACTTTGTGAATGTCCCGCTTTACGTGGGCGAATTCGGCGTCAACGCCCGCGACGGCCTTTACGGCGAGATAGACTGGGTCAGGGACGTCGTCAGTATATTTAAGAAGAACGAATTCCACTGGACTTACTGGACGTACAAGACGGTGGCAAGTTATATATACCCGGACGGAATATACAGGTATACGAAAAATCCGCCGTGGGTGAGCCGCCAGGGCCCGATCTTCGGATGGGAGACCTTCGCGTCTCTATGGCCGAAACACAGAGACAGGATCATATCGTCCTGGCGCACTGAAAATTTCGCGGTGAACGAGAAGCTGCTGGCGGTGCTGAAAGAATACTGGTAGATGCCCGTATATGAAAAAGAAGATGTCTTTACAAGACAAGGCCGAGGCCGCTCTGAAAAGAGCGGTCCGGGAAGTCGTCAAGAGACACAAAAAAACCGGGCGGCCTCTTGCGATATGGGAAAACGGAAAGACTTTCCTTTGATTTTTTGCGGAGAGATGGCAGAGCGGTTGAATGCGCACGCTTGGAGAGCGTGTAACGGCTGAAAGGCTGTTCTAGGGTTCGAATCCCTATCTCTCCGCCAATTTATTTAAGAGGCCTTCCCATATGTCGTCGGGAAGGTCTTCTTTTTTACACTATTCCGACGGTAAAACAGCAGTCATACCTCGATTTAATTCACTCCTACTCAACATATATCAGTCCTTAAATTTCCTCAATTTTAGTAAAAAAAGTTGCAGAAAAGTTGCAGGATTTGTTTTTCGGGCATTAACACGTCCGGGGCATTATTCTGATGATGTAGTGTCCCTTTTAGGCGGTGGCCTATGAAGGGCTACCAATTCGATCCCGATAAGATCTATCATAGCTACAATGTATCAAATTCGATGGATATGGTGCGCCGCCGGAAGCTATCCTGGGCTGAGATCGGCTTCGCCATATACATCAGAGCCAAGTCAAAACGCTTCGGCAATCCCTTCTATTTAACCGATGATAGCATTACCCAAGAGACAGGGCTATCCGCAAAGACATTCCGAAAGTTAAGAGAGAGGCTGCAAGTTAAGGGCGTAATCTCTTACGATTCCTTTCATGGTCGAGGCAAATCCACGATCTATACCTGTGTGGATAACTTTATGATATCCACAGAAAAACCTACCCATTCGGGAATAAAACCTACCCATTTGGGAAATAAAACCTACCCAAATGGAAGGTTTTCTAATGATCATAAAAATAAGAATAAAAAAGAAGATAAGAATAACGATTATTCCATCAGAGAGAATAGGTCTTTAGAGCCGTATCTACAAACAAGGAGGTAACGATGAAGGAGCTTGCGGGGCGCTGCCTGGTCGCTTTCGGGCTGATTTGCCTGGCTGTTGGAATGGTGTATTTAAGCCTGGCCTTACGGGATCATGCCGATAATTCCAGGTATGAATATATGAAATCCGGGCTTGTCCTGGATCGGCGCACAGGCGAAGTATTCTATCGCAAGCCGAATTATTATAAAACGGATTTTATGTTTAAGTATGGGCGGGAGGAAGAGTTATCTTCTAACCCGGAGTAATAACAAGAGGGCTTGAGAATGAACTGCGAGAACTGCGAGAATAGAAATAACCCGATCGGGATATGTTGTGATCGGAGAGGTAATATTATATGCAAGAAATTATTATCTGTATTCGACCATAAGGAAGGATATAACGCTTATGCTACACGATATTATAACGGCAAAATCTTAACCTGGTATGATTGCCGGACACGACAGCCAATCCCCATTACGATTTATTCTCCCGCGGAAGAACGGAAGCCTGTATGGGGCAAATCAACGGACGCCTCGAGACATATTCCTCCGAATAAAACATTTGGCGATATTATTGAGAAAGCGGCTGATCCCCGATATCAAGGAGATGGCACACACAAAGCACCCGTTAAATCAAAGGACGAAAAGAGCGAAGAGGATCTTAAATTCGATTACTTTAAGAATTCCGACAAGCGAGAAGAGAAGCGAGGCCATCGGTTTTTTAATTGCCGAGGACTTGTCTATAAATACCCGCCCCTATACGCTGCCGGTGGAAAGAATCATACCTTTACGCAATCTTTCGATAGTGAGGCCTGGGCGGAGAATTTTGTAAGGGTATTGGATAAGCGCAAGACAAGATTCCTCTTTAAAATCGAGAAGGGGGGAGACGATTTCGTTATCATTACCGAAAGGAAAGACTTCCTTCGGACGGATCATACTAAGAGACTATATAGCGATTATCTTAAGAATATCGATAGCGTTTCCCGGTTAATAATGACGCCTAAACAATACGGGGTATGCAGCCGATATTGGGAAATGGATCTTGATTACGAATTTATCTACGGGAATAAGGATCTACAAGTTACCCATGAAGAGATCGCCCGGGATCTGCGCCTGAATATAAATGTCGAAAAGGAAGAATACTATGACGGACAGAAGAAGCTGAAGGAATACATATTCAAAAGGGACAGCGTTATATCATGGCAAGAGATCCGGGAATTGATCGAATCGAAAGCCGAGAAGCGTCCCCGGAGGAATGTAATAGCATATCAATTTGGCAGACGTCCAAACTTATCGTTGTATAAAGATATTATTTGGATAGATGACGAAGAGAGGGAATCTCTGCCGAGAATAAATTGGGGTAATGTCCCAAAAAGACCTAAGCCGGATATGGGATTCGTTTATGAATGGAAGCCAACGAGAATCGAGACCTTTAAATTAGCTAATAAGACAGACTTTCAATATCTTGATTGGATTCCCACAGGCCGGAAGATTCCCTGGTGGGATTGCCTTATGCGGTTAGAGAAGAACGAGATCATGGGCGAGGATGGGCGGTGGCATAGGCTTTTACCATTCCATCACAAGCGTAATAACTTCGAGAACGATCCGAATCCCTATCGTTACAATGATGGTTGGGACGTATCGATCGGATATAACGAGCGTATGTGGTGGGGCTTAGATTGGCAGCCCGAAATTCCCAGGGATTGTCTTTATCGAGGCAATAGCGGTAAAGAGATATTTAGAGATATGCCCTGGTCGTGGGGACAGCGGCACAGGAATACGGCTAAATGCGTAACGTATATCCCCGATCCAAAACTCGAGCAGATGATAAGCGATGGTCGTGCCGTCCTGGTTGGAAGACACCCTTGCAGACGTGGGCTGATATGTCCCCGGAAATTATACGATCCCGATTGACAACTTTATTTTGTTAATATGAGAGGGGAGTATCTCTTCTCAAGCCCTAAAGCCCCCTGACTCTCGCAGGTCAGGGTGGCGGTTAATAACATTGTCCTCTCGCAAAGGATGATTTAATTCGGTTAGCGTAAGCCGATTGTAGCACAATGTAGCCTAAGTCATTGAGGCAATTATGGATAGGGAACAACTCTATCTATGATTGCCTCTTATTTTTTTTGTTCTTTATCTGTTATATGCAATTACATTGCAATATGTCTCAAGACATAAGGAGATTCCAATGCCTCTAATGCCTGTCTATGGCGTAAAAGAGATCGCTGAAGCCCTGGGAATAGGACGGACGACAATAATCTATCATATTAAACGCCGTCATATTACCGCGGAGAAGGTTAAAGAGGCCGGGAGATGGACATGGATCATAACCCACCGGGAAGCGAGAAGATTGCAGCAATACCTAAGGAGGCGATGATGTGGTGGAAAAAGAAGTGCAAATGTTCGAATAAGAAACTGAAGAGGGAGGTGGATAATTTAACTGAGAGCCTTGCGAAAGAGGCGGTTAATCTTCGGTATCTGATAGCCAGGAACGAACTTTATCTAAAAGCCGTTATAAAGACCCTGGCGCTGAAGAATACTCCCGTCTTCGATGAAAATAGCTTTAATTGCGTTGTGTCGGACGCTCTAAAGACGATGAGTTTTGAGCAAATACAGGAAAACATGGCGGCGCAGCTAATTAACGAGGGAAAGATAAAAGAGCGTGAAGACGGAACGAGATATTTTGCAATTCCAAAATACGGCGAAAGTCAGGAAACTTAACGAAAAGGGCGATCTATTACTAAAAAAGGAGACAAAAGGTGAGCAGCCGTCAGAGAGCGATGTGCAAACATTGGAATTCATCCCGGGGTTTTGGATTCTTAATCTCGGAAGATAACGAAGAGATATTCGTCCATTTCACAGATTGCGAGGGATTTGTCCCGGAAAAGGACATGGCTTTAACATTCGAAAAGGGAAAGGACAAATTTAACAGGCCTAAAGCTATCAGGGTAAAAGTCAGCGGGAGCGTAAGCACAGATGAGAATCAGACATAGTTACTTCGACGAAGAAGAGCAGAATATACAGGAATACTGCTATGATTACCCGGATGATCGGGAACTCCTGGAGATATTTCCTGAAGGCAAAGAGATTATAAATCAAAAGCTAAAAGAGAACGATGATAGCCGATTAAAAAGACTTTCAGCCCTGGCAGACGACAATCCCCATTTATTAAAATGGGAAAAAGCGGTTATAAGAGCAAAGGCCGTCCCGATCCAGGATATCGTAAAATTGAAGCGTCTCCGCAGAACAGCCCGCGGTTATGAGGCCTGTTGTCCTCTCCACGATGACAAGTCCCCGTCTCTCATCATCTATTCCGATAATCACTTCCGATGTTTTTCCTGTCAAAAATTCGGCGATTCAATCGATCTGTATAAGTTGTTGTTCAAGGTCGATATGAAGACCGCGGTTAATTCTCTAAACGGAGGCATGAATGAAAAGAACTAACGGCAGCTTCTTCATGTTTCCGAACTACCTGATCGACCAGGGGATATTTGCTTTAATGACGCCATACGAAGCAAAGGTCTTGATGGTAATCGCCCGCGGCTGCTCCAACGAAAAGGGAAATTGCTGCTATACGATGGAGAGCCTTGCCAAAAAAACAGGGTTGAACATAAAGACCATTTACAGCGTTATGAACGGCCTGGAACGATTCAAGGTAATTAAAAAATGGCATAAACAAATCGCTCCGAATAAGCTGAAGAACTTTTATCGGATCTCCTGGGGTGGCGCGGGGATCAGGGAGAGCTTTGAGCACGATGAGGCCGTAAAGAAGGAATCTGCGGAACGCCAGGCGAAGATTCTGAAGAATAAAGCCGTCGTATTAGATAAGTTTAAAGACAAGACAGCTTTGGGGGTTAATATCTCTTCCCTGGTAGGGAATACATATATCAGCAGAACTGAGCCATGAGAGGGGGCTTTTCCCTGGGACGGATACAACCTATTCCCTGGCAGGGAACGAATATATCTATTCCCTGGCAAGGAATAGATTAAAGAATATAAAGAAATAAATATAAAGAAGGCGCTTTCAGCGCCAAAAAACTAAAATCATTCCAACGGGAGCTGGTGGAATATGAGACTAACAGAACTAAGGGGTGCGTGCGTGCGCCAATACATGCCCGGGAGCTTGGAATTGGCACAAAAATACTCGCACATAAGCCCGGAGACGATTAAATCAGAACGAAAAAAATATAAAAAATTGCGGAAATGTGCTGATGGAGCAAAAGAATGAGAGGACTAACCCTAAGCCAAAAAGAAAAAAGATTCATCGATAACTATACAAATATAGCCAATAAAGAGACATACGATAACGCATTACAGAGCTATAAACAAGCCGGATATAAGGCTAAGAACGATAATGTAGCGGGACAGGGTGGTTTTAAGTTACTAAAGAAAGGTAAAATAGCTATGGCTATTAAGCAGATTGAAGCAGAGAGGGAGATGGATTTATCATTAGAGGTCGATGAGCATATAAAGACAATATCAAATATATTGTCGCAGATAAAGTCTAAGGGGAAGTATAGCCGGGAAGATCTTGCGGCTGCTCGATTCCTGGCTGAGTGCGCCGGGAAGATCGGCGGTAATGCCGTCAATGTGCAGAATAACATTGCCGTCCTGGGACAAGCTCGCCTTGAATCCATAATCGCTGAAAGCCGGACGAAGGCAGAAGCTATTAACCAGGCTGAGCGAGATCGGCAGCTGAGCCAAAGAGGGGACGCATAAACAATCGGTGCTTTGTTATGTATGATACACAAGCACAGAATAAATAATAAAACGGGTGGGGGGATTGTTTACCCTGATGGCTCGGCTTAAACATTTGCCTTTTAAATTAAGGCCTAAAAATCAAGCACAAAAAAAGAGGCCATAATCGCTACAATGCCCCACAATCAACGATAGTTATAAAATCGGCATACCCTACACACAACAGAAATAATCGATTGTAGGGCATTTAAACGCTTTGTCTGTGCCTGTCCGTAAATGGGTGTTTAGAACGGGGGTTTTATGGATTCTTAGCTTGTAGAACTTGACATATGGGGCAGGGGGTAGGGGTAGGTAGGGTAGTATCAAAAACCCAAAACTCAAGGGGGGTTTGCATAGGGAGAATCAGAGCTTTGAGAGGTTGATGGGTAGGGGTAGGCGGGAGGGGTAGGACACCCCCGACCCCGGGGCTTCGTGTAAGTGAACCCACTCCCATAAATAAACAAAAAATAAAACTCAGTAACTTTACTCTTCTAACTCTTCTTCGTGCGTTACATAATTACCATGTGCGTCAGTTGTGGGATATCTCGTATCACTTTCAACATAATTACCAAATCTGTCAGTTGTGGGATATTTGTCTTGGCTGTTTACGAAGTTTCCAAAGCGGTCAGTTGTGGGATAATTGCTGTTACTATCAACATAATTACCAAACCTATCTCTTGTCTGATAGGCACAAGCGGTGGAGCATAGGAGCAGTAGTATTACAAGTATTTTCATTTTTACCTCCTCCGTAACCTCGCTCTGCCTATATACGAAATTTTAAAAGTCAGGGTTTCTTTTGTTGCTCTAATCCTTTTACAAGTAGAATCACACCTATAAATATACTTAATAAACTGGATATTATAAACATCGCCCATTTAGGATTAACACCTTCTCGAAAATCAAATAATGAATGAGGAGGATTGAAGGAAGCATTTAAAAATAAGACATATGCCCCATAACACAGGAACGGAATACTAAATATTATTAAGATTATCTTCTTCACTCGCACCTCGCTATTTAGCTTTTAATCATCAATTCTAACGTGAACGGGGTTAAATTGACCGCCCTTTTGGTATTGCGGGGGGTTGTTAACCCTGTCTGCGAAGTCTCTTTGGCGTTGTGCTTCTTGAGCTTGGTAAAACTGCCGTTGTTGTTGCTGTGCTTGATTATACGCCTGCTCATTTCGGTCTATGTTTGCTAAAGCGTTGTAATAATCTGCCGAGCTTATATTTCCCGCATTATAGTCTGATAATAGCTGTTGCCGTTGAAATTGGAATTGTTGCGGTTTTGGTTTATTCTGAACCTCTTGTAGTTGGCGTTGCGAGATATCATTTTTTATCATTTGTCCTAAATTATACATCGCTTGCTGATTCTGTTGCGTTTGCAATATCCGTTGCTGTTCTTTTATTTTTTCTTGTTCCTGTGCATAATCATCCCATCTTTTTTCAACTCGTTCTTGGTATTCGTCGTTTTCTCGGTTAAATTTACCCACAGCTTCCTCACGGGCAGCATCAAATCCTGTTGCCCCGCAATATAGATAGGGGGTGAATGAAAGCGAGAACAATATAAATAGTAATATTATCTTCTTCATTCTCGCACCTCGCTATTTAGCCCTCAATGTCCGTATCGCCCAAATGATGGATTAAACGATGAGGCAATGCAATAAAATAGGGGCTAGACAAAATGCCAGCCCCTATGGTGACAGATATACCTATTGCTTTCCCTGCTCGGCTTTCATTTTAGCTACCGCTTCGTCAACTATGGCTTTTCTTGCTTGTGGGCTTAACTCATCAGCCGATTTAGCCGCTAATGAATATCCTGCCGTAGCAGAGCCAGCCGCACACCCCCACAGACCAAAACATACGCTACATAACAATATCACCAGCAGAGAAGAGGCTAACAATAATCTCATTATCTCACCTCCTTTGAGCAATTTTTATTCAGTATATCATAAAAAACATAATCACCTAAATATTATTTATTGGCACCAACTCTTTATGGTTCTATGGCATTATTCGTTGGATACAAGCCCCTCTCTCGCTATGATTTTCTTGATGTTCATTTTTTCCTCTTCTTGAATATCTTCTCTAACTTCTTATAGTCCTTCTCAGTAATTTGTAACGTGATATTTTTCTTCGTGAATTTTCTTACTTTTCCGCTGATGGAGAGTTTCTTCATAATCAAATCATACACCTACCGACGGGGTTAATCAATAAATAAGTCGAGATACTAAAATAACAAAAATTAAAAACCAAAGGAGTGTTAAATGGGTAGAAACGATTGGAATAGCTTTGCTGAAGGATTTGCCAGGGGTTTTGGCGATGGCGGGATCGCCCGCGGCATGGAGTTGGGTTATAGAAAAAAGATGTATGAGAAGGCAGAGGCAGACAGATCCGAACGACAGCAGCAAGTCCTGGCTATGCAGAAACTTCGCCTTAAACAACAGGAGGAGCTTTCAAATATACACCTGGACGCTACCCTTGGGGCTAAGGGTTACAGGCGTCTTCCCGATAACGAAGCTAAAGCATATATGCAAGAGCTCTCGAGGTTAGGGCTTCCCGTTGCAAATTCGGGCTATATCGGCCTCCCTGATGGAGCTACAATCGACGAAGAGAACGGCGTCATACTCGATACCGAAGGAAATCAGATCGGCAGTTTTCTTCCCGGACAAGCGCCTAAGCCTGTAAGTAATTACATAGATAAATATGACAACGGGAAGTATCTCAGGGTTGGGACGACCTGGTATGCACATGACGAGGGTCTTGCAAAGCGTATGAGGGGTAAAGACATAACGACCCCGGAATCCATCGATGTCAACGATCTTCAGGCGCAGATGGAAAAAAGCGGACTAAAGGGAAGGGTGCTCCCGGATCTTATTCGTGATAACAAGACGGGGCAACGTTTCAAATACTATCCGACGGAAGAAGAGAAGGGCGGAGTATTATCCGGCTTTTCAGAGGAAAGCATACAGCCCGCAGCACAAGTAACACCGCCTAAGAGCTTAAGATCTGCCGCTGAAGTTAAGATGATGAGAACTGCTGTCGCTAAGGCAATGCAGAACGGAGCTAAGCGTGAAGATCTTATCAAGGGTATTCAGTCCGAGGGATTCAAAATTGAAGACTTCTCAAGAGAATTATACAGCTATGAGCCGTCAGTCCCCGAATTAAGAAGGCAAGTCATAGGCGATACTTTGAGAAATGTAGGGGTTAAGCCGGGGGCGTCGCTTGGCTTGTTAACATCGTTCAGCAATCAGATAGACCAAATTAAGAAAAGGCTGAGAAAGTAATGGGTAAATTTATAGACGAATGGCTAACACCTGAAGAACAGGCACAATTCGTGCAAGAAGATCCTGGCGTGATAGGAGATCTTGTCGAGAGAGTTAAATCAGATCAAATGTTACAGGCTAAGTTGGTAAGCGGTATGCTTCCCGCGGATATCGGATTAAAGACTATCGATATCCTGTCGGAACGATTCAAAGAGCCGATAAAGGCCGCAGCCGAGCCTTACCTGGAACAATTATCGAATGAGCCTGTAATGAAGCCTGAGGTCGGGCAAGGGTTGAACTTGTTAAACCCGACGGAATTAGGCATGGCGTTAGGCGGTAATGTTTCACAAAGACAGGCGGGAAACCTGGCCTTAGATATCGCTACCGATCCGAGGACATATATTTATTCGCTGGGCGGTAAGGCGCTCAGCTTAAAACAGACGGGAGGCGCTATCGCTCCCGAGATCGCAGCCGGAACGCCTGTCGGTAAGATTATAACGGCACTCAGGGAAGCGGCGCCGATCCGCGGTAAGCAAGAAGCCTTATATGCAGCTGAAAGAGCTAAGAGAGCCGGAACAATCGCCGGGATCGGAAAGAACATACCGGGCGAAGCCGGATTTCATGCACAGCTTGGGGCATTAAAGGGCGAATTACCTAAAGTCCAATTCGAGGGGATCAGGAGTAAGATCACTCAGCCCGACATTGATTCATTGTTTAATTCGGTAGAATCACATGGAACATTGCTGCCGTTTGAAAAGATAACCGCTAAGACAGGCCTGGCGAAGTTGTTAGGCGAAGGCGGTGGATCAGTCCCGACGGAAGGCGAATTAAAACTCTTGGGCGAAGTATTCCCGAGGGAATTTATATCGGAAGTTTTAACTAAGCGCCCGATGATTCAGAAATTCAAAGAAGCCGTCGGCGAGGCCTTGAATGTCCCCAGGGCGTTAATGGCTTCATTCGACCTATCAGCTCCATTACGCCAGGGCATATTCCTGGTCGGAAGGCCTAAACAATGGCTTCCGGCAGCGAGAGATATGTTCAAATACGCCTTTAGTGAGAAGTCCTATCAAGGCCTGATGGAAGGTATTAAGCAGCGCCCGACTTATGCGCTGATGAAAGAATCGGGATTACCGATGACGGATATAGGATCGGCTCTAACAGGAAGAGAAGAAGCATTTATGTCTAACCTGGCAGAGAAGATTCCCGGCGTGGGAAAGATAGTCAGGGGATCTAACCGAGCATATACGGGATTTCTGAATAAGTTACGGGCAGATACCTTTGATGATCTTGTCAGGACGGCAGAACAGCAAGGCGTCAAGGTTGAAGGTAAGACCCTATCCGATATCGGAATGTTCGTCGGATCTGCAACAGGCCGGGGAAAAATGCCTCAAGCATTGGAGAGATCGGCAGTCGCTCTTAATTCGGTCTTCTTCTCCCCGCGGCTGATGGCGTCCAGGCTTAATCTTTTGAATCCTGTCTATTATACGAAATTAGATCCGTTCGTCAGGAAGGAAGCGTTAAAGTCGTTAGCAACTTTCAGCGGGACTTTGGCTTCGATTCTAACCCTGGCTAAGATAGGAGGCGCTGATGTAGGGGTAGATCCCAGGTCAGCAGATTTCGGGAAGATCAAGGTCGGAAATACCCGGTATGACATGGGCGGCGGATTCCTCCAATACCTGAGGGCAGCGACGCAATTCTTCAGCGGTAAATATGTAAGTAGCACGACAGGCGTTGAAATGACGCTTGGAGAAGGCTATAAACCTATGACACGATTCGATATTTTACAAAGACAGGTTGAATCGAAAGAAGCTCCGATCATGTCATTCGTTACTACGCTGTTAAAAGGTCAAGATCCTGTCGGCAAGAAGGTCAATCTGAGGGACGAGGTTGTTCAGCGATTTATCCCGATGGTAATTCAGGATATAGGCGATCTTGTGAAGGAACGAGGCCTCCCGGGTGTAGCGATGGGTATTCCCGGCGTATTTGGAGTTGGCTTACAAACCTACTCCCCGACGGAAAAAGAGATGGTATATTCGGCTAATTCCGTCATAAAGAACGTTAAAGAACTCAGGAAACAGGGCAGAGATCAGCAAGCCCAGGCGCTATTGAACAGGAACAAGGATCTGATATTAAAAGGCAAGAAGCTCGAGCCGTATCAGAAGATCATAAATAAGTATGAGAAGATGATCGACGATACCGAGAAGAATGTCAGGTTATCCCCGGCACAGAAGAAACAGATAATTGCTAATATAAATGCAAGGATTAAGCCCTTGCAGATAGAGCAGAAAGGAGCTTTAACCGAAACACAGCAGCGGGCAAAGTTTGAGGAATACAGGAATAAGAATATGAAACCCTTCGGACAATCCGAATTTTATAAAAAATGGGGGCAATAAATGGCAAAGCCGTTTGATGATAAAGGATCAAGGTGGTATCTGAAGAAAAAGGGCATATCGCATGTTGCGGATAATCTCTGCGAGGCGATAGCCAAGCTCGAATTACAGATGGAAGATGATAATGTCTCATACGAAGATCTTGCTGCGGGAAGGGCAACCGAAAAAGTAATGGAGCTCAGGGATCGGACTATTAAATATCAACTCGCTGCCGACAGCGTCGTTGCTAAGGCTATCCATGAATCCAATAAGAATAATGAGTGGGAAGAGCTCAGCAAGGAGATCGCTCAGCATGACGCTGAAGAACAAAAACAGGCCATAAACAACGAAGCCTATGAGAAGGCTAAGGAACAATACGCCATAACGGGAGATCACAGGGCTTTCGAGGCAATGGCTAAGGCAAGCGGTATAATCGATGAAATCAGCGGAGCTAACAGGCAGGGCTATGTTAAGTCAGATGTTGAAAATATGCGTGAGACTGAAAGAGCCTTACTTGAAAAACACCTCCAGGAGCGCCAGTCGGACAGGGAAGTAAGAGACAAGAGTATCGAAACCCTGGGTAAATCAGAAAATCCAAGCTCGCAAGCAATAGCAAGACACTTGCGAAATAAGAAACTGAAAGAAGAAACATTAAACGCCATTAACGAAGGAGCTGAACATGAGCAAGCAAAAAACAGATAAAACCCCCGAGCCTAAGAAACAGCCGTCTCAGAACGATAAACTCTTAAGCGTCGAGGCTGCGCATGAGGAAGGTGTCTGGAGGGGGATTGAATCGAAACGGCAACAGACAGAGGCCAGAATAACATGATGATAGAGGATCATATAAAGTTGTTGTTCGAGCAAGTCGAAAATCGGAACAAAAAGCGCCAGGAAGAGAACGACAGGATGATTGCTAACTTGTGGAATTTCAAGCGTGAGTATGAAGTCGAAGAGGACGCTCCGACTTGTTATGGAATATAGTAGCTCCGGGGGCGGGTCTTGCCTCAGCTCGCTCCCACCTCCTTATGGGTATATACCAATAAATAACGGAGAATTGATTTTGACCGAGAATCGAGAAAAAGTCGATAAGGAGATAACTATTTTCTTTCTAACTTGTGCTTGAAATTTGGGCAAAATTGTTATTATCTAACTTTTTGCCCAAAGCCGATTCTGAAAATGTAATCTTAAAATCGTATAAAATATATAAACGGCGTGGAACATTCAATTATTTTTTTGGAAATTTAAGCACAGGTCAGCGTGAAACAGCCAATATTCCTAACGATTTCTATATATAAGTGAGAGCACATGATATTTTCCCTCCAAAATTTTCAATCCTAAAATATACACTATATTTTCTTTCGCTCAGCCATTGTGTTTATTTCCGCCTTTGTGTTATGACTTTGATCGTTGACATTGCCATATACTATGCTATACTATAACGAAAGTTAAAGGATAGTCATGCCCGATATATATGGTAAATACTCGCTAACCGAGATCGCTAAAGGTCTAAACGTCCCCCTCACGTTTATCAATCGTATTCAGCGAGAAACGGGAATAGGGGGGAAGCCTAACAAGGAAAACCGCGGGCGGCCTCTTATGTTTGAGGCCAATATGGTATCGACCTTTAAAATGGTAAAAGCCCTTCGCCTGATGGATTTCAGCTTCCCGGATATCAAGGAGCTATGGGCTATCGAGGAGAGGGTTCTTGCTGCGAGTATCAAAATGAGTAAAATTAATGAGCAGCGATATGACATAAATAACCTGGTTTACCGCCCATTGATTCTGCATTGTTATGTAATTCCCGATCTCAGCGATCTGTATAAGGATAAAAGGGAAGAGGCTGACGCCAGAGACGATGAGAATATATTTATAAACGCATTGGCGGAGAATGAGAAGCCGTATTATAAAACACTTCAAGCGTTCTATCATGTGCGAAATGAAGTCATTCACCGCCGGGGCAGATTCCTTGAAGACATGAAAAGGCTCGACGAGGAACTGAAGCGCAAGTTGGAGCTGAAATAACTATCGGTAAACTATTATGCGAAAGGGCTTGACATGAATCCAATCGCATGATATAATTTCGAATGTAAGGGCGAAAAGCCCTTTTTATTGGCAGTCAGTATAACGATAGTTAGACGATAATCAGACAGAAGGAAGCTCAAAAAATTTTGCCCTGGTCGTTGGGATTACAATAACAATAAGGAGGCAGTCATGGAAAGAACAGCAACACCGCCGTCGCCGTTAAGGCTCGAGCGTATTAAACAGGGTATTCAGCCCTGGAGGATGGCACAGCAGTTGGGTATCAGTCTCAGCATGTATTATCTGTATGAACAGGAGCGTCGGCGCCCGGCAGCTGATATGAGGCACAAGATCGCCGACATCCTCAAGGTAAGCGTCTCGCAAATATTTTCGGAGCAAGACAATGACCAGAACTGAAGCGAAGCGCAAGGAAAACCGCCCGAAAGTCTTACCTATATATAAGGGCGCGGAGTATCTGAGGCAGCTGAAGGAACAGAAGAGGGAGATCGAGCGCCAGGCCGAAGAGCGTCTCCGGCAGCAGCACGATCTTTGGTGAAAAAGGAGGGCTTGAGATGAGAATTGCGATTTATGGGCGTGTAAGCAAGGATGACGGGACACAGGATCCGTCGAATCAGTTGGTTCCGCTGCGGGATTATGCGAAGGCATTGAACGGAGAGATTATCGGCGAGTATATCGACCTGGCTTCCGGCGCCAAATCAGACCGGGAGAATTTCATCCGTATGCTTGATGACGCAGATCGGCGGAAATTCGACCTTATCCTGGTGTGGAGCCTGGATCGTATGTCCAGGGAAGGGATATCGAATACCCTGGGATATATCGATAGGTTGAATCGTGCGGGGGTTGCGTTAAAGAGCCTTCAGGAATCCTGGCTCGACACTCGAGATGAGGGTTTGGGGAAGTTAATGCTTGCGATATTTTCCTGGGTCGCAGATCAGGAACGCAAGCGAATCATAGAAAGGACGAAAGCGGGATTAGCCAGGGCAAAGGCCAATGGCGTGAAATTGGGTCGTAGGTTGGGAAGTAAAGATAAAAAGCGTCGGGTCAGGTCGGGATATATCAAAAGGTGGAGGAAGTAATGGAGCAGAAGATTGTCGATAAACTAACAAAGGCGCAGTCGATTATTAAGAAGCTGCGGGAAACTCCAGGCAACATATTCTATGAACAGCTTGCAAGAATACACAGGGCTGCTTCTGAGCCAATGGGATTGCAACAGGGGGAGGCGTTGAGCATTGCGTTAAATGCTGAAGCGTCGATCCTGGGCGTTGTCCTGAAGGAATTGGAGAAGAGCGAACAATAGAAAAGGAGGTTTATGTCTGAGATTAAAGTTGTCCCGATAGCGGTAAAGAGGTCAGCGAAAAAGTTGGTCGAAGACTTTACTAAAGATTTAATACGATCCGGGCATGATTTCAAGACTATTGTAGGCGTGTTAAATAAGGTCAAATTGATTATTGAGCAACTTCAACACAAGGAGGAGGGCAATGTCCCGGTCGAGGGCGTGAGGGTTAAGGAAGAGGTTGTAATGGACTATGACGGAATATACCAAAGGGGAGAGGCAGAATGAGCCCGACAGATGAAAGATATGATTCGAATCAAATTGCAAATATGCTTGGCGTGTTAGTTAAGACGCTCTACGATCACAGATGGCGGGAGAGTGCCGGGTTGTCAAAGATCTTATGGAAGAACGGAAAAAGGATCTACGCCTGGAAGAAGGAATTTGACAGATGGTTTGCAAGTGAGAGGGTTGCTTGTGTCTAAGATTACCGTTACAAAAAGAGGAGTTGGAAAGACGAAGAAATATAAATTTCAGATTAAATATCTTCGTCCGAACAATCTAAAGCCTTTTTATGCAACGATAGAAGCAGATGGGGTTATGGAGGCAAGGGGTATTGGCGAATCCTTGCAAGCACAGGATAAAAACGGATCGAATAAATTGGCTGAAATCAAGAGTGATACCATAGCAGCTGATTATATCGAGAGATTTATCAAGACAGACCTTGCCTCCGACGGAGCAAGCCCCAATACAATCAAGCGCTATGCGGGAACGGTAAAGAGTTTTTTCGGAACTTTTCTTCCCGCAAAGCACCCTGAGATAACGAAAATGAGCGAAATATCCAGGCATACTTTCGGCAATTACAAGGATTATCTCCTATCGATTGGCAGAACAAAGGGGTGGTCGGCAGAGATTCGGATATTAAAGCCTGTATTCAGTAAGCTTGTCAGGCGAGAGCATTGTCCCCCGGACGTCGAGAAGGATCTGAAGGAATTTAAGACGCCTAAGCCTACTCGAAAAGAGGGGACAATCCTTAATAAGACGGAGAAGAAGAAGCTCTTGGACGCTATTAAACGATTAAGGTCAGATTATTACGGTATTACATACTTTATCATGCGTAATGCCTGGCGAATCGATGAAGTTTGCAACATTAAAAAGGCCAATATAAAGACAATAGGTATTAGGCCTGTCGAAGTATTGTCAGAAAGAAAAGATCGAAAGATTAAATATGACTTTCATTTCAAATCGTTTGACACAGATCTGGAAAATCATGTCCGGCAATATCTGTATGACGATCGAAAGACCTATCTATTCGCTAATAGGAACAACAAGAAACACAGTTACCGCCATTATGAAGAATACCTGGCAAGAATCAGCCAGGAGGTTATTGGGAAGCGCCTTACGCCGACAGATCTACGCAAGACCTGTATAACGGAACTTGTTAATAGCGGAATATCGGCTAATGATCTAATGGCTATTACAGGACACAGAGACTATTCAACGGTTATCGCCTTCTATTCAAGCTCTACGGCAGATGGAGTAAAAAAGGGTTTGGAGGCCACGAGAATATGAGTTATAATGAAAAAGTTGCAGAAAATAGTTGCAGACAGGACGAATACCGTCGGGGGGTGGAGAAGTATCCCTATCTCTCCGCCATTCTTCTTCGCCCTTCTACTGGTAAACAGTGGTAGGGCTTCGAGGAAATCGGCGAAGGAGAATGGTGTGGTTGATCTCTACGAAGCTCCACGAAATTACGCGGAGTAGCGAAGTAGGATCTCTCCGCCACTAAATGACAGGGAGCCCTTGGTTGATGAGACCAGGGGCTTTTTGTTACTCATGGCATTTACATAACTTATTGTATTTGATACACTTACGATAATATACTGAAGAGTTAGTAACTC
>Ga0233425_10006117_pt1 | contig 18219 bp, 15 predicted proteins | sample Watercolumn_Towu_2_FD_181712 | JGI IMG/M metagenome (GOLD analysis project Ga0233425, IMG submission 181712) | Freshwater microbial communities from Lake Towuti, South Sulawesi, Indonesia - Watercolumn_Towuti2014_140_MG | ecosystem: Environmental > Aquatic > Freshwater > Lake | place... | reverse complement strand
TGCCGATCACCATTCCCGGCAGACCCGGGATCGTCACCCCCACCGCCCGCACCTGCGGCGTAATCAACCCGGTGGGATACCATGGACCGGGGAGGGTCCGGGCGTCGAGATGGGGATCGTTGGCCAGGATCGGCTTGCCGCTCGCCGAGAGGGGGCCGGCCGTAACCCAGTTGTTGCTCCCGAGGCGCAGTGCGCCCTCCATCCCTTGGAGGAGAGCGTGCATCTGCGGATCTCCAGCGAGGTTGATGCGGGGACGAAGGGCCTCGCCGGCCCTCGCCGGTTGTACCATGGTGCGAGGATCGCTCCCCGTCCGCAAGAGCTTCGCGGGAGTAGGATCGTCGGGGTTGATGTTGACAGGAAAGAGCTCGCGCGCCCGCTCCTCGCCCAATTTCTCAACCAGCATCTGGGCGATCACCTCGGTCTTGAGATTAGCCGCGGAGTTCCACCCCATAAAGTAGAGGAGCGCGAGCGAATCGGCGATCGTCCAGGGCTCGGCCTTGATCCCGGCGATGCGGAACTCCAGGGGGAGATCCTTTCCTAAGGCGATAAAGGCATTGACACCGTCGACGTAATTCTGAAAGATCCCCCGGGTTTGCTCATCGAGAATCTTTTCATGCCTGATCGCCTGACGCCCGAAGCCCACGGTCCGCATGAGGACGTCGCTCTTTTTCCCCTTCTCGCCGGCCAGCTCGGCGATTCTTCCGGTGGCAAAAAGCCGTGTCAATTGCATTGAAAAGAGCCGGTCCTGGGCCGCGACGAATCCCTGCGCCCGGATCAGGTCGTTCTGATCGGCCGCATGGATGTACGCCATCCCCTTTTCGTCACGGACGACGCGGACCTCCCCTTTGAGACCGGGGAGGAGCAGACGTCCCTCCCGCTGAAAATCGTTGAGGCGGGGCAGGCCCAGCACTGCCGCCAGGACGATAAAGACAACCACGGCCGCGATCCATTTAAGCCATCTCATGGTTTTCCTCCTTTTCCGCAATGCCCCGCACCATCGCCGCGGCCTCCTCGCCGGCGACAAAGCCGGTGGAAAAGGCCGCCTGCAGGTTGTAGCCCCCCGTATCGGCGTCGATATCCATCACCTCGCCGCAGAAAAAGAGGCCGGGGATGAGGCGGGAGGCCATCGTCCGCGGATCGATCTCCTTGAGCGAAACCCCGCCGGCCGTCACGATCGCCGAGGTCAGGGGAAGGGGACCTTTGATGTTGAACCGGAGCGACTTGAGCAGCAAGGCAAGCCGCTCTCGCTCGCCGGCGGTAATCTGATGGCCGGGCCGCTCCGGGGGGATGCCGGTCATCGAGATAAAGGGCTCGATCATCTTTCGGGGAAGAAGCCCACCCAGGAGATGGCGGAAGTCCCGCTTCCCGAAACGGTCGAAGTCGCCCTGGAGACGGGCGCGGAGTTCTTCCACGCTCAGGGCGGGCTTGAGATCGATCGAGACGCCGACCGGTCCTTCCTCCAGGGCGTCCACCACGGCGAGGCTCATCAGGAGCGTGATCGGTCCGCCGATCCCGAAGTGGGTGAAGAGCATCTCCCCCATCCGGCTCTCGATAACCCTCGAGCGCCTCTTTTTCGTATCGAGTCCGCGGCCGAAATCCTCAACCGGCGTGAGAGCGGGATTGATGGTCGCCGCCGCGCCGCGAAAGGCGGTCAGACGGACGTTGCGGAGGCTCACCCCCTGCATCGCTTTGGCCCGCTCGACCTCCGCAACGACCAGCGGTACAAGGGCGGGCCGGAGTTTGGTTACGGTGTGGCCGAGAGCGGCCGCCATCCGGTACCCGTCGCCGGTGGAGCCGGTCGCCGGCCAGGTCGCGCCGCCGGTCGCGAGGATCACGGCGTCGGCAAGAAACCGGCCTTTCTTTGTCCGTACCCCCGCGATACGGCTGTCGCAAATGGCGATCCCCGTCACGTCGACACCCGTATGGACCTCCACGAGTCGATCCTTGAGATACCTCCGGAAGGCCCTCACCACATCCGCCGCGTCGTCGGAAACGGGAAATATCCGCCCCCCGCGTTCGACCTTTGTCTCGACCCCGTAGCGCCCGAGAAAGGCGAGGAGGTCGTCCCGGAAGAAGCGGCGAAAGGCGCCATGGAGAAACCGGCCGTTCGGGCCGTACATGGCGATGAAATCGCCGGGCTCCCGGGCGTTTGTCAGGTTGCAGCGGCCCTTCCCGCTGATCAGGATCTTTTTTCCCGGTCCGTCGGTCTTTTCGAGAAGAAGGACTTTGGCGCCCCTCTCTGCGGCCCGCCCGGCGGCCATCAGTCCGCTCGCGCCGGCCCCGACGACGATCACACGAGCCCCCTCGTCGCTACGGTTCAGCACATCGACCACCGCCCCGCTCCAAAGCGCCGCCGGCCCCGTCGAGAATGATACGTTTGATAAGCTCCCAATCGATGTCGTTCTGCAGACAGTCGTACCGGGCCGTAACAACCACCTGGGGAATCACCTTCTTTCTTTTGAGTCGGACCCCTTTGAGCGTGATCGGCGTCGAACGGATCCCCTTATCGATTTCAAAATCGCAGGCCCCCCCGACGGCGGCCCGGATCTTCTTTCGCTGAACGAGGCGTTTTGTGAAGTTCGTGCTGGGCGAGATATAGAATTGCCACCCCGACTCTTCGCAGAGGGTGCGGATTTCCCCGCAGCGGCAGTTGTTGCACTTGACGCAGAGGATTCCTTCGTCCTTGGAGAAACGGGCCCTGCACTGCTCGCCGATCAGACAATGGGGAAGGACCACGGCCTTCTCCGCCGCCGGAATCCGGTCGAAATTCTCTCGATAGTAAGCGTTGGCGATGCTTGAGATGTCGTAGCGAATCCCAAGCCGTGCCAAAAACCCCCGCATGGGGAAAAAGAAAAAGGCGGAAACGAATTTGAGTCTGCTGCACTCCTTGGGCATCGAACCTTCACCATAGATATGAATTGGCTGCAGGGAGCAAAACGCCGCCCGCATACGCCAGATGGATATCAGAAAGGGGGCAGGAAAGCAATTTCTTTGCTTTTTTTCACTATCACTACGGGAACGTCTGTGGTATAGGTCATTCCGAGTTTGCCAAACGGTTGGTTTGCCTATAGTCATCCAAAGGGGAGGTAGACTTGCCTTATAAGAAGACCGTCTTTATTGTCAATCCCCATGCGGGAAACGGATCGACGGGCAAAGCGTGGCCCCGGATCGGAGAGAGGGCCAGGGACCTCCTGGGCCCTTATGAGACCTGTCTCACCGGCGGACCGGGCGATGCCACCCGGATCGCCCGTGAGCACCTCCTCAACGGCGCCGACCGGATCATCTGCGTCGGCGGCGACGGCACGCTCAACGAGGTCGTCAACGGCTTCCTCGATGAAAACAGGCCCATACGACACGACGCCGTCCTCGGGTTTCTTCCCAACGGAACCGGCTGCGATTTCATCCGAACCATGCCTATCCCCACCGGTCTGGAAGCCTCCCTCGATACCATCCGCGAGGATCATGTCCACACCATCGACATGGGGCACGTCCGCTTCCGTGATCATTGCGGAAAAACCGCTACCCGATACTTCCACAATATAGCCAGCTTCGGCCTCGGGGGCGAGGTTGTGGACCGGGTAAACCGGACGAGCAAAGCCTGCGGGCCCTTTCTGACCTTTATCTGGGGGACGCTGGTTTCTCTTTTTGCATACGGAAAGAAACGCGTCGTCATCCGCGTGGATGAGGGGGAGGAGCGAACGGTAGACGTCCTCAATATCGCCATTGCCAACGGCCGCTACCACGGCGGCGGGATGCTCGTCGCCCCCGACGCCGTGACCGATGACGGGCTCTTCCATGTCACAATCATCGGTGCGATGAGTGTTCCTTTGGTCTTCTGGCACATTCCCAAACTCTACCTCGGCGGCATCGAGCGCGTTCGCCAGGTCGCCATGCAGACGGGGAAGAAGTCGATCGCCTCGTCGGAGCAGCGGGTTCTCCTGGATATCGATGGCGAACAGCCGGGAACCCTGCCGGCGGAGTTTTCGATCGTCCCGGGCGCCATCAAAATGATCATCAAGAAGTCTCCCTGATCGAAACCGACCCCTTCTGCAAAACAGATGGGGAGATTTTCCCCAGATCATAGGGAGTATTTCCCCTCCATTCCGCGCTCAAAACGCCTTCCCATACGCCATCAAAAGAAAAAATCCACTACTTTTATATTGTTAGGCAAATATAAGGTCGCGCCCTCCCAATGGCATAGCCTTTGCTGTACAGGGGTCGGCCGGGAAGACTGGAAGGAAGGATTCATATTTGGATGAAACGTGTTCTCATTATTGCGGCAAGCGCGGTTTTTTTGTGTTTTGCCCCGGTTTTCGCCGCAGAGAAACCTTCCGCCGTTCAGCCTCCTCCGCCCCGAGTACCGGAGATGAGTACGGCCGGTAAAGTGATTGCGGTATCCAATACCGAACTGAGGCTTGAGCGTACGCTGAAGGGAAAGGTGGAGACCATGGAATTCATACTGGAGAATCCTTTCCCAACTATTAAAGCGGGCGACCAGATCAAGGTCAGTTACCGCGAAAAGGACGGGCGAAATATCCTGAGCCGGGTGACGCCGGTTAAAAAGATAGCTGCCGAGAAGCCGAAGAAGGACTCACCGAAAAAGGAGAAACCCGGCGACGCCAAGGCGTCGCCGGTCACGAAATAGCCTCAGGAATCGATTTCCCCCTTGACCGCGACAGGTCAGGGTTGTAAGGGTGCTTCCCCGCATCGAGCCGGTTGCCGGCCATGCGGTGGAAATGGCATAAACCAAATAAAAGAGGAGGAAGTAGAGATGAAACGTTTCATGGTACTGGTTATTGGGTTGGTGTTCCTGTTTGTCGCGTCCGCAATGGCAGGCGAGGCCCCGAAAAAGGCCGAACCAAAGAAGGATGCCCCCGCGGCAGCCGTTGAACCCGCGAAGGATGTGAAGAAGGACGAGGCCAAGAAGGAAGAGCCGAAGAAGGAAGTAAAGAAAGAGACAAAAAAGGACGCCAAGAAAGAAATGAAAAAGGATGCCAAGAAAGAAGTGAAAAAGGATGCCAAGAAAGACGCAAAGAAGGAAGTAAAGAAGGACGCGCCCAAAAAAGACGAGCCCAAGAAGGACGCGCCCAAGAAGGATGAACCCAAGAAGGACGAGCCCAAGAAGGACGAGCCCAAGAAAGACGTAAAGAAGTAATTCATTTCTCATACGGAGCTGCATGGGGTACGGGATTCGCTCCCGTACCCCATTGTTCTATCCGTTCCCCCAATAAAAATCCCTCCTTCCCGCCGTAGTGCGGGTTTCAAAATTCGTTGCGTGCATTTTACCCCCATGCTGATCTATAATAGAGTGTTAGCGGGAGGACCGATAATCCCTTCCTAAGGAGTGATTCATGACCTTGCGAACGCGCCTGATGATCATGACCGTTCTTGTCCTGGCCGTCACAATGGCCGTATGGGGATGGGTTCAGATCCAGGCCCTGGACAGGATCCTCTCCGAACAGCAAGAAAAGCGTCTATCCAGCGTTGCCGAGACGGTCAGCACCTATTATCAGCGTTTCCGGACCGTTCAGGGCCTCTCCACGCTCGACAAGGCGCTCCAGGAACAGATCCAGACCGACGTGCGCCTCGCCCGGATCGATATCTTCACAATCGTCAGTTACGACATCGATGACGTTGACTACATCGCCGGCGCCACCAGAGTTGCATACGAATGGCCGGAGAGCCTCGTCAGCTCCGTGGCGGCGGCGCGCAAACCCCATTATATCCGCTTGCAGACCGTTGACGGTCCGGCCGTGGGGCTTCTCTACCCCGTCAAATCCGAAAAATCCAGGACTACCCAGTTCGTCGTGGGGGTGATCACCTTCAGCCGGGTGAACGCGGAAATCCTCTCCGCGGCACAGCGCTTTTTGGTCATCAGCACCTTCGCGCTTCTGATCATCCTCCTGTTTGTCCTCGCCTTCAGCTACCGCTGGCTTATCGGCCAACCGCTCGGCGTCATCGTCCGAACGATCGATGAATTTCAGACCGGGCAGTATGTCAAGCGGATCCCGATCAAACGCCGGGACGAATGGGGATTCCTCGCGCAGCATTTCAATTCGATGGCCCAAGAGATCGAGCAGGTCCTTGCCAAGAATCAGGAACTGACGCGCAGCCTCGAAGACCGGGTCCAGGAGGCAACCCGCAGGGTTGTCCAGCTCCAGAGAGAGGTCAACCAGCTCCAGCAGCTCGCCGCACTGGGCTATCTTACCGCTACGCTGGCCCATGACCTCGGAACACCTCTCCACTCCATAGCCGGCCTTGCCAATCTCCTCCTGGAAAAAGAGGGCTGGCCGCCCGATGCCGCCCGCAAGTTGGAGCTGATTGTTCAGCAGACACAGCGGCTCAACACCGTGATCCAGAATGTCCGGCGCGCCACCCGCCCCCCGGAACCCCATTTCGAGGCAGTGCGAATCCCGGAACTGCTGAACGAGACGCTCACCCTCGTCGATCCCCTCATGCAAAAAGCCGGGATCGAACTGCACATCCATTTCGATGAACAAGTCCCACAGATCAAAGCGGATCGAAATCGCGTACAGACCGCGCTGTTCAATCTGATCCAGAATGCCATGGAGGCGATGCCGGAAGGCGGACAGATCAAGGTTTCCGCATCCACCGATGCGAGTCGACGGGAGGTGTTTCTCACGGTTGAGGACACCGGCAAAGGGATCGCGCCGGAACTGATGGAGCGGATCTGCGAACCCTTTTTCAGTACCCATCAGGAGGAGGGGATGCGGGGACTGGGCTTAGCCATTGTTCAGGACATCATCAAAATCCATGGGGGACGCATCGACATCGAAAGCCGTGCGAACAAGGGAACAAAGATTGTCATCACCTTTCCGGCGGCAGAGTATTAGGGGGTCCCCTTCATTTTCAGACCATAACGCTGGATCTTTGCTCGCAGGGTCTTCCGGTCGATCCCCAACCGCTGGGCGGCTTGACTCTGGTTCCAGGCCATATGTTCCAGGGTACGGAGGATCTGCTGCCGCTCCGCCGTTTCGAGCGGCGATAGGGTTGGCGCCTCATCCTTTATTGTGGGTGCCAATTTCCCGGGAAGATTCTCGGGGAGTATCACCGTAAAAGGAGAGAGGAGCAGCGTCTGCCGAAGGACGTTCTCCAGTTCGCGGACATTTCCCGGCCAGTCGTAGGCCATGAGCAATTCCATCGCCTCATCGGAAATGCGAACCGTGGGATATCCCCATTTCTTCAGAAACGACTCAATGAGCTGCGGGAGATCCTGTTTGTGCGCCCGAAGCGGCGGCACCTGCAGGCGGACCACAAAGCGATAGAGGAGATCGGAGCGGAAACGGCCGGCCCTGGCCTCCTCGTCGATATCCCGGTTCACCGCCGCAACCACCCTGACGCCCACGTGCCTTGCCTCGTTCCCGCCAAGCCGTCTGACCTCGCCGTTCTGCATGAACCTAAGCAGCTTTCCCTGGAGTGACGACGACATCTCGGTGATCTCATCGAGGAAGATGGTCCCGTGCTGGGCCGCTTCCAAGAGCCCCGGATGCATGCGATCGGCCCCGGTGAAGGCCCCCCGCTCGTATCCGAAAAGCTCGGATTCGAGGAGGGTCTCCGGGATCGCCCCGCAGTTGACCGTCAGAAAAGGGTTACCGCGCCGGGCGCTCAGCAGATGAAGGGAACGGGCCGTCAGTTCCTTGCCGGTCCCGCTCTCCCCGCTGATCAGCACGCTCGCCGAGGCGTCGGCCACCCGCGCGATCTGCTTGTAGAAGTCGACCATCACCGCCGACGAGCCGATGAAATGCGGCTCCCGCTGGTCTTCCGGTTGACCCTGGATCCAGTTCTGCTGGAGATCGCGCACCTCAAGCACTTTCTGGACCATCGCGCGGATCGCCTCCGGCGAGAACGGCTTGCTGATGTAATCCCAGGCGCCGAGCCGCAGCGCCTCCATCGTCGTTTCCAGCGAACCGAAGGCCGTCATCAGGATCACGGGCAGCCGCGGCCACTTCTGATGAACCCGCCGGAGGAATTGCAGGCCGTCGATATCAGGCATCCGGATGTCGGAGAGAAGGATGTCATAGCGCGTCAGATCCCGCTCGAGAGCTTCCCGCGCGGAGGTGAAGGGATCGACCTCGTAGCCCGCGCGCAGAAGCGCTTCCTGGAGAAATTCGCAGGCCACGGCGTCGTCGTCGATGACCAGTATCCTGACCTTCTTCATGTGTGTAAACCTTTATTCAAGCCCCTTCTCTCCCATGTAATGGGCCAGATCCGCCACCCGGCAGGAATATCCCCACTCGTTGTCGTACCATGCTACGACCTTTGCCATGTTGTCGCGAAGTACCTGGGTGAATTCCACATCAACGATGGAGGAGAGGTCATTCCCCTTGAAGTCCATCGATACCAAGGGAGACTCTTCGCAGGCCATAATCCCCCGGAGCCGTTTCCGCGCAGCCCGGCAAAGGACCGCCCTGAGTTCCTCCGTGGTTGTTTTTGTCCCGAGTTCGGCCACGAAATCGACGATGGAGACCGTCGACGTCGGGACACGGAGCGAGTAGCCGTCGAACCGGCCGGCCAGATCGGGAATAACGAGCGCCAGGGCCCGGGCGGCACCGGTCGACGTCGGAATGATGTTCATCGCGGCGGCACGGGCGCGGCGGAGATCCTTATGGGCGAGATCGAGGATACGCTGATCCCCTGTGTAGGAATGGACCGTTGTCATCATCCCTTTCTCGATGCCGAAGGCCTCGTGGACAACCATGACCGGCGGCGCCAGGCAATTGGTCGTACAGGAGGCGTTGGAGACGATATGGTGCTTCTTTGGCTGATAGCGCTTGTGATTCACCCCCATCACAACCGTCAGGTCCTCTTCCTTGGCAGGGGCGCTGATGATCACCTTCTTAGCGCCGGCCTGGAGATGGGCGGCGGCCTTCGGACCGGTCAGAAACAGGCCCGTGCTTTCGATCACGATATCGACTCCCTCGTCGTCCCAGGGAATGGCCGCGGGATCGCGGTAGGCAAGATTCTTGATGGGCCGGCCATCGATGAGGATGCTGTCCTTTCTGACCCTGACCTCGCCCGGATAACGGCCGTAGTTGGTGTCGTATTGAAACAGATGGGCATTTGTGGCCACATCGAAGAGGTCATTGACCGCCACGACCTGGAGCGAGGCGGGATATCGGGTCAGGACCGCCTTTAGAACCTGCCTCCCGATCCTGCCGAAACCGTTGATGCCCAGGCGAATCATAGGCTCCTCCTTTCAGTTGTCATCGATGCGGTATTTATGGGCTACCATCAGGTCGCACCGGGTCTGCAGCGTTTCGTGCATGCGGGCATTATCGAGGGCAATCGCGCTCAGGTTGGCCACCGCCCTGAGGAACTTGAGTTCGTCATCGTGAAATTTACGGATCCTGTCCGTATAGACTCGCAGGACGCCGATCGCTTTCTTCTCCAGTACCAGGGGAACGACCAGGACGGATTTGATCCCCTCTTCCTTCGCCATCGGGCCATACTGGAAATCCTTTGCCGTCCGGGCATCCCTGAGCCAGACCGACCGACCCCCGAGGACCTTGCGGTCGAGGCCGCTTTCCCCTACAAGTATGGGTCCCTTACGTACATACCCCCTCGACAGGCCGTGAGCGGCGCCGAGTACAAGCATCCGGCCGCGGGAGTCGAGGAGACGGATGCTGCTTGCCTTGACACCCATCGCCTTAACGACGCAGTGCACGATCTTCTCCAAGACCTTTGACAGCTCCAGCGAGGCGTTGACCACCCTGGCAACGTCATACAAGGCTTCAAAATAATCGACATCCTTCCCTTTCATACCGCCACCTCCTGTTCGCCTTTTACCCCTCAACGCACGAGCCCCATCAGAAGGAGCCCCAGCCCGGCCAGCCAGCCGATTAGAGGCTTCACCTGTCGATTCTCTTCCCGGCTTCCGTACAGGAGAAGGTACCCGGGAATCATGGCGCACAGCATCCCATCCCGCACGCTCTTCTTGAACGCCTTGATGGCAACAATGTCCTGACAGATGAGCATCACCAGAAATCCTCCCAGGACCATATTTGAATTCATGTCACCCAATCGTCTTCCTCCTTCCCCCTCTGCGTGGTTGCATTGTCCCGCGGCGGTTACCGCCGCCCGACGGATAAAGATTATACAGGAAGCAAATGAAATGTCCAGCGCGCGCAGGGAGTTGGTGTTGAACGAGCGTGATTTCCAAGGCTCTTGTACCGAACGAATCCCTTTGACAGGCAGAGCCAAGCGCCTTATACTGAAATTGAAGCTACCCGCCCGAGGGGCGGGGCTTCCGGGCTAAAGCTCCCGTCCTGAAAACGAATGTGAGGTCATCAAATGATTCTGTCCGACACCCTGAAGAAGGCGTACCGGTTCTTCCCCGAAAAAGAGGCAATCGTCTGCGGCGGCCGGCGGTGGACCTACGGGGAGTTCTTCGAACGGCTGAGCCGTTTCTGTCACTATTTGAGCGAAGCAGGGTTGGAAAAGGGCGATCGGATCGCTATCCTGCATCCCAATTGTCACTATTTCCTCGAGGCGTATTACGCGATTGCAATGCGAGGCGCGGCGTCCGTCCCGCTGAATTTTCGCCTGTCCGCCGCGGAGCTTGCCTTGATCATGAACGATGCCGGCGTCAGGGTGCTGATTGTCGATCCCCGTTTCCGCGAAACGGTCGACCGGATGCGCGCCGATCTTCCGACCATCGAAAGGATCGTCTGGACCGGTGACGGGAGGGGCGGCCTTCCGGAGGGAAAGCGGGATTTGTATTATGAGGAGATCATCGCGGGGGGTACGGCGCGGGTTCCCGAAGTCGAGATCGCAGAGACCGATATCGCCCAGATTTACTATACCAGCGGGACGACCGGCCGCCCGAAGGGGGTGATGCTGACCCACAAGAACGTCACCGTGCACGCATTGGGGACCATCGCCGAGCTGCACCTTACGGACCGCGATGTCTGGCTCCACGCGGCCCCGTTGTTTCACCTGGCGGACGCCTGGGCAACCTGGGCCATCACCTGGGTCGGCGGTACCCACATCCTGGTGGGCGAGTTCGATCCGCCGACGGTCCTGGCCGCCATAGAGAGAGAAGGGGTGACTCTGACGAATCTCATCCCTACGATGCTCAATATGCTGGTAAATTATTCCGGCGTGAAAGAGCACGATTACCGCCGGCTGCGGGTCCTGCTGAGCGGCGGCGCCCCCATCGCCCCCGAAGTGGTCCGACGGATCGTGGAGACGTTCGGATGCGACTATATACAGACCTACGGTATGACCGAGACCAGCCCCTATCTCACGCTTTCCATCCTGAAGGGGCATCTGATGCAGAAATCCCCCGAGGAACAGCTGCGCTTCAAGTCCAAAACGGGTCGGGAGTTCATCGCCACGGAACTGAAGGTCGTGGCGGACGACGGACGTGAGATCAGGAAAGATGAAAAGGAGGTCGGTGAAATCATCGTCCGGGGCGATACCATCACACCCGGATACTGGCAACTTCCCGAGGAAACGGCGAAGGCGATCAGGAACGGCTGGCTCTACACAGGCGATATGGCCGTCATGGACGAAGAGGATTACGTCACGATCGTCGATCGCCGGAAAGACATGATCGTCACCGGCGGGGAGAATGTCTATTCCACGGAGGTGGAAAACGTCCTTTACATGCACCCCGCCGTTCTGGAGTGCGCCGTCGTGGGTGTTCCCGACGAGAAATGGGGTGAAGCGGTCAAGGGCATCGTCGTCTTAAAACCGGCGTGCAATGCAACCGAGGAGGAACTGATCGCCTTCTGCAAGGAGCGGATCGCAAGATACAAATCGCCGAAGTCGATAGACTTTATCCCCGCACTCCCCAAGACCGGATCGGGTAAGATCGAAAAGAAGAAATTACGGGACCGATACTGGCCCGAGGCGGAGAAAAAGGTCCGGTAGTCTTTTAAAATTGTTGACATACAAAACCATTCGCCATATCGTATCTGGTGTACAGGCTATGGTTCATTGGGAGAAACAGTTCAATCCCGTGCGACGAGGCCCAAAGGGACAAAGGCACGACAACAAGGAGGGAAACATGAAACGCGTTATCGGAAGTGTAGCGGTACTGGCGTTTGCGCTGCTTGCGGCCACCGCTCCGGCGCAGGAGAAGATCAATATCTCGATCGGCACCGGCGGCACCGGCGGTGTCTACTACCCGTTGGGGGGCGGTATGGCCAACATCCTCTCCAAGAGCATCCCCGGAATGCAGGCGACGGCGGAGGTGACCGGCGGCTCGGTCGACAACCTGAAGCTGATCGGCACGGGCAGGTCGGAGGTCGGACTTTCGATGGTGGATGCCGCGCTCGACGCGCTCAACGGCCAGGATAAGTTTAAGGACGGGAAGATCCCGGTTCGCACGCTGATGGTGCTCTATCCAAACCGCATGCACGTGGTATCGATCGAGAGCACCAAGATCAGGAAGATGTCAGACCTCAAGGGCAAGCGCGTATCGACCGGATCACCCGGCAGCGCCACCGAGGTCATGGCATTCCGTGTGATCGAAGCGGCTGGTCTGGATAAAGACAAGGATCTCAAGCGCGAACGCCTCGGCGTCGCCGAATCGGTCAACGCCGTCAAAGACGGAAAGATCGATGCCTTCTTCTGGGTCGGAGGAATCCCGACGGCCGCCGTGACCGACCTCGGCGCGACCCCAGGACTCAAGATCCAGATGATCGACCATTCGGAGGTTGTGGACGCGATGAACAGGAAGTATGGGCCGCTGTATGTTCAGGACGTAATCCCTGCAAAGAGCTACCCGGGGCAGGACACCCCCAACAGGGTTGCAACCGTATGGAATATCCTCGTCGTACACGAGAAGATGCCGGAAAAGGTTGCGTACGCCATCGTGAAGACAATTTTCGACAAGAAACCGGAAATGGTCGCCGTCCACAAGGAATCGCTGAATTTCGAATACACATATCAGACCAACAACCACTCGCCCATCCCGTACCACCCCGGCGCGATCAGGTATTTCGCGGAGAAGGGGGTCAAGGTCAAATAGGAACAGACGGTTGAATGACCCGAAAACCGGACTGTTGAAGCCACAGCCCCGACCCTCCCGAATGGAGGGGATCGGGGATGGGTGGACTTGTATATCGGACCCGCCCCGGGTCCGCACGAGGGATGGGATATGGCGGCAAATGACGTTCAGGCACCAGATGACATCGCCATCAGCGAAGAGGCCCTGAAAAAGGCCGAGGAATTCATCGAAGAAGAAGAAGGCGCATCGCATAGGTTCACGGGATGGCTGGCGGCGGGCCTTACCGCCGTTGCGGTGGTCATGTCGCTGTTTCACCTCTTTGCGGCATACTCGATCGTCTCCGCACAGGTCCTGCGTCCGGTGCATGTGGGGTTCACCCTCCTCCTGTCGTTTCTGCTGTTTCCGGTCCTCCCCCGCTTCCGACACCGCATCATGTGGTGGGATATCGCCGGCGCGCTACTGGGACTGGCCATCATCGGCTACATGCTCTACTGGGGAGACGATTTCGGCGATCGCGCCACATCCCCCCTGGTGCTGGATCAGGTTCTCGGCGTCGCGCTCATCGTATTGATCCTGGAGGCCGCACGGAGGACATCGGGATGGGTCATGCCCTTCGTTGTGGTCCTGTTTATCGTCTACGCGATGGTAGGCCCGCATCTGCCGGCGCCGTGGACGCACCGCGGTTATGACATTTCACGACTCACCGGCCATATGTACATGACGCTCGAAGGGATCTTCGGCGTGGCAGTGGACGTGTCGTCCTCGCTCATCATCCTGTTTACGATCTACGGCGCATTCCTCCAGTTTTCGGGAGCGGGCAAGTTTTTCATCGACTTTTCCTTCGCCGCGATGGGGGGCAAGCACAGCAGCGCGGGGCGCACCGTGGTGCTGGCCTCGTTCCTGCTCGGCGGACCGTCGGGTTCCGGGGTCGCCACAACCGTGACGCTGGGGTCGGTTGCCTATCCGATGCTCGCAAAAGCGGGATACGCAAAGGATCCGGCGGGCGGTCTGTTGGCCGCAGGAGGACTCGGAGCGATCCTCTCGCCGCCGGTTCTGGGCGCCGCGGCGTTTCTGATCGCCGAGTTCCTCAAGATCTCTTACATGGATGTCATTCTGATGGCGACGATCCCGACCATCCTGTACTATTTCGGGATCTTTCTGATGGTCGAGATCGATACGCGCAAATTCGGCACGCATGGGGCGCCGCCGGAGAAGCAGCAGAAGCTGTGGACCCTCACCCGCAACTTCGGTTTTCACTTCCTCTCGCTGGTATCGATTGTCTTCTTCATGCTCCTTGGCTATTCGCCGATCATGTCGGTCTTCTGGGCGACCGTGGTGGCGGTGGTAACGAGCTTCCTGCACCGGGATTGCGCGCTCATCTCCTATGACGTCTTCCGGGGGCGGGAACCGATACTCGGGGGGTTTTTTCGATCGGGATTCATCAAATCGCTGGAGGGCGGCTCGGTCGGTATGCTGAACGTCGCGGCCACCTGCGCCGCCGCCGGCATCATCGTCGGCGTCGTCACGCTTACAGGTCTCGGTCTCAAGTTCAGTTCAATCGTTCTCGATTATGCGGATTCGGGGAGCCGTCTGATGGTCAATCTGTTCGTCACATTCGGAGCCGCCGATACACCCGCCCTCCTGCAGGCCCTCAAGCTCCTTCTCACCGCCCTGTTTACTTCGCTGATCGTGTGGATTGTGGGACTCGCGGTTCCCGTCACGGCAAGCTATATCATCTGTGCGGTGATCGCGGCGCCCGCTTTGATCCTCCTTGGCGTGCCGGATTTCGCGGCGCACATGTTCATCTTCTATTACGCGGTCCTCTCCGAGGTCTCGCCGCCTACCGCGCTCTCCCCGTTCGCGGCGGCGGCGATCACCGGCGGCGATCCCTACAAGACGACGCTCCAATCCTGGAAGTATACGATGCCGGCTTTCCTGGTGCCCTTCATGTTCGTTCTCGACCCCTCCGGCCAGGGCCTGCTGCTGACCGGTTCGTTCAAGACCCTGGCCAAAGCCAACTGGGGGGAAATTGCCCTGGTGAGCGTCACCGCGATGATCGGGATCGCGGCGCTTGCGGGCGGCATGCAAAACTGGCTGTTCAAAAAAACGACCCGGTTCGAACGATATGCGCTCATCCTGGCCGGTCTGCTTTTGGTCTACCCTAAACCGCTGTTCGACACTGTCGGGATCGCACTGTTCGCGCTGGTGATCGCGGCACAGAAACTTCGGAAGACTCCGCTGTTTATTCAATCGCCCTGATGTCGACGATAAAATATTCCGTATCTCCGAAACAGCTCGTGGGGATGCCCTTGTGCTGTTCATAAACAAGGGCAACCTTCTTGCCGGCGAAGGCATTGATCCGCTTTGCCACAGCGTCGTCGCGTACGCTGAACAGGAACTTCTCCGGGATGGCTCCGGGCATGGTCACCATCGCCATTTCTCCCTCCCAGGTTTTACAAACCCAGCCGCTTTTTGACAGTTTCTGGATATACCCGGTCCGCTCACCCCTCGAAAAACTCCAGGTCAACGCGAACCATGTATAGAGGATAAAAACGACCACCGGTACAAGCAACAATGCGGCGATCCAGACGATGATACGCGTTTTTTTATGGTTCCCGGAATCGACGTTCATGGTGATGTCTCCCCTTTCGCGCCCTATTGGGGCTTGAAGCCGATGTCGCGGACCAGCTTGCCGTACCGGGCGTAATCGCTCTTGATGACCTCTTCGAAATATTTCGGCGACTCGCTGACGACGACCATCCCCCCAGCGACCATTTTCTCGACGACGTCCGGCTTGTAGGCACGGTTGATTTCCGAGTTGAGTCTCTGGACGATCTCCTTAGGCGTCCCGGCCGGCGCCGCAAACCCGAACCAGCCGCCCGACTCGTATCCCGGAAGGTCCTCGGCAGCCGCGGGCTTATCGGGCCAGAACGCCGCGCGGTTCTTGCTGGTGACGGCCAGCAGGTTGAGTCTGCCCGACTTGATGTGCGGCACCTGCGCTGCGACGCCATCGATACCCACCTGGACCTGGCCGCCGATCACGTCCATCGATATCTGGGCCGAGCCCTTGTAAGGGATGTAATTGTAGGTAAATCCGGCCATGAGGCGCAGATGCTCGAAAGCCAGATGCGGAAAGCCACCTTCGCCGTTACTCGCCACGGTGAGCTTGCCGGGGTTGGCTTTCGCATAGGCGATCATTTCGGACACCCGCTTGAACGGCGCAGAGGGATTGGCAAAGATCACCAGGTAATTTGTGGTTGTAATGGAGATCGGGACAAGGTCCTTGAGCGCATCGTAGGGGATGGTCTTGCTCGTGTGCGGCAAGACCGCCATCGTGCCGCCCTGGACGGTGCCGATCGTGTAGCCGTCCGGCGCCGCCTTCGCGATCAGGTCCGTCCCGAGCATGCCGCTCGCACCGGGGCGGTTCTCGACAATCACCGGTTGGCCGAGGCGCTCGCTCAGCGTCGGGGCGATCAGGCGCGACTGGGTGTCCGTGGTATTACCCGGAGGAAACGGGACAATGATCTTGATCGGCTTGGTCGGCCAAGCCTGAGCCCACCCCCCCCGGACCTGCACCCCCGCAACAATCGTGAGGGCGGTCACTGCCGCCACAAGAATCTTAACGCTCTTCGATTTCATACGTCCTCCTTCATATTAGAGATACCCCTGACAATGTTACGGGATGACCGGCAGGAGCACACCCGCCCTGCGGTCGGGGCCCATGTGCAGCGCGACACTGCCTCCGAAGACGGCGGACGGCCGGTCCGTCTCATCGTCGTGGATGAAAGGGCCGCAGCCCTTCATCGGATTTTTCATATTGGAGAGCGTGGCAGCCTCCCCCGCGTACTCGTAGTCCTTGCCGCGCACGGTAATCGCGATGCGGTAGCCCGGCGGCACGACGATGCAGGTCGGCCAGATCTCGATGTCAAGTTCATAGACCTCTCCCGGGACCAGCGGCTGTTTTTCGTCGTGCGCGTGGTAGGGACGGTAAGGCAGCGAGCGTGTCGCATCGAGTTTCCTCTGCGATGCGCGCAGCCAACCCTGGCCGATGGGCGTGTGCGGATCGAGCGCGCCCTGAAACACCACCTCCTGCCCGTCCGGACCGAACACACGAAGCACGGCGAATATGTCGGCATCGGGAGTGGACGAGGAGACAAAGAGCTTGAGCGCCGAGGGTCCGGTGATCTCGGTTTCGGCAGAAAGCGGCGACGTCGAAAAGGTAAGACCCTCGCCCATCATGTCGTAGGTGGCCAACTTTTCCGTCGTTACCGGAACCGCCGACAGACGCATGCCGTCCGGATCGAGGTAGAAATACGTCCACTCGGTTCGGGCGAGCGGCCATTCGTTTTCATAGCGCAGGTCGAACCGCTCGCCCGGGTGGCGGACCTGCAACTGAACGGGCGGCTGACGCTGCCAGCCGTTGTCCAGGCCCTTGAGGAAGTGGTCAAAAAAACGCTTCTGCAGTTTGATGCCGTAGTCGGTATAAAACGGTGCCCAGTGCGAGCCGCCGTGCACCTCCAGCCACTTCTGCCTTGACGCCGCGCCCAGATAGCCCTCGAAGTTACCGCGTGGGTGGAGTCCCTGGCCGCCCCAGTTGGCGGCCGAGAGGAGGGGAACTCGCACCCTGGACAGATCGGCCGTGCGCTCGCGGTAATACGCCGAATCGAGCGGGCGCGCCAGCACCTCGCGCCACATGTCCTCGCGGTTGTTCGCGAGCTGCTCTTCGGTTAGCGTCTCGGGACCACAGGCGAGCTCGCCGGTGACGGGATTTTTCCTGCCCCGCTCGCCCACGCCGTGTTGAACCGTCTTCACCTGCATGTCCTGCCAGTTCTTGCGGAACGTGCAGGCCAGGCCGCCATGCCGGCTGGAATCGCGGTAGGCATCGACCCAGCCCTCCCAGACGCAGATCGCCGCCAGGTGCGGCGGCTGCGACGCCGCGGCACGCCACTGGTTGCTGGCGTAATAGGAGATGCCGTTCATGCCCACCTTGCCGTTCGACCATGGCTGCGCCGCCGCCCATTCGATACACAGGACTATGTCGCGCGTCTCGCGCGCATCGTTGTGCCGCAGGTATCCGGGCGACCGACCGGCGCCGCGAGAATCGACGCGGATGCAGACGTAACCGTCGGGTACCCACTTCTCCGGATCGACCACCTCCCAGTTCGCGTACCTGTTGGTCGTACCCGATACCGCATCGGGGTTTTCCCTTGCCATGATCTCCCAAGCGGTCCTATAGCCCTCCT
>Ga0233425_10006116_pt1 | contig 18223 bp, 13 predicted proteins | sample Watercolumn_Towu_2_FD_181712 | JGI IMG/M metagenome (GOLD analysis project Ga0233425, IMG submission 181712) | Freshwater microbial communities from Lake Towuti, South Sulawesi, Indonesia - Watercolumn_Towuti2014_140_MG | ecosystem: Environmental > Aquatic > Freshwater > Lake | place... | reverse complement strand
ATAACGGCTCTCGCTTTACCGAGAGAATCCTGACCACGGTTGCCACCTTGAGGCAGCAAAACCGAAATATCGTGGAATATGTGGTAGCGGCTATCCAAGCTCATCGGACTGGTCAACTTGCTCCGTCACTTCTTCCCGTGCACCTGCTGTTTGCAGAGGCGGCCTGAACGGTTACCCAAAGTTTTTCTGAGTCTCTGAGTTCCAATGGTTTCTCCTCCGCCAGAACCAATAATTTCTGTTATCGGGATCTTGAAATTTTCTAGAGCTGATTCAATCTGAATAACGGCCTCAGGGAAATCTCTGGAGAGAATTGCTTCGGCATGGGAAAGAAAGGTTAATTCAAAACCTTGCGACGACAAATTTTCAAACATTTTGGCCATCAAATCCAAAATAAAGAAGTCGTCTGTAAATGTCCAGAAAATCCGTACTCACGGCAAGAGAATACATCTTCAGGAGAAAAGAGAAGCCCCTGCTAGGTGCTGATAAAGGATTTTTCTTATTTTGGTGACGACTTCCTACAGCCCTTTGTCTTCTAATAAATCGACCAGCGCTTAAAGGACATGGCCCTTTCCACCCTTCTTACGGCCAGATTCATGGCCGCTTCCCTGGGGGTGATCTGCTTCGTTCTGGATTCCTCCAGAATCAGGCGGGTGTTTTTTCTGATTAATTTTTCAATAATCTCCAAAACTTCGCTCTCGATTTTACCCTGGTATTCCATGCCCGCGCAAAGCACCCCGCCGGCATTGGCAATGAAATCCGGAATGACCATGACGCCCTGGTCATGGAGGTATTTTTCCGCGCCTTCGGTGATGGGGATGTTGGCGCCCTCCACCACCAATTTAGCCTTCAGGCGGTGCACATTTTCTTCAGTCACCACGTCGGGCCGGGCCGCGGGGATCCAGATGTCGCAATCGAAATCGACTATGTCGTCCCGGGGGAATTTCTTGCCTTCGGGAATATCGATCACGCTCTTGCCGGCGTCCTTCAACCGGATCAACTTGTTCACGTCCAGGCCGTCGGGGTCATAGACCGCGCCCTGGGAGTCAGCGGCCCCCACCAGGATGGCGTTCTGTTCGGTCAGGAACCGGGCCGCGTTCTTCCCCACCGCACCGAAGCCCTGGATCGCCACCCTGGCCCCGCCCAGGGTGCAGGCCTCGGGAAAATGGCAGTACGGCAAGGCCGCTTCGATGGCATGCCTGAGCCCCCAGGCGGTGGCGCCGATCTGGTCGATGGGAATACCCCCGGCCTCGGTGGGCAAGCCGGTGACGTTGCGGTTGTTGAGTTCATCCTTGATCCAAGCCATGCATTCTTCATCCGTCCCCATGTCCGGCCCCATGACGTATTCCTTAAAATTACGCAAGGCGCAAGCCAGGGCCCGGATCAGGCGTTCCTTCTCGGGCTTGGGCATCTTCGGGTCGGCGTAGACCACCGTCTTGGCGCCCCCGTGGGAAAGACCCGCGGCCGCGTTTTTCAAGGTCATGGTGCGCGCCAGCCGTATGCATTCCTCGATGGACACGTCGGGGGCCATCCGGATTCCTCCGGTGGCCGGACCCATGGCGATATTGTCTATTACCAGCACTGCTTTCAGATCGATGGAGGGTTCGTACACCTGGACGATCTTTGCCGGTCCCAACTTATCGGCGAAACGGAGGATATCGGCCATGGATGGGCCTCCTTGGATGTCTCTGGACTGGCTAACTTATGAGAAATAACATTATTTCTCTATTCCCCCCTGTCAAGGTTTGCCTGGCAAAGGCACGCTATCCGGCGGAATACGGGTAGAAGCGTCGGCTCCGATTCTTTGCTTGTTAAATCCCGGGAATGAACTTAACTTGTCTGTAGACGAGGCGCAGGCAGGCGTCCCGTCGGCCTGTTAATCCGTACAGGCTGGAAAGCCTGTACTACCGCCTAGGGAACTTTTCGGAACCGGAAAAAATGAACGTTGCCCACCTCATCGCCCGCTGCCTGGAAAACGAAGGAGTGGCCTATATTTTCGGCCTCCCCGGGGAGGAGATCATCCATCTGGTGGATGCCCTTAACGATTCGTCCATCCGCTTCATCCTGACCCGCTCCGAGCAGGGCGCGGCCTTCATGGCCGACATGTACGGCCGGGTCACCGGGAAGGCGGGGGTCTGCCTGGCCACCTTGGGCCCTGGGGCCATCAACCTGCTCCTCGGCGTCGCCGACGCCCAGACGGACAGCGCCCCCCTGATGGCCTTGAGCGCCCAGGTGGGGCTGGGCCGGATCTACAAGGAGACCCACCAGGTGGTGGACCTGGTGTCCATGTTCAAGCCGGTGACCAAATGGGCCGACACCCTCCTCACCCCCGGCGCGGCCCCGGAGATGATCCGCCACGCCTTTCACCTGGCCCAGACGGAGCGGCCCGGCGCGGTCTATCTGGCCCTGCCCCAGGATGTGGAAGCGATGCCGGCGGAGCCTATGCTCAAGCCCCTGCGACCGCATCCCGCGCACCCGGAGGCCCCGGCCCCCGGCCAGATCGAGAGGGCCGCGGCGGTGTTGGAATCGGCCCAGGCCCCCATCATCCTGGCCGGCCACGGCGCGGCCCGGCACCAGGCCCAGGAGGCCCTGATCCGCTTCTCCGAGAAACTCCGGATTCCCGTGGCCACCACCTTCCACGGCAAGGGCGTCTTTCCGGACGACCACCCCCATGCCCTGGGGGCCATGGGCTTTATGGTCCACGACTACGTCAACTTCGGCTTCGACCAGGCGGACGTGATCATCAGCGTGGGCTATGAATTACAGGAATTCAGCCCGACGCGTATCAACCCCAAGGCCGACAAGCAAATCATTCACCTGCACCGCTTCCCCGCAGCAGTGGACACTCATTACGGCGTTACGGTGGATGTGACGGGGGACATCCCCGGGGCCCTGGACGCCCTGGCCGCCAGAGTCGCGCCTAAAGACGGGATGGTGGCTACGGAACGTAAGATCCGCTGCCTGCTGCGCCAGGAACTGGAGCAAGGGCGCCGGGACGAATCCTACCCGGTGAAGCCCCAGCGGCTGGTGGCCGATACCCGGGCCGCCCTGGGCCGGGAGGATTTTGTGCTGGTGGACAGCGGCGCAGTGAAGATGTGGATGGCCCGCCTCTATCCCACTTACCGGCCCAATACCTGCCTGGTCTCCAACGGGCTGTCCACCATGGGCTTTGCCGTGCCCGGGGCCCTGGGGGTCAAGCTGGCCCGGCCTCAACAAAAAGTGTTGGCGGTTACGGGAGACGGCGGCTTTTTAATGAACGCCGGGGAGATGGAAACCGCGCTGCGGGAGAAGATCCCCTTCGTCATCCTGGTGTGGGTGGACGGCAGCTACGGTCTGATCAAGTGGAAGATGGACCTGAAATTGCACCGCCACTCCCACGTGGACTTCGATAACCCCGATTTCGTCAAATACGCGGAAAGCTTCGGGGCCAAAGGCTACTTCATCCGCGCCGCGGCCGAACTGCTCCCGACCCTGAAAAAAGCCCTGGCGGCAGACACGGTGTCCGTCATCGCCTGCCCGGTGGATTATTCGGAGAACACCAAACTCACGGAAAAGCTGGAGCATCTTGACGAACCGGCCAAGATCAGGTGCTCTGATTAATCGAGGTTGATGCCTATTTGCCGTCAAAAAAATGGGGGCAAACCCCGGGTCCGCCCCCACTTGTTAATGCCTCTTTATGACGATTCGGTGTTATACCTAGTCGCTATCACAAGGAAACAAATCGTAGGGGCGAACCTTGTGTTCGCCCAATAAATGCGGGGCGAATACAAGATTCGCCCCTAAGGGAAAAAATACGTTTTATTGCGAATTGGTATTACATCACCACGATCTCCTCCAAACCGTCCTTCCAGCCGTCCCAGAGCAGGGCGTCCAGGCGGCCGTCGGCGATGACCTTGAAGGCGTACCGGGCCTGGGCCGCGTAGAAGTCGCACATGGGGGCCGGCGCGTTAAGATGGCCGTTGAAGGCGTAAACCTCCGCGGGGCAGGGCGCGCCGCAGAAATGGCGCACCGCGCAGCGTTTGCAGGGTTCCAGGTTCTCCGCCAGGCGTGTGGTCACCCGGGTAAAGGCCGGGGTGGCCAGCAGGTCTTTGACGGAGTCGGTGAACAGGTTGCCGCCGTGGAACTCCGGCAGACCCAGGAATTCGCTGCACGGGGCCACTTCGCCGCCCGCGCCCACCGCAAAGAAACAGCGGCCGCCGCCGCAAGGCGAGATGTCGCACATCAGCCTACGCGCGCCCGGAGCCACCAGGCCCAAAAGCAGGTTGGCGAAATTGCCGATGACCAGCTTGCGTCCGGTTTTTTCGTATAATTCGAAGGTGCGGTCCAGGGCCTTGAAGAAGTAGTGGGCCAGTTCCGTCTGGTCCGGCATCAGGTTGCGGCCGCCCAACTGCGTCCCCCTGACCGGGTTGAACAGGGCGTTGGTCACCCCCCGGTCATGGAAGAAATCCACCAGTTCCGGGAGATGCCGCACGTTTTCCTTGGTGATGGTGGTGATGATGTTGAGCCCGGGATAGCCCACCAGGTCTTCCAGGGCCTTGACGGTCTGGGCGAAGACGCCGCTGCCGCCCCAGGTGCGCCGGGTGCGGTCCGCCACCTCCGCGGTGGGGCCGTCGATGGAGATGCCGATGCCCGCGCCGTGGGCCTTGAGGAAGTCTACGGCCGCATTATCCAGCAACACCGTATTGGTCTGCACCCCGAAGCGGAAGTAATCGCCGTACTTCTCAATCCCCTGGAAGACCGCGTCTTTGGCCAGCAAGGGTTCGCTGCCGTGGAAGACCAGTTGGGGCCGGGCGCCTTCCGGCAGAGTGGAAACAAAAAAATCTTTCAGCTTCGCCAGGGCTTCCAGCAGCTTCGCCGGGTCCATGTCCGCTCCGGTCCGCCGGGCCTCCCGGGGGAGGTAGCAGTAGCCGCAGTCCAGGTTGCAGCGTTCCGTGGGGTTGAAATAGACCGCGGAAGTAAGGAGCTTGAAGCGTACGGTCTCCAGGTCGCCTGCCAGCTTCTTCTCTTTTTCCAGATATGTTTTAGGGAGTTCCCCGCCCAGCAGATAATCCAGGGCTTCGGCCCGGGGGGAGAGCACCCAAAAAGCGGTGTCCGCGTTGATCAGGGCCACGTAATCCGGGTGGCCCACCTCCAAGACATCGAAATGGGGCCCGGCCCCGGCGTTGACATTAGCCGAAGACGGACCCCATAAAGGTGAAATTGCCTGGGACATGTCCTACTTCTTTTTGGCGTCCGCCATCAGGTAGTGGGACAGACCCACCTGGTCGCCGTCGGGCGCACAGGTATAACGGATGCTGATGGGTTTCTTGGTACTCTTGTCTTTGGCCATTTATTGTCCTCCTTCCTCCGTGGTTTACCGGCCGGCCGGATGCAAGCAATCGACGGCCGCCGGGGGGAAAGCTGTTAAATGCAGTGGCCAGTGGCCAGTAGTCAGTTGCCAGTTAAAAACCGGGTGCTGAGCAAAGAGTTCTCACGCAAAGACACCAAGTCGCAAAGACGCAAGATTTTAATATATTTTATATTTTGTCTTGCGTCTTTTCTTTGCGCCTTTGCGTCTTTGCGTGAGATAAATATTTTTGCGCCTTTGCGAGAAACAAAAAAAAAGGCAGTCCCATCGCACGATGGAACTCCCTTTACCATCAGGAGTAGCCGTTACCATCCGCCAGGCAGGTCTTCTGGCTCTCGGATCAGCCGGAGAGGGTCAGCCTTCCCACCGGGTTTAATGGACCCGGCAGTGGCCGGCTTATTCAGCCTGAACCCTCATCCGTCCCCGATTACAGCGGCGGGACCGCCCCGGATTCGCACCGGGTTCCGGATTGCCTGGGGAGTTTTTGTTTGGGGATAATTTATCGGGCTGGTCCCGGCTTGTCAAGGGGAAATTGGAGAGGAGGGTGGGCACGGCCCGCCAGGGAATATATATAGCGGGCTGTGCTTCCCCTAAACGACTAACCCCTGCCATAGGTTCGCGTATTTTTATGGCAGGTTACGCACATCGCGATAAGGTTATCCAGGGTATCGGGACCCCCAGCGGTTCTATGGTGCGCTTCCCATCCCGGATTCAGTTTATGCGGGCATCTTGTGCCAGCCCGGTGATGGCTGCATACTCTCATGGCGCATTCACATTGACCGTTAGCCCTTTGGAAAAGTTTCCGTCGAGTTTCTTCAGATATCGCCATTATTAAACCTCCGAAATCGGCAGCATAATCCCTCTTTTTAGGGAATATGGTCGAATTTAGTTGACATATTAATAAGTTTCTGTAATCATAAACAATTGAGGGAGGGCATAGGTGGCCCCCGGCATCGCGCCTCGGCTACCATTGGGAAGGCTCCTTTCTCTTTTTGGGCCCGTCGCTTTCTGCCAAAAGCGGCGGGCCGTTTTTTTTTTACTTACTTAACTCGCATTTCCAAATCCCCTTTTCATCTATTTATCATCAATAGATAGATGAAGCTTATTCCGTGTGGCTTCAAATTTCAAGAGAAAATGCCATTAAAAGATATTATTCTTATTTGTCATAATATGGAGAATTCCAGAAAAGTCAAGTTATTTTTTGAAATAAATTATCTATTAAGCCTTTAGCTGGCTTTATTGCTTTATAGTTTTTGCTCTGAATGCTGATGTAAGCAGATATTGCAAGCATTCTAGAGACTGTAGACGTTCTAGTCACTGTATACGCTGTATACCTACACATACCTATACACTGTATACGCTGTATACTATTTGTATACGTTGTATGCACTTCAGCTAGCGTTGTATACGTTGTCAGCGTAGTATACGTTGTATCTGTTGTCAACGTTATCGATGTTCTAGAAATTTTTAAATATCCTAGGAATTTTAGAGATTCTATCGGTTTTCCGCGACTGTAGACGTCGTGGCATTTTGAAACCTAGAAATTTATGAACTTTTTCTTTGCAATAACTGAATTAGAGAAAATGAACTTTTTAAGGCACTAGTCCCAAGAGCCTAAAAATCCCCCTTTGTTCTTCGCAGGCAGGTTCATGCAAATCACCTTGACATCCCCTTGATCTAAAGGTTATTTTTATCATTTTAAAAGTGAGTTTGAAGATGGCGGGGAAAATCAAAGCCATCCGGGGCATGCGGGATATTTTGCCGCCGGAGACTACGCGTTGGCAGGCCGTGGAGAACGCGGCCCGGGAGGCTTTTGCCCTATATGGCTATAGGGAGCTCCGGCCGCCGCTGCTGGAGCGCACCGAACTCTTCGCCCGGGCCATCGGCCAGGACACGGATATCGTGGGGAAGGAGATGTACACCTTCCCGGACCGCCACGGGGATTCCCTGACGCTGCGGCCCGAGGCCACCGCCTCGGTGCTCCGGGCGGTGTTGGAAAACGGCCTGGACCAGGGCGCGGGCGTCAAAAAATTATATACCCTGGGGCCCATGTTCCGCTACGAACGGCCCCAGAAGGGGCGCTACCGCCAGTTCCACCAGATCAACTGCGAGGCCCTGGGGAGCGACGCGGCGGAGTTGGACGCGGAAGTCATCCTGCTGCTGATGGAGATTTTGAAAAAGGTGCAGTTGGGAGCCTCCCGCCTGCTGGTCAATTCCTTAGGCTGTCCAGAATGCCAGAAGAAGTTCAAGGCGGGCCTGGGCCTCTTTCTGATTAATAAAGAAGGGTTGTGCGAGGACTGCCAGCGCCGGCGCAACACCAACCCCTTGCGGGTCCTGGATTGCAAGTCCGAGCACTGCAAAGAGATTTTGAAGGACGCGCCGGTGCTGCGGGATTATCTCGACCCGGATTGCGCCGGGCATTTCCACCGGGTGCTGGAGCTGTTAAGCCGCTTCGGAGTGACCTACGAGGAAGCGCCCCGGCTGGTCCGGGGTCTCGATTATTACACCCGCACCGCGTTCGAAGTGGTGGCCGTGGGCCTGGGGGCCCAGGACGCGGTGGCCGGGGGCGGCCGCTACAACGGCCTGGCCCGGGAACTGGGGGGACCGGACCTTCCGGCCATCGGCTTCGCCATCGGTGAGGACCGGCTCATGGAAGTCCTGCCGGGGAACCTGGGCCAGGGGGACGGCAAGAAGGTTTTTCTGGCCGCGCTGGGCCCCGCGGCCCGGGATAAGGCCTTTTCCCTGCTGCAAAACCTCAGGCAGGCAGGCATCGCCGGGGAGATGGATTTCTCCGACCGGTCGCTCAAGGCCCAGATGACCCTGGCCCACCGCCTGGGCGCGGACTACACGGTGATCCTGGGGGACCGGGAGCTGGAAACGGGTAAAGCGACCCTGCGCCGCATGGCCACCGGCGATCAGCAGGAAGTGGCTTTGAGTCTGCTGCCCATGGTGCTGGCGGGGTTGTGATTAGTAGCCAGTAGCCAGTAGTCAGTAGCCAGAGAAAGACAACTGGCTACTAAAAATTGGAGAATAAAGTTGTTTGATTCTTTAGCAGGTTTAAAACGCAGTCATTCCTGTGGGGATCTTCGGGCTGCGAATGCGGGTGCGGAAGTGGTTCTCACCGGTTGGGTGCAGCGCCGCCGGGACCATGGGGGCCTGATTTTCGTGGACCTGAGGGACAGAGACGGCCTCACCCAGGTGGTCTTCAACCCGGAGGTCAACCCGGACGTCCATAACAAGGCCGGCGTCCTCCGGGACGAATGGGTCATCGCCATCCGGGGCGTTGTTAACTTAAGGCCTGAGGATATGATCAACCCCCAGTTGGACACCGGCGAGATCGAGGTCCTGGTGGAGGAGCTGCGCCTGCTCAACGCGGCCAAGACCCCGCCCTTCCAGTTGGAAGATTACCGGGTAGACATCTCCGAGGCCCTGCGGCTGCGTTACCGTTATCTGGACTTAAGGCGCCCCAGCGTCATGAAGAACATCCTCTTCCGGCACCGGGCCGCGCAGGTGGCCCGGCAGTTCCTGAACGGTCAGGGCTTCATCGAGGTGGAGACCCCCATCCTCACCAAGAGCACGCCGGAGGGGGCCCGGGACTACCTGGTTCCCAGCCGGGTGATGCCGGGGCATTTCTTCGCCCTGCCCCAGTCGCCCCAGCTTTTTAAGCAATTGCTGATGATGTCCGGCCTGGACCGCTACTATCAGCTCTGCCGCTGTTTCCGGGACGAGGATTTGCGGGCCGACCGGCAGCCGGAGTTCACCCAGATCGATCTGGAGATGGCCTTCGTCACCGAAGAAGACGTCATGCGGGTGGTGGAAGGGCTGATGGTGGCGCTTTTTCAAGAGATGCTGGGGGTCCATCTGAAGCCGCCTTTCCCCCGTCTGACCTATCAGAAATGCATGGACCGCTTCGGGCTGGACCGGCCCGACCCCCGGTTCGGTTTGGAATTGCAGGAAGTCACCGACCTGATCCCGGATTCGGACTTCCGCCAGTTTAAAGAGGTGGTGGCCCAGGGTGGCATCGTCAAGGCCATGTGCGGCCCCGGCCTGGGAAAACTCTCCCGGAAGGAGTTGGACGATCTCACCGGCCTGGCCGGGGTCTACGGGGCCCGGGGGCTGGCCTGGGTGAAGCTGACGCCGGAGTGGCAGTCACCCCTGGCCAAGTTCTTCCCTGCCGGCCTGAAAACCGCCCTGAACGAGCGCCTGGGGGCCAGGGAAGGGGACCTCATGCTGTTCATCGCCGACCTCCCGGCGGTGGCCAACACCGCCATGGGGCAGCTCCGGGTGCACCTGGGGCAGCGGGAGAACCTGATCCCTCCGGACACCTTCCACATGGTCTGGGTCACGGATTTTCCCCTCCTGGAATACGACCGGGACGAAGGCCGCTTCGTGGCCGTGCACCACCCCTTTACCGCGCCCAAGGAAGAGGATATACATTTACTTGAAGACGAGAGCACCCGGGGACAGGTGCGGGCCCGGGCCTACGACCTGGTCCTGAACGGCCAGGAGATCGGCGGCGGCAGCATCCGCAACTGGCGCCGGGATTTGCAGGAGCAGCTCTTTAAGGTGCTGGGCATGACCCCGGCCGAAGCCGGGGAAAAATTCGGCTTCCTGCTGGAGGCCCTGGAATACGGCGCGCCGCCCCACGGGGGCGTGGCCTTCGGCTTCGACCGCCTGGTGGCCATCCTCTGCGGCGCCAAATCCATCCGGGAGGTCATCGCCTTCCCCAAGACCCAGAAATCCGCCTGCCCGGTGACCCAGGCGCCGTCGAAGGTGGAGCCGGAGCAATTATTGGAATTGGGGTTAAGGCTGGAGAAATAAAAAAAAGCTGTCAGCTGTCAGCTGTCAGCAAAAAGATTGCGTCAGAATATCCTGAGATGTTTGATCAGGGCAGGCAGGCTTAGACCTTAACGATAAAAACTAAAAACTAATCGCTGAAAGCTGACCGCTGACAGCCGACAGCTAACAAAGGGCAGGCTATGGCTCGTTGGAACCGAGAGCGTCGTTTGTTGGATCATGAGCATTCTTCCATCTGGCAGCACCGGCTGCAGGAAGTGGAAGAACCCAATCTCATGCGGCAGATCTTCCCGTACACGGAATTGGCCCGCATCGATTTTGATTATAAATTCGTCATGCCCCAGCCCCCGGAGGAGATGATCATCACCGACACCACCTTTAGGGACGGCCAGCAGGCCCGGCCCCCTTACAGCGTGCGGCAGATCGTGGAGATCTTCGACATGCTCCACCGCCTCTCCGGGCCCAAGGGCATTATCCGCCAGAGCGAATTCTTCCTGTACAGCGACAAGGACAAGGAAGCCGTGGAGCGGTGTCGGGAGCGGGGCTATCTCTATCCGGAGATTACCGGCTGGATCCGGGCGGTGGCCGCGGACCTGAAGCTGGTGAAGGATATTGGGTTGCCGGAGACCGGGATTCTCACCTCGGTGTCGGATTACCATATCTTTCTGAAACTCAAGTGGAACCGGCGCAAGGCCATGGAGGACTACCTGGGCATCGTCAAGGCGGCCCTGGAGTTGGGGATTAAACCCCGCTGCCATTTTGAAGACGTAACCCGGGCGGATATCTACGGCTTTTGCGTACCCTTCGCCATTGAATTGATGAAGCTCAGGGAGGAGAGCGGCATCGACATTAAAATGCGCCTCTGCGACACCATGGGTTACGGCGTGCCTTATCCCGGCGCGGCCCTGCCCCGGAGCGTGCCCAAGCTGGTGAGGGCCATGATCGAAGACGCCGGGGTCCCCGGACACCTCATGGAATGGCACGGCCACAACGATTTCCACAAGGTCTTCGTGAACGGGATTACCGCCTGGCTGTACGGGTGCGGTGCGGTGAACGGCACGCTGCTGGGTTTCGGAGAGCGCACCGGCAACGCGCCCATCGAGGCCCTGATCATGGAGTACATTTCGCTTAGGGGCTCCATGGACGGCATCGACACCACGGTGATCACCGATATCGCCCAATATTTCGAGAAGGAATTGCACTATCACATTCCTCCCAACTATCCCTTTGTGGGCAAGAACTTCAACGCCACCAGCGCCGGGATTCACGCGGACGGACTGCTCAAGAACGAAGAGATCTATAACGCCTTCGACACCGGCCGCATCCTGAAAAGGCCGGTGACCATCACCATCACCGACAAGTCCGGCAAGGCGGGCATAGTCCATTGGATCAACGCCCAGTTGGCCCTGGAGGGGGACAAGCAGGTGGACAAAGGCCACCCCGGGGTGTCCAAGATCCACAAGCGCATCGATGAATGGTATGTGGCGGGGCGCTGCACCTCCATCTCCAATGAGGAAATGGAGAGCCTGGCCCGGAAGTACCTGCCCGAACTCTTTATTTCGGAATTCGACCGCCTCAAGGACAAGGCCTATCAACTGGCGGCCCACCTGGCCGAAGACCTGGCGGAACGGGACGAAATCCGCGCCATGGATCCGGACCAGATGGAGCCGGCTTTACAAAAAGTCCTGGACCTCAATCCCTTTATCCAGTTCATGTACGTCACCAACCTGGAGGGCCGGAAAGTCACCCGGAACATCACCCATATCATCGACCGGGCCAAGTACGAGGACATGAAGCTGGACGAGGACCTCTCCAACCGCAACTGGTTCATCGAACCCATCAGGTCCGGGAAGGTCTTCGTGTCGGATTTCTATACCTCCCGGTTCACCAGCGCCCTGTGCATCACGGTGAGCGTGCCGGTGCGCAACGAAAGCGATGAAATCCAGGGGGTTTTGGGGATGGATATCCGCTTCGAAGCACTGGCCAAGATGGAGCGCGAGGGAGAGATTTAGGGGTCAGGGGTCAGGGACCACTGATCACTGATCACTTGGTTTCCAGTTGACCGCCTAAAAAGATACCTATGATTCTGGAAATGATAGGCCCCGCAGTTTTGGGAATAACGGTGATCCTCATCTTCGGGGGATTGCTGGGCTTAAGCGCGGTCTATCTGCCCCGTCTCTTAAAGATGCGGGAGGCCGGGTTGGAGGGCAGATGGAGTTTGGGAGAGATGGGGGCGGGCTCTTTTGAGCAGGCAGGGTCCATCTCCTCCCCGGGGCCGGAAAGACCGGCTCCAGTCCTGCCGCCCCGGGAGCCTTTGGCCAGCAGGATGGGAGTTGCGCCTGAGGACCCCCTGGTGGCCGCGGCCATCGCCCTGGCCCTGGCCTTGGAGCAACGGGAGGCCAGACCTTTTCGCCCAGCCGGGGCCGCTTCTCCTCCGGGGTCTTCCTGGGCCTTATCCGGACGCTGGCAAGCCATGCAGGGCCGGATCAACATACAGAAGAGGTAATAACCGGCTTTTAACCGAAAACCGAAAACTGAAAACGGCATTAACTATGGGACGCTATCGGCTGACCATCGGCGATCAGACTTTTGACGTGGAAGTCCTGGGGATCCAGGGTGAGCAGGCCCGGGTGGCGGTCAACGGCCGCACCTATGAAGTTAAATACCAGCCGCTGCCCCCGGGGGCGGCGGCCCCGGCCCCGCCGGTTCCACCCAGGGCGGCTCCGCCCAAACCTGCGGCCCCTCCCCGGCCCCCGGCGGCTCCGCCGCCGCCGGAAAAGCCCGCGGCGGCCGCGGCCGCCGGACAGCCGGGCGCGGTCACGGCCCCCATGCCCGGCTCCATCCTCGAGGTCCTGGTGCAGGTGGGGGACCGGGTGGAGATCGGGCAGACGGTGGTCAAGCTGGAGGCCATGAAGATGGAAAACGACCTCCAGTCTACCATCGCCGGCGTGGTCAAAGAGGTGCGGGTGTCCAAAGGCGACAATGTGTCGGTGGGCGAAGTTCTGGTGGTGGTGTCCGCTTAACGGGAGCGGTGTGCGGGTTGATGCCGGGAGAGGTTACCCTGATACAACTGGGTCTGTGGGTCCTGGTGGCCGTTTTAGCCCTGGGATTGATCTATGTGGCCGTGACCTTCCGGCTGCACCCGGTTTTTCTGGTGCCGCTGGCCGCAGGAGCGCTTTTCGCCAATATTCCCATCCCCAACCTGACCGCGTCCCTGGCCCCATTTTTTCTCACCCTCCAAAGCGGGCTGACCTCCGGGCTTTACCCCGCCCTGATTTTTTTGGGCTGGGGCGCGGGGGCCAATCTGACTTACCTCATCGCCCACCCCCGGCTGCTGGTGTTAGGGCTGCTTACCCCCATCGCCTTTTTCCCGGTCCTTTTTCTGGGCTATGGCCTGGGCCTGCCGCCGTCCCAGGCCGGGAGCGCGGCCCTGGTGGGCGGCGGTGACGGCCTGGCCGCCACTTTTTTGGCGGCCAAGATTGCGCCGGAACTCACCGGCCCGGTGGTCCTGGCGGCCTTTACCCTCACGGGCCTCTATTTTCTGCTGCAGCCCTACCTGGTGGATCTGCTGGTCAGTAAACAGGAGCGCATGCTGCGCCTGCCTCCCAGCCGCAAGGTGTCCAGGAGGGAGAGCCTGCTCTTTGCGGCCGGGGGCCTGGTCCTGACCCTGATTCTGGCGCCCTGGGCGGCTCTCCTTACGGGCATGTATTTTCTGGGCAACATTCTGAAAGAAGCGGGGGTGGCGGACCGCCTGGCCCGGACCCTGGCCAACCGCCTGGCGGATATCCTGGCGGTGCTGCTGGGGTTGGCCGCGGGCAGCCAGTGCCATGCGGCATTGATCTTCTCCCTGACTTTTGCAAAGATCATCGTTCTGGGACTGGCGGCCCTGCTGTTGGCCTCTACCGTGGTGATCCTGGCCATCCGGGTGCTCAATCTTTTTTCCGCCCCAAAGATCAACCCCCTGATCGGGGCCGCGGCTTTGGGGCTGATTCCCGATGCCGCCCAGATGGTGCAGATCATGGGCCGCCGGGAAGACCCCCATAACAACCTCTTTTACCACGCCCTGGCCTGCAGCCAGGCGGCCTTGCTCGCTTCCACCTTGACCGCAGGGCTGCTCTGGAGTATCTTAGGCGGACGGTAGGGGCGAATCTTGTATCCGCCCTGCACCCGGGGCGAACATAAGGTTCGCCCCTACGGGAAATGCATGATTGCTGGCGGGTCGTTTTAAAAGGCGGCGTAAGAGATTTTTTGACAAGAAAATCAGAAATCTTTTGATTTGCAGCACTTCTTTCTGTGGTTAAATATGCTTCAGAAAAATCCCACTGCAGCATTTAGCATTTCCCAATGATCCCATACGAGGTGCCCTTTTATGTGTGATCCCCAAAAGATGGCTTCTCTGAAAGAGGCCGTGGCCAAGTACGACGAGAAAGTGGCGAAGGTCCTGCAAAAGATCCCGGAGCGGAAAAAGGAATTCGTCAACACCTCCGGCATTCCGGTGAAACGGGTCTACACCCCCCTGGACATGGAGGGGTTCGATTACATGAAGCAGTTGGGCCTGCCCGGGCAGTACCCTTATACCCGGGCGGTGCAGCCCACGGCCTACCGGGGCCGCTACTGGACCATGCGCCAGTACGCGGGGTTCGGCTCGGCGGAGGAGACCAACGAGCGCTACCACTTCCTCCTGAAATCCGGGCAGACCGGGCTCTCCGTGGCCTTTGACCTGCCCACCCAGATCGGCTTCGACTCCGACCACCCCCTGGCCCAGGGCGAGGTGGGCAAGGTGGGGGTGTCCATCGACTCCCTCTGGGACATGGAGCGGCTCTTCCAGGGTATTCCCCTGGAGCAGGTGTCCACCTCCATGACCATCAATTCACCCTGCGCGGTGCTCCTGGCCATGTACCTGGCCGTGGCGGAAAAACAAGGGGTGACCTTTGACAAACTCCGGGGCACGGTGCAAAACGACATTTTAAAGGAATACTCCTCCCGGGGCACCTACATCTTCCCGCCCCGGCCGAGCATGCGGCTGATCACCGATATTTTCGCCTACTGCACCTCGGACGTGCCCCAGTGGAACACCATCAGCATCAGCGGCTATCATATCCGGGAGGCGGGCTCCACCGCGGTCCAGGAAGTAGCCTTTACCCTGGCTAACGGCATTGCCTACGTGGAGGCGGCCATTAAAGCGGGGCTGAAGGTGGACGAATTCGGCCCCCGGCTCTCCTTCTTCTTTAACTCGCATCTGGACTTCCTGGAAGAGGTGGCCAAGTTCCGGGCGGCCCGGCGCCTCTGGGCGAAGATCATGAAAGAGCGCTTCGGGGCCCAGGACCCCCGCTCCCTGATGCTCCGCTTCCATACCCAGACCGCGGGCTGCAGCCTCACCGCGCAACAGCCCCTGAACAACATCATGCGCACCGCGTTCGAGGCCATGGCCGCGGTCCTGGGCGGCACCCAGTCCCTGCACACCAATTCCTATGACGAGGCCCTGGCTTTGCCGTCCGAAAACGCGGTGCAGGTGGCGCTTAGGACCCAGCAGGTCATCGCCTACGAGACCGCAGTGTCTGATACTGTGGACCCCCTGGCCGGCTCTTATTACGTGGAGAACCTTACCGACCAGATAGAGGCCCGGGCCCAGGATTACATCGACCAGATCGACCGCCTGGGCGGCGCGGTGGCCGCCATCGAGAAGGGTTTCGTGCAGAAGGAGATCGGCGCCGCGGCCTACCAGTACCAGCGGGAGATCGAAGCCGGCTCCCGGGTGGTGGTGGGGCTCAACAAATTCCAGGTGAAGGAAGAACGGCTCTCAGACCTCCTGAAGGTTGACCCTTCGGTGGGCGACCGTCAGGTGGCCCGCTTGAAGGAACTGAAGAGCACCCGGGACAACGCCGCGGTCCAAAAGGCCCTGGCCGAGCTCAAGGCCGCCGCGGCCGGCGACGCCAACCTCATGCCGCTGATTCTCACCGCGGTCAAGGCCCTGGCCACCCTCGGGGAAATCTGCGACACCTTGCGAGCCGTGTTCGGCGAATACGAAGCCCCGGCGTTGGTGTAAGTTCAAGGTTCCAGGTTCCAAGTTCAAAGTTTTTGGCTCCGGGTAAATAATAAAGATGTATTTAACCTTGAACTTTGAACTTTGAACTTGGAACTGATAAGAAGAATTCTCATCCAGGAAATGGATAAGGAGATAAACGATGGCGAGAAAGATTAGGGTATTGGCTGCCAAGCCGGGTTTGGACGGTCACGACCGGGGCATCAAGGTCATCTGCGCGGCCCTGAGGGATAGCGGCATGGAGGTGATTTATACGGGTTTGCGGCAGACGCCGGAGCAGATCGTGGCCGCGGCCCTGCAGGAGGACGCGGACGTCATCGCCATGAGCGTGCTCTCCGGGGCCCATAATTATCTCTTCCCCCGGGTGATGGAGCTAGTCAAGGAGAAAGGCATCGCCGACGTCCTGGTGATGGGCGGCGGCATCATCCCCGACGAGGACGTGCCGGCGCTGAAATCCGCGGGCATCGCCGCCATCTTCGGCCCCGGCACGGACACCAAGGACATCGTCGGCTTCATCCAGGAAAACGTGCGGCGAGCTTGATAATTGCATTTCTTCTGGCAGGGTGCTATACTCCCTGCCAGAAGAAAATTATCTTGAAGAAGCCAAATGGGGACTTTATTTGAAAGAAAGGATTATAATTATTTCAAAGATGATACTAATTTGTCTGAAATTAATTTTCTTGATAATGAACTATATTCCAAATTTAGAAAAAAATTTAAGATTGAGCCATCACTGACAAGAAAGTTAGTTAGCTTCCAAGCAAATAAAACACAACTAGCGTACCGATGGTATAAATTCAAAGAAGCATTCTCCTTCCCACTAATTACTCACCTACTTAATACTTACAATGTCTCAAATGGTAAGGTATTAGATCCTTTTGCTGGCAGTGGAACTACTTTGTTTGCTGCTAGTTCTCTCGGTTTAGATGCAGATGGAATTGAAATACTTCCTATAGGGCATCAAATAATTTTAGCGAGATTATGCTTGGAAAGAGAATTCACAGAAGGCGATTTTAGAAGATTAAAAACATGGATTGACGAAAAACCTTGGAAGAATGGAGATGTTAAAAATACTCTAAACACATTGAAAATAACAGACGGTGCCTATCCTTCTGAAACTCATAAATATATTGAACAATATCTGGGGACTTTACAAAAAGAAAATAGTCGCTTGAGAATCGTATTACGTTTTGCATTATTGTGTATTCTGGAGGCAATTAGCTATACTAGAAAAGATGGACAATACCTACGTTGGGACAGTCGCTCTGGCCGAAGATCTGGAAAATCTTCGTTCTTTAAAAAAGAAATAATAAATTTTAATGATGCAATTTGTAATAAAATAAGAGAAATATTGGATGATGGTAAAATAATTAGGTCAGATCGAATTACTGAGAAAGGGAATATATATCTCTCCATAGGTTCTTGTTTGGATATTCTTCCAAGACTATCAAATCAAATATATGATGCCATTATAACTTCCCCGCCATATTGTAATCGTTATGACTATACAAGAACATATGCCCTAGAGTTGGCTTTACTTGGGATTGAGCAAGATGAAATGATTCAATTAAGGCAAGAAATGCTTAGTTGTACAGTAGAAAATCGCGCTAAGGATTTAATCTCGATTAACTCAGACTGGAAATTCCCTATAGCCATAGTTGAGAATCATGATTTATTACAATTAATTATATCGTTTTTAGAGGAAAAAAAGAGTGAAGGTAAGTTAAATAACAATGGCATCCCTAAGATGGTTAGGGGCTATTTCCTTGAAATGGCATGTGTATTATATGAGTGTTATCGTATCATGAAAGAGAATGGCTTTATGTTCATGGTCAATGACAATGTACGGTATGCGGGAGTGAATGTATCTGTAGATATGATATTGTCTGATATTGCAGAAAAATTAGGGTTCATTATTGATAAAATATTAGTTTTGCCAGGAGAAAAAGGAAATAGTAGTCAGCAAATGGGCATACACGGAAGGTCTGGCCTCCGGAAGTGTATATACGTTTGGAGGAAGAATTGATGGTAGAAATATT
>Ga0233425_10006115_pt1 | contig 18224 bp, 12 predicted proteins | sample Watercolumn_Towu_2_FD_181712 | JGI IMG/M metagenome (GOLD analysis project Ga0233425, IMG submission 181712) | Freshwater microbial communities from Lake Towuti, South Sulawesi, Indonesia - Watercolumn_Towuti2014_140_MG | ecosystem: Environmental > Aquatic > Freshwater > Lake | place... | reverse complement strand
TATCGGCGCCCGTAGGGCGGCACCACATAAAAGGGGCAGGAAAGCCTGCGAATAGCATCTGCTGGCATCGTACCGGATTTGTTCGCCCTTAGCGTGCAGATACGTCACTTTCGTGTAGTCACCCCGCGTCGGCGGGGGTGGCAGGGCGGATCACCGCGGCAGCTTGCACATAGCTTCCTTACATCACTTACCTGTATCAATTCTGCAACATAGACACCCTCAAGCGCGCAGACGCGAAAGATTCTGTTTGTCAGTCTAGTGCCGACGCGGCCATTGTTGCTTCAGGCGATGCGAGCAAACGACACCGCCACATTTGCAGGGCTGATCATCAAGCGTTCCGGCGCGCCGAGCTCAATCGGCGGTCGGGAACGGGAACATGGGGAAGGACGCCTGAGAGCCACTCATCAAGGGAGCATCAGATGATCAGACATACCACGTCAGCTGGCGCGATCGCGTTCGCGCTGCTTGCTGCCGGTACCGCGCACGCGGCGGAGCCTGTCGCGACGACAACTGCGGCGACAACGACCCTGCCGCAAGCGGAGGCGGCGCAGGACGCGTCGGCATCGGCCGGCACTGCCGCCTCCGCGGATCCCAGCGACGACATCGTCGTGCTCGGTACGCGACGCACCGATCGCACGCTGGCCAACTCGCCATCACCGGTCGACGTCATCAGCGCGGCCGAACTGACGACACAGCCGTCGGCGAACATGATCGACCAGCTGAAGAACATCGTGCCCTCGTTCTACGCCGGGCAGAACTCGATCTCCGACGCGTCCACCTTCGTGCGCTCGCCGTCGCTGCGCGGGTTGGCGGGCGATCAGGTGCTCGTCATGCTGAACGGCAAGCGCTACAATCGCGCGGCGCTGGTGCAGGTCTACGGCGGCAGCGATACCGGGCTCGGGCGCGGTGCGCAGGGTCCGGACATCTCCGCCATCCCCTCGCTCGCGATCGGCAGCCTGCAGGTGCTGCGCGAAGGTGCCACCGCGCAATATGGCTCTGACGCGATCGCCGGCGTGCTGAACTACGGTCTGCGCGAAGATCAGGGGATCGAGATCGTCGGCCGGGCGGGCCAGTACTACGCGGGTGACGGCGAGAGCTACCAGATCGCCGGCAACGCCGGCCTCAAAGGCACTTGGGGCTTCATCAGCGCAACCGCCGAATACGTCGACGAGGGCCAGACCAGCCGCGGTGTCACGCGACCGTCGGCGGCCAATTTCGCGCAGAACTTCCCCGCGCTCGCGTCGCAACTGCCGAACTTTCCCGGACCGGTGCAGATCTGGGGCAATTCGCCCATGCACGGGTTCAAATCGGTGGTGAACGCCGCGATCAACGTCACCGACAACAGCAAGCTCTACGCGTTCGGCAATTACGCCGAGAGTAAGGGCAACCAGAGCTTCAACTACCGCGCTCCCGTATCGAGCACCGCGGTCGACACCAATGGCGTGGTGCGCAACCAGGGCGCGAACGGCGCCTTCAACAACACCTTCTTCCTGACGCCGTGTCCAACCGGCAACGCTACTTGCCCTGCAGGCGGCTTCGTGCGCGACACCAACACCTTCCGTTTCGCCAACCTCTATCCGGCAGGCTTCACGCCGCGCTTCGTCGGCAAGTCGCAAGAGATCTACGGCGTAGTCGGCTACAAGGGGACGAGCGGCGACTTCAGCTACGACTTGTCGGGCACCTGGGCGCGAAACAAGCTGGCGCTGTCGATGTACAGCTCGGCCAACTTCTCCTTCGGTCCCGCGACCCAGACCAGTTTCGACTTCGGCGATCTGATCCAGAAGGAAGTGAACGCCAACGCCGACTTCACCTATGCCGCTGACCTCGGGCTCGCAGCGCCACTGACGATCTCGTTCGGTGGTGAATTCCGCAAGGAAACCTACGAGCAGACTGCCGGAGACGAGCAATCCTATGCCGCCGGTCCTTACGCGGTCGCGCAGCGGCTCTACACGCAGACCGCGCCCGGCGTGTACGCCTTCTCCGGCACGACCGCCGCGCAGGGTGTCGGTGCGAGCGGCTATGCCGGCACCAGCCCGCAGACAGCGGGCAAGTTCAGCCAGAAAGCCTATGGCCTGTACGTCGGGCTCGAGACCGATCTGACCGAAGCGCTGACGGTCGGTGCAGCCGGCCGCTACGAGCATTATAACACCTTCGGCGACGCCTGGGTCGGTAAGGTCAACGCGCTCTACAAATTCGCTGACGCCTTCTCTGTCCGCGGCAGCATCGGCACCGGCTTCCACGCGCCTTCGCCCGGTCAATCCAACGTCTCGATTGTGACGACCTCGTTCAACAACGGCGTCGCATTCCAGAGCGGCACCTACCCGACCAACACCGCAGTGGCGCAATATTACGGCGCGAGCGATCTGACGCCGGAGAAGTCGACCAACTACGGCGCTGGCTTCATCCTGGAACCGGTCGCCAACATGACGATCACGGTTGACGGCTATCAGATCGATCTGCGCAACCGCATCGGCCTCACCTCGCCGTTCATCGTCACCGCGGCCGATCTCGCCGCGCAGCCCGCTCTGCTCCCAGTCGGCGTCGGCGGGCAGGTGCAATATTTCACCAACGGGTTCAAGACGCGCACCCGCGGCATCGATGTCGTCGGCACCTGGCGCACGACGCTGAGCGAAGCACTGCTCAACTTTTCGATCGCGTACAATTACAATGATACCAAGGTCGTCGACTACAACACGCGGATCATCAGCGCGGCGCAGCTGATCGATGCCGAGAATTTAGCACCCAAGCACCGTGTGGTATTCAATGGCAATTGGTCGCTCGACAACCTGAGCTTCAACGTGCGCGAGAACTATTATAGCTCGTTCACCAGTGCGCAGGATTACGGTCAGACCAACGGCGTGCCTAATCAGCGTTTCGGCGGCAAGTTCACCACCGACCTCGAGCTGAGCTATACCTTTGCCGACCATTTCACGCTGGCAGTCGGTGCGCAGAATTTCACCGACGAACGGCCCGATCGGCTCGCTCCGACCGCGACCGTGCAGATCTATCCGCTAACCGGCGGGACCTCTGATGGTCAGGTATACCCGCGAAATGGCGGCCCCTTCGGATTCAACGGCGGCTTCTACTATACGCGTCTGCGCGTGAAGTACTGACAAGCAGCGGTGAGGCGGATCGGTCCGTCTCACCGCTTCTCATGGGACAAGACGTGAAGCTTACTCCACGCACCGCCACGATCGACGATCTGGACGCCCTCAAGATCACGATCCGCCGCGCCATCGACCAGCTGCAATCAGGTTTTCTGACACCTGATCAGATCCGTGCCAGCCATCAGGTAATGGGTTTGGACACGCAACTGCTGCGGGATGGTACCTACTTCATGCTGCTCGACGGGGACACGATCGCGGGCTGTGGCGGGTGGAGTTACCGCAAGACGCTGTTCGGAGGAGACGCGAGCATCGTGGCCCGAGAGCCCGAACGCCTCGATCCGGCGATCGATGCGGCGCGGATCCGTGCGATGTACACTGACCCTGGCTATGTTCGGCGCGGCCTCGGCCGCATGATCTTAGACTTGTGCGAGAGCGCCGCGCGCACCGCCGGTTTCGTTCGCTCAGAGATGATGGCTACGCTGGCGGGGGAGCCGCTCTACACGGCGTGCGGATACCGGCGACTGGAGGCGCCGATCGCTGCAGCAGCAGCAGATGGCGTGTCGGTACCGCTAGTCCGGATGGGCAAGTCACTGCAGTGATGTCGCAAAATAGCGACATACGAGACGCTCGGAACTCAGGACTTTGGCGACACGACCCCAGTCCCATAACCCCGTCGCCAGGTGTCCATTTCGAGAAAGCGCAATCGGGAACAGGTTTTGGGAAATGGTGCCGCCCGAGAGGTGAAGTGCCCTCCCTCACCTTCTGTGATCCTGGCTGGGGTTCCCAATCGGGAGGCCAAGATGCGGACACCGATGCATCAGCTTGTCACAAAAAGGGGGCATGTGCCTCTCGTGGCAGATACGTTCGACATCCGAGCGCAGTGGCTCGCGGCGCATGTCCTGCCGCATGAGACCGTCATTCGTTCAAGGCTTCGTCGGATCAGCGGCTTGACGCAGGCCGACATCGACGACCTTGTTCAGGAAACCTACGCCGTGCTGGCGGCGAAGAAGACGGTAGCGGATATCGCCGATGCCCGTGCCTATGCCCTTCAGACCGCTCGATCCCAGTTCCTGTTGCGACTCCGTAAGGCTAAGATCGTACCGCTCGACTATGTAGCCGATCTGTTCGAGTTCGATGCACCAGACCCTGCGTCCCCGCTTGATGACCGGACCGCCGCCAAGGACGAACTGCAAAAGGTGATCGACGCGATCGAGGCGTTGCCACCACAGATGCGCCGCGCCTTCTGGCTCCGACGTGTGGAGGGCTGGTCGCAGCGCGAGATCGCGACTGAGCTAGGGCTTTCCGAAAGCACGGTCGAGAAGCATATAGGCCGTGGCATAAAGCGTCTCCTCGAACAGTTCGGGCGTGGCGGAAACCGGAAGCGAGCGGCATCTACCAGTGCGACCGATGTGGAACCGCAGGAGAGCCGGCCCCTTGAGCGACCGTCGCGAGTCCGCGGATCAACTTGACGAGGAAGGCGCACGCTGGGCGGCAAGGATGGATCGCGGCCTGACGAAGGTCGAGCAGGCGGCTCTTGATCGCTGGCTGGAGGGAGACACACGGCGGCTGGGCGCCCTCGCCCGCGCGCGCGCCGCATGGTTCCATGCCGAACGCGCCAGTGCCATTGGCGGTATGCCGACATCTCAGACCGCCATAATCGCGCCGAACCGCAGAATGGCGCTTCTGGGCGGCGGGGCTTTGGCTGCCACCGTCGTCGCGGGGGTAATGGGACTATCATGGCGGCGGCCTTCGTCGGGCAGTGAGGCAAGCGGCATCGGCGAGGTTCGCCGTGTTACCCTTGCCGACGGTACCGTCGTGACGCTTGATGCGGCCTCCCACCTCACTACTGCAATCGATCATGTGCAGCGGGTTGTCAGTCTTCTGACGGGCCAAGCCTTTTTCGAGGTGGCGCATGATCCGGTGCGCCCCTTTTTCGTGCGGGCGGGCGCTGCCGTAATCCGCGCGATCGACAGCGACTTTGTCGTGAAGTTGCGGCCGGACGCTACCTGTGCGGTTCTGGTGCGTGCCGGGGTAGTTGCACTGACCGATGGCTTGGCTCCGCTAGCGGCCGGACGCCTGCTGGGAGCCGGGTGGGAAGCGACGGTGGCGACCAAAGGGGACCAGACCGTACCGCAGGTGACGCGGCTTGCTCCGCAAAGCTTCGACCGGCTGCTGGCGTGGCGGGAGGGGCAGCTTTCCTTCGCGGGCGACACGTTGGCCGAGGCTGCTGCCGAGTTCGAACGATATAATTCGGCAAAGATTGTCGTACCTGACGCCTCGCTGGCGGCGGAACCGATCACCGGTCTGTTTGCCTCCAACGACCCGCTCGGTTTTGCGCGCGCAATTGCGGTAAGCCTCGGTGCCCGCGTGACGATGCGCGGGGATGATATCGTCATCGCGCGAGTGGCCCGCGGGACAACCTGACATGACGAGTGGCGGAAACGGTCACCGCCGACATCTCCCCTGATGTGGTGCCTCAGAAGCCACACGAAGGGGGAAGCTTTCAATGCCGGAACTGAATCATCGCGCCTGCTGGGCTGCCGTTACCCTGGCGTGCGTCGCCCAGCCCGCGGCGGCACAGACACTGCGCTTCGATGTTCCGGCTCAACCAGCGGTCAACGGCATTCCAGCCTTCTCACGGCAGGCAGGCGTGCAGATCGTCGCGCCAGCCCGGAAGCTCGCCGGCAAGCGGACCAATGCCGTTAATGGTACCTATTCCGTTGAGGTAGCGCTTGCCAAACTGCTTGCTGGAACTGGTCTCAGGATTGGGTTGAGGTCTGGCACGAACATCAGCCTCGTTCCCGACCAGTCCGACCTGCCCGCGGGTGTCTCGCCTGCCGCCGCCCCGCCTGCTGCAAGGACCGATCAGTCAAGTGACACAGGGATCGGCGATATCGTGGTGACGGCGACCCGCCGGTCGGAGTCGTCACAGAACGTGCCGGCCGCGTTGACCGTGATCCGCGGATCGCAACTCGCCGAGCGCAACATCCGCACCGTCAATGATATCGAGAACAGCGCGCCCAGCCTTGAGGCGACTGCCCAGCTTGGCACGAGTCAGACGCAATTCGCGGTGCGCGGCGTCGGGCTGACCGATTATGCCGCCAACAACACGGGCACTGTCGGCGTCTACATCGACGAGGTAAACCACCCTTATGCCGTGACCTTCCAGGGTTCGCTCTTCGATATCGACCGGGTTGAGGTGCTGCGCGGCCCGCAAGGCACGTTGTTCGGCCGCAACACCACCGCCGGCGTCGTCAGCATCACGACGGCCGCGCCGCAATCAACGTTCGGCGCTGCCCTCATGGGCGAGTATGGCCGCTTCGACGCGGCGCAAGTGGAGGGCTACGTAACCGGACCGCTGAGCGACAGCCTTGCCGGCCGGCTTGCCTTCAACATCGACCAAGGCGGCGCATGGCAGATCGACCGGACGACAGGCCGCCGCCTGGGTGACAGGGATCGTTTCAACGGGCGCGTCAAGCTCGCCTGGCGACCGGGAGGAGCCACGCAGGTCGATCTGTCGGCGCATTACGATCGCGACCGCTCGGACGGGCGCGGGCTGCAGCTCCGGCTGCCCTTCCAATCACATAATTTTCCCCCACTTGGCATTCGCTACCCCGCCGACACCAGCCAGCGCGCAACCGGCTTCGGAATCTCGCCGATCTTTGCGCAACTCACCGGACAGCGGTTCGACGCCAAGCCAAACCTGAACAACGAGGGCTATGGCGCATCCGTGCGGCTGCGCCATGATTTCGGCTGGGCCGAACTGACCGCGATCATCGCGCACGAGCATTTCGATCGCAAGGAGTTTCAGGATTTCGATGCAACCAACTCCAACGAAGGCGGCGAGTATTTTTTCAACAAGATAGACACCCAGTCCGAAGAGGTTCGGCTGGCGTCGCCCACCGATCGGACTTTCCGCTATCTTGTCGGCGTCTATCGCTCGGACGAGCACAACAATGGCGGCTTCATGTCGGATTTCACTGATGTCGCGTCGCTGCGCAACATCTTCTCCACTCGTTATCGTCAACCCGTGCGATCGACGGGCGTATTCGCCAACGGCGATCTGGCCCTTTCCGACCGGCTGACCTTCTCGCTTGGGGGGCGCTACGAACATGAGGTGCGTAAGCTGGACGACTTCATCAGCGAAATCGTCTTTCCCGTACCGCTGGTGAACGTGAGGACTCGTCAGCGTCTGGCGCGCGGCGAATGGTCAGGCAAGGCGGCGCTGACCTATCGGATCGATCCGAACGTTATGCTGTTCGCCGACATCGCACGCGGGGTGAAATCCGGGGGATTTACGACCTACAACAGCGGGCTGCCGGGCCAGATATCACCGTTCAATCCGGAAAAGCTGCTGTCCTATGAAGCCGGCTTTAAGTCCACGGTGCTCAATCGGCGCCTTCAGGTCAACGCGACTGGCTTCTACTACGACTACCGCGATCAGCAGTTGCAAGGCGTTATTTTCAGTCAGACCCAGCGCATCGGCCGCATTATCAACGTGCCACGATCCCACATTTATGGCGGAGAGGTCGAGATCATTGCTCGACCTGTCGATGCTGTCGAGATCAGCCAATCAATCGGTTACAAAACCGGTCAGTACGACGAATTTATCTTCGTCAATTCACCAGCGACGATCGCGTTGCGCGATCCCGTCACAGGTTTCTACAACACCATCGTCACCAGCGATCAGTCGGGCGAGCCGCTGCCTAACTTTCCTCGCTTCGACTACAAGGGCGCGGCGTCCGTTTCGTTCGACTTGGGCGGCTGGAAGGCGAGACCCGAGATCAACTACAATCACCGCTCCAGCACGTTTCTTACCACCTCGAACACCCGGCTGCCCGGCTATTGGCTGGTCAACGCCAACCTGACCCTCACCGCGCCTGATGGACGGCTGTGGTTCGGCGGCTACGTCAACAACCTGACCAACGCGCGTTTCTACGAGACCGCCAACGCCTTCGTCACGGCCGCCACCTTCACGCCGCACGAGGTGATAACCTATGGGATCAGGGCCGGCATCCGCTACTGATCGGGATTTAGGTGGACGGGGATGGGCGAATGGACGGCAGCTTCGACATCAACAGGCGGCGGCTGCTCGCCGCTGCGGGCATAGCCGCAGCGCTGCCTGCGGCGGCGACAGTGCCCGCACGTCGTTGGACCTCCGAGCCATCGGTATCAGGCGCGCCTGCCGTTGCCGGCCTTCATCTCCAATTCGGCGAGGACGCTACATCACAAATTGTCGTCTCCTGGCACGCACTGGAGAGCGTGCAGCGTCCGCAGGTGGTTCTGGGACACCCTGACGGCACCCTGCTCCGAACGGTTGACGCGGTGGAGCGAAGCTATGTGGACGCCAAGTCCGGGCAGCGGGTCCATGCCTTCCATGCCCGGTTGGACACCCTGACCCCCGATACCGAGTATATGTATGCCGCAGTTCATGACGGCGCAGGCCCCGAGTTCGGCAACTTCCGGACGGCACCGCGTGGGCGCGCGACGTTCACCTTCACCAGCTTCGGCGATCAGGGCACGCCGACGCTGGGTCGTCGCTTCGTGCCCCCTGCCGGCGTCGTGCTGCCTAACGCCCCATTCGTGAACGACAATCTCGGCGGCCCGGCGGGTGCCGACACCACCACCGGCATCGAGCGCATCCGTCCGCTGTTCCACCTGTTCAACGGTGATCTGTGCTACGCCAACCTTGCGCAAGACCGGGTAAGGGCGTGGAGCGACTTCTGGACCAACAACAGTCGCAGTGCCCGCAATCGCCCGTGGATGCCGTCTGCCGGCAATCACGAGAACGAGCTGGGCAACGGCCCGATCGGCTACCGCGCCTACCAGACCTATTTCGAGCTGCCCTCGGCTCCCGGTCAGGACGAGACGACGCGGGGGTTATGGTATGCATTCACCGTTGGGTCGGTTCGGGTCGTCAGCATCGCCAACGACGATGTCTGCTACCAGGACGGCGGCGACAGCTATGTGCGCGGCTACTCGGCAGGTCGGCAGAAGGCGTGGCTGGAAAGCACGCTACGCGCTGCGCGGGCGGATCGTGCGATCGACTGGATCGTAATCTGCATGCATCAGGTCGCGATCTCCACTGCCGACAAGTTTAATGGGGCGGACCTCGGCGTGCGCGAGGAATGGCTGCCGCTGTTCGATCGCTTCGGCGTGGATCTGGTCGTATGCGGGCACGAGCATCATTACGAGCGCTCGCACCCCATCCGCGGCGCGGAAGCCAACCCGACACGCACGCCCGTTCCTCGCGGAACCGCACTCGACGTCATCGACACCACGCAGGGCACCGTCCACATGGTGATCGGCGGCGGCGGCACGTCGATACCATCGAATGAGCTCTTGTTTGAACCACCACGATGCCGCGTCATTACTGCCGTCCAGGCTCCTGATCCGACGACCGGCAAACGACGTCCGGTCTACGTCGTCGAGCCGGCACCATGGTCCGCGTCCCGTAATGCGGCGCACGCTTACGGCTTCGCGGCGTTCGAGGTGCGACCTGATGCAGCCGATGGCATGACCGAGATCAAGGTCACCTATTATGACGTTCTTCAGCCTAACGGAGCTTTGCAGGCGTTTGAAAGCTTCTTTCTTCGTCGTCCACGCCGCTGACGCACGATCTCTGTTCTCAAAACCGTGATTCAGTGTTTTTTGAGAAGCTGATTTGCTTCTCGAAATACCATCCCATGCGAGACGGGATCGCTATGCGTTGGGGTGTCATTCCGCCCCCAACCGGACCCGGCCACCAGCGGCGCATTTTTCAACAGCCCCTACCGTTTCGCGCATCGTGGCCGCGCACCGCCAGCAGCAAGGAGAGTGAGTATGAAGCGCGGCCATGACCTGTCCGGCATCATGAAGTTCGCCACATCGCCCGCCTGGGCCGACCATTTGCGCGATGCCCTGGACGATCATCTTGGACCGGCGATGGAGGAATTCGAGTTCGAGTTCGAAGACCTTGTCGAGATCGTCAGCGACCATTGGGCCGGCGTACTGTGGGGATGCGCGTTCGAAGATCTCCTGACGCGGACCGTCGAACCCGGCGCGCTGAACCTCGTCGACGATTATATCCGACGTCGCGGCTGGAATGAGGCCGGCCCCGCCAAGCTCTATATGCGTGCGCTGCAATCTTCGGTCATGAGCCTCTACGAGGTCAGCGACGTCGAGGCTGGCAGCGGATTTCTTGTTCGTGATCTCATCCGGGGCGGTGACGCGGTCCGCGTCACCGAACGCAGCGCCTCGCAGACGCTCAAACAATGGGACAGGATCGGTACGCGGGTCGTCATTGTGGGCGGAAAGCATCTCCTATCGGGTGGGGTGCTATCGTTCACGATGGAGGCAACCGACGCTCTCATGGCCGATCTTCGGCGCGTGGAGGGAAAGCGCAGTCCGTGCAGCCAGCTGGCGCTCACCGACGCCAAGCTGCGCGCGCTTCCTTCACTCCTCAGTACGGCATGGCTGTTCGACGTCGTGCCCCGGGCAATGGGTGCGATGACCGTACCGACGCTGCACAACGGCGATGGTGAGGAAGTGGTGTTCCACCGCGTCCGGTTCCCCTTTGCGCGGGGCGCAACCCATGCGCTGATCGGCGACCAGCTCGATCTTTTGCCAGCCATGCAGCGCGAAACTTCGCATGTCTGGAACTGGCTTGGCGAAAAAACGACATCGACCCGGAAGGGCACAGGCCACATGGCCTGGGGTGTGACGATGATGGACGGCACGCCGGTGCTGGGCAATATCGAGCTGAAAGGGCGCGCGCTGATCCTGGCCGTTACCTCCGCCGAGCGTGCGGCACGCGGCACGGCCCTCCTGGCAGACACATTGGGCGACTTGGTCGGCACGCCGCTTAGCACGATCGAGACTGTCGAACAGGCCATGACCGCACATCGTGAAAACCGGCCTGAGCCGGCACCAGCCATCGCGCCTGAGGTGGCAACCCCACTCGTCCATGCCATGCTCGATCGTCAGTATCGCGCTACGCTGGACGAGCCCGTCGGCATGCTAGGCGACATCACGCCGCGCGCTGCAGCCCGGACCGCAGCGGGCCGCCAACGTCTTTCGGCATGGCTGAAGCATCTGGAGAACCGCAGCGGCAGTCAGCCGGATCCGAATGATCCGATGGCCACTTACGATTTCACCTGGATGTGGCGAGAACTCGGTATCGAGAAGCTGCGCAAATAGCGCTTCGATCCCCGCAAAAACTGGCAGGCACCAGCCGGTGTCGGCCTACCGTGAGTCTGTGTCCAAATAATGCACAGGGGCCATCTGGCGGGTCTGATTTAACACGGACGAGAACCTGAGGTCTTGTCCAGTCGCGAGGTGCGCCATTGCAGTGGGACATTTGCGAATGTCGGCCTCTAGCCACTCCAGTCCCGCCTTATCGAGCAAACGGAGCAGGGCATCATCGCTTTGCGGCGGTGACTTTGCGATCATGGCAAATAGTCGCTGCCCGCGGACTCGCGCCCTTGGCGGTTTGCCTACGTAGGGTGAACGGACCATCCGGGCTATCAGGCGATCTCCGCATGTCCGGCGTGCCTCGCCTAGGTCGGCATCGGTGCAGCCCCTACGGACTGCGATCGCGTAAACCGGAAAGCCGTAATCGTCTCCCAGGTAGCGGACCGCCATTGCCGGTTCGGACCGTTCGGGAAAGAAGCGGACCGGGTCGAATGCAAGTGCGCGAGTCCGTTCCTGGAAATCGTATGCCCGCGGAGCGTCCTGTGCCGCCAAGGGCGCGGCTTGGCCGAGGACGAGCGCAGCGGCGATGCAGGCAGATCGGATCATGCTCATACATCACACGGCCTGTCCGGGCTGCATAGCCAGTTTCGCTGGCGTCGCGAATGCCGCCTACCCCCAACCCAGTCAGTCCACTTAGGGTGTCATTTCGCCCTCAGCCGGAACCGACCCCAGTAAGTTTTTATTATTACAAATATATTCAGCTTTTTCTACTAAGCAAAATTGGAGCTCCTGATTATTAGCTTTATTAGTATTTTGCTTTCCCTAACCATAGCTCTGCTTGTAGATTTATTCTGGCGAGCAGAAGCGAGAGCTGGCAAAATATTGTTAACAGCCGTTACGATGGCTACACTGATCGTCGCAATTGGGTTCGCTCAGGTAGGCTCATCCGAACAAACGGACCCTTTAGTTCCTTGGATTGCCATCTTGTCAGCGACGCTCCTGTTAAAGTGGCTTCATACCATATTCCGGGAAACGGACGGAAAATGACGCAATTCCTCTGCTTGGGGGGACCCGGATACCGTCTAAGGTTATTAGGGGCCGGACCGCTTTTTCGGGATGCGCTGTCTTACGTTGAGCAGACCTACATATTCATCTAGCATCGCGATACGCCCTGCCTGCCGACACACGGTGCCGGCGATGGGGGTCAGCAAGGTTTTCAGCGCCGTTGACCCTTGAAACGCTAAACGCTCCGGTCCGTTAAGGCCGCGCTTCTCTCTGCCCGTCGCCTCGAAACAATGTTGAGCGCTTCGACCGCAGCAGAAAATGCCATCGCGGCGTAAATGTAGCCTTGTCAGCGATTGAGGCCGGGTTAGGAGTATCAGTTCTGCCGATCAGCACGACGGGGGCACATGCCGTTCGCACCAGCCCCATCTTCGCTGCAGAAGCACCACTAGTACTGTCTGTCTATGCGTGGGAAGCTGGAGGAGCGACGGGCGAACTGGTTGCCGCGATGACCGATGTCATATCCGAGCGAGACTGTTGAAAAACGCGTGCTTGCGACGGCGATGGAGGCGTGATTCACTCTTGGCAGACGGCAAGGGATCACGGACATGATGGGACGGCAGGTGGCACAGGGCGCGCTGTTCTACGGCTTCCGGCTTGATGAGCATGTGCCGGTTGACCACCTGCTCCGACGCATCGACGGCGTGTTGGACTTCGGCTTCGTGCGCGAGGCACTGGCGTCGAGCTACAGCGCGAGTGGGCGACCCTCGATCGACCCGGAGCTGATGCTCAGGATGCTGCTGGTTGGCTATCTGTTCGGCATCCGCTCGGAACGGCGTTTGTGCGAGGAGGTGCACCTCAACCTCGCCTATCGTTGGTTCTGCCGGCTTGATCTGGCCGACCGGGTGCCCGACCACTCCACCTTCTCCAAGAACCGGCACGGCCGCTTCCGCACCTGCGACCTGCATCGCCTGCTGTTCGAGCAGGTGGTCGCACGATGCGCCGTGGCCGGGCTAGTGGCGGGGCGCGACGTGGCGGTGGACGGCAGCACGATCATGGCCGACGCCAGCCGCGAGAAGAAGCTGAAGGGGGCCGACGCCGCAGACGAGCTTCGTGGCAGGGAAAGCATATCGCGACCCGTCGCCGAATACCTGGCGGCGCTCGATGCCGCGTTGCCGCCGGGCCCCGACGAACCGGCGCCCGTCGATCCGACCAGCATATCGCCGACCGACCCGCAGGCGGCGCTCACCTGCAAGCACGGACCGGCGCGATACGCATACGCCATCAACCCCCTGCTTGACCTCGACACCGACTGCATCCTCGACGTGGAGGCCACGCCCGCCCGCTTCGCAGCCGAGGTGGCGGCGACCCGGACGCTGGTGTCACGCGCCGGCACCAGGCTGGGCATCGAACCCGCCAGTCTCTCGGCCGACAAGGCGTATGGTAGCGGTCCGCTGCTCCGCTGGCTGATCGACCGGAACATCACGCCATACATCCCGGTCATCGACCGGACCCGCCAGCGGGACGCCTTCTTCACCCGGGATGCCTTCCGCTACGACCGGGAAGCGGATGCCTACCGCTGTCCGGCGGACAAGCTGCTCGGCTATTGCGGCACCAACCGGACCAAGCAGGTGCGCGTCTACCGAAGCCGGCCGGCCGATTGCGCCGCCTGCGAGCTGAAGCCGCAATGCACCATCGGTCCGAAGCGGGGTGTCACCCGGCTCGTCAGCGAGGAAGCCCGCGATACCGTGCGCGCCCTTGCCGGCACCGACGCCTATGTGCACGCACGGCGTCGAAGACAGCGGATCGAGCGCGTGTTCGGCCATCTGAAACGCAACCTGGGGCTACGAACGCTCAAGCTGCGGGGCCTGTCAGGAGCCGCCGAGGAGTTCACCATGGCTGCCGCGGCATACAACCTTCAGTTGCTCGCCCGGCAGGCCGCGGCGGCCTGATACGCGGCGTATCCCCGGTGGCCGGCGTCACCAGCCATCCGCCACGCCGATTTCGCGCAAGCCTTTTTCAACGGTCTCGAGCGCTAACGAGAGCTAAGCCTCAAGCCAGGCATGCTCTCAAAAACCGAGCGTATATCTGGGTCCGTTCTATGTACCGACCCCTTTATTGCAGTTCCAGGCGATCATCATTGCGAGCCGCTACATCTATCGATCCGTTCAGAAGCCGTTAACCATTCCAGTCGGTCCAGGTTCCCGTATTCGTTAGCGGTTGAGGTTGAAGGGCATAAAGATTGACCATGGCCTTAGATCGACGACAGATGCTGCAACTCGGGACCCTGATTGCCGGTGGATGGGCCGTCAGCTCAGTCCTGAAACGAACTGCACCGATCGGCCGGGATGTCGCTAATCCCGAGGCACTGGCGGCTATCTTCGACGACCGAAGATCTCCTGCGAGTGGCCCGCCTACAGCGTCGCTCCGTTTGGCGGCCTTTACCGACTATCGATGCCCTGCGTGCAGGCGTGCATTCCCGGCCATGGAGGAAGCGATCCTGAGCGACGGAGATGTCCGCGTCATCTACAAGGACTGGCCAATTTTCGGACCGCCCTCGGAGCGCGCTGCGCAAGTTGCGCTCGCAAGTGCCGAGCAGGGTATTTACCCGGCGGTTCACAAGCAGCTCATGATCGACAGCAGAACCATCAGCGACAGCGTTTTGCAAGATATCGTCGAAAAAGCAGGCGGTAATTGGAAGCGTATAAGTGCTTACCTAATATCACACGACCAGCAGATCATGGCGCAGCTGCGTGCCAATGGGGCGCAGGCTCTCACCCTCGGGCTGGCGGGGACACCGGGCTACCTTGCCGGATCGGTGCTGGTAGTGGGCGCTATCGACAAAGCTGATTTCCTTAGGCTGTTCGCGCGCGCACGCAGTTCGAGGAAATGATATTGGACTGCACACCTACCGATCTGGTTTTTGTTAAATTGCCATGCTCATTATGTCTTTGTACGCTGAGAGAACCTTATTGCGCACTTGCAGCGTCGCCTCAAACCCGATTGAAGCCGCTTGCCGGGCAAGCATAACCTTTGCGATATCGGTGGTTTCGCCCCGTTCATAGGCGACCGTCAACGCCCCGGCCTTTGCACCTGTTTCGTTTACTTTTAGCACCTGTTCTACAATTGTCGATGCGAAGCTGCTATTCGCTCCAGTAGCCGAGCCAACTGAGCCAGGGCCCTCAACTTTTTGCAGCGCTTGGCTCATGGCCGCATCAAACGTAGGCCTTGCAATCCCGCCAGCGCTTGCCGGCGACGCCGCACTGCTGTTGACGACATTTCGGAGGGCGGAATTCCGGTCGAGAACCGCACTTCGCAAGGCCATGACATCACTGACCGAAATATTGCTCACAACAATCTCCCAAGCGAAACGGTAGCTGGGAAGCGTTACGAGATGGTTAAAAAACCTTAGGACAGATTGCCGATGTTTTAAGGGGACCGGCGCAGCCGCGTTGCTCGGGGCGAAGAGGCTTGCCGGTCTGCTCGTGTGCGCCTCTGGAACGTGCACCGCCGAAGAACCCTGAGGGGTAAGCTTCGCCGTCGCGTAAAATAAGATGCGGCCTGTCATGTTCAGACAACCTTGGGGTCGGCCCGCGGTTGGGGATCACGAGATGGCCTGTGTTGCAACGCATCGCGCCGAACGAACGGCGGAAGAGCGATCACGGTCCTTTCATATCCTCAACGTTCTACGCGGTCTCGCCGCTATGAGCGTCATCACCTTGCATTATCCGCAAGCCTTTGCGCCTTTCGTAGCGAGCGGAGCATACCTTGCCGTTGACCTGTTTTTTGTCATGAGCGGCTTCGTGCTCGCCCGCGCTTACGATGTAAGGCTTCAAGACGGAATGGGTGGCAGAGCGTTCATCGTCACTCGGCTGATACGCCTTTACCCATTCTATATCCTGGCCCTGGCGCTGGGCACCGTTGAATTAGCATACTATTATCGAAACGATCATCTCGCAGCAGAGATAATACTGTCCAGCGTCTTCAACTTCGTGATGTTGCCATCGCCGCCTGTGGGCATCCCCTACCAACCGCTGTTTCCTGCCAACTTCGTAGCTTGGACTCTTTCATTCGAGCTGTTCGCGAACGCTGCTTACGGCTTTGGTTTTGGGGTTCTAACTCACAAACGACTGGGAGTGATCGTTGGTATATCGGGTTTGATGCTTTTGGCATTGGCGCTCGTTCGCGGCAATCTCAATGGAGGAGCATATTGGCCTGATGCTCATCTTGCCGCAATCAGGGTCACCTTTTCATTCTTTGTCGGAGTTTTGATTCATCGCGCGCGGGAGACAGGAAAACTAGCACCGCTATTTTCCGTGAAATTACCCCAAATCATCATCATCGCAATCACGGTCGGTGCCCTTGGTTCACCCATATCACCTGTTTTGCGGGGGTTATTCGATGCGGCCTGCGTGCTGCTCGTCTTTCCACTGATTGTAGCCGCTTCGATTGGACGCAACCCTGTACCAAGCCGAGGAATGTGCGCTTTCCTCGGGGAAATTTCTTATCCCATCTATGTCTTGCAAATCCCCGTCTTCACGATTGGGGTAATGGGCCTGCCCAAACTTCTACCAGGTCTGCCGCAATTACCCGCTCCCTGGTCCGGGATTCTCCTGCTGGCTGCACTCTGCACCGCGTCCTGGTTCATGGCCACGCGCATCGATATCCCGCTGAGGCGCCGGTTGAACGCTGCGGTACTGCGGCATCTCCAACCTGGGTAGAGGCTTAACCCCACTATTCATGAGGCCACCGCTCTGGGTTCGTCCGAGCATGATTTGTCGGTCGCCGGGTGATCAGGGCAAGCGCCTCCGGCGGCGTTTTTTCACCGCGTCAGGATCAATGGGCTTTTCGAGGTTGAAGGACGAGGGCTTGGGCTTTCGGCGGCACTGCCGGGCTAGTTATGTGGGTGCCGGCCGGAGGCCGGTGGCAATGGCTCTGAACAGGCTGGCATCGGGGCAGGCTGACGCGAAGGCGACGCGGATGCGCGTAGCGGTTTCGATGACGCGGGCGGCGACCTTGAGCAATCGCAGGCGCAGCGTTGCGAACTCGGCAACGGCGAGCGGGGCAGCCTTCGGGATTTCCTGCTGGATGCGCCACACGAGCCAGTAGGCGGCGGTGTGCAGGATGATGCGCATCTGGTTGGCGTTGGCAGATCGGCACGAGGTACGATCGCTGGCGAGCTGGGTCTTGTGGCGCTTGATCAGGTTCTCGGCGTTGCCGCGAGCGCAGTAGAGGGTGTCGTAGATTTGCTCAGCCGAGCCTTCGGCCAGCGAGGTGACGACATAGCGGATATCCATGCCCAGCGTGCTGGCCTCGATCCGGGCGACGACGCGGCGCTGGCACTTCCAGCTCTTCGCGCCGTAGCGGGTCTCGGCATAGTTGCGCAGGACCGGGTATTGGCGCTGAGCCCGCTTAACCGCGCAGGCATCAGCGGCAGCGACGATTTCGGGATCAGCACGCAGCGCGGCGTTGGTCGGCAGGCCGAACACGTAATCGACGCCGGCCGGCTCGCAAAAGGCCATGACCTCGGGTCGGCCATAGTGCCCGTCGCCGCGGATGGTGATGTGCGTTTCGGGCCAGTGCCGGCGCAGATGGCGCACCAGGCGCCGGATGTGGCCGGCAGCTTCGGCGCCCGACGGTGTCTTGCCGGTGCGCAGCAGCATCGCCACCGGTCGGCCGGTGGCAGTGTCGTAGACATGGATCGGCAGGAAGCAGCGCTCGCCATGATGCCCGTTCCAGAAGGAGAGCTGCTGATAGCCATGAACAACATCACAGGTGTCATCGATATCCAGCGTCACCGCCGCCGGCGCGGCAGGGTAACTGGCGCAGTAGATGTCGATCATCGCGGACATCATCCTGGCCAACTCGCGTGTGGTCGGCGCATTTTCCCACCGGCTCATCGTTGGTTGGCTGGCCAGCCCCGCGCCCGATCCCGGCAGCTTG
>Ga0233425_10006114_pt1 | contig 18227 bp, 21 predicted proteins | sample Watercolumn_Towu_2_FD_181712 | JGI IMG/M metagenome (GOLD analysis project Ga0233425, IMG submission 181712) | Freshwater microbial communities from Lake Towuti, South Sulawesi, Indonesia - Watercolumn_Towuti2014_140_MG | ecosystem: Environmental > Aquatic > Freshwater > Lake | place... | reverse complement strand
GGTCTCCTCGGCCTTGTCCCAGATGGGCGTCGCGATCATCCCCGGCTCGATCAGGATGACGTCGACGCCATAGACCATCAGCTCGCGGCGCAGCGCGTCCGACATGCCTTCGAGCCCGAATTTCGACGCGTTGTAGGCGCCGAGGAAGGGCGCGGCGAAGCGTCCGGCGACCGAACTCATGTTGACGATCCGCCCGGGCGCGCCGCGTCGCTGTTCGCCGGCGCCGAGCAGAGGCGCGAAGGCCTGCATAACCCGAAGCTGCCCGACGAGATTGACCTCGATCTGGCGTCTAAAATCTTCGATCGGCAGATGCAGCAGCGGGCCGGGAACCGCAAGGCCGGCATTGTTGACGAGGCCGGCGAGCGTTTCGCCCTCAAGGCGGGCCTCGACGCTCTGGGCGGCGGCTGCAACGGCGTCGGCGTCGGTCACGTCGAAGAGGAGCGGAATGACGGAGACGCCATGCCGCGCGGCGAGCGCGGCCGCGTCGGAGTCTTTGCGGACCGACGCGAGGACGAGAAAGCCTTTCTCAACCAACAGGCTGACGCAGGCCGCGCCGATCCCGGTCGAGGCGCCAGTCACAACGACAGACTTCACACGCGCTCTCCCAAGGCGGCGACGAGGCGCGCGAGCGCGACGCGCGTTTCGCCGTCGGCCAGGCCGTCGACTTTGGCGCGGCGAAAGTGGCGCTGAAACGCCTCAACAACCTGAACGGTTTGGGCGTCATAAAGGCCCGTCTGCTCCACGCCATAGCCGTACGCCGCGAGGTCGCGCTGGAGCGAGGCGACCTTCGCGCCCTCGTCGCCAAGCGCGATCGTCGTCGCGCCCGCGCCCAAATTTTCGTCGACGACCCGCCCCACGCCATGGCGCGCGAGCTCTTCCCATGGGAAGAACTCGCCGGGATCGCGCTTGCGGTCAGGGGCGATATCGGAATGCGCCAGCACGCGTTCTGGCGGTATCGCATGGCGCCGGCAGATGTCGCTGGCGAGCGCCGCCGTCGCCTCGATTTGCGCCGCCGGATAGGGTCGCGGGTCGTCGTAGCCGGGGTGAACGATTTCGATTCCGATCGAAGCCGAATTCATGTCCGTCTCGCCGGCCCAGAAGCTCTTGCCGGCGTGCCAGGCGCACCGCGACTCGGGCACGAGCTGCAGCACGCGCCCATCCTCCTCGACGAAATAATGCGCCGAGACTCTTGAGCGCGGGTTGCAGAGCAGCGCGAGCGCCGATTCCGCCGTCGGCATCCCCGTATAGTGGAGCACGAGCGAGGACATCGGCCGCAACCGCTCGCCGTGATTGGCCGAGGGGCACACTCTCGCGCCGGCATAGTCCGGTTCGAAAAAACCCGCGCCGTCGCGCCAGGGCTGGGTCGCTGTGATCCATTCTTGCGTGCGGGCCTCCGGTTCGGAGTTGCGCAAAATGTCGGTGACGACGCAGGCGCAGTCCGCGCCCGCGGCCAGAGCGGCGACAGCGCGCTCGGGAGTCAGTCCGCCGATGGCGACAAGCGGCGTCTCGCCGATCGCCGCCTTCCAGGCGCCGATCCGAGCGAGACCCTGCGGCGCAAAGGCCATTTGTTTCAATAGCGTGGGATAGATCGGCCCGAACGCGACATAGTCGGCGGCGATGGAAAGCGCCCGATCGAGTTCGGCTTCATCGTGCGTCGAAACGCCGAGCCTGACGCCGGCGCGGCGCAGCGCCGGAATATCCGCCAAATCGAGATCGCCCTGGCCGAGATGAACGAAATCGCAGCCTTCGTCGATCGCGAGCCGCCAATAGTCATTGACCACGAGCTGCGCGCCATGCCGCGCGCACATGTCCCGCGCCTTAGCGATCTGCGCGCGCACGTCAGGCTCGGCGCGATCCTTCACCCGCAACTGCACGAGCTTAACGCCTTGCGGCAGCAGGCGCGAAAGCCAATCCACGTCGTCGACGATGAGATAAAAGGGATCGAGCCTCAGCGCCGCCACCAGCCCGTTTCCCTCAGGCCAGTCTGTCGAAGGGGCGGCCAATGACCGGCGTCGAAGGCTCCGCCATGTCGCGCGGGGTCATCGGCTCCGCTTGGAAACCCGCCCGGCCCGCTTCGATCGCGCGCGCGAAGGCGCGCGCCATCAGGACAGGGTCGCCGGCGCGCGAAACGGCGGTGTTGAGCAGCACCGCGTCATAGCCCATCTCCATGACGAGCGCGGCGTGGGACGGGGCGCCGATCCCAGCGTCGACGATGAGGGGCGTGTCGGGAAAATGCGCGCGCAGCGCCCTTAGCGCAAAAACGTCGTTGACGCCCCGCCCGGAGCCGATTGGCGCGGCCCAGGGCATCAGCACGCGACAGCCGGCGTCGAGCAGCTTTTCGGCGACGACGAGATCGTCGGTCGTGTATGGAAAGACCTTGAAACCGTCGTCGGCGAGCGCGCGCGCCGCTTCGACGAGCCCGAAGACGTCGGGCTGGAGCGTGTCCTCCTCGCCGATCACTTCGAGCTTGATCCAGTCGGTCGCGAAGACTTCGCGCGCCATTTGGGCTGTTGCGATGGCCTCCTTGGCGGTGCGGCAGCCGGCGGTGTTGGGCAGCACCCGGACGCCGATGTCGCGGATAAGGCTCCAGAACGCCTCGCCGGCGCGCGCCCCGCCCGCTTCGCGCCGCAGCGAGACCGTGACGATTTCGCAGCCCGAGGCGCGGATGGCCTCGGCGAGAATCACGGGCGAGGGATATCGCGCCGTCCCGAGCAGCAGCCGGGACGACAGCGCGACGTCGTAAAGCCTCACCGGATCATTCATTCATCAAGCTCGCTCACCCGCCCTGCCTCGGCGTTACGATCTCGACGGCGTCGCCCTCGCGAAGGGCAGTCTCGGCGCGGTCCTTGGCGCGCACAAACTCCTGGTTCAGCGCGGTGCCGACCGTCTTTTCGTCATACCCGAGTTCCTGCAGCAGCATTAGCAGCGTGGTCGCGCGGACGTCCTGCGGTCGTCCGTTGATCTGAATGAGCATCCATCACCTCTGGGAAATACCCGTCGTTTACGACGACCTCGGCCGTTCGGCGCGCCAACGCCGGCGCAAGCAGGAACCCGTGGCGGTAGAGCCCATTGATATAGAGTGTGCGACCCCGCTTCAAAAGACGTGGCAGATTGTCGGCGAAGGCCGGCCGAAGATCGGAGCCTGTCTCGACGATCTCGGCCTCGGCGAACGCCGGATGGATGGCGAAGGCCGAATTGACGAGTTCGACGACCGAGCGCGCGGTGACCCGCGCGCGCTCCTCATTCTCGATCATCGTCGCGCCGACCATGAATAGTCCGTCGCCGCGCGGAACGACATAAACCGGCCGGCGCGGATGCAGCATGCGCACGGGACGCGAGAAAGAAATCTCTTCGCTCCGCAAAATCAGCATTTCGCCCTTCACGCCGCGCAGTTCCGGAAGCGCGTCGCGCGCCGCGAGGCCGCGGCAGTCGATGGTCCAATCAGGCGCTGTCGCCAGCCCGGCGGCGTCTTGCTGAAAATGCAGCGTCACATTCGGCATGGAAGCGAGACGCTTCGTCAGCGCGGCGAGCGCGGCGCGGGGGTCGAGATGCGCTTCCTTCGGAAAAAACAACGCGGTCTCGAAGCGCCCGGCGAGATCGGGCTCGAGCGCCGCGACTCTCTTTGCGTCCAATGTTTCGAAATGGCGCGTGCGTCGGGCGAAGTCGGCGAGTTCGGCGCGCTCGCGCTGAGGGGCGACGACAAGACTGCCGGCCACCGTCGCGACCTCTAGCTCCTGCGACCAAAAATCGAGCGCCTCTTCGCCGAGCGTCGCGACCAGAGGCTCGGCGCTTTCCAGTTCGCACCAGGGCGCGATCATCCCGCCCGCAAAACGTGAGCAGCCGAGACCCGGCGCGGCCTCGCGCTCGACGATCTCGACGTCCACGCCCTTCCGGGCGAGCGCGTAGGCCGCGCAGAGGCCGGCGACGCCGGCGCCGATCACGCGCGCGAGCACGAACCGCGCCTTTCTGAAAAATTTGGTGACACCATCCCTCCGCCAGTCTCAACTGGATCAGGTTCGAAGGGTCGCCGCGCCCGCGCCTTACGGCGCATTTTGCGGCCTCTCAGCCCCTATGCGGCGCTCTTGAAAGCCGCCGCCGGGCGGGGCTCCCCCGGCGCCCACAGGCTCGCGCGAAAGCGCCACGGCAGTCAAGCGTTGCGCTCGGCGTTCTCGTTCGGGCGGCAGCGCTTCGGGACTTGCCAGAAGTCAAGCGATGGCCCAGTTTGAGCGAGAAAAGCGCTTAAAAAAAGCGCGGCATGGGGAGAGACATCATGACATTCAACCGCAAGACGGCCAGCGTCCGGGGGACGTTGACCAGCGCCGTCTTCTTTGGCCTGCTCGCTTCCGCGACTTGGCTTGGCTGCGCAACTTTCGCCACGCCCGCCGAGGCTGCGCAGCTCGGCCCTTATTTTCCCATTCCGAATTCGTTGAGTCTCAGCGGCGTTCCGCGCGACTCGCTCCTGAAGATCCAGTCGAAGTGGCTGCAGAACGGCCTCGACAATCTCAAAAAGGCGCGCGCCGAGGCCGAAGCGGCGCTCGAAAAGGCGAAGTCGGGCGCGGCGGACCAGGCGGCTGCTGCAGAAGAGAACCTCAAGAAGCTCGACGGGATGATCGCCGAAGCTCAGGAAGAACTTGCGCTTTCCGACAACAACGATTCGTCGCATGAGATTCAAAGAGAGCGCAAACGCAAGTTGATGCTCCATCTCAATCAATGGATCAATGAACTCAATCGCCTCGCCACGGAGCAGATGAAGATCGCGATCCTGAAAGACGGCGCCGAGGCGATGGCGGCGCAAAACCGCAATTACCAATTGTCCGAACAGGCGGATAATCTCGAAAAAGCCAAGCGCGACCCAAGCATCGAGAACTGGGCGGAAAAGTAATCCAGGGCAGGCGTCTTAGAGAATGTCGTCCGCCGACGCGGCGGGCGTTGATAGTTCGTCGTTGAGCTTCGCGAGCCGACGCGCCGAGTCCTCGATCGCCTCGGCGGCGCGCGCCGACATTGCGTCATTCGCCTTGCGCGCGGCGTCGAGTTCGGCGCGCAGCTCAGCGACGTCGGTTTCCATCGCGAGCGCTTTGGCGCTGGCGTCCGTCGCCTCGTCTGCGATTGCGAGCGCGGCCATCACGATAATGCGTTGCTCGCCAATCTCGCCGAAGCTCTCGCGCATCGACTCGATTTTGCTTTCAACGTAACGCCCGAGTTCTTCGATGCGCTGCTCCTCGCCATCCTCGCAGGACATGCGATAGGTGCGGCCAGCGATGGAGAGGACGACGGCGCCCATGTTAATTCCTTTGAACCGGGGCTTCGCCCGCTGCGCCGAGCGCGGCGGCGACGCCTTCACTCGCCATCTCAAGCCGTCGCAACACTTCGTCGCGGCTCTTCTCCAAAGCGTTCTGTCGCGCAAGCGCCGCGTCGAGATCGAGCGCGAGGCGCGAACGGTCGTCTTGCATGACGGCGAGTTCTTCTTCGAGTTCGGCGCTGGAAAGCTCGTCTTCGAGCTTTGCGGCGACAGTGCGCTCCAGTTGAGCGAGCGCTGTTTGCAGCTCCGCGACGGCGGCCTCAAGCCTCTTGGCGTTTACTTCGTCGCGCTTATCTGAATGGTTCATCGCCGATTGCAGGAGCTGAAAGACCTTTGTGCTCGGCGAACCCGCCGGGGCGATTCGCTTGCCAACCTGTTCCTAACATGAATCGCGCAAATCGAAACCGCGCCTGATGGCGTAAGCTTGGCGCGTTGACAGGGGGGCGCGAGGTGCTATCACACGCCAGCCTTCAGGGCCGCAGGGCTCGAATGGCGAAAGCCGCGCAGAGTTCCGGCGGCGCAAGGAGAGTTTCCAAATGACGGTGAGAGTGGCGATCAACGGTTTCGGGCGCATTGGCCGCAATATCCTGCGCTACATCGTCGAGACGGGGCGCACGGACCTCGAAGTCGTCGCCATCAACGATCTCGGCCCCGTTGAGACCAATGCGCATCTGTTGCGATATGATTCCGTGCATGGCCGCTTTCCGCATGAGGTGAAAGTCGCCGGGGACACGCTCGACGTCGGCCGCGGCCCGATCAAAGTCACCGCCATCAAAAATCCGGCCGAGCTTCCCTACAAGGACCTCAAGATCGACATCGCGCTCGAATGCACGGGCCTCTTCACCGCGCGCGACAAGGCGAAGCTGCTTCTCGACGCCGGCGCGAAGCGCGTGCTGGTTTCTGCGCCCGCCGACGGCGCCGACATTACGGTGGTCTACGGGGTCAATCACGACAAGATCACGAAGGACCATCTCGTCATTTCCAATGCGTCCTGCACGACGAACTGTCTCGCGCCGGTCGCCAAGGTGCTGCATGAAGCGATCGGCATCGAGAAGGGGATCATGACGACGATCCACGCCTATACGGGCGATCAGCCGACGCTCGATACAATGCACAAGGATCTCTACCGCGCCCGCGCGGCGGCGCTGTCGATGATTCCAACGTCGACGGGCGCGGCGAAGGCCGTCGGACTCGTGCTGCCCGAACTCAACGGCAAGCTCGACGGCTTCGCCATCCGCGTGCCGACCCCCAATGTCTCGGCGGTCGATCTAAAGTTCTTGGCCAAGCGCGCCACTACCAAGGAGGAGGTGCACGCTGCGATCAAGGCCGCCGCCGACGGTCCGTTGAAGGGCGTGCTCGGCTACACGAGCGAGAAGCTTGTGTCGATCGACTTCAACCACAATCCGCTCTCGTCCTGCTTCCATCTCGACCAGACCAAGGTTTTGGACGGCAATCTCATCTCGATCCTGTCCTGGTACGACAATGAATGGGGCTTCTCCGGCCGTATGACCGATGTGGCGAGCGTGATCGGCAAGCTTCTCTGAGCTTCACTCCATCAAACCGACGCGGACCCTCGGGTCCGCGCCTCTTTTTTCAAGCCGTGATTGGACGCTTCAAATGACCGCTTTCCGCACTCTCGATGACGCCGACGTCAAAGGAAAGCGCGTGCTGCTGCGCGTCGATCTCAACGTGCCGACAGAGGAAGGCCGCGTCACCGACGCCACGCGCATCGAACGCGCGCTGCCGACGATCAACGAAATCGCGGAAAAGGGCGGCAGGGTTATTCTGCTTTCGCATTTCGGACGGCCGAAGGGCCAGCGCGTCGACGAAGATTCGCTGCGCCAGGTCGTCCCTGCGCTTGAACATTTTCTCAAACGCAAGATCGCCTTCGCCGACGACTGCGTCGGCGAAGCCGCCGCGCGCATCGTCGACGCGCTCAAGGACGGCGACGTCGCCTTGCTCGAGAATACCCGTTTCCACGCGGGCGAAGAAAAGAACGCCGACGACTTCGTCGAGGCGCTCGCCAAGAACGGCGACATCTTCGTCAGCGACGCCTTTTCGGCGGCGCATCGCGCGCACGCGTCGGTCGAAGGAATAGCGCATAGACTGCCCGCGTTCGCAGGCCGCGCGATGCAGGCGGAGCTCGAAGCGCTTGAATCGGCGCTTGCCCGTCCGCAGCGGCCAGTCATGGCGATCGTTGGCGGCGCGAAAGTGTCGACGAAGCTCGAACTCTTGGGCAATCTCGTCGAGAAGGTCGATTATCTCGTCATTGGCGGCGGCATGGCGAACACCTTCCTTGCGGCGCAAGGCAAGGCCGTCGGCAAGTCGCTTTGCGAACATGATCTCGCCGGCGCCGCGCGCGATATTCTCGCGAAAGCCGAAAAGGTTGGCTGCGCCATCGTTCTGCCGATCGACGCCACGGTTGCGCAGAAATTCGAGGCGCATGCGCCGTCTCATATCGTCTCTGTCGATCATGTCGGCGAAAACGACATGATCCTCGACGTCGGGCCGAAATCGATCGCCCATGTCGAGTCGCTTCTCGCCAAGTGCAAGACGCTGGTGTGGAACGGCCCGTTCGGCGCGTTCGAGCTGCCGCCCTTCGACGAGGGCACGAACGCCGTTGCGCAGACCGCGGCGCGGCTCACCGTCGAGGGCAAGCTCCTCTCGATCGCCGGCGGCGGCGACACGGTGGCGGCGCTCAATCAGGCGCATGCCGCGCAGGAATTTTCCTATGTGTCGACGGCGGGCGGCGCTTTCCTTGAATGGCTCGAAGGCAAGACGCTGCCGGGCGTCGCCGCGCTGATGCGGTAATTGGCCCGCCGCTCTCTCAGAGCACTACAGATTCGCAAGCGTCGCTTCGGCGGTCGAAACCGTGGCCTCGCTCGAATTGTCCTCGACATTGATCCATTTGACGACGCCGTCGTCGATGAGCGCCGAATAGCGCTTGCCGCGCACGCCCAGTCCCGGCGCGGTGAGATCGAGTTCGAGTCCGAGCGCTTTGGCGAAGGCCGCCGAGCCGTCGGCGAGCGCCTCGATCTTGCCGCCGCCCCCTGATTCCTTCACCCAGGCGTCGAGCGCGAAGATGTCGTTGACCGCAGTGACCACGACGGAGTCCACGCCCTTCGATTTGATTTCATCCGCTTTGGCGATGAAGCCCGGCAGATGTTTTTTGTGGCAGGTCGGCGTATAGGCCCCGGGGACGCTGAAGAGCGCGACCCTGCGTCCCGCGAAATAGTCTTTCGTGTCGACCGCCTCAGGCCCATTTTTGCCCATGACGGTCAGCTTCACGTCGGGGAGTCGGTCTCCAGCTTTAATGGTCATGCCCAGTCTCTCGTTCTGCTCTAAAGTGAGGCTCAGTCTAGATAGCGCGTTTCCCGTTTTTGTGTCGCGTCGAACATCCCACCTGTTTGCCGCCGCACTTGTGAGCGGCGCACAGGCGAGGCAACATGCGCGTGCGGCCAACGCAGGCGATGCGCCTTTGGAGGACAGGCCAATGTCGGATTCTTGGAACGAAGGAAGCGGCAAGTCGCCGCCTGCCGCGTGGGTATGGAGCCAGTATCGCGGCGTTCTGCCCGACTCCCCCACGCCGCCAGGGCTGGCTCGCGCATCGAAGAGCGAGGAACCGCCGCCGGCGGCCCCCGCTAAGGCCGATCCGCCGCCGGCCCGGAGCGGCGGCGCTGGCGGCGGCGTGATCGCCTTCATCGTGGCGCTCGCCATTCTGACGCTCGCCGCCGCGTCTTGGTGGCTCGCCGCCTCGCGTTCGCCGGCGCCGCCGGTTGCGCCCGTCTCGCCGCCCGTTGAAGAGCGCGGAGCGCTTCCCGCGCCCACGGACGTCCGGCCGCCGCCCGAACCTGAGGCCGCTCCGAGCACCCAACAGGGCGCCGCCCCGCCGGCGGATTCTTCTCCGCCCGCCGCCGCGCCGGCCGAACAGGCCCAGCAGCCGGGCGCGACCACGGAGCCCGAAGAGAAGCGGAAAAAGTCGAAGAAACGACGGCACGACTAGAGTGCTGCGAAAAGCGGAAGCCGGTTTTTCGCGTAAAGCGCGCTCTAAACTTTGGAATTGATCGCGTCATTTGCATTTGGGCGATTTCGCCCAAATGCGCGCGATCTAGCGCCTCTCAGGTGCGCCAGGGATGCTCGGGAAGGTCGCAAACGCCGAGCGTCTCGACGCCGGCCCACGCCACTGCGTGATCATTCTCCACGGAGGAGCCGCTGACGCCGATGGCGCCGATCATGACCCCGTCAGCGTCGACGATCGGGAGGCCGCCGGGAAAAGTGATGAGCCCGTCGTTCGAGTGCTCGATGCCATAGAGCGGCCCGCCCGGCTGTGACAGCTTGCCGATCTGCCCGGTCGGCATCCCGAAAAAGACGGCGGTCTTGGCCTTCTTCATCGCAATGTCGATGCTGCCGACCCAGGCGTCGTCCATGCGCTCAAACGCCTTCAGCACGCCGCCGGAATCGACGACGGCGATGCACATCTGGGTCTTAAGCTCAATCGCCTTTCGGCGCGCGGCGGCGATCGCTTTGTGAGCCTGTTCAATCGAAACATGCATCGGCCGATCTCCTTTTTTAGAAAGATGCGCTTCGCTCTTGGCGCAGAGCTAGAGCGCCGAGCGCCTGAGTGGAGAGAGAGCGATTAATTCGCAGGCGTCTCCAGCGCGCGGGAGATCAGCGCCTTTGCTTCTGAGCTGTCCCAGGCGGCCGGACCGTTCATCAGTCCGATCTGGCAGCCGTCGGGGCCAATCAGCAGCGTGGTCGGCAAACCAAGCGCTTTGCCGGACTGCTTCATCTCGTAGAAAATATTGGCCTTGGGGTCGCCGTAATAGATCAGCGACTTGACGCCGGTCTCGGCGAGAAGCGCCTTTGGCCTCTCGAGCCGAGTCGTATCGACGTTGACGGCGACAACCTGAAAATTCTGTCCGGCGAACGCCTCTTGCAGCCTGTCGAGCGCGGGCATCTCGGCGCGACAGGGCACGCACCAGGTCGCCCAGATGTTAAGGAGCGTCGTCTTGCCCTTGAAGGAGCCGAGCGAAATTGGCGCGCCGTCGGGGCCATCGAAGGCATAGTCTGGGAGCGGCTCCGGTTTCGCGGCGACGGTCATGGCCGCAACTTCGCCCTTGGCGAAATCTCTCACATCGGCGGCGATCTTGGCCGAGGTCGCGCAGGCCGCGCCGCTGTCGGCCGCAGGAGCCGCGCTTTGCTGCGCCGTTCCTGAGGGATTAGCGCCTTCGTCCACCGCGCTTCCGGGCGGTTTCTTGCCGCCCATGCTGCCGATCACGTATAGAAACGCCACGCCCGCCGCCATTGTTATCAAAGCCGCCTTCGCGACAAACAGGAACGATCGCTGGGGCGGCGGCGGTTTCGGCATCAGGCGCAGGCTCCGGGGCTAAAAATGACGAGCAAGATATGGGGCGGACGCTTCCAAAGCGCAACCGACGCGGTTCTGGAGGCGATCAACGTCTCGATCGACTTCGACAAGCGCCTCGGCCTGCAGGACCTTCGCGGCTCGCTCGCCCATGTCGCCATGCTGGCCGAAACGGGAATCATCTCGCGCGAGGACGCGACGAAGATTGCCGACGGATTGGAGCGGATCAAAGAGGAAATCGAGAACGAACGCTTCGAATTTTCGCGCACGCTCGAAGACATTCATATGAACGTCGAGTCGCGCCTTGCCGAACTGATCGGGCCGGCGGCGGGGCGCCTGCACACCGCGCGCTCGCGTAACGATCAGGTGGCGACCGATTTCCGCCTCTACATCCGCGATGAGATTGACGCGCTTGATCTCGAACTCGCCGATCTGCAGTTGGCGCTTACGACCCGCGCGCTGGAAGAGGCGGCGAGCGTCATGCCCGGCTTCACCCATCTGCAATCGGCGCAGCCGGTGACGCTTGGCCATCATCTCCTCGCTTATGTCGAAATGATCGGGCGCGACCGTGGGCGTCTGCGCGACGCACGCGCCCGCTTAAACGAATGTCCGCTCGGCGCCGCGGCGCTCGCCGGCACGAGCTTTCCAATCGACCGCGCGATGACGGCGCGCACTCTTGGCTTTGACCGGCCGACGGCGAATTCGCTCGACAGCGTCTCCGATCGCGACTTCGTTCTGGAGACGCTGAGCGCCGCCGCGATCTGCGCCACGCATCTGTCGCGCTTCGCCGAAGAGATCGTGCTGTGGACGACGCCGCAATTCGGCTTCATCGCGCTTTCCGACAAATTCACCACCGGCTCCTCGATCATGCCGCAGAAGCGCAATCCCGACGCCGCCGAGCTCGCGCGCGGGAAATCGGGCCGCGTGATCGGCGCGCTCATCGCGCTGCTCGTCGTCATGAAGGGCCTGCCGCTCGCCTATTCGAAGGACATGCAGGAGGATAAGGAGGGCGCTTTCGACGCGCTCGACACGCTGTCGCTCTGCATCGCCGCCGTCGCCGGCATGGTGCGGGACATGCGCGTCGACCGCGCGCGAATGAAGGCGGCGGCCGGCGCCGGCTACGCCACCGCGACCGATCTCGCCGATTGGCTGGTGCGGGCGCTGTCGCTTCCATTCCGCGAAGCGCATCACGTCACCGGCCGCATCGTCGCGCTTGCCGAAGCGCGCGGCGCGGGTCTCGAGGAATTGACGCTCGATGAGATGCGAAGCGTCGACCCGCGCATTAACGCCGACGTGTTCGACGTGCTCGGGGTCGAGAAGTCGGCGCAAAGCCGAAAGAGCTTCGGAGGCACGGCGCCCGACAATGTGCGCGCCGCCGCGCAGGCCTGGCTCGACAGGCTGAAGGCTTGATGAACGAAGCCGCGCCGCGACTCTCTCTCGCGACCCCGCCGCTCGCCGACGCGGCGGCTTTTGCGCCCGCGCTCAATGAAGCGCTTGCGGCGGGCGACGTCGCGAGCCTGCTGATTCGTTTCACGAGCGCCGACGAGCGCGCGAATGAAGCGATCGTTCGCGCTCTGGCGCCCGCCGCGCAAGAGAAGGATGTCGCCGTTCTCGTCGCGGCGACGCCCAATGTCGCGCTTCGCGCCGGCGCTGACGGCGCGCATGTTTCCGGCTGCGGGGACGCGCTTTCCGAAGCAATCAAGAAACTGTCGCCGCGCTACATCGTCGGCGCCGGCGATCTCGAAACGCGCGACGACGCCATGCGCGCGGGCGAGGCAGGCGCGGATTATGTGATGTTTTCGGACCTCGACCGCGAGGCGCTGATCGAGCGCGTCGCTTGGTGGGCGGAGCTTTTCAACACGCCCTGCGTCGCCCGCGCCGCAACGCTCGACGAGGTCGCGCCGCTCATTGACGCCGGCGCGGACTTCGTACTGCTCGACGACGCGATCTGGAGCGACCCGCGCGGCCCGGCGGCGGCCATGGCGGACGCGCAGGCGAGGCTGAAGGGAGAGCAGGAATGATCCAAGGGCGATCGAGCGAAAGGCTTCCTCATCCTGAGGAGGCCCCGAAGGGGTCGTCTCGAAGGACGAGGAAGCCGATCATTATTTTATTTCCATTCGTCCTCGTCCTTCGAGGCTCGCTTCGCTCGCGCCTCAGGATGAGGGCGAAGATCGAGCGCCTCCTCGCGACGCTCGCCATCATTGCCATTTTGGCGCCTGCCGTGGCGCGCGCCGCCGCTAATGAAGCGTCGCCGGCGCCCGATCTCGCCTTCGGCGCCTATCAGCGTGGCGACTATTCCGCCGCGATGAAGGAAGCCAAGAAGCGCATCGCCGCCAATCCCAAGGACGCTGCGGCGCTCACTCTTATCGGCCAGCTTTACCTTGAAGGCGCGGGCGTTCCGCGCGATCTCTCTACCGCGATGGAATGGTTCAAACGGGGCGCCGACGCCGGCGATAAGGAAGCGGCCTATATCTACGGCGCTGCGGCGCTCAATGGCTCAGGCGCGCAGAAGAATCACGCCGTCGCCCGCGCCTATCTCGAAAAGGCGGCGACGCAAGATCACCCCGCGGCTCTCCATCTTCTCGGCGAGCTCGCGCTCGAAAATGAGGGCGCGCCGTCGGACTTCGGCAGAGCGGCGGATTATTTCCGCCGCGCGGCGGCCAAGGGCGACGCCGATTCGCTTTATGCGCTTGGCGTTCTCTACAAGACCGGCAGAGGCGTTCCGAAGGATGAGCGTGAAGCCGCAGAGTGGTTCAGGCGCGCCGCCGAACTGGACTTCGCGCCGGCGATGGTCGAATTCGCCGTTCTCCAATTCAACGGCGTCGGCGTGTCGCGCGATCGCGTCGCCGCCGCGCAATGGTTTCGCAAAGCGGCCGTGAAGGGCAACGCCGTGGCGCAGAACCGCCTCGCGCATATTCTCGCCCAAGGGCTCGGAGTCGAAGCCGATCTCGCGGAAGCGCGGGAGTGGCGGGACAAGTCGCGTGAAGCCGGGCTGAACGATCCCTCGCTCGACTATCTTTCGAGCGCGTCCCAGTCGCCGAAGCCGGCCGCGGGCAAATGAACGCGGGCGTCGCGAGCGCGGCGACGTTGCGGACTGTCGCCTTCCTTCGCAGTTTCGTTAAGCCGCGCGTTCAGTCGCTGACGGCGCCTTTGCGCGGACTTCAGGCGCTCGTCGAAACGCTGTCTCCGGAACGGCGCGCGCCTTTCGCGCCGCAAATTCCTGGCGATTGGACCGCTGCTTCAGGGGACGCAGTCGCAACGCTGTTCTATCTCCACGGCGGCGCCTTTCTCATTGGTTCGCCACGGCTTTTTCGCTATGCTTCGCGCGAGTTCGCCCGCGCCGGATTCGATGTCTTCGCGCCAGCCTATCGGCTCGCGCCCGAACATGTTTTTCCTGCGGCGCTCGAAGATGTGTTGCGCGCCTATCGGGCTTTCGTAGAAGCGCGGCCGGGACCTTTCGTTATTGTCGGAGATTCGGCTGGCGGCGGGCTGGCGGTCTCTCTGATGCTGCGCATCCGTGAGGAAGGATTGCGCGCGCCCGTCGCCGCGGCGTTGTCCTCGCCCTGGGTCGATCTGGCGGCCACCGGCGAGTCGATGCGCGAGAATGAAGAATGCGACCCCTGGTTCACCCGCAAGGCCATTCTGCTTGGCGCTCGCGCCGTGCTCGGACGCCAAAGCGCCAGAGATCCACTGGCTTCGCCGATCTACGCCGATCTTTCCGGCCTGCCGCCGATGCTCGTTCATGTCGGAGCGGACGAGGCGCTGAGGGACGATTCGACGCGGCTTGTCGCGCGTGCGCGGCAGGCGGGCGTCGACGCACGGCTCGAGACCTGGCCTTGCGTCCCTCACGCCTGGCAGTTGATGAGCTTTCTTCCCGAAGCGCGCGAGTCGAGAGCGAAAGCGATCGAGTTCTTGAAGGCGCGCGTCGCGAATGGCGAGACAAATCGCGCGAAACCGGGCTGAATGATCGTTCGCTCGACGATCTCCCCTGCGGCGACGCTCTTTGCTTTTTTCGCTTTGAGGAGCCGATAATCTAAGAACGACGGTCGAAACTCCAGGACAGCGACAGGAGACGAGTCATGTTTATTGCGATGAACCGCTTCAAGATCGTCAAGGGAGAGGAACAGTCTTTCGAAGACATCTGGCGGTCGCGTCAGTCCCGGCTTCAGGAACGGCCCGGCTTCATCGTCTTTCATCTGCTCAAAGGGCCCGAGCGGGAAGACTACATTCTCTATGCGTCGCATGCGCTGTGGGAGACCCGGCAACATTTTGTAGACTGGACGCATTCCGAACATTTTCGGGAGGCCCACAAAAACGCCGGCCAGAACCGCCATCTCTATATCGGCGGCCCTGAGTTCGAGGGGTTCGAGGTTGTTCTGACCGAAAATAATCCACACTACGCGCCGGATGACGCCGCAGAATGCTAAGCGGCGGCTCACGATTTCAGGAAGCTCCGAATAGGCGCCGCCGCCTCTTTCCGGTCATTCTGCCGCCACAGGCAGTTCCTCCGGCATGCCCCGTCCGGAACGCGTGAGAAAGCGCCGGCACTGCTGCTCGCGGTCGTAGCCGAGCAGCGTGCCGAGCATGAAGTCTTCCTCCGCCGTAAGCGCGTTGAGCGGACGGGTTACGAAGGAACGCGCCACGGCGACGAACGCGGGCCGGCCAAAGAAGAGGTTCACCTTGACCGGGCTGAGCTCCTGGACGAAGTGATGAATGCCTTGCGCCTCTAATTTGCCGAGCGTCAACTCCAGTTCCTGACGGCTAATGGTCATCAGAAACAGGCCACGAACGCCTCTTCCATATTCGTAGATGTTGTGATGAAAGAGCCGCAGCACAGGCGCCGCATCGGCGGACCGACGGGGCGCAGAGGAGAGAGGCTGAACGGCCTCCCCAATCAAAGCAACTGACTCAGCCATGCGGTCACTCTTTTTTCGGTCATGCCGGATTGGGTGTCCTGGTCGAGGACGAGGCCCACAAACTTGCCGTCCCGCTCGGCGGTCGAGCCGACATAGTCATAGCCCGCGGTTTCGGTGAAGCCGATCACTTGGGCGCCGAGCGCCGACACCTCGTCGTAGAGGGTGCCCATCGCGTCCACGAAGGAGAGCGGATAGGTCTGCTGGTCGCCGGTGCCGAACAGGGCGACCTTCTTGCCTTTTAGATTGGCGCCGCGCAGCTTGTCGATGTTCTCTTCCCAATCCGTCTGCAAGGTGCCGTCGCCATAGGTGGGCGAACCAAGGATCAGCAAATGGCAACTTTCGAAGTCGTCCGTCGTGGCGTCCTTGATGTCGACAGATCGCCCCTGGCACTTCTTCGAAATTTTTGAAGCAACCCCCTTCGTCGCTCCGCCGTCGGAACCGAAGATGACCGTGATACTCATGCCCCCCGCCTCTTCCGCGAAATTTGAACGTCAAAATCAGCGGTTGCGCCAAGACAAGCGGAAACAGCCACTCTATCGCAAGCACGCTGGTAATGACTCGTGTAATGTAGCGCATCTCTATTACTGATTGAAATAATATATTTTGGAATAAATGTAATTATCCATGTCTCTACTCTGGATTTATTTTAATTACGAAGCGCAGCATCGATCCCAAGCGTCGCGCGACGGACGCTGAGCTTCTTCCACGACGCGTGCGAGTCGCGATCGAAAACGATCGAATTTTTTGAAGGCCCAGGTCGCTCAAGCGCCGGCGTACGCCGCACGCTGATCAACGTCAGGCGCTTCCCCACGGGCCGCGAGGCGAGAGCGGACCGCGTCCGTCCTTCGGCAGAAAGGCGGCCTCGACATCGCGTGGCGCGTCGATAGATTCGGTCAACGCTTCTCCTTGAGGCGCGTTCGGCACGTCCCGGCCCCCCGCGAATTTAATTAGCGCCGCAATGCGCGCGTCGACGCTCGGATGGGTCGCGAGCCAGCCCGACTCGGGATGAAGCGCTGGCGATTCGATGAAGAAATACTGCATGCGCGACGGCATGGTCGGAATCGTGGCGTGCGCTTCGATCTTGCGCAGCGCCGAGATCATGGCGTCGGGGTTCTTCGTCAATTCGACGCTGCCGGCGTCGGCGAGGAATTCGCGTGAACGCGAGAGAGCGAAGCGGATTAGCACCGATGCGCCCCAGCTCAGCGCGATGATGAGGAGGGCGATGAGAATCGCGAGCGCTGCGCCGGCGTTGCCTCGTCGGCCATTGTCGCCCTGTGGACGATGCGGCGAGAAGCCGAACGGAAAATCCCAGCGCCGTATCGTCAGATCGGCGACGAAGGCGAAGATGCCGGCGAAGATCACCGCGATGACGAGAAGCTGAGCGTCGCGGTTGCGAATATGAGTCAGTTCATGGGCGAGCACCGCTTCGAGTTCCGCGTCGGTCAGATACCGCGTCAGGCCGCGGGTCACCGCGATCTTATATTGTCCCTCTTTCAGCCCAGAGGCGTAAGCGTTGAGCGCATCGTTCTCGATGATCTGCAGAGCAGGGATAGGCACGCCGCGGGAGATGCAGAGATTTTCGAGCAGATTGTAAATTCGCGGCGACTCGGCGCGCGACAGATGCGCCGCGCCTGTGGCGAAGTCGATCATCTTCTGGTGGAAGCGATAGGCGATGACGAACCAAACGCCGGCGGCGATGACGCCGATCCACCAGCCGCGTTTCAAATCGTCGATGGCGAGCGCGAAAATGTAATCGAAAGAAGCGCCCGGGTGGGCGCTCATCGCTTCAATCAGCAGCGCGAAGGAGAACATCAGCGCGAGCAGCAGAACGACGAAGCCTGCGAGCAGGAAGACCGAACGAAGCTCGTTGCCGCGGATGTGGGAATAAAGGCCGTAGGCTTTGAACATTGTTACCTTCTCCCCTCGCGGGAGAAGGCGGCCGGCGGAGCACGACGTGCGCGCGAGGCGCGCCAAATGATCGTCTCCGCTTTTACGGCGGCGCCGCGTTGGATTTTAGCTAGGCGCAGCATTGTTTCGCGGGGGATGTTCGGCACTCGTGAAATCTTTCGCTTTATCCCTTATCCGACCCTCGTTGCGCGAGGGCCACCTTCTCCCGCAAGGGGAGAAGGAATGAGCGGCGTGTCTCTTGAAGCCGCCTAAAACTGCACCTTCGGCGCGGCTTCGATCGCCCGTTGCTGCGATTCGTCAAGTTCGAAATAGTCGAGCGGCTCGAAGCCGAAGCGTTGCGCAATCAGGAAGCCCGGAAAGCCTTCGCGCGTGGCGTTATATTCCGCGACGGTATTGTTGAGGAATCGCCGCGCGGCGGAAATCTTGTTTTCGATGTCCGACAGTTCGCTCTGTAGCTGCTGGAAATTCTGGTTCGCCTTCAGATCCGGGTAGGACTCGGAAAGCGCGATGAGCCGCGACAGCGCGCCGGTCAGCGCGCCCTCCGCGGCGCCTTGCTGCGCCGGACCTTGCGCCGCCACTGCGGCGTTACGCGCCTTTACCACGTCTTCCAGCGTGCTTTTCTCATGGGCGGCGTAGCCTTTGACCGTCTCGACCAGATTGGGCACGAGATCGTGGCGCTGCTTGAGCTGCACGTTGACGTCGGAAAAGGCTTGCTTGCTGCGCTGGCGCAGCGACACGA
>Ga0233425_10006113_pt1 | contig 18229 bp, 11 predicted proteins | sample Watercolumn_Towu_2_FD_181712 | JGI IMG/M metagenome (GOLD analysis project Ga0233425, IMG submission 181712) | Freshwater microbial communities from Lake Towuti, South Sulawesi, Indonesia - Watercolumn_Towuti2014_140_MG | ecosystem: Environmental > Aquatic > Freshwater > Lake | place... | reverse complement strand
ATCGAGCGCACCCTGATGTTCCGCCACGACGTCACCGACATGCGCGACATGGTCGAGGGCGACGTGCGCTTCACCACCCAGTTCGGCACGGAGGTCTGACCCGATGCGCATCCCTCTCTCGTGGCTGCGCGAGTACGTCGACGTCCCCGCCGACGAGACCCCCGAGCGCATCGGCGAGCGCCTCGTCGCGGTCGGGCTCGAGCTCGAGGACATCCACGTCGTCGGCGGCGGTGTCACCGGCCCGCTCGTGATCGGCCGCGTCCTGCAGATCGAGGAGCTCACCGGCTTCAAGAAGCCGATCCGCTTCTGCCGGGTCGAGGTCGGCGCTGCGCACGGCCACCCGGACACCCCGGGCGAGCGTGGCATCGTCTGCGGCGCCCGCAACTTCGTCGAGGGCGACACCGTCGTCGTCGCGCTGCCGGGCGCGGTGCTGCCCGGCGACTTCCGCATCGCCACGCGCGAGACCTACGGCAAGGTCTCCGACGGCATGATCTGCAGCGAGCGCGAGCTCGGCCTCGGCGACGACCACGACGGCATCATGGTGCTGCCGGAGGGCACGGCCGAGGTCGGCGCCGACGCCGGTCCCGTGATCGGCCTCGGCGACGTGGTCCTCGACGTCGCGGTCACCCCCGACATGGGCTTCTGCCTGTCGATGCGCGGTGTCGCGCGCGAGCTCGCGCACCAGTACGGCGTGGAGCTGCGCGACCCCGCGGCGCTCGACACCCTCCCGGCCCCCGAGCCGGGCACGCCGCACGAGTGCGCCGTCGAGGCGCTCGACGCCTGCAGCCTGTTCACGCTGCGCACGATCGTCGGCTTCGACCCCACGGCGCCGTCGCCGTACTGGATGCGCCGCCGGCTCTCGATGGGCGGCATGCGCCCCGTGTCGCTCGCGGTCGACGTCACCAACTACGTCATGCTCGAGACCGGCCAGCCGCTGCACGCGTTCGACCTCGGCAAGCTGCAGGGCCCGATCGTCGTGCGGCGCGCACGCGCGGGGGAGAAGCTCGAGACCCTCGACCACGTCGAGCGCACGCTGTCCGACGACGACCTGCTGATCACCGACGGGCGCGGCCCGATCGGCCTGGCCGGCACCATGGGCGGCCTCGAGACCGAGGTCGACGACAGCACCACCGCGATCGCCCTCGAGGCCGCGCACTTCACGTCGTCGGTCGTCGCGCGGATGAGCCGCCGGCACAAGCTGTCGAGCGAGGCGTCGCGCCGCTTCGAGCGCGGCGTCGACACCGTGCTCGCGCCGTACGCCTCGGCGCGTGCGGCCGCGCTGCTGCTCGAGCACGGCGGCGGCAGCTACGTCGGCATGACCGGCGTCGAGGCCCCTCGCGACCCCGTCACCATCACGATGTCCGCCGAGCTGCCCGGCCGCACCGCCGGCATCCCGATCGACCGCGCCACGGTCGTCGAGCGGCTCGAGGCCGTCGGCGTCGCGCTGGCCGACCCGCAGGCCGAGCCGCTCGTGGCCACGGCTCCGTCGTGGCGGCCCGACCTCACCGACCCGGCCGACCTCGTCGAGGAGGTGCTGCGCCTCGGCGGCTACGACGCCATCCCGTCGACCCTCCCGCGGGCCCGGGCCGGTTACGGCCTCACCGGCGCGCAGCGGGCCCGCCGCAGCGTCGGCCGCGCCCTCGCCGGCGCGGGCTACGTCGAGGCGCTGTGCTACCCGTTCGTGGGCCAGGCCGAGCTCGACGCGCTCGGCCTCCCGGCCGACGACGGCCGGCGCCACCAGCTGCTGCTGGCCAACCCGCTGTCCGACGAGCAGCCGGGCATGCGCACCACGCTGCTGCCGGGCCTGCTCGCCACGCTGCGCCGCAACGTCGGCCGAGGTCAGTCCGACGCCGCCCTGTTCGAGTCGGGCCTGGTCTTCCGGCTGCGCGAGGGCCAGGACCCCCGCGGCGTCACCGACCCGCCCCGCCCGTCGGTCGACGGCCGCCCGTCCCACGACGACCTCGTCGGGCTCGAGGCGCTGCTGCCCGACCAGCCGCTCCACGTCGCGGTGGCAATCGCGGGCAGCCGTGCTCCGGGAGGCTGGTGGGGCGCGTCCCAGCAGGGGTCGTGGGCCGACGCGATCGAGGCCGCCCGCACTGTTGCCGCAGCCGTCGGCGTCCCGCTCGAGGTCCGCAAGGGCGGCGCGCCGGCACCGTGGCACCCGGGCCGGGTCGCCGAGCTCGTCGTCGCCGGCCAGGTCGTCGGCCATGCGGGCGAGCTCGCGCCTCGCGTCTGCGAGGACGCCGGACTGCCCAAGCGCACGTCGGCCATGGAGCTCGACCTCGACGCCGTGATCGCCGCGGCCGGCGGGCCCGTCACTGCGCGCGGCCTGTCGACGTTCCCGGTCGCGAAGGAGGACGTCGCCCTCGTGGTGGCGTCCGACGTCGCGGCGTCCGACGTCCAGGCGTCGCTGGCCACCGGCGCGGGCAGCCTGCTCGAGTCGATCCGGCTCTTCGACGTCTACACCGGCGAGCAGGTGGGCGAGGGGCGCAAGTCGCTCGCCTACGCGCTGCGATTCCGGGCGCCCGACCGCACGCTCACGGTCGACGAGGTCGCAGCCGCGCGCGACGCCGCCGTCGCCGCGGCGGCCGAGGCGCACGGGGCGGTCCAGCGCGCATGAGGGCGCTCGTCACCGGCGCGACTCGGGGCATCGGGCGCAGCCTGGCGCTCCACCTCGCCGCCGGTGGCGCCCACGTGGTCGCCGTCGGCCGCGACGCCGATGCGCTCGCGGCCCTCGCCGCCGAGCACCCCGGCATCGCCACCGCGGTCGCCGACGTCACCGACGCCGGTGCGCTCGACGCCGCGGTGTCGGGCGCGGGCGACCTCGACCTCGTCGTGGCCAACGCCGGCGTCCTGCTCGGCGCCGGGGCGCTGTGGGAGGCCGACGAGGCCGCCTGGTGGAAGGGCTTCGAGGTCAACGTCCGGGGAGCGGCGCTGACGCTGCGCGCGGCCCTGCCGCGGATGATCGGTCGGGGGAGCGGCCGCGTCGTGGTGATGGCCAGCGGCATCGGCACCGCGCCGTCGCCGTGGGACACCTCCTACGGCGCCGGCAAGGCCGCCGTGCTGCAGCTGTGCTCGAGCGTCCAGATCGAGCTCGAGGGCACCGGCGTCGGCGTCTTCCCGATCAGCCCCGGCATGGTGCGCACAGACATGACGAGGTTCCCCGACGAGCTCACCCGCCACGTGCCGGAGCTCGCCGACATCCCCGACGACCGCTTCACCGACGTCGCGCTGGTGCTCGCGCTCGTCGACCGCATCGCGTCCGGCGCGCTCGACCCCCTGGCCGGCCGCTTCCTGCACGCCCGCGACGACCACGACGCGCTGCTCGCCGCGATCGGCCCCGACGACGACGGGCGGGCCCGCACCCTGCGGGTGGCCCCGGCCTACGAGGGCGACCCGCGCGCCTGACCCCCGCCCGCACGCGGATATGCGCATATGTGTATGGTCTGACGCGTGACCCGTCTGACCGCCGCCGTCGCAGGCGCCTCCGGCTACGCCGGCGGCGAGCTGCTGCGGCTCCTGCTCGGCCATCCGTCCTTCGAGATCGGCCCTCTCGCCGCCGGCAGCAGCGCCGGGAAGCGCGTGACCGACCTGCACCCGCAGCTCGTGCCCATGGCCGACCGCACGTTCGTCGGCACCGACGTCGACGCGCTCGCGCAGGCCGACGTGGTGTTCCTGGCCCTGCCGCACGGCGAGTCGGGCGCGATCGCGGCGGCGCTGCCCCCCGACCGCCTGGTCGTCGACCTCGGCGCCGACCACCGGCTGGCCGACCCGGAGGCGTGGTCGCGCTACTACGGCGGCGCGCACTCGGGCACCTGGACCTACGGCATGCCCGAGCTCGGCGACCAGCGCGCCGAGATCGCCGGCGCGAAGCGCATCGCCAACCCGGGCTGCTACCCGACCGGCGTTATCCTCGGCCTCTCCCCGCTGCTGGCCGCCGGCCTCGTCGAGCCCGACGACGTCGTCGTCGTGGCTGCGAGCGGTACGACCGGTGCCGGCCGCAAGCCCAGCGACACGCTGCTCGCGTCGTCGGTCATGGGCCAGCTCTCGCCGTACAAGGTGGGCGGCGTCCACCAGCACACGCCCGAGATCGAGCAGGCCCTCAGCAGCGCGGCGGGGGAGCAGGTCACCGTGTCGTTCACGCCCGTGCTGGCGCCGATGCCCCGCGGCATCCTCGCCACGACGACCGCCCGCCTCGTCGACGGCGCCACCACCGAGGTGCTGCACGAGGCGCTGCACAGCGCCTACGCCTCCGAGCAGTTCGTGGCGGTGCTGCCGCCCGGCTCGTGGCCGCAGACCGGCGCGACACTCGGCGCCAACACCGTGCACCTGCAGGTCGCCGCCGACCAGCACGCCGGGCGCGCCGTCGTCGTCTCGGCCATCGACAACCTGGTGAAGGGAGCCGCCGGGCAGGCGCTCCAGAACGCCAACATCGCCCTCGGCCTCGACGAGGCCGCGGGCCTGAGCGCGATCGGGGTCGCACCGTGACCGTCACCCTCCCCGCCGGCTTCCGTGCCGCCGGCGTCGCCGCAGGCCTGAAGTCCAGCGGCAAGCCCGACGTCGCCCTCGTCGTCAACGACGGCCCGCAGTTCGCCGCCGCCGGCGTGTTCACGCGCAACCGCGTGAAGGCCGCGCCGGTGCTGTGGTCGCAGCAGGTGCTCAAGGCCGGCGTCGTCCGCGCGGTCGCGCTCAACTCCGGCGGCGCCAACGCCTGCACCGGGTCCGACGGCTTCCTCGACACGCACCGCACCGCCGAGAAGGTCGGCGAGCTGCTCGGGATCGGGGCCGGCGACGTCGCGGTCTGCTCCACCGGGCTCATCGGCGAGCGGCTGCCGGTCGACCGGCTCTTCGCCGGGCTCGACGCCGCGCACGCGCAGCTGTCGGCCGACGGCGGGGATGCGGCAGCCACCGCGATCATGACGACCGACTCGGTGCCGAAGACGGCGGCCGCGCACGGCGCCGGGTTCGCGGTCGGCGGCATCGCCAAGGGAGCGGGCATGCTCGCCCCCTCGCTGGCCACGATGCTCGTCGTCGTCACCACCGACGCCGTGGCCGACGCCGACACCCTCGACGCCGTCCTGCGCGCAGCCACCCGCGTCACCTTCGACCGCGTCGACAGCGACGGCTGCACGTCCACCAACGACACCGTGCTGCTGCTGGCCTCCGGGGCCTCCGGGGTCGCGCCGCCGTACGCCGAGCTCGTCGAGGCCGTCACCGACGTCTGCGCCTCGCTCGCCCGGCAGCTCGTCGCCGACGCCGAGGGCGCGAGCAAGGACGTCCGCATCGACGTCGTCAACGCCGCGAGCGAGGACGACGCCGCCGGGGCCGGGCGCAGCATCGCGCGCGCCAACCTCGTGAAGTGCGCCATCCACGGCGAGGACCCCAACTGGGGCCGCATCCTCGCCGAGCTCGGCATGACCGACGCGCGCTTCGAGCCCGACGAGGTCGACGTCGCCATCAACGGCGTCTGGGTGTGCCGGGGCGGCGCCACCGGCGACGACCGGTCGCTCGTCGACATGAGCGGCCGCGAGGTCGTCATCACCATCGACCTCAAGGCCGGCGGGGAGTCGGCCACGGTCTGGACCAACGACCTGACCGCCGCCTACGTCCACGAGAACTCGGCGTACTCGACATGAGCGACCAGACCAGCAGGACCCGCAACCCCGAGGAGCGCGAGGCGGCGCTCGCCAAGGCGGCCGTGCTCGCCGAGGCGCTGCCCTGGCTCGAGCGCTTCCACGGCGCCACCGTCGTGCTCAAGTACGGCGGCAACGCCATGGTCGAGCAGTCGCTGTCGGAGGCCTTCGCAGCCGACGTGATGTTCCTGCGCATGGCGGGCCTCCGGCCCGTCGTCGTCCACGGCGGAGGGCCGCAGATCTCGTCGATGCTCGACCGGCTCGGCATCCCGGGCGAGTTCCGCGGCGGCTACCGCGTCACCAGCCCGGAGGCGATGGACGTCGTCCGCATGGTGCTCACCGGCCAGGTTCAGCGCGACGTCGTGGGCCTCATCAACGCCCACGGCCCCTACGCCGTCGGGCTCTCCGGCGAGGACGCCCACCTGTTCACCGCCGAGCGCCGCGACGTCGTCGTCGACGGCGAGCCGGTCGACATCGGGCTCGTCGGCGAGGTGGTCGACGTGCGGCCGGAGTTCGTGACGCGCCTGCTCGACGACGGCCTCGTGCCCGTCGTGTCGTCGGTCGCGCGCGGCGAGGACGGCAACGTCTACAACGTCAACGCCGACACCGCCGCGGCCGCGCTCGCCGTGGCGCTCAAGGCCGACAAGCTCGTCGTCCTCACCGACGTCGAGGGCCTCTACGCCGACTGGCCCGCCAGCGACGAGGTGATCCGCACCATCCACGTGAGCGACCTCGAGGCGATGCTCCCGTCGCTGTCGAGCGGCATGGTGCCGAAGATGGAGGCCTGCGTACGTGCGGTGCACGGCGGCGTGCCGCGCGCCCACGTCATCGACGGCCGGCTCCCGCACGGCGTGCTGCTCGAGCTCGTCACCACCTCCGGCGTCGGCACGATGGTGCTGCCCGACGACGCCTTCCTCTGGGAGGACGAGTCGTGACCGCCGCCGTCGGCACCCGCACCGAGGCCCTGCAGGCGCGCTGGTCGGCCGTCATGCTCGGCAACTACGGGCTGCCGCCCGTCGCGCTCGAGCGGGGCAGCGGGTCGACCGTGTGGGACGTCGACGGCCGCGCGTACCTCGACCTGCTGGCGGGCATCGCGGTGTCGTCGCTGGGCCACGCGCACCCCACCATCGCCGAAGCCGTTGCGCGGCAGGCGTCCACGCTGGTGCACACGAGCAATCTCGCGATGCACGAGCCGGGCATCGAGCTCGCCGAGCGGCTCGCCGCGATGGTGCCGGCGCCCGCCCGCGTGTTCCTGTGCCAGGACGGCGCCACCGCCAACGAGGCGGCGCTGAAGATCGCGCGCAAGCGCGGCAACCAGCAGCGCCGCCCGCGCATCGTCAGCACCGTCGGCGGGTTCCACGGCCGCACCGCGGGCGCCCTCGCCGTCACGGGCACACCGGCCAAGCGCGAGCCGTTCGAGCCGCTGCCCGGAGGCGCCGAGTTCGTGGCGTACGGCGACGTCGATGCGCTGCGCGCTGCGGTCGACGCGACGACGGCAGCCGTCATCGTCGAGCCGGTGCAGGGCGAGGGCGGCGTCGTCCTACCGCCGCCCGGCTACTTGGCCGTAGCCCGCGCCGTCTGCGACGAGGCGGGCGCGCTGCTCATCGTCGACGAGGTGCAGTCCGGCATCGGGCGCGCCGGCTCGTGGCTCATGTCGGTCGACCAGGGCGTCGTGCCCGACGTCGTCACGCTGGCGAAGGGGCTCGGCGGCGGCATGGCCATCGGCGCCGTCATCGCCACGGGCGAGGCGGCCGACGTCCTCGTCCCGGGCGACCACGGCACGACGTTCGGCGGCAACCCCGTCGCCTGCGCCGCCGCGCTCGCCGTCATCCGCACCATCGAGGCCGACGGCCTGCTCGACCACGTGGTCGCGGTCGGCGACCGCTGGTCGGCGTCCTTCGACGCGCTCGACCACCCGCTGCTCGCCGGCCACCGCGGCATCGGGCTGTGGCGCGCCCTCGAGCTCGCGCAGCCGGTGGCACCGGCCGTCGAGTCCGCCGCCCGCGCGCAGGGCTTCCTCGTCAACGCCGTGCGGCCCACGAGCATCCGGCTCGCACCGCCGCTCGTGCTCACCGCCGCCGAGGCCGACGCGTTCAGCGCGGCGCTGCCCGCGATCCTGGACGCCGCGGGGGAGTGATGAGCACCCCCAACACCAAGGCGGCGCGGCACGCGCGCATCGTCGACCTGCTGCAGCACTCGGCCGTGCCCAACCAGGCGCGCCTCGCCGAGCTGCTCGCCAAGGACGGCGTCACGGTCACCCAGGCCACGCTCTCGCGCGACCTCGACGAGCTCGGCGCGGTGAAGGTCGCCCACGACGACGGCACGCTCGTCTACGCCGTGCCGGCCGAGGGCGGCGACGCGTCGCCGGTCGCTGCTCTCGGCGAGGACGCCGCCCGGTCGCGGCTGGCCAAGGTCGCGGCCGAGGTGCTCGTCTCCGCCGAGGCGTCGGCCAACCTCGTGGTGCTGCGCACCCCGCCGGGCGCTGCGCAGTACCTCGCCTCGGCGATCGACCACAGCGTCCTGCCCGCGGTCCTCGGGACCGTGGCCGGCGACGACACCGTGCTGCTCGTCGCGCGCGACCCCGACGGCGGCGCGGGCCTCGCCGCTGCCATGCTCTCCCTCGCGGAGAACGGCCGCTGACGCCAGGCCCGCACGGCCTGCGGCACGCGCCGCGATCCCCATCCGACGACGACCTGAAGGGCGACCACCACCGTGGCTGAGGAGACGACCAGCGGGAGCCAGCGCCTCTGGGGAGGCCGGTTCGGCTCGGGTCCGTCCGACGCGATGGCGGCCCTGTCGCTGTCGGTGCACTTCGACTGGCGCCTCGCGCCCTACGACCTCGCGCAGAGCCGTGCCCACGCGCGGGTCCTGCACCGCGCCGGGCTGCTCGCCGACGACGAGCTCGACCAGATGATCGCGGCGCTCGACGCGCTCGAGGCCGACGTCGCCTCCGGCGCCTTCGTGCCCGTCGCGGCCGACGAGGACGTCCACACCGCCCTCGAGCGCGGCCTCACGGAGCGGCTCGGCACCCTGGGCGGCAAGCTCCGCGCCGGTCGGTCCCGCAACGACCAGGTGGCCACCGACCTGAGGCTCTTCCTGCGCGATCACAGCCGCCTCGTCGCCGGCGCCGTCGTCGACCTGCAGCGCGCGCTGCTCGAGCAGGCCGGTCGCCACGTCGACACCGCAGCTCCCGGCTTCACGCACCTGCAGCACGCGCAGCCCGTGTCCTTCGGGCACGAGCTCGCCAAGCACGTGCACGCGCTCGGCCGCGACCTCGACCGCCTCCGCGACTGGGACCGCCGTGCGGCCCTGTCGCCCATGGGCGCCGGCGCTCTCGCCGGCTCGTCGCTGCCGCTCGACCCGCAGGCCGTCGCGGCCGAGCTCGGCTTCCGCGGCGCGGTCGCAAACTCCATCGACGCCGTGAGCGACCGCGACTTCGTGGCCGAGCTCTGCTTCGTGCTCGCGATGGTCGGCGTCCACCTGTCGCGGCTCGGCGAGGAGATCGTGCTCTGGACCTCGCGCGAGTTCGCCTGGGCGCAGCTCGACGACGCGTGGTCCACCGGCTCGTCGATCATGCCGCAGAAGAAGAACCCCGACGTGGCCGAGCTCGCGCGCGGCAAGGCCGGGCGCCTCATCGGCGACCTCACCGCCGTCCTCACGGTCCTCAAGGGCCTGCCCTTCGCCTACAACCGCGATCTGCAGGAGGACAAGGAGCCGGCGTTCGACGCGATCGACACGCTGCTGCTCGTCCTGCCCGCGATGACGGGCTGCGTCGCGACGCTGCGCTTCGACGTCGAGCGGATGGCCGCGTCGGCGCCGCAGGGCTTCGCCCTTGCGACCGACATCGCCGAGTGGCTCGTGCGCCAGGGCGTCCCGTTCCGCGAGGCGCACGAGGTCGCGGGCGGCTGCGTGCGCCGCGCCGAGTCGCGCGGGGTCGAGCTCTGGGACCTGTCGGACGAGGAGCTCCAGCAGATCAGCGAGCACCTGACCCACGCCGTCCGCGGCGTCCTGTCGGTGCGCGGCGCGCTCGAGTCGCGGTCCGCCTACGGTGGTACCGCGCCGGTGCGCGTGCGCGAGCAGCTGGCCGAGCTCGAGGCGCTCGTCGCCGACGGCGCCGCCTGGGCCTCGGCCGCGCCCTCGGCCGGCTGACGGGCGCTCGCCGCATGGGCCGTCCTGGCAGGGTCCTGCCGCGGTCCTTCTACGCGCGGCCGGCCGACGTCGTCGCCCCCGAGCTGCTCGGGTGCGTCGTCGAGACCGAGACGCCCGAGGGCCTGGTCGCCGTGCGGCTCACCGAGGTCGAGGCGTACGCGGGCGAGGACGACCCCGCGTCGCACGCCTGGCGCGGCCCGACGCCGCGCACGGAGGTGATGTTCGGGCCGCAGGGCCACGTCTACGTGTACTTCACCTACGGCATGCACTGGTGCGCCAACCTCGTGTGCGCCTCGGACGACGTCGCCGCGGCGGTGCTCCTGCGCGCCGGCGAGGTCGTGGAGGGCGGGGCGCTCGCGCGCGAGCGACGGGGCCCCAAGCCGCCTCTGCGGCGTCTCGCCTCCGGCCCGGCGAACCTCGCCTCGGCCCTCGGCCTCGACGGCGCCTGGCACGGCCGCGACGTCACACACGCGACCGGTGCGATCCGTGTCCGCCGGGGCCCGGCCGTCGCGGCCCCGGAGCTCCTGACGGGTCCGCGCGTGGGGATCACCCGCGCCGTCGACGTCCCGTGGCGCTTCAGCCTCCGAGACGACCCGACGGTCAGCCCGCCCCGGCCGAGGCCCGTAGCCGGCGCCTGACCGAGGCCCGGAACCGGTTCGAGGGCGCGGCGCCCCGTGCGGGAGGATGACCGGCGTGGGAGACCTGACTGCAGCTGCACCCGACCTCGACGCCGACGCCGCCCGACGCACCGCGGTGCTCGACGACCTCGCGTGGCGCGGCCTGATCGCGACCTCGACCGACCTCGACGCCCTCCGCGAGGAGCTGGCCGCCGGGCCGATCACGCTCTACTGCGGCTTCGACCCCACCGCGCCCAGCCTGCACATGGGCAACCTGCTGCAGATCCTCACCGTGCGGCGCTTCCAGCTCGCCGGCCACCGGCCGCTCGCCCTCGTCGGCGGCGCCACCGGCCTCATCGGCGACCCCAAGGAGTCGGGGGAGCGCACGCTCAACCCCGTGGAGACGGTCCACGAGTGGGTCGAGCGCATCCGCGGCCAGCTCGAGCCGTTCTTCGACTTCGACGGCGTGCCCAACGCCGCGGTCATGGTCAACAACTACGACTGGACCCAGGGCCTGTCGACGCTGGAGTTCCTCCGCGACATCGGCAAGCACTTCAGCGTCAACCGCATGCTCGACCGCGAGGCGGTCGCCGCCCGCCTGGCCGGCAACGGCATCTCCTACACGGAGTTCAGCTACCAGCTGCTGCAGTCCCACGACTACCTGCAGCTGCACCGGCAGTACGGCTGCGCGCTGCAGACCGGCGGCTCCGACCAGTGGGGCAACATCGTCGCGGGCGTCGACCTCGTCCGCCGCGTCACCGGCGACCGCGTGCACGCGCTGACGACGCCGCTGGTGACCAAGGCCGACGGCACCAAGTTCGGCAAGACCGAGTCGGGCACGGTCTGGCTCTCGCGCGAGCTGACGACGCCCTACGCGTTCTTCCAGTTCTGGCTCAACTCCGAGGACTCGATCACGCCCGCGCTGCTGCGCTACTTCTCGTTCCGCGGCCACGAGGAGATCGAGGCGCTCGAGGAGTCGCTGCGCGAGCGGCCGCAGGCCCGCGAGGCCCAGCGCGCCCTGGCCCAGGAGCTCACCGACCTCGTGCACGGCGCCGACGAGCGCGCCAAGGTCGAGGCCGCCGCGGCCGCGCTGTTCGGGCGGGGCGACGTCGCCGAGCTCGACGGCCCCACGCTCGACGCCGCGCTCGCCGAGGCGCCGAGCGCCGTGGTGACCGCGGAGGAGTGGGCCGAGGGCATCACCGTGGCAGATGCCTTGGCGCGCACGGGATTGGTGGCGTCGCGCGGTGCGGGCAGGCGCACGATCGCCGAGGGCGGGGCCTACGTCGCCAACGTCCGCGTGGCCGACGAGAACGCCGTCCTCACCGACGCCGACGTGCTCCACGGGGGCTGGGTCCTGCTCCGCCGTGGTCGGCGTCACATCGGCGGTATCCGGGTCGAACGGCCCTGATCGGCGTGTGCGGAGGTGCGGAGGCAACGAATCCATCGCTGTGATCCCTTGCGCTGCAAGCGGTCTCACGATCGGATCGGACGCCGGCGCACCGCTGGGGGACCGGATTTGACTCTGCGTGCCGGGCCCGCCTAATGTTCTCGACGTCAGCCCGACAGGGAGGAACGGACACCCCGCCGAGAGGCGAGAAGGTGGCCGGTCCCGGGGCCAGACTCCCGGCCGAAGCGCTCGGACCTCGCTGTCCGAAGACCACTGGCAGCAGCCCGTTCCGACGGTCTGCGGAGTCGCGACCACACAACTGCAAGGCCTGCACGACACGGGGCCGGAGCCGATTTGACCGGCTGAACCGGACCCGATAAGTTAGGCGAGTTGCCCCGAAGGCCCCCGCAGAGACGATCTGCGGCTGCTGAGGTGCGCGCCCGCTCCTTGAGAACTCAACAGCGTGTCAACAATCGATGCCAACAAACCCCGTCTGGGGACGGCACCGCGACAGTCCGTCGTAGGACCGCTTCAGACTGGTTCAATCCTTTGGTATTGATCGAGTCAAGCTCGATCTTTGCCAGGTACTCTCTTAAAGTCGTTACGGCAGGGTTATTCCCCCGGCCTTAACACAAGACATCAACGGAGAGTTTGATCCTGGCTCAGGACGAATGCTGGCTGCGTGCTTAACACATGCAAGTCGAACGGTGAAGGAGGGCTTGCCCTCCGGATCAGTGGCGAACGGGTGAGTAACACGTGGGCAACCTGCCCCTCACTCTGGGATAACGCCGGGAAACCGGCGCTAATACCGGATACGACTTCGCGAGACATCTCGTGAGGTGGAAAGAATTTCGGTGAGGGATGGGCCCGCGGCCTATCAGCTTGTTGGTGGGGTAACGGCCCACCAAGGCGACGACGGGTAGCCGGCCTGAGAGGGCGACCGGCCACACTGGGACTGAGACACGGCCCAGACTCCTACGGGAGGCAGCAGTGGGGAATATTGCGCAATGGGCGAAAGCCTGACGCAGCGACGCAGCGTGAGGGACGAAGGCCTTCGGGTTGTAAACCTCTTTCAGCGGGGACGAAGCGAAAGTGACGGTACCCGCAGAAGAAGCACCGGCTAACTACGTGCCAGCAGCCGCGGTAATACGTAGGGTGCAAGCATTGTCCGGATTTATTGGGCGTAAAGAGCTCGTAGGCGGCTTGTCACGTCGGATGTGAAAACTCGGGGCTCAACCCCGAGCCTGCATTCGATACGGGCTAGCTAGAGTGTTGCAGGGGAGACTGGAATTCCTGGTGTAGCGGTGAAATGCGCAGATATCAGGAGGAACACCGGTGGCGAAGGCGGGTCTCTGGGCAACTACTGACGCTGAGGAGCGAAAGCGTGGGGAGCGAACAGGATTAGATACCCTGGTAGTCCACGCCGTAAACGTTGGGCGCTAGGTGTGGGGAACCTTCCACGTTCTCCGTGCCGTAGCTAACGCATTAAGCGCCCCGCCTGGGGAGTACGGCCGCAAGGCTAAAACTCAAAGGAATTGACGGGGGCCCGCACAAGCGGCGGAGCATGCGGCTTAATTCGATGCAACGCGAAGAACCTTACCTAGGCTTGACATATACCGAAAACCTGCAGAGATGTAGGGTCCGCAAGGGCGGTATACAGGTGGTGCATGGTTGTCGTCAGCTCGTGTCGTGAGATGTTGGGTTAAGTCCCGCAACGAGCGCAACCCTCGTCCTATGTTGCCAGCGGATAATGCCGGGGACTCATAGGAGACTGCCGGGGTCAACTCGGAGGAAGGTGGGGATGACGTCAAATCATCATGCCCCTTATGTCTAGGGCTGCACGCATGCTACAATGGTCGGTACAAAGGGCTGCGATACCGCGAGGTGGAGCGAATCCCAAAAAGCCGGCCTCAGTTCGGATTGGGGTCTGCAACTCGACCCCATGAAGTCGGAGTCGCTAGTAATCGCAGATCAGCAACGCTGCGGTGAATACGTTCCCGGGCCTTGTACACACCGCCCGTCACGTCACGAAAGTCGGTAACACCCGAAGCCGGTGGCCTAACCCTTGTGGAAGGAGCCGTCGAAGGTGGGATCGGCGATTGGGACGAAGTCGTAACAAGGTAGCCGTACCGGAAGGTGCGGCTGGATCACCTCCTTTCTAAGGAGCATCTGGTCCTGCTCTCGAGCAGGATCCAGAGCCTCATGTGCAGGCGTACGTCCTGCCGAGGTGCTCATGGGTGGAACATCGATTGGGGCTCGAGCTCGAGCCGGCTGCCAGTACAACCCTTCGGGGAGTGGAACGCAGGCGGGGAGAGAGCGGGCCCGACACGCTGTTGGGTCCTGAGGGAACGGGCAACCGATTCCTTCGAGACCGAAGCCCGAGGCCGCAAGGCGCTCGGGCTCTTCGGTCGGGGCCCGGTCCGCAGACGGACTACCGGCGAGATCGCCGGCAAGCGCTGCGAACGCGACCGGGACTCCCGCCCGTACCTTGAGAACTGCACAGTGGACGCGAGCATCTAGTTTTATGTGGCCAAGTTAGTAAGGGCACACGGTGGATGCCTTGGCACCAGAAGCCGATGAAGGACGTTGGAGCCTGCGAAAAGCCTTGGGGAGCTGGCAACCGAGCTGTGATCCAGGGATGTCCGAATGGGGAAACCCGGCTGGAGTCATGTCCAGTCACCTCCGCCTGAATATATAGGGCGGTTGGAGGGAACGCGGGGAAGTGAAACATCTCAGTACCCGCAGGAAGAGAAAACAACAGTGATTCCGAGAGTAGTGGCGAGCGAAATCGGAAGAGGCTAAACCGTTACTGCGTGATAGCCGCCAGGCGTTGCAGTAGCGGGGTCGTGGGACCTCTTGGTCCGTGCTGGCGCGCGGACAGACAGTAAGAAATCATCGTGGTAGGCGAAGGCCATGCGAAAGGGCCGGCATAGAGGGTAACGCCCCCGTAGCCGAAACCACGTTGACTGTCGAGAGGGATCCCAAGTAGCTCGGGGCCCGAGAAATCTCGAGTGAATCTGCCGGGACCACCCGGTAAGCCTAAATACTCTCTGGTGACCGATAGCGGACAAGTACCGTGAGGGAAAGGTGAAAAGTACCCCGGGAGGGGAGTGAAATAGTACCTGAAACCGTGTGCCTACAAGCCGTAGGAGCGTCTTGAGAGCTTGCTCTCTCCGTGACTGCGTGCCTTTTGAAGAATGAGCCTGCGAGTTAGCGATGTGTGGCGAGGTTAACCCGTGAGGGGCAGCCGTAGCGAAAGCGAGTCCGAACAGGGCGATTCAGTCGCACGTCCTAGACCCGAAGCGGAGTGATCTACCCATGGGCAGGGTGAAGCGCCGGTAAGACGGCGTGGAGGCCCGAACCCACCAAGGTTGAAAACTTGGGGGATGACCTGTGGGTAGGGGTGAAAGGCCAATCAAACTCCGTGATAGCTGGTTCTCCCCGAAATGCATTTAGGTGCAGCGTCACGTGTTTCTTTCCGGAGGTAGAGCACTGGATGGCCTAGGGGGCCCACAAGCTTACTGAAGTCAACCAAACTCCGAATGCCGGAAAGTGAGAGCGTGGCAGTGAGACTGCGGGGGATAAGCTCCGTAGTCGAGAGGGAAACAGCCCAGAACACCAACTAAGGCCCCCAAGCGTATGCTAAGTGGGAAAGGATGTGGAGTCGCAGAGACAACCAGGAGGTTGGCTTAGAAGCAGCCACCCTTGAAAGAGTGCGTAATAGCTCACTGGTCAAGTGATTCCGCGCCGACAATGTAGCGGGGCTCAAGCATACCGCCGAAGTTGTGTCATTCACGCTGATTACCCGGCCGGCAACGGTCCAGGTGCGTGGATGGGTAGGGGAGCGTCGTGTGGCCAGCGAAGCGGCGGGGTAACCCAGCCGTGGAGGCCACACGAGTGAGAATGCAGGCATGAGTAGCGAAAGAGGAGTGAGAAACTCCTCCGCCGGATGACCAAGGGTTCCAGGGTCAAGCTAATCTGCCCTGGGTAAGTCGGGACCTAAGGCGAGGCCGACAGGCGTAGTCGATGGACAACGGGTTGATATTCCCGTACCGGTGTTGTCGCGCCCCTGCCGAACCTGGTGATGCTAAGCGCCCGAAACCTGGTGAGTCCTTCGGGACGATCCAGGCGGAGCGCGCGACCCGAACCAGTAGTAGGCAAGCGATGGGGTGACGCAGGAAGGTAGCTCAGCCCGGGCGATGGTAGTCCCGGGGTAAGGATGTAGGGCGAGACGTAGGCAAATCCGCGTCTCATGTGCCTGAGATCTGATGCCGAGCCGATTTAGGCGAAGTGAGTGATCCTATGCTGCCGAGAAAAGCCTCTAGCGAGTGACAACGCCGCCCGTACCCCAAACCGACACAGGTGGTCAGGTAGAGAATACCAAGGCGATCGAGTGAACCATGGTTAAGGAACTCGGCAAAATGCCCCCGTAACTTCGGGAGAAGGGGGGCCAGGGCTGGTGACAGGACTTGCTCCTGAAGCTGGCTCCGGCCGCAGAGACCAGGCTGAAGCGACTGTTTACTAAAAACACAGGTCCATGCCAAGTCGCAAGACGATGTATATGGACTGACGCCTGCCCGGTGCTGGAACGTTAAGGGGACGGGTTAGCGCGCAAGCGCGAAGCTCAGAACTTAAGCGCCAGTAAACGGCGGTGGTAACTATAACCATCCTAAGGTAGCGAAATTCCTTGTCGGGTAAGTTCCGACCTGCACGAATGGCGTAACGACTTCAGCGCTGTCTCAACCGTGGACTCGGCGAAATTGCACTACGAGTAAAGATGCTCGTTACGCGCGGCAGGACGGAAAGACCCCGGGACCTTTACTATAGCTTGGTATTGGCGGTCGGTTCGATTTGTGTAGGATAGGTGGGAGACTGTGAAGCAGAGACGCCAGTTTCTGTGGAGTCGTCCTTGAAATACCACTCTGATCGTACTGGCTGTCTAACCTCGGTCCGTGATCCGGATCAGGGACAGTGCCTGGTGGGTAGTTTAACTGGGGCGGTTGCCTCCTAAAGAGTAACGGAGGCGCCCAAAGGTTCCCTCAGCCTGGTTGGCAATCAGGTGTCGAGTGCAAGTGCACAAGGGAGCTTGACTGTGAGACCGACGGGTCGAGCAGGGACGAAAGTCGGGACTAGTGATCCGGCGTCGGCATGTGGAAGCGACGTCGCTCAACGGATAAAAGGTACCCCGGGGATAACAGGCTGATCTTCCCCAAGAGTCCATATCGACGGGATGGTTTGGCACCTCGATGTCGGCTCGTCGCATCCTGGGGCTGGAGTAGGTCCCAAGGGTTGGGCTGTTCGCCCATTAAAGCGGTACGCGAGCTGGGTTTAGAACGTCGTGAGACAGTTCGGTCCCTATCCGCCGTGCGCGTAGGAGTTTTGAGAAGGGCTGTCCCTAGTACGAGAGGACCGGGACGGACGAACCTCTGGTGTGCCAGTTGTCCTGCCAAGGGCACGGCTGGTTGGCTACGTTCGGAAGGGATAACCGCTGAAAGCATCTAAGCGGGAAGCTCGCTTCAAGATGAGAACTCCCACCGGGTTAACCGGGTAAGGCCCCCAGCTAGACCACTGGGTTGATAGGCCGGAGGTGGAAGTGCAGCAATGCATGGAGCTGACCGGTACTAATAGGCCGAGGGCTTGACCACTCATTAACTATTCGCGTCCACTGTGCGGTTCCCGAGATACGGTCGGGAACGACCACATCTCCATAGAGTTTCGGCGGCCATGTCGAAGGGGAAACGCCCGGTCCCATTCCGAACCCGGAAGCTAAGCCCTTCAGAGCCGATGGTACTGCGCGGGTGACTGCGTGGGAGAGTAGGACGCCGCCGGACATTCTTTGCAGACGAGGTCGCCCCGTACGGGGCGGCCTCGTCGTGCTTTACGACGAAGAATGTCGCGGTGCCGGCCGGTGCCGCCGAGCAGAAGCAGGACACGTGACGATGGCACAGGATCACCGGGGCAGCTCGGCAGGCAAGGGCAGCGGCAACCGCGGCAGCAGCGGACGTTCGGACTCCGGTCGGGGCGGCGCGCCGCGCGGCGGCGGGTCGAGCCGCCAGGGCGGCGGCTATGGCCGTAGCCCGCAGCGCGACGACCAGCGCTCCTACGGCGACCGCGGGCCGAAGCGCTCATACGGCGATCGCCCGCAGGGCGACCGCCCGCAGCGCAGCTACGACGACCGCGGGCCGAAGCGCTCGTACGGCGACCGTCCTCAGGGCGACCGTCCCCAGCGGTCCTACGACGACCGCGGCCCGCGCTCGTACGACCGTGGCGACCGCCCGCAGCGCAGCTACGACGATCGCGGCCCGCGTTCCTACGACCGTGGCGACCGCTCCCAGGGGGACCGTCCGCCGCGCAGCTATGACGACCGCGGGCCGAAGCGCTCCTACGGCGACCGTCCTCAGGGCGACCGTCCGCAGCGCAGCTATGACGACCGCGGGCCGAAG
>Ga0233425_10006111_pt1 | contig 18237 bp, 16 predicted proteins | sample Watercolumn_Towu_2_FD_181712 | JGI IMG/M metagenome (GOLD analysis project Ga0233425, IMG submission 181712) | Freshwater microbial communities from Lake Towuti, South Sulawesi, Indonesia - Watercolumn_Towuti2014_140_MG | ecosystem: Environmental > Aquatic > Freshwater > Lake | place... | reverse complement strand
TTCGGCAGGACATGACGATAGAGCAGGAGCGGCGTCGGCGTGCCGACCGAAATCGCCGCCTCGACATAGGGCTCCTCGCGCACGGTGAGCACGACCGAGCGCACGAGACGCACCACGGGCGCGATCTGCGGCACGACGATGGCGAAAATCACCGTGACGATGCCGGCGCCCCAGAGCGCCACCAGGGTGAGCGCAAGCAGGATCGGCGGAACGGCCATCAGGCCGTCCATGATGCGCATGACGACGGCGTCGACCCGGCGGAAATAGCCCGAGACCAGGCCGACGACGACGCCGATCGCGACCGCGATGGACGCGACCGCGAGCCCGACGACCAGCGAGACACGCGCGCCGTAGACGGTGCGGCTGTAGATGTCGCGGCCCAGGCTGTCGGTGCCCATGCGGGCGACGCGGCGGACGACGCTGCCGTCGTCGAGCCGCTGGGTCACCGTCGCGCCGGGCGCGCGGTTGCGGGCCGACGGATTGATCTGGACCGGATCGACGGTGTCGAGCAGCGGCGCGAGAAAACCGATCGCCGCCATGACCAGGAGCACGACGGCGCCGAAAAGCACGGCGGGATTGCGCGCCAGCCGCGCAAAGACGCCCCTCTGGCGGACCGAAGCGGCCGCGATCGAGGCCGAATCGACGACGATTTCAGGCCTGGCGTTTGGACCGGGGGCGCTCAATAGCGGATCCTCGGATCGAGCAGGGTGTAGCCGATGTCGATCGCCAAATTGATGAAGACGTAGATGCCGGAGAACAGCAGGATCACCGCCTGGAGCGTCGGGTAGTCGCGCGACAGCACCGCCTCGACGGTCAGGCGGCCGAGCCCCGGCAGGCCGTAGACGCTCTCGGTCACGACCGCGCCGCCGATCAGCACCGCGATGCCGAGCCCGATTACGGTCAGGATCGGCACGGCGGCGTTCCGAAGCGCGTGGCGCATCAGCACGACGACGTCGGAAAGGCCCTTGGCGCGCGCGGTGCGGATGTAGTCCTCGTTCATCACCTCGAGCACGCTGGTCCGCGTGATGCGCGCGATGAGCGCGATGTAGATGACCGAGACGGTCACGCTCGGCAGCGCGATGTGGCGGAAGAAAAGTCCGACATCCTCGCCGAAGCGGCGATAGCCCTGGACCGGCAGGAGCTCGAGCTCGATCGCGAAGACGTAGATCAGCAGATAGCCGATGACGAAGACCGGCATCGAGAAGCCGACCACGGAAAAGGCCATGACGCCCCGGTCGATCAGGCTGCCGTGCTTGTAGGCGGCGATCACGCCAAGCGGCACCGCGACCGATACGGCGAAGACGATGGCGCAGAGCGAAAGCGCGAGCGTCGGCTCGACGCGCTGCAGGATGAGCGAGGCGACGGTCTTCTTGAAGAAGTAGCTCTCGCCGAAATCGCCTTGCAGGACCTTGCCGATCCAGATGACGAATTGCTTGAGCAGCGGCTCGTCGAGCCCGAGCTGGGCGCGGATCGCCGCGATCTGCTCGTTGGTCGCGTTGTCGCCGGCGATCACCGCCGCCGGATCGCCGGGCGTGAGCCGCAGCATGAGAAAGACGAAGACCGCGACCAGCCCGAGCACGGGCACGATCGCGATCAGCCGACGAGCGATGAAATCGAGCATACGGACCCGAAACGAAGACCGGGAGACGGGTCGCGCCCGCCTCCCGGCCGAAACGCGTCTACTTCTTCGTGATGTTCCAGAACAGCGTCACCGGCGCCGACAACATGCCATCGATGTTGTTGCGCATGGCGACCGGCTGATACCACTGGCCGAGATGGATGTGGGTCAGGAACTCCGAAGCCCGGACCTGCGCCGCCTCGGCGATGGCCTTTTGCTTGGCCGCATCGGTCTCGCGCGAGAACTGATCGCGGAGCTTTTCCATCTGCTCGTCGCAGGGCCAGCCGAACATCGCCTTGTCACAAGCCGAGTTGAAGAAGCCGGCCATGACCGGATTCAAGATGTCGGCCGAGACCCAGGAGGTCAGGAAGGCATGCCAGCCGCCGGCGTTCGCCGGATCCTTCTTGGCGCGGCGCGCGACCAGCGTCTGCCAGTCCATCGCCTGCATGTCGACCTTGAAGCCGGCCTTTTCGAGATGCGATTTGGCGACCGGCGCGAGGTTGGTCAGCACCCCGAGATCTGTCGACTGCATCAGGACGATCGGCGTGCCGTCGTATTTCGCCGCCGCCAGGAGTTCCTTGGCCTTGGCGTAGTTCGAGCCGAGCTTGTCGTCCCAGCCCTTGGTGCTCTCGAGCGGCGAGCCGCAGACGAACATCGCCTTGCATTCCTTGTAGTACTTCGCGTCGCCGATGACGGCGTCGAGGAAGTCCTTTTGGTTGAAGGCGTAGGCGACCGCCTGGCGCACCTTCGGATCGTCGAAGGGCTTCTGCAGGGTGTTGAAGCGGAAGGTGTACTGGTTGCCGAACGGATTGGCGTCGAACAGCTTGACGTTCCGGTCCTTGGCGAGCACCGGCAGGAGATCGTGCGGCGGCACCTCGATCATGTCGATTTCGCCGGTCGAGAGCGCGTTCACCGCGGTCTGCAGGTCGGCCATGGCGATCCATTCGACGCGGTCGAGCTTGGCGACCTTGCCGCCCGAAAGACCGTTCGCCGCCTCGGCGCGCGGCTTGTATTTCGGGTTCTTGACGTAGACCACCTTTTCGCCCGGCTTCCACTCGTCCTTCTTGAAGATGAAGGGCCCCGAGCCGGTGGTGTCCGAGAGCTGGGTGTTGGGATCGCCGTCGGCGACCGCCTTCGGCATCATGAAGGGCACGTTCGAGGACGGCTTGCCGAGCGACATGAGCACGAGGCCGTAGGGCTCGTTCAGCACCAGCTGGAAGGTCTTGGCGTCGACCGCCTTGAGCTCCTTGGTGAAGGACATGAGCTTCTGGCCCATCGAATCCTTCGCGCCCCAACGCTTGATCGACGCGATGACGTCGGCGGTCGTGACCGGCTTGCCGTCATGCCACTCGAGCCCGTCGCGGAGCGTGAAGCTGTAGGTCAGCTTGTCGGCGCTCACGTCCCACTTGTCGACCATCTGCGGCTTGACGTCCAACTTCTCGTCCATCGAGAACAAGGTGTCGTAGATCAGATAGCCGTGATTGCGCACGATGTAGGCGGTCGTCCAGATCGGATCGATGATCTTGAGATCCGAATGCATGACGACCTTGAGCGTCTGGGCGCTCGCGCTGGCGGCGCTCGCGGCGACGACGGCCATCGCCGTCGCGGCCAGAAGCGCCTTCAATCCCTTGCGAATGTTGGACATGCGGTTCCTCCCCTGAAATCCCCCGAGCGTCGCGCTCGCTGGTGAAAGTGAACCATATTCCCGAAGCGCAAGGCAAGCCAAGCCGCGAAGATGTCCTTGCCGCGCGCGTGGCTTTCTCCTAACAGAACCCCCGATGAACTATCGCCACGCCTTCCATGCCGGGAATTTCGCCGACGTCATGAAGCACGCGCTCTTGGCGTGGACGGTCGAATATCTGAAACGGAAGCCCAAGCCCTTCCTCGCGCTCGACAGCCATGCCGGCGCCGGCCTCTATCGCCTGGACGCGCCGGAGGCCGCGCGCACCGGCGAATGGCGGGACGGGATCGCGCGCGTTCTCGCGGCGGCGGACGCGCCGGCCGAGACCGCGCCCTATCTCGCGACCGTCCGGTCTTTCGGCGCGGGCGCCTATCCGGGCTCGCCGCTCCTCCTCAAGGCGCTTTTGCGCAAGACCGACCGTTTGGTCGCCTGCGAACGCCACCCCGAGGACGCCGCCGCGCTCGCCCTGGCGCTCGGCGGCGGCCGCGGGCGCCTGTCGGTCCTTCGGCAGGACGGCTACGGCGCGCTCCGCGCTCTGCCGCCGCCCGAGCGGCGCGGCCTCGTGCTGATCGATCCGCCCTACGAGGCGCCGGACGAATTCGACAGGGTCGTCGCGGCGCTCAAGACCGTGCATCGGCTGTTCGCGACGGGCACGGTCCTCGCTTGGTATCCGATCAAGGCGGGCTGGGGCACCGAGGCCTTTCGCGCCGAGCTCAGCCAGATCGGGCTCAAGCGCGCGCTCGCCGCCGAGCTCCGCGTCACGGCCGAGGACCCGAAGCGCCTGACCGGTTCCGGATTGGTCGTCGTCAATCCGCCCTTCGGCTTCGAGGAAGCGGCGCGCCGCATGCTCGACTGGCTCGCCCGCGTCCTCGGGCGCGACGGCTCGGCCGCGACGCGCCTGATCCCGATCGCCCAGGACGGGAAGGGTCAGGCCGCGTAGCGGCGGCCCCACCAGGCCTCGATCTGGCCGATCTCCTCGCGCGGACCGTTGAAGGCGACGCGAACGTCGCCGCCCTCGACCGCGCGCACCTCGAACGCCAAGGACAGGCCGTCGAATTCGAGCCTGCCGTTCGCGCCCACCGCCGGCGACTGCGCGGTGCGCAGCGACGCGCCGCCCATCGAGATGTCGACGATCCGCCCGTCGGCCATGCGCCCGTCGAGCACGATCTTGGCCGCGATGTCGGTCTCCTGGCGCCGATGCATGCGCCGATCGGCCTCGGCGGTCGAGGTTCGGACGATCTTCACCAGCGCGTTCTTGAGGGATTCGATGTTGTCGTTGACGCCGCCGACCGACTTGCGGACGTCGGCGGCAAGATCCGTCACCGCCGCGGCCTCGTGCGTGACGTCGCCGATGCGCGTCGTGACGAGGTTCACGGCGTCGGCCGTCTGCGAGACGTTGCGCGCGATCTCCTTGGTCGCCGCGCCCTGCTCCTCGACCGCGGCGGAGATCGATTGGGCGACGCTGTCGATGTCGAGCACCTTGGCGCCGATCGCGGCGACCGCCTCGACCGCCGCCTTGGTCGCGGCCTGGATTTCCTCGACCTGACGGTTGATGTCTTCGGTCGAGCGCGCCGTCTGATTGGCGAGGTTCTTGACCTCGGAGGCGACGACCGCGAAGCCCTTGCCGGCGGCGCCGGCGCGCGCCGCCTCGATCGTCGCGTTCAGCGCGAGCAGATTGGTCTGACCGGCGATCTGGCCGATCAGTTTGGTCACTTCCGAAATCTTGGCGACCGCCTCGGAGAGCGAGCCGATGGTCTCCTCGGCCTTGGCGCCGACCTTGACCGCCTCGCCGGTCGCGGCGGAGGCCTTGCCGACCTGCGAGGAGATTTCGCCGATCGAGGCGGAAAGCTGCTCGGCCGCCGAAGACACGGCCTGGGCCGAGGCGAGCGCGGTATTGGCCGCCTCGGACGCAGCCTGGCAGTTCTCGGTAACCTCGCTCGCCTTGCCGGCCATGTCCTCGGCCGATCCGTTCACCTTGCGCGTCGAGTTCGCGATGACGTCGACCGAGGCGGTCGTCTCCTTTTCGACCGTATCGGCCATCTCGAGGATCGCCGCCTTGCGCTCCGCGTCGGCGCGTCGATCGTTTTCGACCTTCTCGAGCTGGGCAAAGGCCAGCTTGGCGCGGAGCGCCCGCAGCAGGCGGACCGGGCGCCTGTACTCGGCGATCCTTTCGTCGGGAATGTTCAACGTGTAGTCGCCGCCGGCGATCGCGCCGAAATACCGGCCGAGGCGGCTCAAGGGACCGCGGATGTTGCGCGTCAGGTTGAAGGCGAAGAACAACGCGACCAGAACCGCGACCGAGATCGAGACGATCTCGCCCACGAAATGCTTGCGGAAACCCTTCTCCTGCGCCTCGAATTCCTCCTTGGCGATGCGCAGCTGCAGATCGATAAGACCCGACCAGGGGCGGTAGACCGAATCGAATCCGGGCAGCACCTTGGCTGCGACGATTTCCGACAGCGCCGCGACGTCGCCGCTTTCGGCGCTGGCCATCGCCGGACCGAGCGCGCCCTCGACATAGGCTTTGCGCTGCTCCGCGAAGGCGCGGGCGATCACCGCTTCCTCGGGCGTGAGATAAGTCGCCATGTACTCGCCCCAGGTCTTGTCGATATCGGCGGTATTGCGACGGACTTTTTGCGCCCGCTCGCGCAACTTGGTCGTGTCGTTCTTTCGCAGATCGCTTTCCATCAGCGCGATTTGCAGCACGTTGTCCCGGATCGCGTCGCCGATATGGGCGAGCTGACCGGCCGGGACGGTGCGGTCCTCGTAGACCGTCCTGAGCGCCGCGTTCGAATCGTTCATGCCCATGAGGCCGGTCACCGCCGAGGTGATCATCAGCGCGACGATCAAGGCGAAACCCGTGATGATCCGCCCGATCATGGTGTTCCAGATCGCGCCGAGCAGGGTCAGCGCGCCGGTCTTGATCACGCCGCCGTCCTGGATCTTGAGCCCGCCCGCCTTGCCCTCGCGGAACTTCGCGTAGATCGGCTCGACGGCGCGGACGGCCTCGCGCTCGGGCTTGGAACGGATCGAGACGTAGCCGACGATCTTGCCGTTCTCGATCTGCGGCGTGACATTGGCCTTGACCCAATAGAAGTCGCCGCTCTTGGCGCGGTTCTTGACATAGCCCTCCCAGGGCCGGCCCGCCTGGATGCTATGCCAAAGATCGGCGAACGCTTCCTTGGGCATGTGCGGGTGACGAATCAAATTGTGCGGCGCCCCGATCAATTCCTCGAGCGCGTAGCCGCTCATATCGACGAAGGCCTTGTTGGCGAAAGTGATGCGCCCACCGGGATCGGTGCCCGAAACCAGGATGGCTCCCTCGGGAAAGGGAATTTCGTTGGCGGTGATCGGCTCGTTGACCCGCATGGCACGCTCCTAATTCGGGCACGTATTTGGCCGGACTATTGCAGGCGCGAACCCGACCGACAATCACTTAGTCCGGATATTGGTATTGGCCTTAAGCGCTCGACGGCCGTTTCGGCGCCTCGCTATAATGTCGCACCTTCTCCGGGCCGATTTTCGAGGCCATCGAACGGGGGTCTCATGCGTAAGGTCGTCGTGGCCGTCCTGACGGCACTGCTTGGCGCTTTCGCCGGCGAGGCTTCGGCCGTCGATCTCGGGCTGCCCAAGGAAGTCCATGCCAAGGTCCAGCCCCCCGGACGCGGGCTGTTTCGCGGCTCCTATCTTTACGCGCCGCCCGGCGCGGGTCCCCATCCGGCGCTCGTGCTATCGCACACGTGCGCGGGCGTCAGAAACCATCTCTTCGAGGCCGCCGAACGCGCGCTTGCCGCCGGCTTCGTCGTGCTCACCCTTGATCATCTCGGGCCGCGCGGTCAGCGCACGACCTGCCCGCCGACCAACCCGGTGAGCGTCACGGAGTACGCTCAAGACGCGATCGCCGGGCTCAAGCATCTGCGGACGCTGCCCTTCGTCGATCCCCGCCGGATCGCCCATGTCGGATTTTCCTATGGCGCGATGGCGGGATTGCGTATCGCCAGCGCGTCGTTTCGCAAGCAGTCGTTGGGCGGCGAGGGTTTCGCGGCCGTCATCGCGCATTATCCCTGGTGCAATTCGCGCAACCCGGGCGGCGCCGACTACCTCTACAATTTCTTCGACGACACCGACACGCCGCTGCTTCTGCTGCTCGGCGCGGATGACGACGACACGCCGCCGGCGACTTGTGTCGAACAGGCCGAAAAGAACGCCAAGGCCGGCCTGCCGATCGAATGGAAGGTCTATCAGGGCACGACGCATCTCTTCGACGATTCCTTGCTGAAAGACGCGCCCTTCTCCTTCCAGCGCGGCGGCCGGACCATCACCTATCGCTACAACGCGCAAGCCACCCAAGAGTCCTGGCAGGCCGCGCGCGATTTCCTCTTGCGTCGCCTGGGCCCCTGACGCGACAGTGGCGGCATCATGTCCGCCGCCCCTCCGCGCGTCGCGCTGCTCGGTTTCGCCATCGAGTGCAACCGCTTCTCTCCCGTCACGACGGCGAAGGACTTCGCCGAGGACATCGACATCCGGGGCGACGCGCTTCTGCGGGAGGCGCGCAAGCCGACGCCCGCGCTTTTTCCCGACACGCCGGGCTTCGTCGCCGAGATGGATCGGACCGGGCCTTGGACCCCGGTGCCGCTGCGCGTCGCCGCCGCGCAGCCCGGCGGGCCCGTCGAGCAAGGCTTTTTCGACGCTCTGGTCGGCGAGATCGTGGCAGGGCTCAAGGCCGCGTCGCCGCTCGACGGCGTCTTCATCGCCTCGCACGGCGCGGCGCTCGCGACCGGCACCGACGATCCCGACGGCGATCTCTTCGCCGCGATCCGGGGCGTCGTCGGCCCCGACGTGCCGGTGATCGGCGTCTTCGACCTTCACGCCAACGTCTCGCGCCAGATGGTCGACAACCTGACGGTCTTCGTCGGCTATCTCACCAATCCCCATGTCGACATCGGCGAGCGCGGCCGCGAGGCGGCGCGACACATGCGCGCGGCCTTGGCCGGCGAGAAATACGCCGCCGCCATGGTCAAGCTGCCGCTGGTGCCGCCCTCGATCGCGCTCCTGACCGCGCCCGGCACGCCCTATGGCGAGGCGATCGAGCAGGGCCAGGCGCGCCTCGGTGCGGGCGACATTGCCAACGTTTCGATCATGGCGGGCTTCGCCTTCAGCGACAGCCCCAAGAACGGCGTCACCGCCGTGGTGACGGCGAAGCGCGGCAATCGCCGCGCGGCGTTCGAATTCGCGCGCGAGCTCGCGAGCGGACTCTGGGCCGAGCGCCCGCGCTTCAAGAAAGCCATGACCCCGCTCGCCGAGGCCGTCGCGGCGGCGGTCGCGGCCGGCGAAGGCAAACGCGCGCCCGTGCTGCTCGCCGACGTGGCCGACAATCCGGGCGGCGGCGGGCGCGGCAGCACGACCTATATCCTGAAGGCGCTCGATCGCGCGGGCGTTCGAGGCGCCGTGCTCGGCGTCTTCACCGATCCGCCGCTCGCCGCCGAAGCACATCGCATGGGCCAAGGCCGGAGCTTCCGCGCGCGCTTCAACCGCGCCGAGACAAACGAATTCTCCGAGCCTTTCGAGGCCGAGGCGCGCGTCCTTCGCCTGTCCGACGGCGATTTCGTCGGCCGTCGCGGCCTGCTCAAGGGCGTCGCCGGCGAGCTCGGCCCCTCGGCGCTCCTGGAAATCGGCGGCATCAAGGTCGCGGTGATTTCCGCGCGCCAGCAATGCATGGACCCGATGCAGCTCGAGATTTTCGGCATCGATCTGGCGCGCGTTCCGGTGCTGGTGCTCAAGAGCCGCGGGCATTTTCGCTCGGGCTTCGACGAGTTCTTTTCGCCCGAGCGCATTCTCGAAGTCGACTGCCCCGGCCTGACCTCGCCGGCACTCCAGAATTTCCGTTGGACCAAACTGCCGCGTCCGGTCTATCCGTTGGACGAGCATGCGAGCTGGTCGCCGCCCGCCGCCTATTGACCGCCTCGAACGAAGGAGCCTCGCCATGACCTTCCGCAGCCTCAAGACCGCGATCGGATTGACGGCAGCGCTGGCCGCTGGCGGCGCGGCGGCGCAGACCTCGACGCTCCGCGTCGTCATGCATTCGGACATCAAGATCTTCGATCCGATCTGGACCACCGCCTACATCGTCCGCGATCACGGCTACATGGTCTACGACACGCTGTTCGCGCCCGACGAAAAGCTCGACCCCCAGCCGCAGATGGTCGAGCGCTGGGACGTGAGCGCCGACAAGCTGAGCTACACCTTCACGCTTCGCGACGGACTCCTGTTCCACGACGGCATGAAAGTGACGAGCGCCGACGTCATCGCCTCGCTCAAGCGCTGGGCGGTCAACGACACCATCGGCAAGCGCCTCGCGGCCTTCACCAAGGAATGGCAGATCGTCGACGACAAGACCTTCCGCCTCGTGCTGACGGAACCTTTCGGCCTGGTGCTCAAGGGCCTCGCCAAGACGAGCTCGGTCGTGCCCTTCGTCATGCCCAAGGCCGTGGCCGAGACGCCGGCCAATCAGCAGATCGCTTCGACCGTCGGCTCCGGTCCCTTCATTTTCAAGCGCGACGAGTGGCAGCCGGGCGCCAAGGCGGTCTATGTCAAGAACCCGGCCTATCGGCCGCGGAGCGAGGCGCCGTCCGGTCTCGCCGGCGCCAAGTCGGTCAAGCTCGACCGGGTCGAATGGCTGGCGCTTCCCGATCCGCAGACCGCCGTCAACGCGCTCTTGGCTGGCGAAATCGACATGATCGAGCAAATCCCGCACGACCTCATTCCGGTCGTCGCGGGCAAGCGCGACATCGAGGTCCGCGTGGTCGACAAATTCGGCTCGCTCTACCTCTTTCGCTTCAACACGCTTCATCCGCCCTTCGACAATCCGAAGATCCGCCGCGCCGCCCTCATCGCCTTCAACCAGGAGGATTTCCTCAGGGCGGCGATCGGCAATCCCGAATACTACCGGCCGTGCAAGGCCCTGTTCATCTGCGGCACGGCGCTCGAATCGCTGGCCGGCATGGACGGCCTGCTCGATTCGCGTTTCGAGGACGCCAAGCGCGCGCTGCGCGAGGCCGGTTACGACGGCACGCCGGTGACGCTCTTGCATTCGACCGACCTGCCGCTGCTCACCAACCTCGCGCCGGTCGCCAAGTCGCTCCTCGAGAAGGGCGGCTTCAAGGTCGAGATGCTGTCGATGGACTGGCAGTCGCTGGTCTCGCGCCGCGCCAAGAAGGACGCGCCCGACAAGGGCGGCTGGGGCGCGTTCCTGACCTCGGCGGCGACGGTGCTGCTGGTCGATCCGGCGCACAATCACTACACCGAGGCGACGGGCGAGCGCGCCTTTTTCGGCTGGCCCAAGGACGAGCCGCTCGAGGCGCTGCGCGCCCTGTTCATGCGCGAAAGTGATCCGGCGCGCCAGCGCGCGATCGCCGATCAGGTCCAGACGCGGGTGATGGAAATCGGCACGGTCGCGCATCTCGGCCAGTTCGTGAACGCCCAGGCGCGGCGCAAGACGCTGGTCGGCGGCCAAGACGCGCCAGTCACGGTATTCTGGAACCTCGAGAAGAAGTGAAGAAGTGAGAACGACCATGAGCCCAACCCGACGCCGGGCGCTGATCGGCGCCCTCGCCCTGGCCGCCCTGCCCGTCGCCGCGCGCGCGAGCGCCGCGCCGGCGCTGCACGTCTATCGCTCGGCCGGTTGCGGCTGCTGCGGCGCCTGGATGGAACACATGCGGCGCGCCGGTTTCGTCGTGACCGCGACCGAAACCGACGACCTCGATCCGATCAAAGCGCGCCTCGGCGTGCCGAGCGATCTCGCCTCCTGCCACACGGCGACCGTCGGCGGCTATGTCGTCGAAGGCCACGTCCCGGGGAGCGACGTGCTGCGCCTGCTCGCCGAGAAGCCCAAGGCGATCGGCCTCGCGGTTCCCGGGATGCCGATCGGCTCGCCGGGGATGGAGCAGGGCGCGACGCGCGAGCCCTACGCCGTGCTGCTCTTCGCGCCGGCTGGGCGCAGGGTTTTCGCGCGGCACTGAAGTCCGCCGCTTGCATTTCGGCTGATGCCGACTACTATCCCGCGCCGTTTTTCGGAGGGAGTCTCGATGATCCGCGCCGGTATCGTGGTCTTGGGCCTTGCCGCTTTCGCCGGCCCCGCGCTTGGCGCCGGCGAGGCCGAGGAAGGCCGCAAGGTTTTCAACCAGTGCAGGGCCTGCCACACGGTCGAAAAAGGCGGCAAGAACGCGGTCGGTCCCAATCTGCACGGCCTGTTCGGCCGCAAGGCCGGGTCGGTCGTCGATTTCAAGTACTCCGACCCGATGAAAGGCTCGGGGATCGTCTGGTCGGAGGAGACCGTCGGCAAGTATGTCGCCGACCCGAAGACCTTCGTTCCCGGCAACAAGATGGCCTATGCCGGGCTCAAGCGCGAAAAGCAGATCGCCGACCTCCTCGCCTATCTCAAGGACGCGACCCAGTAGGCGCCATGGCGGGCGATCTCGACGGCATCCTGGTCATCGCCCTCGAACAGGCGGTCGCCGCGCCCTATTGCACCGCGATGCTCGCCGACGCCGGCGCGCGGGTCATCAAGATCGAGCGGCCCGAGGGCGATTTCGCCCGGCGCTACGACAAGACGGTCTTGGGCGAGAGCTCCTATTTCGTCTGGCTCAATCGCGGCAAGCAGTCGATCGCGCTCGACCTTCGGACCGAGGCCGACAAGGCGCTGCTCGGGCGCATGATCGCGCGGGCCGACGTCTTCATCCAGAATTTCGCGCCGGGCGCCGCCGCCCGCCTCGGTTTCGGCTCGGCGGAACTCCGCGCGCGCCAGCCGCGGCTGATCGCCTGCGACGTTTCGGGCTACGGCGAGGACGGACCCTACCGCGACATGAAGGCCTACGACCTTTTGGTTCAGGCCGAGAGCGGGCTCTCCTCGATCACCGGCGGGCCCGAGGGTCCGGCGCGCGTCGGCGTCTCGGTCTGCGACATCGGCTGCGGCATGTATGCCCATGCCGAGATCCTGCGCGCGCTGTTCGCCCGCGCGCGCACGGGCGAGGGTCGAGCGATCGAGGTCTCGCTGTTCGGCGCCATGGCCGAATGGATGACGGTGCCCTATCTCCAGCTCGTCTATGGCGGCTTCGAGACCGAGCGCGTCGGGCTCAAGCACACCTCGATCGCGCCCTATGGCGGCTATCCCTGCCGGGGCGGCGAGATCGTCGTCTTTTCGATCCAGAACGACAAGGAATGGCCGCGCTTTTGCGAAGGCGTGCTGCGCCGGCCGGAGCTCCTGGCCGACGCCCGCTTCAAGGACATGACCTCGCGCTTCGCCAACCGCAAGGCGCTCGACGTCGTCATCGCCGAGGTCTTCGGCCGGGAAAGCCGCGGCGAAATCGCCGGGCGACTCAAGGCCGCCGACCTCGCCTATGGATCGCTCTCGAGCGTCCGCGACCTGACCGCCCATCCGCAGCTTCGGACCATCGCCTGGGAGACGCCGGGCGGGTCCATCCGCTCGGTCGCGCCGCCGGCGCGCGTCGACGGACGGACCGTCGAGCCCCGCCCGGTGCCGCGGCTCGACCAGCACGGCGCGGCGCTCAGACGGGAATTTTCTTGACGGTTCATGGTATTTCAGGAAACTCTAATATTAATGTAAGGATCAAGACGCGGATCGGCGCCTTGCCCGCTGGGACGGACCGACCTAAGCTTCGCGCGCAAGACAACGGAGGGAGTTTCATGCCCGACCTGCCTGTTCACGTCGCCGCGCTCGATCGACGGCGCGTCTTGGTTCTGGCGCTGGCCGGCGGCGCGACGCTGATCGGCGGCGCGTTGCTCGCGCGCATGGCGCGCGCCACGCCCGAGACCGCGAAAAAGCTGCTCGAGAGCCTCGCCAAGGGCACGCCCCAGGAGGGCAAGGTGAGCCTCAAGGCGCCCGAGATCGCGGAAAACGGCAACACCGTGCCGATCACCATTTCCGTTGACAGCAAGATGGAGGGCGGCGACCGGGTCAAGGCGCTGCACATCGTCGCCGACGGCAATCCGCAGCCGGGCGTCGCGAGTTTCGAGTTCGGTCCGGCCTCGGGCAAGGTCGACATTCAGGTGCGCCTGCGCCTCGCCGAAACCCAGAAAGTCATCTGCGTCGCGGAAATGGCCGACGGCTCGCTCTGGCAGACCGCGCGCGAGATCAAGGTCACCATCGGCGGCTGCGGCGGTTAGGAGAAAATCATGTCCGAAGACATCAAGCCCCGCATCCGCGTCCCCTCTTCCGCCAAGAAGGGGGAAATGGTCGAGGTCAAGACGCTGATCTCGCACGTCATGGAATCCGGCCAACGCCGGGATTCCGCCGGCAAACCCATTCCGCGCAAGATCATCAACACCTTCACCTGCGTCTACAACGGCAAGGCGGTGTTCACCGCCAAGCTCGAACCCGCGATTTCGGCCAATCCCTACATCTCGTTCTTCTTCAAGGCCGAGGAGTCGGGCAAGCTCGAATTCGCCTGGAAGGACGACGACGGGTCGGTCTACAAGGCCGAGCAAGCCATCACCGTCGCTTAGCATCGTCGGCGCCTGCGGGATGCTCACGCGTCGCGATTTTCTGCAGGCGACGGCGGCGGCCTCGGCGCTCGCGGGCGGCGGGCTCGGCGGCGCGCTGGCCCAGGACCGCATCGCCCAGGAAAGCCTCCTCGCCTTCAAGCCGGTCGGCCAGGTCACGCTCCTGCATTTCACCGACATCCACGGCCACCTGACGCCGCTCCATTTCCGCGAGCCTTCGGTCAACATCGGCGTCGGCGAGGCGACCGGCCTGCCGCCGCATTTGACCGGCGCGGCGATGCTCGAGGCCTACGGACTGAAGGCGGGCTCGGCCGAAGCCGCGGCCTTCAGCTCGGTCGACTTCGCCGAGCTCGCCAGGCGCTTCGGCAAGCTCGGCGGTCTCGACCGCATGGCGACGCTGATCAAGGCGATCAAGGCCGAGCGGCCGGGACGCACGCTCCTCTTCGACGGCGGCGACACCTGGCAAGGCACTTACGTCAATCTCAAGGAACAGGGCGAGGACATGGTCCGGGCGATGAAGGCGCTCGGCGTCGAAGCCATGACCGCGCATTGGGAATTCACCTACGGCGCCGACCGGGTCAAGGCACTCAAGGACAAGCTCGGCTTTCCGTTCCTCTGCGGCAACGTCAAGGACGCGACCTGGGGCGACGAAGTGTTCGAGGCGACGGCGACCTTCGAGCGCGGCGGGCTCAGGATCGGCGTCATCGGCCAGGCCTTTCCCTACACGCCGATCGCCAATCCGCGCTACCTGATCCCCGACTGGTCCTTCGGCATCGAGGAGGAGAAGCTGCGCGAGCGCGTCGCCAAGCTGCGGGCGAGCGGCGTCGACCTCCTGGTGCTGCTCTCGCATAACGGCTTCGACGTCGACCGCAAGCTCGCCGGGCGCGTCGCCGGCATCGACGTCATCCTGACCGGGCACACGCACGACGCCATTCCCGACGTCGTCACGGTCGGCCGGACGCTCCTGGTCGCGCCGGGCTCGCACGGCAAGTTCCTCGCCCGCCTCGACCTCGAAGTGAAGGACAAGCGCGTCGTCGCCCACGGCTTTCGCCTGATCCCGATCTTCGCCGACGCGATCCGGCCCGATCCCGAGATGGCCAAGCTGATCGCCGAGATCCGCGCGCCGCACGCGGCCGCGCTCGACAAGGTGCTCGGCCGGACCGAGAGCCTGCTCTACCGACGAGGCAATTTCGGCGGCAGCTTCGACGACCTGATCTGCCAGGCGATGCTCGAGGAGCGCGACGCCGAGATCGCGCTCTCGCCCGGCTTTCGCTGGGGCGCCTCGCTCCTGCCCGGCGAAGCGATCCGCGCCGAGGATCTCTACAGCCAGACGGCGATCACCTATCCCGCCGTCTACCGCAACCGCATGACCGGGCGCCAGCTCAAGGACGTGCTCGAGGACGTCGCCGACAATCTGTTCAATCCCGATCCCTACTACCAGCAGGGCGGCGACATGGTGCGGACGGGCGGGCTCGCCTATGCGATCGACGTCGCCCAGCCGGTCGGCAAGCGCATTTCCGACATGACGCTCGCCCGGACCGGCGCCGCGATCGACCCGGACAGGACCTACACGGTCGCGGGCTGGGCCTCGATCAACGAGGGCACCGAAGGACCGCCGATCTACGACCTGGTCGCCAACTGGATCGAGAAAAAGAAGGTCGTGAACCTGCCGGATCGGCGGACCGTCAAGGTGACGGGCGCCGATCCGCGCGGCATTGCGCCCTGAGGGAGCGGGACGAATGAGCGAGGACGCCAAGACGCGGGGGCCGGTCGAGCCGATGGCGCGGGACGCCGAGAGGAAATTCGACCGCCGGCGCTTCTTGCGCGGCGCGGCGGCCGCCGGCGGCGCGGCGGTCGGCGCGGCCGCGGGCGCGCTTCCCGCCGTCGCGGCGGGCAATCCCGAGAACCAGCCGCCCAACATTCCGGAGTGGAGCAAGAGCCTCGGCGCCTCGGTCGTCGACCGGCCTTACGGCGCGCCCTCGCCTTTCGAAAAGGAGGTCGTGCGCCGCTCGGTGCCGTGGCTGACCGCGACGCCCGAGAGCGCGATCAATTTCGCGCCGCTCGGCGAACTCCACGGCACGATCACGCCCAACGGGCTTCATTTCGAGCGCCATCACGGCGGCGCGCCCGACGTCGACCCGACCGATCACCGCCTGATCGTTCACGGCCTGGTCGAGCGCCCCTTGGTCTTCACGGTCGCGGACATCAAGCGCTTTCCCTCCGTCTCGCGCATCCATTTCCTCGAATGTCCGGCCAATGGCGGCATGGAATGGAAGGGCGCGCAAATGGTCGGCGTCCAGTTCACCCACGGCATGCTGTCGAATTGCGAATGGACGGGCGTCAGGCTCTCGATCGTGCTGAACGAAGCCGGGATCAAGCCCGAGGCCAAGTGGCTCTTGGCCGAGGGCGCGGACGCCGCGGCCATGACGCGCTCGATCCCGATCGAAAAGGCGATGGACGACACGCTTCTGGTCTACGCCATGAACGGCGAGGCGCTTCGCGCCGAGCAGGGCTATCCGCTGCGCCTGATCGTTCCGGGCTGGGAGGGCAACGTCAACATCAAGTGGCTTCGGCGCCTCAAGCTCGGCGACCAGCCCTGGCACCACCGCGAGGAAACGTCGAAATACACCGACCTGATGGCCGACGGCCGCGCGCGCCAATTCACCTTCGTCATGGAGGCGAATTCGGTCATCACCGCGCCCTGCCCGGAAAAGCCGCTCGCCTTCGGCGCCGGTCGGTACGAGATTTCGGGCCTCGCCTGGTCGGGACGCGGCAAGATCAAGCGCGTCGACGTCTCGACCGACGGCGGCAACAATTGGCGGACCGCCGAGTTGCAGAGCCCGGTGCTGAGCAAGGCGGTGACGCGTTTTCGCCTGCCCTGGCGCTGGGACGGCAAGCAGACCTTCCTGCAAAGCCGCGCGCTGGACGAGACCGGCTATGTCCAGCCGACCATCGACCAGCTCCGCGCCGCGCGCGGCGTGAATTCGGTCTACCACAAGAACTCCATCCACACTTGGCGCATCACGCCCAAGGGCGAGGTCGACAATGTTCAGGTGTCTTAGGCGCGCCTCCGCCCTCGCGCTCGCGCTCGCGGCCCTGCTCTCGGCCGGGACGGTCGACGCCCAGACCAAGGCGCGCTTCGGCTACGGTCGCGCGGCGACGCCCGCGGAAATCGCCGGGTGGGACATCGATGTCGACGCGCTGGGCCGCGGCCTGCCGCCCGGCAAGGGCAGCGTCAAGGACGGCGAAGAACTCTACATGACGCATTGCGCGGGCTGTCACGGCGAATTCGGCGAAGGCGCCGGTCGCTATCCCGAAGTCGCGGGCGGTCGAGGCACGCTCGCCTCCGAGGATCCGCGCAAGACCGTCGGCAGCTACTGGCCCTACGCGCCGCCGCTGTTCGACTACATCCGCCGCGCCATGCCGTTTCCCTCGCCGCAGTCCCTGAGCGACGACGAGATCTACGCGATCACGGCCTATGTGCTCTCGCTCAACGATATCCTGAAGGACGACGACGTGCTGGACGCGACCGCGCTCGCCAAGATCGTCATGCCCAACGCCAAGGGTTTCGTCCCGGGCGGCGATCCGCGGCCCGATGCCCGGAACGAGGCCTGCATGAAGAATTGCCGGAGCGAGCCGCTCCGCGTCACGTCCGATCTCGCCCAGCGCCTCGGCGTCACGCCCAAGCGGACGGGCGACTAGATGCGGGGCGCCCTGGCCGCCTTGGCGGCGGCGCTCGGCATCGGGGCGAGCGCGCTCGCCGGCACGACCGAGCTCGCCGATCCCAAGCCGAGCTTCGACGCCCCGCGGCGCATCGTCATCGGCGTGTCCGAAGGCGACACGGGCCGGCTCAACGCCGTGCTCAACAACATCGCCAATATCCAGAAATTCTACGGCGCCGATCTCGCCAAGCTGGTGGTCGTCGGCTACGGGCCGGGCGTGCGGGCGCTCTTGCGCGAGGACAATCCGGTGCGCGCGCGCATCGAGAGCTTCCAGGCGATCGAGGTCGAATTCATCGCCTGCGGCGCCACGCTCGAGAGCCTGAAGAAGACCGAGGCCGATTTGATCAAGGGCGTCGAGACGGTGACCAACGGCCTGCCTGAAATCGTCGAACGCCAGCTCAAAGGCTGGACGTATCTCCACCCTTGACCGACAATCGACCGATGCTCCGCCTTGCCCTCGCTTTCGCGATCGCGCTGTCGCCTCCGGCGGTCAGCGCGGCGTCGCTCAACGACGACGGGCTGCATGTCCAGCCCTGGTTCGTCGAGACCTTCCTCGATCTCAAGCAGGACATCGACGACGCCGCTCAGGCCGGCAAGCGTCTCGTCGTCTTCATCGAGCAGAAGGGCTGCATCTATTGCACCGAAATGCACGAGAAGGCGCTGGCCGATCCCAAGATCGCCGAGCCGATCAAGGCGCA
>Ga0233425_10006110_pt1 | contig 18237 bp, 20 predicted proteins | sample Watercolumn_Towu_2_FD_181712 | JGI IMG/M metagenome (GOLD analysis project Ga0233425, IMG submission 181712) | Freshwater microbial communities from Lake Towuti, South Sulawesi, Indonesia - Watercolumn_Towuti2014_140_MG | ecosystem: Environmental > Aquatic > Freshwater > Lake | place... | reverse complement strand
TGCCGATCTGCTGCCCCGGTTTTACGACACCACACAGGGCGAAGTGCTGATTGACGGTCTGCCGATCGGCGACTACAGGATAGATGATATCCGTGGTTTGACGGGGATTGTAACGCAGGAACCGATCCTCTTTAACGACTCTGTTTTTAACAACATTGCTTTCGGAAAGGATGACGTTACCGAGGACGATGTGATAAAAGCCGCCACAATTGCCAATGCACACGAGTTTATCGCAAAGATGGAGGAGGGTTATAAAACCAATATCGGCGACCGCGGAAGCAAGCTATCGGGAGGTCAAAAGCAAAGACTGAGCATTGCACGGGCTGTTCTCAGGAATCCCCCGATACTTATCCTCGATGAAGCCACTTCGTCGCTCGATACCGAATCGGAACGGCTTGTTCAGGACGCTCTGGCAAAGGTTATGTCGAACCGGACCTCCATTGTCATTGCTCACCGGTTGTCAACCATCCTGCATGCAGATGAGATCATTGTTTTGCAGAAAGGGGAGATCGTCGAGCGGGGAACTCATCAGGAATTGCTTGTACTGCACGGAGTTTATCGGAAATTATATGACCTGCAGACTTTCAGTTCGTGATCAGGCTTTGTTTAACATCAGCTGGGTCGAAATTTCAGGACAGCATCTATTATAATTTTATATTTTTGCCGTAAATATTTTTTTTGACTTATGGATCTAAGTAAAATTCTGGCAATATCGGGCAAACCGGGCTTGTATAAATCACTTTCACAGTCGAAAAACGGTTTTATTGTTGAATCGCTCGCCGATGGAAGAAGGTTTACCGCCTTTACCTCCGAAAGGATCAGCGCGCTTGAAGAAATCAGTATTTTTACTGACAGTGAAGATGTTTCGCTGAAAGAAGTATTTAAATCCATTTGGGAGAAAAAAAATGGGCAGCCGGTCCTTTCGGGTCATCCTGAACCCAGTGAACTGAAGGCTTTCTTTGAGGAAATACTTCCAAACTACGATAAAGAAAGGGTTTACGTGTCCGACATGAAGAAGGTAGTTACCTGGTACAACACCCTGCTCGACCATAAACTACTTGATTTTACGACGGAAGAAGAGAAAAAAGAGGAACCCGGAACCCCAGTTGTCGCAGCAGAACCTGAGCCTGTTGCCGGGGAAGAAAAGAAACCGGCAAAAAAGCCGAGGGCTAAAAAAACAGCCGAAGGCACGGTGAAAAAGACAAAGACTAAAAAAGAAAAAAATGAATAACATCCCCCCCTTCGGGGGATTTTTTTTGATTAATGATGACTAAAGTAGTTGAAGACCATATTGTATCCGCAATTGAAAATCCGGCTAAAGGGCATTATTTTATAACTTTTCAGTCACCGGTAAAAATTCCTGAGATTTTGCCGGGCAATTTCGCAGAAATTCAAATCAGCAATACCGAAGGTGTTTTCCTCCGCCGACCCTTTTCGATTCTTGACGTGGATTATAATAAGAACACCATCAGTTTCTATGTTAAGGTGGTTGGCAAAGGGACCGGATCACTTGCCAGATTGCAATCAGGAGATATTGTGAACCTCATTTATCCCCTTGGGAATTCCTATCCGCTTCCTGAAAAGGAAGAAAAAGCCCTCATCGTGACCGGCGGCTCCGGAATAGCACCGTTCATATTATTGGGCAAACAATTGAAAGCAATTAACATTACTGCCACATTCCTTATCGGGGGAAAGTCAAAGACCGACATTCTGCTTACCGGAGAATTCTCAAAATACGGCGAAGTACTTGTTACCACCGAAGATGGAACCCTTGGCGAGAAAGGATTTGTGACACAGCATTCCCTTTTTCGGGGAAGCCTTGGCTTTGATGTGATTTATACCTGCGGACCCGGTCCTATGATGAAAGCGGTAGCTGAAATAGCTAAAAACAAAGGAATACATTGCCTGGCTTCCCTTGAAAATATGATGGCATGTGGTTTTGGAATCTGCCTGTGTTGTGTTGCTCCCACACAGGAAGGAAATAAAAGGGTTTGTTACGAAGGACCGGTGTTCGATATAAATTTTTTGAAATGGGAAAACTGAATGTAAGAATCCATGAGCTGGAATTTAAAAATCCGGTAACGGTTGCATCCGGGACATTCGGGTTTGGGCTAGAAATGTCGGAGTTCTTCAATTTGAGTCTTCTTGGCGGAATTTTCGTAAAAGGTCTCACTGTAAAGAACCGTGAAGGCAACGACTATCCGAGGATGGCTGAAACGGCGTCCGGCATGTTGAACTCAGTTGGACTTCAAAACAAAGGGATTGATTATTTCAGGGACTTTATTTACCCGAAAATAAAAGACTTCGATACGCACATCATTGCCAACATAAACGGTTCCACTATCGAGGAATACGTTGAAGTTGCCGAAAAGCTGAATGACCTGGACAGAGTTACGGCAGTAGAGCTTAATATTTCCTGTCCCAATGTCAGGGAGGGAGGTCTTCATTTCGGAATAAGCTGCCCTTCGGCGATTGCAGTTACAAAAGCTGTAAGAAGAGCCTGTAACAAAACATTGATCGTAAAGCTTTCACCAAATGTGACCGATATTGCAGAAATAGCCATGGCAGTTGAGGGAGCAGGCGCCGACTCTCTTTCGCTCATCAATACCTTGCTTGGAATGGCTGTAAATGCGGAAACCCGCAAACCCGTGCTTTCCACGGTAACGGGCGGTTTGTCAGGACCGGCTATTAAACCCGTGGCTCTCAGGATGGTGTGGAAAGTTTATAAAGCAGTTAAAATTCCCCTGTTTGGCATCGGAGGTATAATGAATGCCACTGATGCTATAGAGTTCATCTTAGCCGGATCGTCAGCTGTACAGGTTGGAACAGCTAATTTCATAGACCCCCTCATTTCTTTGAAAATTATTAAGGGGATCGAAGAATACCTGGACAGGCATGGTATTGAATCTGTCACAGAACTGATAGGAGGTCTCGAAGCATAAACTTATTCTTCAGTCCTAGCATTCGTCTTATACTTTTCAGTGAGAAATTTTACCTCTTTTGCAAGTAATTCCTTCCTTTTTTCAATTTCCTTATTTACCTCTTTCTGAACCGCCAGTTCCCTTTCAAGCGTTATTACTGTTTCAGTTAATTTCTCCTTGTCAGCCCGAAGATTTCTGATTTCCGATAAATGACCGGAAATCTTGTTGACCAGTTTTTCAGTGTCTTTGTTTTTCATTGTTCGGTTTTTAAAATTTAATGATCAGTTTTTGACCCGGAGTAAGTTGGTCGGGGTTTGGAAGATTATTGTCAATGGCGATTTCCCGGAATTTATTGCCAGTGCCAAAAATCTTAGTCGCAATAGCTGAAAGCGTTTCACCTTTGCTTACAACATAGATTTGTTCTTTCCTGGCAGTGGTTTTTTCCAGATCGGCAAGTTTCGAAAGCAGATTTACATTGCTTGTCTGGAGATCATTGTTTAAAGCAGTTAAATTTTCCAGGTCTGCCTTTAGTGAAGTTATTTCTTCAGGAGTCATTTCCATAGCAGATTTTTTAGTCAGATCACCCTTGTTAATGAAACCGACAACCAAAAATGCCAGGAAAAAAATGGCAAGAACCGAAACCATCACACTAAAAACAGACTTCTGCCTGCTCTTACGCCCGATCTTAAACGTAAGATGAATGGCTTCCAGATCGGAATGGCATTGCGGACAAACGGTTGTGTTTTCGCTTAATTCCGCGAAATTACATACGGGACAGTTCATACGAATTAGATTAAGTTGTGTTGTAATTTTTAAACCCCGAAATATAAGGAATTTTATCCATCAAGGCAAGTATTATTTTTATTCCGGCTGCCGGGCTCAATACCGTTTATTAATATCCGGTTGTTTGTAACTCTGGATAACTCAAAAGGCTGAGAAATTAAAAGCAGGCAGGATGTGAAAAAAATTAATTTTGCTGCTTCTTACATTTTACAATTATGCTTTTACGAATTCACCCTGATAATCCGGGTCAGAGGAATATTTCAACTGTAGTTGAATGCCTGAAAGATGGAGGAGTTGTCATTTTTCCGACCGACACTATCTATGCCATCGGTTGCGATATTTACAAGAACCGGGCAATCGACCGCGTAGCTCAAATAAAGGGAATAAAGACAGATAAAGCGAATTTTTCATTCCTTTGCCACGATCTGAGCCAGCTTTCTGATTTCACAAAACCGATAAACAATGAAGTGTTTAAGCTCATGAAACGAACTTTGCCGGGCCCATATACTTATATCCTGAATGCAAATAACAACGTTCCCCGCTTATTTCAAAGCAAAAAAAAGACACTGGGTATCAGGATTCCGGATAATAACATAATCCAGGAGATCATAAGGCAACTTGGAAACCCGATTACATCCTCCTCCATTCATGATGAAGATGAAATTATAGAATACACAACCGACCCCGAACTGATCTATGAAAAATATCAGAACCTGGTTGACATTGTAATCGATGGAGGCTCCGGCGGCAACGATCCTTCCACTATCATTGACTGTACTGGAGATGAAGCGGTCGTGGTTCGTGAAGGGAAAGGGACACTTTAAAATACGATTGAATTATGAATGGTCTTAACAAAGGAAATATCTTTATTAAGCCTGAGGGTAAAGGGCATCCCGAAAGTCTTGAAGTGCTGCTTGGAACCAAATCAATCAGAATAGAAAAAATCTTCACATCAGAAAATTTTACCGCACCGGGACCGTGGTATGACCAGGATTGGGATGAGTGGGTTGTATTGCTGGAGGGAACAGCCGAACTTGAGTTCGAATCAGGGCAAACAATGATTTTAAACACGGGAGATTATGTTCTGATCAATGCACATCAAAAACACAGGGTGGTACGTGTAAGTCAGAAACCCGGATGCCTGTGGTTGGCTGTTCACGGTGATTTCAAATAATTTCGGCAAGGTTTGCATTAAATAAAAAAAGGGCTATTTTTGCACCCTTAAAATTTTAACTGATCTCGTAGCTCAGCAGGTAGAGCATATGCCTTTTAAGCATAGGGTCGCGGGTTCGAGTCCCGCCGGGATCACAAGAATGAATTGAACATTGAAAAGGGGAAATGACTTACCCTTTTTTATTAACCACAGATTTGTAAAGTCCTGAAGTACCTGTTCAACAACGCAAAATGCATTTTATCGGAGTATTGATCGATATGGTCAGCGGAGAGATTCTTAATGCCAATAATGTTGTCAATTTTGCAACAGGGATCAGTGACTTTGCGAACCATCCGGAAATAACAATATATCCTAATCCTTCACACGGGAAAGTAGTTTTAAAGGGAACTGGGTTTTCGAAAATACAGGTGTGGACTACCTCCGGGAACCTGGTATATTGGTCTGCCAGCTCTTCTGAGAAAATCGATCTTTCAGGGCTTGAAAAAGGATTTTATATCGCAGGTATTGAATTACCCGACGGTTCACTGGTTACCAGGAAAATAAGCATCATCAAATAATTCCTTCGATTTAAAGGAAGAGAGGACGGATTTCACCTTGTGAATTCCGTCCTTTTACTTTCCGGAGGTTATAGCCGGAAACAATTTAACCTGATCACCTGCCCATTGCAGGAATGACAACAGTGAAAGTTTGTATCGGTTTATAATACTGAACCTGAGTTCGCAACTCTATGTGGGCGCAATCTCTTATTCGACACAATTTATACGAGATATAAATTACAAATAAAGTTGGGAATGTATTTAGAAGTTTATATTTTTGCTCAATGTTGAATTCAATTCATTAAAATAAAAATATCATGAGAAAACTTTTTGCTTTATTATTTGGATTGCTTGCCTTTGCAAGCATAAACGCTCAGCAGGTCAGCCGCGACATGGTCGTGGTTGAGGGCGGAACGGGTTTTTGGTGACCTTACTGTCCGGGCGCTGCATTAGGAGCAGACGAACTCGTAGAGAACGGGTATAACGTAGCCGTTATTGAAAACCACAATGGCGATTCCCTTGCCAATGTGTATTCAAATGCCAGAAATTCCTACTACAATATCACTGGTTATCCGACTTATTTTTTTGACGGGATACTTTCAGTGGTAGGCGGGAGTGGAACATCAAGCATGTATAGCTATTATGTTCCAAAAGTGAATGCACGAAATGCTGTTCTGTCTGATTTTACAATCAATGTTCAGTTTGTTGAAACCGACGGGAACTACACCGCTACCATCACAGTGGATAATGTCGGAGGAAACACAAGTACGGGTCTTGTATTGCAGGTGGCAATAACCGAATCGCACATGCCGATTACATGGGGGCTTTCGGATGAAGTTAATTTCGTTAACCGGTTGATGGTTCCAAATCAAAGCGGTACTGCACTTGACTTCTCGGGTGGGAATACACAGGTTGTTGAATTGAACTTTACTACAGCCGGTTTCTGGGACAAGAACAACTGCGAAATTGTGGCATTTGTCCAGAAAAATTCAACCAAGGAAATCCTGCAGGGAACTAAAAAAACAATGGCTGTTGCCCTGTATAACCTGGACGCCTGGGCTAAAGAAATCATTTACCCTGTTGATCAGCATTGCGGAAGCAGCCTCGAGCCTGTCGTTGTGATTAAGAATTTGGGTTCCGATAATCTGACCACACTCGATATCAATTATAACATAAATGGCGGGGCTTCGCAAACCTTTGGATGGACAGGCGATCTTGGCTTCAATTTATCAGAAGAGGTGGCTTTGCCAGCCATTTCTTTCGATCCGGAAGCAAATAATACAATTGAGATTGTGGTAAGCAATCCCAACGGTCAGCCCGACCCGAATCCCAGTAATGATTTGATTTCGCAAGCTTTTATGGCTGCACCTCAGGTCAATACAGTAGAGGTGAATTTTGAATTAAAAACGGATCAATATCCATCAGAAACAACATGGGAAGTTAAAGATTCCGATGGAACAACGGTTTATTCAGGAGGTCCTTATGCTGCTCCCAATACGATTTACACCGAAGTCTGGAGTTTGCCGGATGCTGATTGCTACACCTTCACCATTTATGATGAATACGGCGATGGTATTTGTTGTGCATACGGAAATGGTTATTATAAACTGAAGGATGGAGATATGGTTGTTTTTGCCCAGGGCGGTGAATTCGGAACCGAGGAAACCAAACCATTCGAACGGATGGATATGGGAGCCGTAATGGCAGATTTTATTGCCGATGTAACGGAAATAACGGAAGGCGGGACAGTTCATTTCACCGATCTTTCGACGGGCGGCATCACCACCTGGAACTGGACATTTGAAGGCGGAACACCGCAATTCTCAACAATTCAAAATCCCACGGTAGTTTATAATGTTCCAGGCGTTTATGACGTCAGTCTTGCAGTTTCAAACGGGATAAATTCCAATACTATTGTCAAACCGAATTACATAACGGTAAATAGTTTAACCGGAGTAAATAATGCAGTTGCCCGGGGAATTCAAATTTTCCCGAATCCGGTAACAAGCAAAATGTTTATCAATGGAGCTGACCATTCAGAGATCAGTATTTATAATTCGACCGGAAATAAGGTATTATCGCTCCCTGATTTCAAGGGATCTTCCATCGATATGTCGGGAGTTCCGGGTGGAATCTATTTGATCACGGTGATCAGGGATGGTAAGTCCGTTTTCTCCGAGAAAATTAATGTTCTGAGATAGGGAAGGTCAATTTGACATACAAAGGCTGTCTCACAAGGGCAGCCTTTATTCTTTTATGCCATTAGCTTTTTGTGAATTTCAAGTACCTGGGGTATCACAAGGTGTTTTTCGTCGTTATAAATTACGAAATCCGACAGTCCTTTCTTTTTATCCTGGTCCCATTGGTGAATCAGCCTGTTCTCAATTTCTTTCTCAGATAATCCGTCCCGGTCCCTTAACCTCTTGAGGACAAGGTCATGGGGTGAAACTACGAGAATGATTTTGTCAAATTCACTGTCGAATCCGCTTTCGAAAAGGATTGCAGCTTCCTGTATGATGTAAGGTACGTTAGCATTCCGGGCAATCCATTTTCTGAGATCCTCCCTTACAAGAGGATGTATTACCGAATTCAGGAATTCCAGTGCTTCCCTGTCCCTGAAAACGACTGCGGCTAACTTTTGCCGGTCTATTTTAGAGTCAGTAAGTATGACATCATTGAATTGCTTTACGAGGATTCCAACGATGGCGGAATCTGCAAGGAATTTCTTTGCCTCGGCATCGGCATGGTAAACCGGCACGCCCAGCAATTCAAAAATTCTGCATACGGTGGATTTACCTGCTCCGATATTTCCGGTAAGCGCAACCCTGATCATCATTTTAATAATAAGTATTCAACGGATTCAGGCTCCAGCCTGATAATCTGGATGAACGACGGTCTGAATGCAATATCAACTGTGAGCCTTGCCGCTGGTAGCGGCGGCGGATACATGACTTGAGCTTTGAACAATCCGGGATTCACCCTGCTGAAATCATTCAAACCCACATTGAAAACAACCCTGACCGTTGCCGGAAAGGTTTTTATTTTAACATCAGGATTGGTGCACATTACCGGCACCTCAACCGTGGATTCGGTATATTTATCAACCCCGATCATTACTTCAACGGTTTCAGGGACAAACCTGATACCGGCTGAATTCTCTGGGATTGCAAGCTGGACCGATACTTTTTGCGAAGTGTTGATGTCGATTACTTCTTTGGGCTGGGTTTCGACCGAGATGATACGATCCACTACCTCTTTCTGACCCAGTATGGTAACGCTGTCGGGAATAACTTTTAGGCTGTCGGAAAGCATGAACTGCTTTTCGAATGCAAGCTCCAGTCTTGGAATCACTTTGACTTTCCTGCCCGTTAATGGTTCAAACTTCAGGTTCAGGAATTCGGGTGCTACAGATATGTGATCGTAAGTTAGTTTGAGCTTGTCAATAATCTGGTTGGTAATGGAGGAGGTCGGAAGGCTCGTCCAAAAAAAATCCCCTTCCTTGCGAAGCCTTGCATTTGTGAGATCAATCCGGACCGGGTTTTTCGTGATAAGGTATTTGAGAGTAATCAGATCCAGTCCGCCGGAAGAAACTGTAATTGCGAGGATGCTGTCGGGCTTTCCGGTAAGAACATAATTGCCCGGATTATTTTCGTAGATTACGGGTAAGTTGAATGTAGTCTGGGATTCATTTGAAAGAGCAATAAGAAACCAGATTACTACAGCAATACCCAGGCAGAAGATAAAAACGATGAGCCTGTTTCCCGATCTGTTTGAACCGATTCTCTTTCCGCTGCCGGTGGTTCCGCCCGAATCCCTCATTGAATATTCCTGTTGTATCAGGTTACAAAAGCGGAAAACAATATCGGAAATATCCTTGTCATGCCGGGTAACACTTTTTGATCTGAACGATCAATGATATCTATTGCTTGGTCCCGATTTGCTGAGTGCTGTCCATTGCGACAGCAGATTTTTCTATTTTCAGTTTCATCTGTCCTTCCACTTCGATGGTGAAAGTTGTGTCCTGAATCTCGATGATCTTGCCGTGGATACCGCCGATTGTAATGATCTTATCTCCTTTCTTCAAACCTTCGCGGTATTTTTTCTGGTCCTTGCTTTTCTTCATCTGGGGGCGGATAAAAAACAGGTAAAACACCAGGATGATAGCGATCAGGGGCAAAAAACTCATCCATCCGCTGCCTTGCTGTCCTTCGGCAGGTGGCATAAACAATAAAAAATCAGTTTTGATCATCATTTTGTCTTTGTTAAAAGTTGTATAAATATCAATTATTATTAATCCTCAATCAGTTGGTTACTACCATTGCTTTGATCCAAACTGTGGTTTGTGACGGCTGACAGTTCGATACAATCGTTATCGACTTCTGTTGCATACCCTTTTTACCCTCACTATCGAAGGTAACGGTTATCACATCGCTTTTACCCGGTTTTACAGGTGTCCTGGGAAACTTCGGAGAAGTACAACCGCAACTGGTATTCACCTGGGTTATCAGCAGGTCGGCTGTGCCGCTGTTGGTAAACCTGAATTTGCAGATAGCTTTCTCACCCTGGATCAGTTTCCCGAAATCGTGGACATCCTTATCGAAATGCAAAACAGGAAGTCCCGAATCATTTCTTCCTTCAGCTGAATTGGGATTGGTAACCAGGTCGGAAGACAGGTTCCTTCCGCCCCTGTCATTGCACGCAAAAAAAATTCCCGACGACATCAAACCCATGACTATCCATATTCCGCAGACTCTCATAATTTATTTTGAAGGCGCAAAAATAGAAAAAATAAATGTCACTCATTTTCGTTTGCCAATGCAGTTGTGGTGGATTTAATAAGTCATTTCGATACAGTTAACATTTAATTGGTAATTTTGAACGCATTCGGTTTCTGGTAGAATATGAACTGATTAATGCCCGGTGTGTTTTAGTGCAAAACATGCATAGAGAACATCTTTGCGGTTCTGAGGCTTAATAAAAATTCGGAAAATGAAAAAATCTGTAATCATTACCATTGGAGTCATTTTGGTTTTAATCATAGTCGTGTGGATTACATTCGGAACCAAAAGCAAGTCAATGAATGCCATGAAGGTTCCGGTGAAAATGGGGCAATTCAAAATTGCCGTAACCACATCGGGTGAGCTGGAAGCAGAGAAGTCAGAAAAAATATTCGGACCGGATAATCTCAATAATGTGAGGATATGGGAAGTAAAGATCGAAGATATTGTGCCGGATGGTACTGTGGTCGATTCGGGTGATTACGTGGCTTCATTAGATAAAACCGAACTGGCAGGCAAACTCAAGGACCAGGAACTCGAACTCGACCAGATCGAAACCCAGCATACCAAAACCATGCTCGATACCACACTCGAAATGCGGACACTTCGCGATGATCTCATCAACCTGAACTACGTTCTTGAAGAAAAGAAAATCCAGCTTGAGCAATCAAAGTTTGAACCTCCAGCCACCATCAGGCAGGTTGAAATAGAGCTCGAAAAAGCACAGCGGTCCTATGAGCAGGCAGGGAAAAATTATTCTCTCAAGCTTGAAAAAGCCAAAGCCAACATGCAGGATGTCACCGCTCAGCTTACCAAAGCTCAGCGCAAGTACGATGAAATGGCGAACCTGTTAAAGCAATTCACTGTGTTCGCTCCCAAAGCCGGCATGGTAATCTACAAGAGGGGATGGGACGGCAAAAAAATGGGAATCGGCGCTCAGATAAGTACATGGGACAATGTTGTGGCTACTCTGCCCAACCTCACTGAAATGATTTCGAAGACTTACGTGAACGAAATCGACATCAGCAAGGTCAAAGTAGGGCAGAATGTCGAGATTGGTGTCGATGCCTTCCCTGAAAAGCAATTCACGGGTTTAGTGACCGAAGTTGCCAACATCGGTGAACAAATGAAGAATACTAATGCGAAAGTTTTCGAGGTATTGATCAAGGTAAATGAATTCGATTCGGTGATGCGTCCGGCTATGACAACAAAAAATATAATCCTAACCGATATTCTCGATAGTGTGTTGTATGTCCCGATCGAGTGTGTTCACTCAGGTGACAGCATTTCGTACGTGGTAATGAACAATCTGAGAAAACAAGTCATCATCGGGAAAACCAATGAAAACGAGATCATCATTCAATCCGGTCTGGAAAAAGATGATGAAATTTATCTGATGCCTCCTGAAGGATATGAGAAATTCAAAATTCAGTCGCTGCCCGAAGAAATCATCAGGAAGTATGCAGCCGATAAACCCGCTTCACCGAAGAAACCGGAATTCCTGACAACAACCGATACCGTCTTCAGCAAGGCGGGGATGGATATGCCCTTTCCCAAAGGAAAAAGATCGGGAAAAGGGGAATTCAAAGCAGACAAGGTCATAAAGAAATAATTTCCGGGGCTTGGGACGATATCTTTATATTTTCAACATAGCGCTCGAAGCGGTTTTTGCAAACCGTTTCCGGTCTGCGCTCACAGCTCTGGGCATCATATTCGGGGTGGCAGCTGTTATTGCAATGATGGCGATCGGCAAGGGTGCTCAAAAGGAAATTCTGGAGCAGATAAAACTGGTCGGGGTAAACAACATTGTGATCAAACCTTTCATTGATAAAACTACGGCTGCCGGCGAGGAAGAAACCGATTCCAAAAAAAAGGTGGAGAAGTATTCACCCGGCTTGTCGCTGAAGGATGCCAGGGCTATAGCCGAATTCATACCTTCGGTTGACAAGGTCAGTCCCGAAGTGATTTATGAAACTTTTATCATTAAGGACGGTATTCGCAGCCCGGCAACCTTGAGCGGGGTCACTCCCGACTTTTTCAGGGTTTACAACCTGAACCTTCAGCAGGGATCGATGTTTACCGAGGCACACCTCAGGTCGGGCAATTCGGTTTGCATTATAGGACCGAAAATCGCCTCACGTTTCTTTCCCAATGAAGAACCCATCGGAAAGTATATCAAATGCGGCAGCCTGTGGCTCAAAGTCGTAGGCGTGCTCGAGAAAATAGCAACAGCAGGTACCGATAACGAAGACCTCGGGATCAGCAATTACAATGCTAAGATTTATGCCCCGATACAAACCATTCTGCTCCGGTACAAGGACAGGTCAACAGTTACATCAGCTTCTATTCACGGTCAGGAGGAATCATTTGTTTTTTTTGGCGACGGGTTTGCATCCTTCAGTTCAAGTTCAGGCACCAGTGAAGAAAGCAATATAAATCAGGTTGATAAGATCGTGGTTCAGGTAAAGGAAAGTATGCTGATAGAACCGACAGTCCGTATCATCAAACAAATGCTTCTCAGGAGGCACACTGGTGTAGAGGATTTCGAGATCAAGGTTCCTGAATTGCTTTTAAAACAGGAACAAAGGACTAAGGACATTTTTAATATTGTGCTGGGAGCCATTGCAAGTATTTCACTTCTCGTAGGGGGTATCGGGATCATGAATATCATGCTGGCTTCGGTCATGGAGCGTATCCGCGAAATCGGGGTGCGACGGGCAACAGGCGCTACAAAAAACGATATTGTCACTCAGTTTCTCACCGAAGCAACCATGATCAGCTTCACCGGCGGATTAATCGGGATCATCCTCGGTATACTGCTGTCCAAAATCATCATGCAAGCCACCGATATCCTGACCATCGTTTCGCCTTTATCTATTATTGTGTCGTTCGGCGTGTCAGTTGCCGTGGGAATACTGTTCGGCTATATGCCAGCGAAGCGGGCAGCCAGCCAGGATCCTGTGGAGTCGCTGAGGCATGACTGACCGGGCAAACAAGTGACCATTGCAGAGAGTTTTAATAATGAACACATACGGAATCAATTATTGCTGAAATTTTTTTTACCGATGATAAATGACTTTAAAACCAACCGAACTGCTAAGCTTTATTGTGATTTCAGGAAACGGATTATCAATAATCAATCGAACAAATCCGGCAAAATCTTTATCATTTCAAACATTGCAAAAGCATTCCGGGCTGTTTTGCCGGCTAATAACAAATTAAAAATACGACCTGTTCATTCGCTGCCACATGCATTGCCTTTCCTGATCATTTTTTCGCTGATATTTACAATGCGAACCGGTTTGTATTCGCAGCAAAACCGGTTAAAACTTACCCTCGAGGATGCCATTGAGCTTGCAAGGAAACAATCGCCCGATGCCCTGATGGCAAAGCATAAATTCAGGGCAAGCTACTGGCAGTACCGGTCGTACAAGGCTAAGTATCTTCCGTCACTCAGCCTGAACGGAAACCTCCCGTATTTCAATAAATCCATTTCCAAGACCTCAACAGGCGAGGGAAGTTTCTTTTCGAAATATAACGAAAACAGCCTTAGTGCAGGTCTTTCGCTTACCCAGCAAATAGGGCTCACAGGTGGCAATATTTCAGTGAATACAGGATTTGAGCGGCTTGACAATTTTATCCAGAACTCAACCTCCTACAATGCAACCCTCCTGAATATTGCCTTCAGGCAACCGCTGATCAAGTACAACTCTTTCAGATGGGAACGGATGCTCGAGCCGATGCTTTATGAAGAAGCCCGCAGAGGTTACATCGAGGATATGGAACAGGTTTCGGTGAATGCTACGAATTTGTTTTTCAACCTTCTGTCGGCACAGATCCAAAACAACATAGCCGGGATAAACGAAGCTAACTATGATACCATTTATAAAATAGCCCAGGGAAGATTTAACCTTGGAAAGATCGCCGAGAATGATCTGCTCCAGCTTGAACTGCAATACCTCAGGGCGAGTTCATCGGTGAAGGAAGCTGCATTAGACCTCGAAAACCAGCAATTCAGGTTCCGGTCGTACCTGCGTTTAAAGGAAGACACCGAAATCGAGCTAGTCATTCCGGTTGTGCAGAATTACTTTACTGTGGATGCGTCAAGAGCCGTTACCGAAGCCCGTACCAACAGTTCGACGGCACTTGCCTTTACCAGGCGGTTGACCGAAGCCGCAAGCCAGGTTGCACAGGCAAAATACCAGGGCAGGTTCGATGCAGAATTATTCGCACTCTACGGTCTTTCGAACGATGCTCAATACATCGAATACCTGAACGACAATCCGTCAGACCAGCAGCATTTTGAACTCGGGATTTCGTTGCCGATACTGGACTGGGGAGTAGCAAAAGGCAAGATCAAAATGGCACAGTCGAACCAGGAAATAGTAAAAACAACTGTTGAGCAGGAGCAAATTGATTTTAACCAGGAGGTTTTCCTTAAAGTGTCGAGATTTAATATGCAATATGAGCAGGTGTTGATTTCGGCAAAAGCGGATACGGTTGCGCAAAAAGGATATGATATTACAAAAGCCCGCTACCTGATCGGCAGAATAACGATAACGGATTTAAACATTGCCCAGGCAGAATCGGACAACTCCAAAAGCAACTTCATCAGTGCCCTCGGAACATACTGGAGGAATTATTATGACCTTCGGCGAATGACGCTTTTCGACTGGGAAAAAAATGTACCCCTCATCGTTGATTACAAGGAGCTGTTGTAGATCAGGAAAAGTTCTCAGGAAACAGATACCATTCAGGATTCTGAAAAATTAATTAAGGTCTTCAGCCAGGTAGGTTTTCAATTGGTTCGGCTTTACCTTCTGCTGCAGGTTCCCGCCCTTGGAGTAGGAAATTTCACCGCTTTCTTCTGATACAATGATGGCAATGGCATCCGACATTTCGGTGAGACCAACTGCCGCCCTGTGCCTTAATCCGTAATGACCCGGAATCCGTTGGCTGCCCGATACAGGCAAAATGCAGCGCGCTGCTGCAATCCTGTTGTTATGAATGATCATAGCACCGTCGTGCAGCGGGTTGTTCTTGAAAAAAACGGATTCAATGAGTGATTCGGATACTGAGGCATCGATTTTTTCGCCTGTTTCGACGTATTGCTCCAGTCCGCTTATTTTGGCAATTACGATCAGAGCTCCGGTTTTGCTTTCCGACATATTCCTGCAAGCCATGATGATCTTGTCCGTATCGAGAGGTTCCTGCGTGTTCATGTTAATCCGCCAGAAAAAGAACCGTTTCCGCTTTTTATGAATGAATCCCGGATTGCCAAGCATCAGCAGAAATTTCCTGATTTCGGGTTGGAACACCACGATCAGAGCTATAAATCCAACACTGATAAAGGCTCCGAATATCTCGCTGAGCAGCTTCATCTGCAAGGCATTTACAAGCTTCCATAAAAAATAAAAGGCAACGATCCCGAAAAAAATATTGATTGCCACCGTTCCTTTTAAAAGGTTATACAGCTCGAAAAGGAGAATAGCGACCAGGGCAATATCGATAATATCGATTAATTTGAGATTAATAAAGCAAAACATGCCGTCGTTCGAGATTTTATAAACCGGCGCAAAAGTATAAAACTTTCAGATGGTGCACTACCGGTTCTTTGTAAGCAACAAAGCCAATGAGTCCTTGTGATGTGAGTGGCGGGTTATCATCAGCCCTTGCCAGGCAAATCGTAAGCAATTCCAATTTTATACCATTTTCAGTTACGGCATCATCAACAAACCTATAAAATTTACGGAGCAAATTCGGGATGAGAATTTCGGGAGGTTTAACTTCATAAACCAGGTTACTTTGTTGTCAAAGCGCTTTCAATTTAATATCCCATTCACGGTCATCGGATTCAATTTCAAAACTCAATATCCTTAACTGGTAATTATTCTCCAGTTTTTAATACAGTTTCTCCCGCTTCAGCAGGTAGGGGAGGAGGATTTGCTCGAAGCCCCGGTTGATATCGGCTTCGATGAATTCGATGTTGTATTGTCCGCATTTGAGTTTCAGCCTGTTTTTGTAGTCACGGGCTTTCGCAACATACAATTCTTTTACCTCGTTCGGAGTTATTTTCAATTCCTCGCCGTTTTCAAGGTCGATGAATTTGTAAGGGCGGTTGTCAAATTCGAAATCAATTTCTTTGTTCTTGTCGACAACATGAAAGATGATGATCTCATGCTTGTTATGCTTCAGGTGGCGAAGGGCTGAAAACAGCTCATCAGCCGAAGCGCCATTCTCAAGCATGTCGCTGAAAAGGATCACAAGCGAGCGCTTATGGATCTTTTCGGCTATTTCATGCAGAGCCGAAGCCGCTGATGTTTTCCTGAAAGCATTTACAGGAATGGGTTCAAGCAGCTTTTCGAGTTCGGAATACAGAAACTTCTGATGTACTGAGCTTGATTTGCATGGCGTATGAAGTTCGATTACATCACTGAACAGGCTCAAACCGAATGCGTCCCTTTGCTTCTTGAAGAGATAAACGAGAGCAGCCGCTGCATGAACAGAAAAGGTAATTTTGTTAGGATTATCCAGCGAGATGCCATCCATCACCGGGTAAAACATAGACGATGAAATATCGAGTATCAGTTGACACCGAAGGTTGGTTTCCTCTTCGTACCGCTTGATGAAAAGTTTATCCGTCCTTCCGTAAAGTTTCCAGTCGATATGCTTGATCGATTCGCCGGTATTGTATAAGCGGTGTTCGGCAAATTCAACCGAAAAGCCATGGAAAGGAGATTTATGCAAACCTACGATAAATCCTTCGACAACCTGTTTTGCCGTGAATTCAAGTCCTCCGAACTGCTGCAGCCGGTGATGTTCGATGGTGTGTTCCAACCGGAAATCCTGTTATTGTATTTTATCAGCGTTAAGCCAGGAATATGAACGTCGGATATTCCTGGAATAATATGTATTGGGAATAAAATGAAAAGTGACCTCGGCGGGAACAACTGTTAAAGCAGCGCTTCGATCTTATTGACAATAACCTGCTTCGGGACGGCGCCGACCTGCTTGTCGACGATCTGACCCTGCTTGAAGAACAATAAAGTGGGAATATTCCTGATCCCGAACTTGACAGAAACACCCGGATTGTTATCAACGTCCACCTTGCCGACAACTACTTTGCCTTCATAGTCCCTTCCGATCTCCTGTACGATGGGTCCGACCATTCTGCACGGTCCGCACCATTCAGCCCAAAAGTCAACGAGCACCGGTTTGTCGGCTTGTAATACAACCTCTTCGAAATTGCTGTCAGTTATTTCTAATGCCATTTTAGTATGCTTATTAATTGAATGAATTACGCAGCCAAAAATATTATTTTTTTAGAAGCGAATGAATAATTAACCCGGATTATTCATAAACTTAATGCAAATTATCCGTAATCATTATGCGACTAAGAAAAGCTAATATTTTAATTCAATTCTTTTTTAAAATATAAGCTTTTCTAAGTCGGCCTGCCCGCCGGAGTAGATTCTTCCGCACGCAGGCGGGGGTTAACCTGCATAAGGAGCATGAAGTATAAATTCTATGAAAAATGCAGGTTAAACGGAATTTCAGGAATTAAGTTTTGAGTCCGGCAAATATCCAGCATATACGATGAACTAAGAAAACCAAGTCTTAAATCGGGTTCCAGTCTCAATTAGCTTTGATTCGAAAATATCACCTGATCACTTGATTCCTTTCTTGTCATACCCCGCCGGGATTACTGGTCCAAAAAACATAGAGCAAGTTGGTAAACCGGGTTGCGGACTCGCCGAAAATCTTCATGCCCAGCGGGTGTACCTTTTTGAACAAAATCTTGTGTGTCTTATAAATCTTACGCTGAAGCCCAGTTTTCAGGTTCTTGTCAAGACCCGACAGCGCGCCTTCCTTCAAATGATACCTGAAAAGAAAAAGATCATGAATTTCACCCAACAGATTGCCAAGCCGGCTCAATTCATCGGAGTAAGACTCGAAATAAGGCGACCAGGCTTTACGCAGAAGCATCATGTGGTAGGTGAGGTATTTAACCTGCTTACGCCAGTTGTGAAAATCTTCGTTGGTGT
>Ga0233425_10006109_pt1 | contig 18239 bp, 9 predicted proteins | sample Watercolumn_Towu_2_FD_181712 | JGI IMG/M metagenome (GOLD analysis project Ga0233425, IMG submission 181712) | Freshwater microbial communities from Lake Towuti, South Sulawesi, Indonesia - Watercolumn_Towuti2014_140_MG | ecosystem: Environmental > Aquatic > Freshwater > Lake | place: Indonesia... | reverse complement strand
GAGGCGGCGGATGTCGTTCTGCAGCCCTTCCACGACCGGGTCGGGGAGCGGGGCGGGTATCTCCTCGATCCTGAGCGGTTCGACCGCAGGCACGGGCGCGGCCGCACCGAGGAGGCTCACCGCGGCGAGCCAGCAGGCGAGCGTCGTTGTGGAGGGCACGCGCGGAGACAGGGCGACACCTCGGCGGTCGGGCAGGTCGAACCAGGTGGGTGCCTCGTGTTCTTCACGTCAACGCGCACGAACGTACGACCGGAATTATCGGCACAGGCCGCCCGGCCGGATTAGTCAACCCAAATTGCCTACACGCCGCCGGCGGCGTCGCAGGAGCCAGGCGATGATGCCGGCGGCCCCCGCGAAGGCCCCGGCCCCGGGCTCCGGCACCGCGGTCACGGTGAACTGCAGGAGCGGGCCGCTGTAGGAGAACGTGCCGGAGAATCCGCCGCCGTTCGTGTACTGGAAGTCGCCGATCGGGATGTTGCTCGTGAACGAGTTGATCAGCGCATAGGGCACTCCGACGACCATGCCCTGGTTCACGAACGTGAAAGGGTAGGTGGCGCCGAACCCCTGCAGACCTCCGCTGAGAAGGAGCTGATCCGACGCCGCCTGGGTCGGACCGAGATCGAAGAGGAGGCCGCCGTTGGTCCAAGCGAGGTTCTGGGCGCTGAGCGTGCCCGGCGAGGACCCCGGCGCGACCGTGCCACCCGTGAGCGTGATCGTGCCCACGATCCCCGTGCCGCTGAGCATGCCCCCCGCGTTGACCTCGACGGCTCCGAGACCGAACGCCAGGTCGCCATCGACCCGAAGCACGCCCTCGTCGATCCGTGTGCCGCCGATGAACGCGTTCTGCCCGGCGAGGACGAGCGTCCCGCTCGAAGCCTTCACGAGTTGGCCGTTGCCCGAGATGTTGCCCGAGAAACTGCCCGAGTTCACGACGAGGCTCGTCGCGAAGCTCGTGCCCGTGTTCACAACGCCCGCGCCGAAGAGGGCGTTGATGCCGCCGACCGAGAGCTGATCCTGAAAGGCGAGCGTCGCGCCAGCGGCAACCGTCGTCGAGCCCGCCGCGGCCGTCACCTGCGCGAGCGTCGCGTTGCCCGCCGTCGCGGTGCCGGCCGCCACCACGACCTGCGGCACGCTCGACGACAGGGTCACCGCGTTCGGCGCGAAGACGACGTTGCCCGCATTGCCGGCGCTGCCGAACCGGAGAACCGAACCGTTGCCGAGCGCGACGTTTGGCACGGCCACGGTGAAAACGACGCCGGACGAGGCGGAGAGCGTACCGAGTTGCGTGCCAGTCACGGCGAGGGCCGGCGGGCTGCCGGGATTGGCGTTCGAGAGCGTGACATCCGCGATGGCCCGGATCTCGCCTCCGCCGAGCGTCGTGGTGCCCGTGCCGAGCGCGCCGCTGCCCGCGATCTCGACGGCACCGCCGTCGATGCGGGTGCCGCCCGTGAACGTGTTGGTCGCATCGAGCCGCAGCCGGCCGGCGCCGGTCTTCGTGACCGCCCCGGCACCGCTGAGGACGCTCGCGATCTGGGCATTGCCCCCCTGCGTGTCGATCGTGAGGCCACCGGCACCCACAGTCACCGTCCCCGGCGAGAAGCCGTAGATGAGGAGCGTGTCGAGCACGCTCGAGCCGCCACGCAGCTTCACCTGTGCCCCCGAGAACGAGACCGATGCCGTGCCGCCACCCGCGATGATCGTGTTGGTGGACACGCTCGAGTTGACGACGCCGAGGGAACCCGTGACGCCTCCGCTGGCCGTCAGTTGGATCGCGTTCGCAGCCACCGTCGCGTTGTTGGCGAGCGTCATCTGCCCATTTGCGGAACTGCCGATCGTGAGCGTGTTGCCGATCGTCCACGAGGCGTTGTCGAGGCTCACCGCACCCGTCGAACCAGCGTTCAGGCCGACCTGCCCCCAGGCCGACGAGACGGCGCCGCCGGCCGTGGCCGAGAACGTGCCGCTGCCGTTGACGCCGACAGCGAGCGTGTTGGTCATCGCCCAGGAGCCACCGGTCACGCTGACAGCCCCGACGCCGCTGGCGTTCTGGCCGATGTAGCCGCTTTCGCTCTGGACCACTCCCTGCCCGCCGATGTTCAGCGCGCCGCTGCCGGAGACGCCCACGAAGATCGCCTGCGTGTTCGCCCAGGTGCCACTCGTCACGTTCACGGTTCCGATCGAACCGGCCGCGAAGCCCATGTCGCCCTTGTCGCTGAGGAGAAGGCCGCCGCCATCCAGCGTGAGCGTGCCGACGCCGTGGGGCCCGACGTGGATCTCCGCGGTGATCTCGGCACGTCCCCCGGAGAACGTCGCGGTGCCGGTCGATCCGACGTCCTTGCCGACGTCGAGGTCGTGCGCCCTAAACACCGCGTTGCTTGTCTGGAGCGTTCCGTTGCCGGCGAGGCCGACGGCCACGCCCTGGTTGGTCGTCCACGAACTGTCGGTGATCGAAGCGGTCCCGCTCGCGCCCGCGAGCACCCCGATCGATGCCCCGTAGCTCGTCAGGGATCCGGAGTTCGTGAGGGAGAGGGCTGCGGTCCCAGACAGTCCGACGCGGAGATCATTCTGCACGGTGACGGTGCCGCCGCTGACCGATAGCACGCTCGACGACCCGGCGCTCGACGACAGTACGAGGTTCCGGGCGGAGAGGAGCGACGTGCCGCACGCGACCACGCCCCGGCCCGCGACGCCGATGGTCATGTCCACGGGCAGCCCCTGATCCTCGGCCTTCCACGTGCTGTTCGTCAGATTCACGACGCCCAGCGAACCCGGCAGATAGCCGACGTAACCGAACGTGCTCTGGAGCGTCGAGCCGTTCGCCAAGCCCACCGACGCGGTGCCCCCATAGCCGAGGTAGGTCGAAAACGGCGACAGGTACGCCCCGCTCAGCGACACGCTGCCGGTCACGCCGGCCGCGTAGCCGACATAGAAGTCGCCCGCGTCCACGAGCGACTCGGATCCGGCGATCAGCGATCCCGCTCCGGCATCACCGACGATGAACGTCTGGGAGACCAGGAAGTTCGACAGGATGCCGGGCTGAACCTCGAGCGTGCCGGTGCCCCCGCTGCCGCCGAGGCTCACGCCGGCGATCTGGATCAGTCCCGATGACTGAACGGTGCCGCCGTTGGCAACGACGATCGAGTCGCCACCGTTAGGCACCTGACCGCCGGCCCAGTTCTGGCCGTCGAGGAAGCTGCCGACGCCGCCGATCCAGGTCTTGGTCTGGGCGTGGGCATCGCCGACCGGCGCGACGCACGCGGCCGCCAGAGCGAGCACGCGAACGAGCCGTCGCCGATGCGATACCGCCGCCCACGGGCGGTACACGACACAGCGGGCGGGTGCAACTGGCATCCGTGCGAGGGTAGGCCCCAGACTGCCTACACCGCAAGCACCGGGCGGCAATCGGGCGATCGCCGGGGGCATCGCGCGCCGGCCCGTGCGTCAGGCAAGCACCGCGGCGATCGGCTTGCCGTCGTGGCCGATCTTGAACGGCCGGCCGTTGGGCGCGAGGAACTCCTTGCCCACCGGCAGACCGCAGGCCTTCGCGATCGTGGCGTGGAAGTCGCCCACGGTGACGGGATCGCGATCGGGCGAATGGCCGCGGGCGTCCGACGCACCGTGCACCACGCCCGCCTTGATGCCAGCCCCGGCGAGCACGCAGGAGAACACCGCCGGATGATGATCTCGGCCGGCGTTCTCGTTGACCTTCGGCGTGCGGCCGAACTCCGTGGCGAGCACCACGAGGGTCGTGGCGAGCAGCCCCCGCGCCTCGAGGTCACCGAGCAGCGCCGCCATCGCGCCATCGAGTTCGCCGACCGACTCGGGCAGTTCCTCCCAGAGATCGCGGTGCATGTCCCAGCCTCCCATCTCGACCTCCACGCAGCGCACGCCCGATTCCACCAGCCGCCGTGCGAGCAGGCAGCCCTGCCCGAGCTTCGTGAGCCCGTAGCGCTCGCGGGTGGCCGCGTCCTCCTTCGAGATGTCGAAGGATGCGAGGTCGCCGCTGCCCATGAGCCGCACGGCGTCGGCGTACATCCGGTCGTAGGCCTCGATCTGCCGGCCGGCATACCGCTGCTTGAAGTCACGGTCGATGCGGTCGGCGAGCGACAGCCGGCGCTCGAAGTTGGCCTGCGAGAGATACGCCGGACGCACGATGTTCTCGAGGCCCCGCTGCGGGTCGGCCAGCGGCACCGGGGTAACCGCGGGATCGAGGAAGCCGCAGCCCGGATGCTCGTTGCCGTTGCCCACGAGCACGTAGCCCGGCAGGTCGCGGCTCCGTTTGCCGAGCACGTGCACCGCCCACGAGCCGAACGACGGGTGGCGAATGCTGTTGATTTGCGGATAGCTCGTCCGCATGAGGTACGTGCCCTGCTCGTGGGCACCGGTCTCCGTCGTCATCGAGCGGATCACCGCGAGGCGGTCGGCCATGCCCGCCAGCAGCGGCAGGTGCTCGCCAAACTGCACGCCCGGCAGCTTCGTGTCGATCACCTTCGTCTCCCCCTGCTCGTCGCGACCCGGCTTCGGGTCGAAGGTGTCGATGTGGCTCATCGCGCCGCGCATCGTGAGCACGATGACGTTGATGCTGCCCGCGGCCGCGGCGGCCGCCGGCTCCGCCGCCACGAGTCGGCCCGCGAGGCCCTCGGCAAGCGTGAGTCCGAACGCGGCCCGCGCGGCCCGGCCGAGCAGCGCCCGGCGGGAGACGGCGTCGTCGCCGCACGACAGGGAACGGATCTGGGACATGGGGGCGACTCCGATAACGGGCCTACTGGATGAAGATGAACTCACGCGTGTTGACGAGCGCCCACACGAGGTTGCCGCAGCCCGTGGCGGGATGATCGGCGGTCGTGAGCTCGTCCAAGGCGAAGCGGCGATCCTCGTCCGACGGCTTGTGCGAAAGCACCGAGAGGAACACGACGTCCACCGTCTCCTCGGGCTCCTGGGCCATCACCGTCTCGTAGATCACCGAGCCCTCCTCGAGCATCGCGTGGGTGATGGGGCCGTTGAACATCGCGAGGATCTGCGGAATCGTGGGCACCGTGCGGCCTCCCTCGATCGACTCCCGGTCGCTCTGGCCGAACTGCCGGAGGAAGTGCCCGAGCGGCAGGGGCGCGGGCATCTCGCTGGCCTTCATGAGGAGTTGGCCGCGGTAGCCACAGGTCTGCTGGAGCGTGCGCTGGTAGCGACCCGGCCCGAAGCGGTCCATGAACTCGTCGAACTGCCGCTCGAGGTCGGGAACCGTCACCTTCTGGAGGTCGACGGCCACCGCCTCGGCGATCTCGGCCGCGGCCGGCCGCTGCACCGACCAGGGATTGGGCGCGACGAGCGCCACGATCGAGTCCCAGAGCTGCTCGGCCGTCATCCGCCGCAGGGCCGGGCCCGCGAACCGGAACGGCTCCTCCGACGTCGGGTCATGCACCACGGCCCGCCGCTGGTAAGCCGACGTCGAGACGATCACCCGCACGAACTCGCGGAGGTCGAAGTCGAGCCGCAGCATGAGGTCGGTGAGGTGCTCGAGGAGCGCGGAATCGCTCGGCGGGTTCCCCTCGCGGAAGTCGTCCACCGGCTCGACCACGCCCACCCCCATCACCTTCTTCCACATCCGGTTGGCGATCGTGCGGGCGAACTGCCGGTTGGTGCGTGACACCATCCAGGCCGCGAGCTGCTCGCGGCCGTCGGCGTTCTTCACGCTCGCCGGCACCTTGCCCCAGAGGATCTCGGGATCCACCGGCGCCATCGGCTTGGCATCGTCGTACTGGTAGTCGTGCGGCAGCCGCAGGAGCGTGTCGCGGTAGCTCACGCTCGTGGCATTCGCCTGAAGAAACTGGATGAGCGCGGGAGCCTTTCGGTCCTTCGTGTCGCGAATCTCCTTGATGAGCTCGCGCACGTGCTGCGGCGGGATCGGCTTCGCCTCCTTGCCGGGCTTCGCCTGCCGCATGCCCACCCCGAGCTTCGTCCGCGTGCCGGCGGTGAACGCGGCCAGCTCGTAGAACTGATGCTGCGTCCAGTGATCGAAGGGATGGTCGTGGCACTGCGCGCAGCCGATCTGCGTGCCGAGGAGCACGCGAACGGTGTTGTCCACATAGGGCAGCGGCATGCCGTCGTCGCGGAGCTGGAAGCCGACCGCCGGGTTCTCCCACAGCCGGCCGTCGGCCGTGAGCATCTCGTGCACCCATTCGTCGTAGCGGCGGTTGGTGCGGATCGAGTCCTTCACCCAGGCGAGGTAGGGCTCGAACACGAGTGTGCGCTGCGGCCGCTCCTTGAGCCGGAGGATGTCGGCCCAGAAGTTGTAGAAGTGGCTGACGTAGTCGGGGCTCGCGAGCAGCCGCTCGATGAGCGCGTCCCGCTTGTCCGACGACGTGTCGGCGAGAAACGCGACCGTCTCGGCGTAGGTCGGGATGCGACCGGCGAGTTCGAGGTGGATGCGTCGCACGAAGGCCGCGTCGTCGAGCGGCTCCGACGGCTCCACGCCGTGCGTCTTCCAGCCGGCGGCGAGGATCGCGTCGACCGCGGCGGCTTCACGGCGCACGCGATCACGGCGGCCGGCGTCCACCTTCGCCACGTCCATCACGCGGCCGGGCTCGGCCAGCACCGCCGGCGGCAGGCCACCCGCGCGCGGCCGCGTGGGCTGCGGCTTGGCGGCCCCCGCGCTGAGGCTCATGGCGGCCATCGCACCGGCGATCAATGCCACGAGCCCGATGCGGCTCGACCGGGCCCACGCACCCGTGCCCCCCATGCTCCCGTCCTCCGGAAAGTTCTCCGCGAGGCCGGCGGCAGGAGTGGAATCTCCAGCCCCGCGACGCCTCGTCTCCCCCCATCAAACGGTAGCAGACCCGGAAGGTTTCGCCTCGCGGGCACCGAGGGCGGCGACGGCGGCAAGATCGCCCGAGGACAGCCGGCGGCCGAGCGCCCGGGCGAGGGCCAGCCGGCACCACACATCGGCCCGGCCGAGGAGGGCGTCGTCGCCGGCGGCATCGGCGCGGTGGGCCACCGCCAGCACGCTTGCGCAGTCGCGGACGACCGCGGAGAGGCTCCCGATCTCGAGCTGCCGATCCGCCACGGCGCGGCCGTGGCGACGAAGCGTTCGGTCGATCGCCACCGCGGTGTCGGCGAGGACGCGCCGGGCTTGCTTGGCATGCCGCGCGAGGCCGCGATCGAGGATCGCTGTGTCACGGGCGGCCGACGCGAGCGACCCCGCCCGCCACGCAAGCCACGCGCCGGTTCGCTTTAGCCGCGGCAGATCGCGGGCCGCCGCGAGCGGGTGGTGCTTGGCGATGCCGCGGAAGAGCGCGAGGCCGAGGAGATCGCTTTCGCCCTCGTACACCGTCACCGCGAAGTGGTCGTGGAACGAGTCGCCGAGGGGATGGCCCACGAGAAACGCCCGGCCGCCGTGGACACCGAGCGCGTCGATCGCGCCGTCGCGAACGCACGTGCTCGCCACCACCTTCGCCGTGATCGCCTCCCACTCGCCGCTCTGGCCCGCGTCGATGGACGCGGCGGCCCAGGCCGCCATCGCATCGCAGGCCGTGATCGAAGCCGCGAGCCGCGCGAGCCGCCCCTGCACGAGCTCGCGCGACGCGATCGGGCGATCCCAGGTGGTGCGGCGCGCGGCATGGTCGCGGGCCTGCGCGAGCAGGAGCCGCAGCGTGCCCGAGGCCTGCGCGGCGAGCGTCACGCGGCCGCGGTTGAGGCCGTGCCACACGATCCGCATGGCGTCGCCCGTGGCCCCGGGATCGAGGACGTCGCGGGGATCGACGTCGTACCCCACGAACTCGAGGGCGGCGTTGTGGGCGTGCTTGAGCGGATGCAGCGCGTAGCCACGGAGGCGAAACGAGGGCGTATCGTGGTCGGGAAGCCGCACGAGCGCCACGGCCGGCTTGTCGTCGAGCCGCGCGAGCACTTTGACGAGCCGTCCATAGGTAGCCCCGGTGATGAACATCTTCGTGCCGGTGAGCGCGAGCCGGCCCGCGCGGCGTTCGAGCCGCGTGGTCACCCGCGCGAGATCGCAGCCGGCGTCGGGCTCGGTGGCGCCGAAGATGGAGAGCGGCCTGCCGGCTGCCAGATCGGGAAGCCATCGCGTTCGCTGCTCGTCGCTGCCGAATCCGGTGAGCGCTGAGACCGCGCCGATCGATGAGTGCACCGCGAGCAGTCCGGCGGCGGTCGGCACGTCGGCGGCGACGCGGGTGATCGCGCGGGCGAGGTCGAGCACGCTCGCGCCCGCGCCGCCATGCGCATCGGGCACCGCGAGCCCCCAGAGGCCGGCCTCGCCGAGCGCATCCTCGGCCGCGGAAGAAAACGTGCCGGTGGGCGCAGGGGGCGCGTCGTCGAGCGGAGCGGGCGGGGCCGCGGGCTCGCGGCACTCATAGAGACGTCCCTCGGTGCGGAGCCGGGCGATCTCGGCCGCGGCCCGCTCGAGCACCGCCTCGACACGGTCGGGCAGCGGCTCGGCCGCCCGCGCCGCGGCAGCCGCGAAGCCGCCGTCGTCGCCGTGCCACAGGGCGCCAGTGAGCCATGAGCCGTGGCGTGCGGTCGCCGGGGCGGGTGCACTGTGTGGCGGCTCGGCCGCGGCCGCAATGCGGTCGGCAAAGTGTGCGGCGATCGCGCCGCGTTTGAGCTTCAGCGACTCCGTGGCCTCGCCGTGGGCTGCGTCGAACGCCCGGCCCACGAGCACGAACGACGCCGCCCGCCACGCCCGTGGCAGCGTCTGCTGACGTCGCGTGAGCCGCCGCGCGAGCCACGTCGCGACCCGCGGATGAGCAAGCACCTGCCGGCGGCTGAACACCATGAGCCCCATCCGTCGGATCGCCGCGCGGAGCACCGTCGGCTCGGGCACGACGAGCGCCACCGGCCGCGGCCCGCTTCCCGCGACGACGCACACCTGCGCAACCGCGTCGTCCTCGGCAAGCACGGCCTCGACGGCCGCGGGGGGCAGTTTCACGCCGTTCGAGAGCACGAGCGTGTCGCGGAGCCGGCCCGTGATCCGCACATGCCCCGCGTCGTCGATCTCGGCGAGGTCACCGGTCTCAAGCCATTCATCGTCGGTGGCAGCGGTGGTGACGGTTGCGGCTCGCGCGGCGTGCGCGTCGCCCGGCGGTCGGAGGATGCCGAGGGCGCGGCTGGGCGTGTTCACGAGCAACTGGCCTCGCGACTCAGGCCGCGTGTCGATCCGCACGTTCACCCCCGGCACCGGCAGCCCCACGGTGCCCGCCCGCGCGATCCGGGGATTCGAGAGCGTCACGACCGGCCCGGCCTCGGCGAGACCGTAGCCCTCCACGAGCGGCACGCCCCGCGCGGCGAAGAACTCGGCCGTGCGGCGGCGCAGCGGCGCGCCGCCGCTCACGCACACGCGGACCGCGCCGCCGAATGCCGCGGCAAGGTCGCCGATGCGGCCAGCGGTCACGCCGCGCTCGAGCCGCTCGAAAAGCGCGGGTACGCCGAGGATCACCGTGGGCGGCAGGGCCCGACAGGCGTCGAGCAGCCGGGCCCGGTCGCGGACGATCGAGAGGCAGCCACCGCGGACGAGCGCCGTGTAGGCGTCGCCGGTGCGGGCGAGCGCGTGGCTCAGGGGCAGCCACGAGAGCCGCACGTCGCGCGGATCGTCGAGAAACATCTCCGCGGCCGCGGCGGCATTGGTGGCGAGCGACCGCTGCGAATGCACGACGCCGTGTGGCACGCCCGTCGTGCCCGACGAGAGCAGGATCGTGGCAGGGGCGTCGGGATCGCAGGCGGCGACGCGACGGTCGATCGCCGTCACGAGCCGCTCGGGCGACTCGGCGAGCGGCCGCCACGCGCGGCCGGCGAGCCCGTGCTCCGCGTCACGGCCACCGACGCGAAGGTCGAGCACGATCCGTCCGGTCACGTCGTGCGGCGCGAGGCCGCCGGCGAGCGCGGCGCCCGAGAGCACGAGCCCACGGCAGTCGAGCCACTCGATCTGCGCGACGTGCTCACGGCGGCCCGCATCGGTGTGGAGCGCCACGTGAACGCAGCCGGCGAGCAGGCAGGCAAGGTCCACGACGAGCCAATCGGGCGAGTGGCCACCCACGTGCGCCACGCGGTCACCGTGGCGGAGCCCGGCCGCCGCGAGCGCGACCGCGAGCGACTCCGCGGCGGCGGCGAGCTCGGCCCACGTCCACGAGGCGGGGCCCGCGGTGGCGGCCGCGAGCGGATCGACGACCGCGGGCCGAGTGGCGGCATCGTCGAGCCGCGCCCGCAAGAGCGCCACGAGCGAGGCCGTGTCTGGCACACGCATCGCGTGCTCGGGCAACGCCGCCGACGACGGTGCGACCGGGTTCATCACGTCGGCCTCACTCCGTGGATTCGAAGAGGACGGCGATGCCCTGCCCGAGGCCGATGCACATCGTGGCGAGTCCCAGCCGCGAGCCGCTGGCGCGCATCGCGTGCAGGAGCGTCGTGGTGATCCGCGCGCCCGTGGCGCCCAGCGGATGGCCGATCGCAAGCGCCCCGCCGCGCACGTTCACCCGCGCGGGATCGAGGCCCAGTTCGTCGATGCAGTGGATCGCCTGGGCGGCGAAGGCCTCGTTGAGCTCGACCAGGCCGATGTCGGCGAGCGCGATGCCGCGGTCCGCCACCCGCGACAGCAGCTTCCGCGTGGCCGCGATCGGCCCGGTGCCCATCGCCGCCGGCGGCACGCCGACGACGGCCGTCGCCACCACGCGGGCCAGTGCGGAAAGCCCCTGTCGCTTCGCCTCGGCCTCACTCATGACGAGCACCGCCGCCGCGCCATCGCTCAAGGGGGCCGACGTCGCGGCCGTTACCGTGCCGAGCTTTGGCAGGAACGCGGGTTCGAGCGCCGCCATCGCCGCGAGGCTCGTGTCGCCACGGATGGACTGATCTCGCACGGCCTCCGTCACGCCTCCCGCCTCGTCGTGCCCCGTCACCCGCACGATCTCCGCATCAAAGAGCCCCGTATCGGCGGCCGTCGCGGCCTTCTCGTGGCTCGCGAGGGCAAACTCCTCCTGACGCCGGCGTTCGATGCCGTGTGCCGACGCGAGCTGCTCGGCCGTCAGCCCCATCGAGAGCATGCCACGGCTCGACCGCGCGAACGCCCGTGGGTGGATGTCGATCGCCGACTCCATCGACAGGTGGTGCATGTGCTCGACGCCCGCGACGACCTGCACGTTCTCGGCGCCGGCCGCGATCGAATGACAGGCCTGCGCGAGTGCCTGGAGCGACGAGCCGCAGAGCCGGTTGACCGTGGTGCCCGCGACGGCGAACGGCAGCCCCGCGAGAAGCGCGACCGTGCGGCCCGCGTTGCCGCCGAGCTCACCCCGCTGCTGCGTCGCACCGAGAACGACGTCCTCGATCGTGGCGGGATCGACACCGCTCCGCGACACCACCTCGCGCACGACCGCCGCCGCGAGCTCGTCGCCGCGCACGTGGCGAAAGAGGCCGCGCTCGGCGTGCGCGCGGCCGATGGCGGTGCGGCACGCGGCCACGACCACGGGTATGGTCTCGGGGACGGCGTCGCTCGAGCGTGGGACGGCCATGCGAGTGTCGGGGGTCGGGCTGGGTGTGGCTCGATCAGGCTGTAAACGGTCGGCCGCTCGCCGCGTGGGCCAGGAGCCGCTCGGGGGGCCGCATCCGTGGGCCCAGGTCGGCCAGCGGCTCGAGCCGGCGCACGACCTCCTTCGCGCCGAGCGTGTCGCCCCAGGCGAGGATGCCGCCGCGGAACGCGGGGAAGCCGAGGGCGTGGATCACGGCGAGGTCGATGTCGGCCGGATCGCGGACGATCCCAGCGTCGAGCACGAGCAGCGCCTCGAGGAGCATCGGGATGAAAAGCCGATCGACGATCGCGCGATCGTTCGACTCGCGTCGCGGGTGGGCGTAGCGTGCGATCGCCTCGACGGCGGTGTCGTCCACGCCCACGATCCGTTCGCGCTGACCGGCGCCCGAGTAGCGGTAGAAGCCGGCGCCGGTCTTGCGGCCGAGTCTGCCCGCCTTCACGAGCGCCGGGATCACGGGCGAGGCCTCGATGCGGTCGCCGTAGGCCGCGCTCAACACGAGCCCGGCGTAGAACGCGGTGTCGAGGCCCACCATGTCGTAGAGCTCGATCGGCCCCAGCGGCATCCCGAACCCGCGGGCCGCGCGGTCGATCCGCTCGGCCGACACGCCCTCGCGCAGGAGTTCGCCGGCCTCGTGCAGAAACGGCATCAGGATGCGGTTCACGAGGAACCCGGGGCTGTCGTTCACCACCACCGGTAGCTTGCCGAGCCGCTTGCCGTGGGCGACGGCCGCCGCCACCGTCGTGTCGGACGTGGCCGGCCCGCGGATCACTTCCACGAGCGGCATGCGACGCACGGGGTTGAAGAAGTGGAGGCCGCAGAACCGCGACGGATCGGCGAGGCCCGCGGCGAGCCGTGCGATCGGGTTGGTGGAGGTGTTCGTGGTGATGATCGTGGTCAGGGCGACGGCCCGCTCGATCTCGGCGAGCACCTGCTGCTTCACGTCGGGCCGCTCGGTCACGCTCTCCATCACGACATCAGCGCCGGCCACGGCGGCGAGCGCCGTCGCCGACCGCAGGCTTCCGGCTAGCGCCACCGCCCGCACCGGATCGGCCTTTTTCGTCGCGCGGTCCCACGCGGCCTCCTCGAGGATGCCGGGCACGCTCGCTGCGAGGGCGTCGGGGTTCGAATCGACGAGCAGAAGCGCGATGCCGGAGCGGAGATGGGCTGCAGCGATCCCGGCGCCCATGATCCCGGCGCCCACGATCGCCGGTGTGGTGAACGGCGCCGCCGGCGGCACGTCGTTCGCCACGCCCGTGTCGCGGCGGTTGCGCTCGCCGATCTTGAACACGCGAACGAGGTGACCGGCCACCGGCGTGGCCACGAGCTTTGCGAACGCGGCCGACTCGATCGTTCCCGCGGCGGCGGCATCGACAGCCGACCCCGCGAGGATCGTTTCGAGGATCACGGGGGGCGCGGGGTAGTGGCCGCCGGTGCGGCCGAGGATCACGGCGGCGGTCGTGGCCTCGAGGAAGTCTCGCTCGGCGGGATCCAGCCCGACGGCGGCCGCGAGGACCTCGCGCCGCGACGTGATCGAGCCATCGGCCGTCCGTGCGGCGAGGAGTCGTTTGGCCGACTCGACGGCCAGCGCCGCGGGCACCACCGCATCGACGAGTCCAAGCCCGAGCGCAGCCTTGGCGTCGATCGATTCGCCAGACGCGGCAAGCTCCACGGCCGGCCCTGGCCCGATGAGCCGCGGGAGACGGACCGTGCCGCCCCAGCCCGGCAGGAGGCCGAGCTTCACTTCGGGAAACCCGAACTGGCTGTGCGGCTCGCTCGTCGCCACGCGGAGATCGCAGCCGAGCGCGAGCTCGAGACCGCCGCCGAGGCACACGCCGTCGATCACGGCGGCGGTGGGGAACGTGGCCGAGAGCCGCGCGAAGAGCGCCCGACCGCGGTCGCACAGCGCCGCCACGTCGGCCGCGGGCAGCGACCGCACCTCGGCCAGCCGCGCGATGTCGGCACCCGCGAAGAAGCTGCCCGGGCGACCGGAGCGGATGATGACGCCACGCGGCACGGGGCCGGCCGCGAGATCGTCCACGGCCAGCGCGAGCTCCTCGAGAGCGCGGGACGTGAGCACGTTGTGCCGATGGTCCGGCACCGTGAACACGATCTCCGTAAACCCGTCACCGCCGCGTACGACCGCCAGCGTTTCGTAGTCCCGCTCGATCACTGGCATTTCGGGCTCGACGGGGTGCGGCGGCCGGTTTCGCTTGCCTGGAATGCGAAAACCGGTAGTGTATCGGCAGTTTTTCCCGGCCACAGCCGAAGCTTCTGCCCGCCTCGCGGAGACCGCCGTCGCTCATGAACAACCATCCCGAGCAGCCTGCGGACGATTCGTGCGGCACGGGTCGCTGGCCATCGTCGCGTGCCGGCCTGGCCGCCGTGTGGCTCGCGCTGGTGGCGCTCGCGGTGATCGGCCGCCTCTGGCAGCCCTCGTGGAACGGCTCGCCGCTCTGGAACGCCACACCGATGGCCGCCGTCGCGCTCGCCGCGGGCTACGTGTTTCCGAGCGCACTCGTGGCCGCGAGCGTGCCGGTCGTGGCCCTGCTCGTCAGCGACCTGGCGCTACCCGCGCACGACAACATCCCCGTGGCGCTCGTCGTGCTCGCCGCGACGGCGTGGCCCGTGATCCTCGGCGCGACCGGCCTGCTCGGTACGGCGCGGCCCCGCTGGTTCGCGGTGCTCGGCGGCAGCCTCGCCAGTTCGCTCGTCTTTTTCTTCTCGACGAATGTCGCTCACTGGCTGTTCGCGAGCGACTATCCCCGCTCGGCCGCGGGCCTCGTGGAGTGTCTTGTGGCCGCGCTGCCGTTCTATCGATGGATGCCGATCGGCGACGTCGCGTGGACGGTCGTCGTGTTCGCGATCCTGGTGGCGGTGCGGGCAGCGGTCGGGCTCGACGCTGCCAGGCCGGTCCCGCAGGCTGTTCGCGTGCGGCCGCTTGACTGACCGGCAAACCGGTCCAGAATGCAGGGAATCCTCGGAAGCCGCCCGCCGGTCAGATGGCGTCGGCCCCCACACTCGCCGCGGGAATGGCGGAATTGGCAGACGCGCCAGGTTGAGGGCCTGGTGGTAGTAATACCGTGCAGGTTCAAGTCCTGTTTCCCGCACTTCCGTTCGCTCGTCGCGGTGACCGACCGACTCGCCGCCGTTTCGTGATCTCCACGCGTTCATGACTTCCACGAGCGACTCACCCGATCGGCCGGATGCGGCCGGCGCCGAGTCTGGCGCCGACACGAGTGCCGACGGCGGCTCGCCGCAGCCACGCCGCATTCCCATCGGAACGCAGCGGCCGGGCGTGAAGGTGCCGTCGCTGGCAACGCCTTATCAGTACGTGACACCCACCGAGCCCGCCGCCGCCGGAGCCGAGCCGGCAGCGCATACGCCAGCGGCCGAGTCGAGCGCCCCCGTGACACCCGCTCCTTCGGCGCCCGCCGCTGCTTCGGCGCCATCGCCCGCCGCGCCGGGCAAGCCTTCGGAAGGCAAGGGTGGTGGCCGCGGTCGCCGTCGCGACGACAAGCCGCGGTCGTTCACCGACGTCCTCCCACCGGCCCGCCGCGTGGCCGTGCCCAACATCCGCGGTTCACTCGACGACGATCTCGAGGCCGACTTCGAGGCGGCGCTCGAGGGCGTGGCGATCGACGACCTGCTCGCGCAGGGTGCGTCGGCCAAGGCCGAGGCGGCGATCGAGCCCGGCACGCGGATGATGGCCACCGTGCTCTCGATCGGCCCCGACACCGCGTTCGTCGATCTCGGCGGCCGTCGCCAGGGGGCCATGAAGCTCGCCGGTCTCCTCGACGCCGGCATCGACATCCCCGAAGTGGGTTCGTCGATCGAGGTGTCGGTCGGCGGCCGCAACGACGACGACAATCTCTACGACGTCGCCCTCGCCAATCGCGCGGTCGCCGTCGAGGACTGGTCGCAGATCCAGGCCGGGATGATCGTCGAGGCCCGGGTGACGGCGGCCAACAAGGGAGGCCTCGAGTGCGAGGTGGCGGGGCTCCGCGGCTTCATGCCCGCGAGCCTCGTGAGCACCTGGCGGATCGAGAACCTCGAGGAATGCGTGGGCCAGACGCTCGAGAGCCTCGTCACGGAGATTGTGCCGGCCGCACGGCGGCTCGTGCTCTCGCGGCGCGCCGTGATCGAGAAGCAGGCGGCCGACGCGAAGGTGAAGCTGCTCGAGACGCTCGCGCCGGGCGCGGAGCTCGACGGCATCGTGCGGTCGGTCCGCGAGTTCGGCGCGTTCGTGGACATCGGCAACGGCGTCGAGGGGCTCGTGCACGTCAGCGAGCTCTCCTGGGACCGCGTCGCGAGCGCCGCCGACGTCCTCGCGCAGGGCCAGAAGGTCCGCGTGATCGTCAAGAAGATCGACCATCAGACGGGCAAGATCGGCCTCTCCGTCCGCGACCTCATCGAGAGCCCGTGGAAGCGGGCGGCCGACAAGTATCACGTGGGCGCGACGGTGCGCGGCGTGGTGAGCCGGATCGCGCAGTTCGGCGCGTTCGTGAAGCTCGAGCCGGGCGTCGAGGGGCTCGTGCATATCTCCGAGCTCGCCACACGCCACATCCGGAACGTCGCCGACGTGGCCCGCGAGGGTCAGGAAGTCGAATGCCGCGTGATCGCGGTCGATCCCGACGAGCAGCGGATGTCGCTCTCGATCAAGGCGCTTGCCCCGGCACCGGCCGCGGCCGCGCAGGCGGAAGAGGAGCCGGAGGCCGAGGAGCCTGCGGCCCCGCCGCCGGTGAAGAAGAAGCCCTCGGGCCCGCTCAAAGGCGGCGTCACCAGCCGGTCGCAGGGCGAGAAGTTCGGCCTCAAGTGGTGAGGCCGGGGCGAGCCGCGCATCACGGCGCGGCCGGCTCGCGGCGGCGGCGTTCCTTCCGCAGCCCGTCGCCCGGCTCCTTGCGCCACCAGTCGGGCGCTTCGGCCTCGACCTCGGCGGTGAACGCTGCAAGTCGCTCGAGCATGCCGGAGACACGTTCGGGTTCCTTTGCCGCGAGGTCGTGGGCCTCGGCACGATCGACAGCGAGGTTGAAGAGTTCGGCGCCTTTCGGCGGGTCCGACGTCACGATCTTCCAGTCGCCCTCGCGGTAGGCGACCTTGCCACCCCAGCGCCAGTAGAGCGGCGAGCGGCGCTCGACCGCGCCCCCTGCAAAGAGCGGCATGAGGTTCGCACCATCGATCGTGCGGTCATCAGGAAGCGGCACGCCCGCCGCAGCGAGCGCCGTCGGAAAGATGTCGGTGCCGATCACAGGCACGTCGCTCGTGGTGCCGGGCTTCACGTGGCCCGGCCAGCGGACGATCCCCGGCACGCGGTGGCCACCCTCCTCCATCGCCCGCTTGCGGCCGCGGAGGCCTCCCGTGAGCCCGCGACCGGGCCCTTTTGCGCCGTCCCCCTCGGGGCCATTGTCGCTCGTGAAGAACACGAGCGTGGTGTCGCGCACGCCGAGATCGTCGAGCGTCTTCATGAGACGGCCAAAGGCGTCGTCGAACTGGGTGATGTTCGCGCGGTACGTGCGCTCGACGGGATCCGAGAGTGCCGCATGCTGCTCCTCGTAGCGCGGCGCCGACGCGATCGGGTAGTGCGGCTCGTGCGTCCACACGGCGAGGAAGAACGGCCGCTGCGGGTCCTTCCGCTCGCGGAGCCACGTCGCGGCCTCGGTCACGATGAACGGGGCCGAGTAGTCGTCGGCGCGGCCCACCGGCTCGCCATTGCGCACGAAGTTCGTGGGGTGGTCGTGGCTCGGAGCGGCGTTGTTCTGCGTGCCGAGCCAGTGGTCGTAGCCGTGGTCGTTCGGCTGCGGCTGCTCGGGTGAGTTGAACTTTCCGTTGAGGTGCCACTTGCCCACGTGGCAGGTGTCGTAGCCCGCGGCGCGGAGGAGCGCCGGCAGGGTCTTCTCGCTGGCCCGCAGGTGGATCGGGCTTCCCTCGGGGATCCAGGTGAACACGCCGGTGCGCCAGGGCGTGCGGCCGGTGAGGATCGCCGTGCGCGACGGCGAACAGACACTCGACGCCGAATGGCAGTCGGTGAGCCGCAGCCCCTCGCCGGCGAAGCGATCGAGGTTCGGCGTGACCGCCTGCGGGTTGCCGTAGCAGCCGAGTTCGCCGTAGCCGAGGTCGTCGGCAAGAAAAACGACGATGTTCGGCCGCGACGTGGCATCGGCCGCGGGAACGGACGTCATCCCCACGGAAACCGCGGCGACGACCGCAGCCGTGAGCACCAGCCGCACGTTCTCATTCATCTGCATGACACGCTCTCCCCCGGACGCCCATCGGCACCAGAAGAAAGAGCGTAGCACACGCTGCTCGCGGAGAGCCCGCAGGCCATCCGGTCAGCGCGGCGTGATCGTACGCTTCCCCATCCAGGGCACGAGCGGCTCCGGCACGGTCACGGAGCCGTCGGCATTCTGGTGGTTCTCGAGAATCGCGATGATCCCGCGGCTGATCGCGATCGCGGTGCCATTGAGCGTATGGACGAAGTGCGTCCCCTTCTCTCCCGGCTTCTTGTAGCGGAGGGCGAGCCGACGCGACTGGTAGTCGGTGCAGTTCGACGTGCTCGTCACCTCGCCCCATTCCCCCTGCGTGCCGCGTCCGGGCATCCAGGCCTCGAGGTCGAACTTGCGGTAGGCGGGGCCGCCGAGATCGCCGGAGGCGGTGTCGATCACGCGGTAGGGAATCCCGAGGCCGTCGAACAGCTTGCATTCGAGATCGAGCAGCTGCTCGTGC
>Ga0233425_10006108_pt1 | contig 18245 bp, 13 predicted proteins | sample Watercolumn_Towu_2_FD_181712 | JGI IMG/M metagenome (GOLD analysis project Ga0233425, IMG submission 181712) | Freshwater microbial communities from Lake Towuti, South Sulawesi, Indonesia - Watercolumn_Towuti2014_140_MG | ecosystem: Environmental > Aquatic > Freshwater > Lake | place... | reverse complement strand
GTCATAGAACGACTCCACGTGGAGGTGAGCGGGATACTCGCCCATGAGCAGGCCACCTTCGCCGGCCATCATCGGATCGCCTTCGCCCATCGGCATCCCGTCGCCCTCGAGGATCGTGGGATCGGAGGAGCCGGGCTCGAACGAGTCGATCGAGAGCGGTACCTCCTCGACCGGCGCGGCCCCGGCCGCGGACGGGGCGGGAAGGGCATCGCCTCCGGTGGATGCCGGCGGGGCGGCGGCACCGGTCGGTGCGCGGGACGGCACGCGGGAATCGTCGAGCGCGCCGACCTCGGCCCGCTGCGTCATCACCGAGGGAATGCCGTCGGCGTTCATCGCGAGGCGGTCGATCCGCGGTCGGGCGCCGGGCGTGGCCGTGTAGCGCGGCGCGAGGCCGCCGCCGAGGCGATCGGCGGTGGGACTGGTCGCCACGCGCTCGGCTGCGGCAGCCCGCTGGGCCATCGCCACGGCCTGGCGTCCCTCGGGTGCGAGCACGGGCCGGATCGCGTCGCCCTGCGGCGTCCGCATCATGCCCGGGCCAAACATCCCGTTCGGGTTGGCAGGATCGAACGCCCGCTGGATCGAGCCCGAGATCCGATTTGGGCTCGCCCAATCGTCCCGCGGTGCCGGTCGAGGCCGCGGTGCCGGCCGCGCGACGGACTGGCGAGCCGCGGGGGCGCTCGTTCGCGGCACGTCGTCCGGCAGCACGATCGCGGCCGGCGCGGCGGCGGGTGCGGTGGGAGTCGTCGCGATCGGCGCGGTCGGCTGGGCCATGGGCCCCGGCTCGGCGAACTCGACGGCCTGCTGGCCCGCGGCTCGATGCGGCGTCCACTTAAGTTGGCCGTCGGCCAGCGCCGGGCCGAACGTGGCGACGCCTCCCAGGAACGCGGCGACCGCGGGAGCGATTCGGTGCTTCGAGCCGTGAATGACGTTCATGCCTGACCTCCGATTCGATGCCTGCAACGCCCGCGAGGCGCAGCAGACTCTGTTCGATCGGTACAGGTATCGGCACCGGCACATCCGGAACTTCCGCCAAAATCAACGCGACCGGCAGTCCTTCGCCATCTTTCGCAGTTTTCGGAAAGGATGCCGCAGGGCTGCCTGCCCAGGAGCCGGAAGGCTTCAGCCTGCGGAGGCTGCGGCGAGGGCGGAGGCGAGGTCGTCTCGGAGATCCTCGAACGCCTCGAGGCCGACCGAAAGCCGGACGAGGCCGTCGGCGATCCCGACCGCGCGGCGGGCCTCGGGGGCATACGACCCGTGCGACATGAGCGCCGGAATCTCGATCAGCGATTCAACCGCGCCCAGGCTCACGGCGAGCTGGATGAGCTTCGTCGACTCCACCACGCGGCGGGCCGCCTCCACGCCGCCGGCCACCTCGAAGCTCACGATCGTGCCGCCGGCCGCCATCTGCTTCTTTGCCAGCGCGTGGCCCGGGTGCGTGGGCAGGAACGGATAGTGGACGTTCCGCACGAAGGGATGCGACGCGAGCCACTCTGCGAGGGCGAGCGCCGTGGCCGACGCGGCGAGCACGCGGAGCTCGAGCGTCTTGAGGCCTCGCGCGCAGAGATACGCCTCCAGCGGCGCCATCACGCCGCCGGTGGCGTTCTGCAGCCAGTGGAGCCGCGTGCCGAGCTCGGCGTCGCGGACCACGAGGGCCCCGCCGAGCAGGTCGCTGTGGCCGCCGATCGACTTCGTGGTCGAGTGCATCGCGATGTCGGCGCCGAACTCGAGCGGCCGCGTGACGGCCGGCGTCGCCAGTGTGGCGTCGCAGGCGAGCAAGGCGCCTGCCGCATGGGCGATCTCCGCGCAGGCGGCGATGTCGGTGATCGTGAGCAGGGGATTGCCCGGCGACTCGATCCACACGAGCTTCGTGCGCGGGCCCACCGCCCGGGCCACGGCGGCCGTGTCGGAGGTGTCGACGGCCGTGACCTTCACCACTTGCGGCGCGAGCACGCGGTTGAAGAGCCGCCACGAGCCGCCGTAGATGTCGGTGCCGGTCACGAGCTCGTCGCCCGGCGCCAGGAGCATCGTGGCCCCGTGCGTGGCCGCCATGCCGGAGGCGAAGGCGAGCGCCCGCACGCCCCCCTCGAGGTCGGCCAGCGTGTGCTCGAAGGCGTGTCGCGTGGGGTTGCCGGTGCGGGCGTAGTCGTAGGCCGCGGTCATCGAGGCGTCGGGCTGCACGAACGTGCTCGCCAGATGGATCGGTGGCACGACCGCGCCGGTGGCCGGATCCCGCTCCTGGCCGGCGTGAATGGCACGGGTTCGGAACGCGGGGCGGTCGGGCATGCGGCTCACGTGCGGTCGAGCGCCTGCGCGAGGTCGGCCACGAGGTCTTCGGCGTCCTCGATGCCACAGGCCATGCGGATCATGTTGTCGGCGATCCGGAACGAGGCCCGCTCGGCCGGCGTGTAGTTCCAGTAGCTCATCACCAGCGGCTGCTCGATGAGCGACTCGACGCCGCCGAGGCTCGGTCCGATCCGCGGGATCCGCACGGCGTCCACGACGTCGGCCGTGCGTCGCCAGTCGGCGTCCTTGATGAAGAACGTGACGAGGCCGCCGCAGCCGCGCATCGTGCGGGCCGCCACGTCGTGGAACGGATGGCTCGCGAGCCCCGGATAGAGCACCCGCTCCACCCGCGGATGGCCCTCGAGGAACCGGGCCACGGCGAGGCCGTTGGCGTTGTGCCGTTCCATCCGCAGGGCGAACGTCTTCAGTCCGCGCTCGAGGAGGTAGGCGTTGTGGGGCGAGTTCACGCCGCCCATGATCCCGCGGAGCCGCCGCACGGGTTCGAGCAGGTCGGCCGACCCGATCACGGCCCCTGCGAGGAGGTCGTTGTGGCCGCCGAGATACTTCGTCGCCGAATGGAGCACGAAGTCGACGCCGGCCTCGAGCGGCCGCAGGTTGTAGGGCGTGCAGAGCGTGGCGTCGATGAGCGTGAGCACGCCGCGGCGGCGGCCGATGTCGGCGAAGCGGGCGATGTCCACCACGCTCAGGTGCGGGTTCGTGGGGGACTCGCTGACGAGGAACTTCGTCCGCGGCGTGATCGCGGCCTCCATGGCGGCGTAGTCGCAGGTGGGCACCTCGCGGAAGCCGACGCCGAACCGTGAGAGGTGCTTGCGGCAGAACTCGCGGCTGCGGTGGTAGCACTCGTCGAAGAACACGATCTCGTCGCCGGCGTCGAGGTGGGCCATGAGCAGGCCCACGAGCGCGGCCATGCCGCTCGAGAACAGCGCTGCGGCCTCGCCCCCTTCGAGCGCCGCGAGTTTGTCTTCGACGACCCGCTCGCCCGGGTTGCCGTAGCGGCCGTACTCCTCGCGCTGCTGCTTCTGCTCGATGAAATCGACGATCGACTGCGTGTCGGGGAATGTGTACGTGGACGACGCGAAGATCGGATCGGTGATCGAGAAGCCGGGCTTCTGGCGGGCCTCGCCGGCGTGCACCGCGGCGGTGGAGGGGCCGGGGCGCGGGGCGGGCGTGGTGCCGGCGGGCGTGTCGGCGGCAGGCGACGACCGTGCCGGATTCGAGGCGTCGGTCGTGAGCATGCCTTGGTCCGCGGGTCGATTCGTGGAGAGTCCAGCGAGTGTAGTCGTGCCGCCGGGGGCCAACAAGGAACGCAACCGGGTTCTCGGAGCCGGCGGGAACCCCGGAAGGGGCTGATACACTGCCGCGATCGCGGTCGGCGCTGCCGGGGGCGTCCCCTCGAATCCGTGCCGCGGCTCCTCGCGGAACGCGCGCTATGCCGTCGAAGGCTCCTCCCGCCGCCTCCCCCCCGCCGCCCCGACCGCTGTGGCCGCCGCGCCGGGTGTTCATCGCGCTCGCGTCGCTCGTCACGGCGATCGCTCTGGTGCGTCTCGGCCTGCTCGAGCCGCTCATCGGCGGCATCGTCGATGCGGCGGTCCGGAACATCATCACGCTCATCCTCGCGTTCTCGGCCGCGAGCTCGCTGATCTGCTGGTTCGTTTTCGAGAGCGGGCATTCGGTGGCGAGGAAGCGGGCCGTGGCGGCCGGCGTGCTCGGGGCGGTGGCGCTGGGCTGTGCGCTGTTTCGCATCGAGCGGGTGTCGGGCGACCTCGTGCCGGAGCTCGCGTTTCGTTGGACGCCGTCGCGCGACCGCCTCCTCCCGCAGGCCACGGCGACGCCCGCGGCGGCGTCGGCGGCGTGGGAGGCCGAGCCCCGCGACTTTCCCCGGTTCCTCGGGCCCGCCGGCTCGGGGTCGCTCGATGCCCCGGCGCTCGACCCCGACTGGGAGGGCACGCCGCCCAAGCAGCTCTGGCGGCGGCCGATCGGCGCCGGCTGGAGCGCGTTCGCCACGTGCGGCGACCACGCCGCGACGCTCGAGCAGCGTGGGGACGATGAGATCGTCTCCTGCCAGTCGGTGACCACGGGCCAGGTCGAGTGGACGGTGTCGGTGCCGGGCCGCCACGAAACGGTGCTCGGCGGCGTCGGCCCGCGGTCCACGCCGACGATCGCGCGGGGCGTCGTGTACGCGACCGGCGCCACCGGCTGGCTGCACGCCATCGACGGTGCGAGCGGCCGCGTGCTCTGGAAGAAGAACGTGCTCGACGACCTCGGCATCGATCCGGTCGCCCATGCCGCCGCCGTGGCCTGGGGGCGTTCAGGCTCGCCGCTCGTCACCGAGTCGCTCGTGATCGTGCCGGGGGGCGGGCCGCTGAAGCAGGACGGCTCGGCCGTGTCGCTCGCGGCCTACGACATCGCCACCGGCGACCGCCGCTGGATTGGCGGCACCCAGCAGATCAGCTACGTCTCGCCCGAGCTCGTCACGCTCGGCGGCCGCGAGGTCGTGCTCACGGTGAACGAGTCGAGCGTGGCCGGCCACGACCTCGCCGACGGCCGCGAGCTCTGGCGGTTCGACTGGCCGGGCCACTCGAACTCCGACGCCAGCTGCTCGCAGCCGCACGTCCTCGCCGACGGCCGGATCTTCATCTCGAAGGGGTATGGCGTGGGCGCCGCGGTCTTCGCCGCCGCGGCCGGCGAGACGCCGACGTTCACCCCCGTGTGGACGCAGCCCGCGGCGCTCAAGACGAAGTTCACGAACGTCGTCGTCCACGACGGCCACGCCTACGGCCTCTCCGACGGCATTCTCGAATGCGTGGCGATCGCCGACGGCAAGCGGAAGTGGAAGGGGGGCCGCTACGGCCAAGGCCAGGTGCTGCGGGTGGCGAACCATCTCATCGTGCAGTCGGAGCCCGGCGAGGTGGTGCTCGTGGCCTGCACGCCGGAGAAGCACGACGTGGTCGCCCGGCTCGCGGCCCTCGACGGCCAGACCTGGAACAACCCGTGCCTGTCGGGCAACCGGCTGCTCGTGCGAAACGCCGAGGAGGCGGCCTGCTACGAGCTGAAGCTCGCGGCCGAATCCGCGCCATGACCATGACCGCCGCCACTCGTGAGCTCGCGGGCCGCACGGCGCTCGTCACGGGCTCGACCCGCGGCATCGGCCGCGCGGTGGCCCTCGAACTCGCCGCCGCAGGCGCCCGCGTCGCGGTGCATGGTCGCTCCCCCGACGGCGCCGCCGAGGTGGCGGCCCTGCTCGATGCCAAGGGCCTTCATGCCGGCACGTTCCTCGCCGATCTCGACGTGCCGGCGAACGCCGAGTCGCTTGCGACCGACGTGATGCGGGCCCTGCCCGGCATCGATACTCTCGTGCTGATCGCGGGGGTGGACGTGCTCACCGGCGAGCCGGCCACGTGGGACTTTCATCGCAAGCTCGCGGCCCTCTTGCGCGTGGACGTGGCCGCAACCATGACGCTCGTTCGCTCGATCGGCCGCTGGATGGCCGAGCGCGACGGTGGGTCGATCGTGACGATCGGCTGGGATCAGGCGGCCGTCGGCATGGAGGGCGACAGCGGCGAACTGTTTGCGGCCACGAAGGGGGCCGTGATGGCCTTTACGCGAAGCGCCGCGCGGTCGCTGGGGCCGAAGGTCCGCGTGAACTGCGTCGCGCCGGGCTGGATCAAGACGGCCTGGGGTGAGCGTGCGAGCGAGGCGTGGCAGAAGCGGGCCGTCCGCGAGAGCACGCTCGGCCGCTGGGGCACGCCCGAGGACATCGCGCACGCCGTGCGGTTTCTCGTGTCACCGGCCGCGGCCTTCGTGACGGGCCAGGTGCTGCCGGTGAACGGCGGGTTTCGGCGCGCCTGATGGCGGGGGCTCGGGGCTGCCAGTGCCCCGGGAGCCGGCGGCATCCGAGTGAGCGGAGGGCAGGATGCCCGCAGCGCACGTCCGGCGATGGGGCACTGGCAGCCCCTCACGGATGCTGCGATTTCGGGCTCGGAGCCGCATGGCGATCTCCGGCCACGGGGCAGCTCAGTCAGCCTTTCGGGCCGAACTGGAACCAGAGGCCGATCCCGATCCCGGCCAGGGCGATGCCCAGGGCGAAGGAGGGCCAGAACGACAGGCCGGTCCGGTTCGCCACGGCGAACGGGACAAAGAAGGGCAGCCCCAGCGGCACGAGCACGAGGGTTTCTCGCGCCAGCCGCACGATCGCCGTCATGTCACCCTCCTTGGCCCAGAGCATGACGAACGCCAGGATGCTGACGACGGGAAGCGTCAGGAGAAGCGCGCCCACGCGCGGAAACCGCCCTGCCACCTCGGCGACGGCCACGATGACCGCCGCCGAGATGAGGGTTTTCGTCAGGATCCACACCATCGAATGCGCCGTCCTCGATGCTCGAGACTCGATCCCACCCGCGGCTATTCGACCGGGATGACCATGTCGAACGTCGTGGCGTCACCCGCGGCGGGAACGATCCGGAAGCGGACGATCGCTTCCGTCGTGCCCTTCGGAATGATCAATCCGCCTTGGGCGTAGTGGGCCGGCTCCTCGTCCGTCGTCGGTTCGTACGTCGTCGCCACCTCCCGGACCAGCACCGTCGTGCCGTCCTTGGCCACCAGCGCGTTGAAGACCTTGGCATCGCTCACCGGCTGACCGCCCCGCGTGATGGAGACCGCGGGCTCCACTTCCTTGCCGCCATGAAGCTTCTTGCCGTGGTGCCCGAGCTTGATCTCCAGGCCGGCATGCTGCCGCGGCTCACCCCGCCAGACGAGCGCGTCGTCATCGCCGTGCGAATGGCCGTGGGCGTGACCATGACCGTGCGCGCCGTGCGGCTCTTCCTTGAAGTCGCCGGTGTAGGGAGTCCCTTCGACGACGCCGCTGATCGTGCCGGAGAACTCCTTCACGATACCGATGGTGGCATGGCTCCCCACGAATCGTGACGACAGGCCGGCGGCCTCCCCCGGAAGCGGCTTGGCGACGAGATCGAGCTCGGTCTCGGGATCGTCGATGAAGAGCTGGATCGTCTGGGCCTTGATCGGAGACGGCGATTTCTCGTCGCTTCCGATGATGTAGACCGTCGCCTCCTTCTTCCCGTGATCGACCGTGAACTCCACGTGATATGCGCCGCCTCCCCAGTCGGTGAGCGTGCCATCATGGGGCCCGGCACCATGGCCATGCCCCTTCTCCTCGGCTCGTGCCGAACCCGGAAACGCATACCCCATCAAGCACGTGGCGATCATCAACGCACGGAAAACGCTTCGTTTCATCGTCATCGTCTCCTTCGGGAAAACAATCGGGACACTACGAACCCGCAGCGGGATCCGCGGCTGGTTCGGAACGGGTGGTGTGCGGCCGGGCATGATCGACCAACGCATCATGCTCGGCCTGACTGGCGACGACGAGTCGCTCGGCATCCTTTCCGCTGAAGGCAAGAAAGATGCCCGGGTGGATCAGAAACTCGCAGAATGTGGAAGTGACGAGGCCGCCCAGGATCACGGTCGCCACCGGATAGAGGATCTCGCGACCCGGCTCCTGACCGCCCCAGACCAGCGGCACGAGCCCGATCCCCGCCGTGAGCGCCGTCATCAAGACCGGCGCGAGCCGCTCCAGACTCCCACGCAGCACCATCGCCTCGCCGAAGGGCTCGTGCTCCTCCTTCATGAGATGGAAATAGTGGGTCACGAGCAGGATGCCGTTCCGCACGGCGATGCCGCCGAGCGAGATGAACCCCACGAGGCTCGCCACGGTCAACGACTGCCCGGTCAACACGAGCCCCATCACGCCGCCGATGAACGCGGTCGGCAGGGCGTTCAGGATCTGGAGGACGATCCGCACGGAGGGGTAGAGAAGCATGAGGACGACGAACATGCCGATGACCGACACCGCCGCCAGGACTCCGATGAGCGTCGTCGCACGCTGCTGGCTCTCGAACTGCCCGGCGTACTCCACGAAGTACCCTTCGGGCAGAACGACCCGATCCCGGACGCGCGCCTGGATCTCGGCGACGGCGCTGGCCAGATCGCGATCCAGGGTGTTGCAGCGGATGACGATTCGTCGCCGGGCATTCTCGCGGTTGACGGCGTTGGGCCCCGTGCCCTCGGAGATCTCGGCGATGTCCGAGAGCGCGACCTGCCCGTCCCTGCCCGGCAGGTCGATCCGGAGCCTCCCCAGGTTGGCATAGTCGGTGCGGTACGCCTGTTCCAGCCGCACGAGGAGATCGAACCGACGCTGACCCTCGAGCACCTGGGAGACGACCTCCCCCTGGAGCGCCGTCTGGAGGGCACGGCCGACGTACTCGCGCGTGAGCGCGTAGCGGGAAAGATCCGGCTTCAGGCGAATGTGGAGCTCCGGGGTCTGCTGGATCGGCTCGATCACCGGCGGCGTGAGTCCGGGAACGTCCTGGATGGCCTTCCTGACCTTCTCGGCCGAGGCGAGGAGGGTGTCGAGATCGTCACCCACGACCTTGATCGCGATCTGGGCATAGACGCCCGATACCATGTGGCTGATGAGATGCGCGAGCGGCTGTTCCACCTCGATGGACACCCCCGGAACCTCGCTGCTGAGTTCCTCGAGTATCCGTGCGATCATCTCTTCACGACCGTGGTGGGCCGCAGGGTTCATGCTCACGATGTACTCGCCGGCGTTGACCGGCGAGGCATGCTCGTCCATCTCGGCTCGCCCCGTGCGCCGGACGAAGTGCAGGATCTCGCCATCGGGGTTGTCGGGCGAACGCTGCCGGCCACGAAACTTCGCGTCGATGAGCCGGGCGACCTGATTCGAGGCGTCGAGCGACGAGCCGGGCGGGAGCGTGACGTTGACCTGGATGCTCCCCTCGTCGAACTGCGGGAGGAAGTTCCGCCCGAGTTGCGCCAGCTCCCAGCCCGCGAAGGCCACCATGACCCAGGTGAGGGCGAGCAGCCAGCCCGGCGCGGCCATGCTCGCGCGGATGAGGTAGGACGCGATCCATTTCAGGAACCGGACCACGGCGCCATCGCCCTCGTGATGCGCCGCCTTCGACTGGGGCAGGAGGTAGTAGGAAAGCACCGGCGTGACGGTGAGCGACACGAGCAGCGAGGCCAGGATCGAGACGATGTAGGCCACGCCGAGCGGCGTGAACAGGCGGCCCTCGACGCCCGACAGGGCGAACAGCGGCAGAAAGACCAGGATCACCACGGCCGTGCCGAAGACGATGGCACTGCGGATCTCCTTGCTCGCCTCGTAGACCACGCGGATCGCCGGCAGGGGATTCCCGGCCGCGTTGTTCTCCTTGAGTCTCCGGAAGATGTTCTCGACATCGACGATCGCATCGTCCACGAGCTCGCCCATGGCCACGGCGATTCCGCCGAGCGTCATCACGTTGATCGAGAGATGCGAGCCCGTGAGCAGGCCGAGCAGCCGGAAGACGAGCGTCGTGATGACGAGCGAAAGCGGGATCGCCGTGAGCGTGATGAAGGTCGTCCGGAAATTCAGGAGAAAAATGAAGAGGATGATGAAGACGAGCACGGCCCCGATCACGAGCGCCTCGCCGACGTTGAAGATGCCGCGATCGATGAAGTTCTTGAGTCGGAAAAGGTCGGAGTTGATCACGATGTCGGCGGGCAGCGACGCCTCCACGTCCGCGAGGGCGGCGACCACCTTGTCGGTGAGCTCGCGGGTATCGACATGCGGCTGCTTCACGAGCGTGAGCACGGCTCCCGGGAATCCGTCGATGGCACCATCGCCACGTTTGAACTGCGCTCCCTCCGTGACCCTCGCCACGTCGGCGAGAAGCACGGGGCGAACGTCGTTGTCCTTGACCGGAATGGTGTTGAGATCCCGGACGACCCGGTGGGGATCCGGCCCCAGCCGCCCCAGGATGCGGATGGGCCGCTCGGTCTCGCCGGTCACGGCGAAACCGCCGCTGGTGTTGAGGTTGCTCTCGCCGAGCGCCGCCTCGACCTCCTGGATCGTGACGTCGAAATCGAGGAGCGCCAGCGGATCGACGAGAACCTGATACTGCTTCCGATCGCCCCCCTGGATGAACACCTCGGCGACCCCCGACACCTTGAGCAGGCGCGGCCGGACGATCCAATCGGCGATCGTGCGCAGATCCATGAGCCGCTCGGCATCGCCCGGGCATTCGACCTCGACCGCCTCGCCGTCGATCGTGGCCGTCACCACGATCGCGCCCTCCGGGCCTCGTGTGCTCGCGACCTGTTCGATGGTGCGAGGCTGCCAGGTCGCCACGTCGTGCCGATCCACCGGTTCCCAGGCGAAGACGCGCGGCTCGCCGTCCTCCTCGACGATCTCGATGAGGGTCTTGGAGCGGCCGACGGGAAAAAGCTTCCCACCCTTGGGGCCATCCTGGCGAAACATGCCGGCGACCACGATCTGCCCCATGATCGATGCGGGGGGCGTCATCTGCGGGCGAATCCCCTCCGGGAGCACGAGCGTGGAGAGTCGCTCCTGGATGGTCTGACGGGCGGCCCGGATCTCGGTTTCCCAGGTGAACTCGACGTAAATGACATTCAGCCCCGCGGTGGACTGGCTCCGCACCGCCTGCACGCCCGAGGCGCCGAGGAGGGCGATCTCGATCGGCTGCGTCACGAGCGTCTCGACTTCCTCGGTCGCGAGCCCGGGGCATTCGGTGATGATCACCACGCGCGGCCGGTCGAGATCCGGAAAGACGTCGATCGGCATCTCGGAGGCGAGGTAGCTGCCGTAGATCAAGAGCGTGACGCTCGCCACCAGGACGAGCGATCGGTACTGCAGCGCGAAGCGAATGACGGCATTGAGCATGGAAGACGGTCCTAATGGGCCTCGTGCGTCGTGCCGTCGGCGTGGACATGGAGGTTGGTCGGCAGGCCGCTGGCGAGCTGGGCCTTCAAAACACGGTTGAGCGTGGCGGCCGCGTTCTGGGCGATGAAGAATCGCTTGCGGAGCCTGCCATCATTGGCGATCACGATGGACGTGGTGTCTTCATGGAGCACATGCACCGGGATCCTGTCGAAGAGATCGCCGTTCTGCCGAAAGACGAAGGCGTCGGGGCCTTCCCGCACCACGGCCGCTTGAGGCAAGACGAAGACGTCCTTCATCTCCTCCACCGGGATGAAGAGCCGCACGCGATCTCCCGGGCGGAACCGCCAGAGAAACCGGGGCTTTCCGTCGCGGACGTAGGTCTGGCACTGGTTCTCGAGGGGGATGTAAAACGAGAACGTGCGTCGATCGACATCGACGATGTTGGCCACATGCTCGATCGACAGGGCCTGCGACAGCGGAGGCCATTCGCCCCGGTCGCTCACTTCGAAGCTGATCTCGATCGGGAAGCGGTCGATGGCCGCCCGTCGGATCAGGGCCATGTCTTTCTTGAAGCCGACTCCCTCGACGAGCAGCCTGCGGTGGTCGGCGAGGTTGCAGAGAATCTCACCGGCCGCCACCTGCTGGCCGAGGCCGACTTTCAGGCTCTGGACCTCGTAGCTCCACGACCCGCTCTCGTCGGCCGCCGGCTCGCTCGAACCGGGGGCCCGCACGGTGATTTCGGTCACGAACTCTCCACGGGCAACGGCCTCGATCCGATCCGGTGACAGGCCGCGGGCCAAGAGGTCCTGCCGATAGGCCTGGACATTCACGCCCATTCGCTGGATCTGATTGTCGACCTCGATGATCCTCGCTCCGGGAACGCCTCCCGACACCGCGAGCCCCTCGAGGCGTTGCTTCTGCTGCTGGGCGATCGCGACTTCCTTCGTGGCCTTGAAGAACTCGAGTTGGGAGGCATGGAGGGTTTCGCTCACGAGCCGGAGCGTGACGAGCGGCGCGTTCGGCGGCACGGTGTTGCCCGGATAGGCGTGGATCTGCGTGACGATTCCCGTCACCGGCGCGGCGACGCCGCGGTCGCTCACTCCCGGCCGATCGGTGATGACCCCGGGAACCTCGATCGTGCGAAAATAGTCGCGGGGCCGGATGGCTTCGGTGACGAGCCCCATGTTCTTCCGCGCCTCCAGGCTCACCCGCACCGGCGTCGTGCCATCCTGCTGGGCCACGGGCTTCGCCGGCTCGCTCGCCGACGAGGAGGCTCCACGGCCGGCCTGCCACTGCTCATAGACCTGCCGCCCGAGGATGACGGCGAGGCCGATCGCCGCCACGGCGAAGAAGCAGTTGATCGCGAGTTTTCGAAGGTTCATGGCTCACAAACTCCCCGGCAGGCGACGCCGTGATTCCGGACCGGTGCAACGAGAGACGACGATCACGCGGCAGAGCATCCGCGTCAGCCCACGATCAAGCCGATCGCGGGCACACACCGCACGACGTGCGGGCGGTCAGATTCGTAGATTCTGGAGCGCGAGAAACGTGGATACACCACGATGGCGCGCCGTCGGCCGCCGACCGGATATCCGTCGACTCGCTGGTCCCGTCACCGCGGGCGGCGTCGCTTCCCAGGCCACGCCATCGGACCCGGAAGGGCCGAGCACATCCCGCACAGCGTCGTCATCCACGACGACGGCTAGGAGGATCGACGGGCAGCAGCACGCGGTTGCATCGTGCGACGCGCAGTGACACCCGTCGTAGGGCATGACGGTTCCGACCGCCATCAGTCGGCAGGCCAAACCCTCCGTGGCGATTGTCCTCGCAGACACCTCATGGCAAGCCGGCCTGCCCACGTCGGCAGGCACCGCATCCTGGGGCCTGGGACTCTCCCCAGGGCCGGCTTCCGGCAGCTCTCCGCCTCGATCATCGTGGCGATGACCGTGCTCGTGATGATCGTGCGCCGGATGGTCGAGATGGACGTGCGGCGTCCGATCGTGGGCCCGACGCTGCTCGGAGGTCATGCCCGCGTGCGCGTGCGGGATGGACGTCGCCTGATCGACGGCCCCGCCGATCAGCACCACGATGGCGATCCACGCGCGAAACATGCGAACTCCGATTCGGCCTCGCGTCGACATCGCCGTCCCATCGACCGTCCTCGAAAGCGGATCATACTCCGACTGTGCCTGTCAAGGGATCTTTGCGCGAGCGTCGTCCAGGCGGCGATCCGTGGGATTCGGGCGGCAGCGATGCGGCCTTCGATCACGACGGTGAGTCGATGGCTTCCGACGAGGCGTGGCCAGCGACGTGTGGCCGTCGTGCGCCGTCCCGCGTCAGGCGACCGGGTCGAGGCGCGGGTCGGGGGTGGGTTCGTGCCGTTTCGTGCCGTCGAGGATGCATGCCACGTTCATGTCCCCCATCACGTTGACGGTCGTGCGGCAGCGGTCGAGGAACCAGTCCACCGGGAGCAACAGCGCGATCGCGCCCGTCGGCAACTGGACGGCCGAGAACACGAGCGTCATCGTCACGAGCCCCGCCTCGGGAATGCCGGCCGCGCCGACCGAGGCGATCACGCTCGTGAGCACCACCATCGCCTGCTGCGCGAGCGACAGCTCGACGCCGATCATCTGCGCGACGAACAACGCGGCCATCGCCTCGTAGAGCGCGGTGCCGTCGTTGTTGAAGTTGCTGCCGACGAGCGCCCCCAGCGTGGCCGATTCCTCGCGCAGGCCGACCTTCTCCCGCAGGCTCGCGTAGGTGACCGGCATCGTGACCGTCGAACTGGCGGTGGAAAACGCCATCGCCAGCGCGTCGCGCGTGCCGCGAATGAGGTCGAGCGGACGGACCCACGACGCCAGCCTGATTCGCACGAGGTAATACGCCGCCTGCAGCATGAGCGCCACGAGCACCGCGGCGACGAACCAGCCCAGCGCCTTGAAGGGCGCGAACCCCTGCGTTCCGATCACGAACGCCACCTTGCAGAACACCGCCAGCGGCACGAGCGCGATGATCCAGTGCAGCACGACGAGAATCAGTTCGAAGCCGAGGTCGATCGCGTCGAGCAGCTGCTTCTTGCGGGTGGCGTGGAGCGTTCGCGCGGCCATTCCGAACGCGACGGCGATGATGATCACGCCGAGGACCTTGTTCTCGACGAGCGGCCGCAGGAGGCTGTCCGGCACGTTGTCGAGCAGAAGCGTGACGATGTCGGCGTTGACCCGCTCCTGCCCGCTCGCCAGGTTCGCGTGCCGTCCCGGCTGGATGACGTTCGCGACCAGGAGGCCGATGGCGATCGCCACCAGTGTGTTGAGGATCAAGAGGAAGAACAGCCTGCCTGCCATCCGTCCCTTCACGTTTGCGGTGATCAGGGCCCGCATGACGGCGACGAGCACCAAGGGCGGGGCGATCGCACCCAGGCACCGCAGGATTATTTTCGCCGGAACATCGAGCGAGCCGGCCCACGGCGCGGGAAGGACGAGCCCGGCGACCACGCCGAGCAGGAGGCCGATGAGGATCTTTGCGTAGAGCGGGAGACGGGTTGGGGTGCGCATGGCCCCCCTGTTGTACGGCATCGCGGGCGGCAGGCGTGCGGCGGCTCGGGCGAGTGCCTTATGAGTCGAGAGCCGGTATCGGAGAAGTCCAGCGAACGGGAGCTGAAATCCTGCGGGAGGTCGACAAGAGCAGTTGGCGGCGTGATCGGTCAGGGCGTTCGGCGAACCGTCTGAACCCTCACGCAAACATCGAGACGACGCCCTGCCGAATCCGTTCGAACGCGACCGCACGAAGTCGCCCAACTTCGGCATTCAGAAGCGTCGCATGCGCCGTGAACAGTTTCCCGGGTCGTGCGACGCTGGCCACTTGAAGGCCGCCCGCTTCGAAGTCCTGATCCGTGATCGCGATGGCGCGATCGTCGCCATAGGGCCTGCTCGTCACCTGGCAGAGAATCCAGTCATTTCTGCCGGCGTCCGCCATCACGACGGTGGGGCGCAGTTTCGCGTGCGAGAGATCCGAGAACGGAAACGGCACCAGGACTATCGATCCTTTTGCAAGTGTGCCCACGCCGCATCCTCCTCGGGCCGGCCCCAGTCCTCGGCAAGCGCCCTTTCGCTCAGCAATGCCGCCTCCAGGGTCGGGGCGGAAGGTTCCTCGTCGAGGATGGTTACCAGGGCCCGCCGGGGGCAGGGCAGTTCCACGGGCTCGGCCAGCCTGACCGTGCCTTGCTCATCCACGACAGCCTCGACGGTTTTGATCATCCCGGTAGTGTACCGCCGAATCGTTGGCGGCGAGAACGTGTCGCCGCTGCTCGTCTCAGCCACTGCCCGCTCCCGGGGCACCCGTCTGTGCCACTTCTTTCCCGCATGCAAAGGGAAGAGGGAGAAAGGGACAAAGGCCAAAGGGTCTAGGTCACCGTGCCCGGCGACGCCGGACCATCTGCCAACCTCCACAGGTAAGCCCCGCCGCTGCCATCACCCACGTCGATGGCTCGGGCACGGGAACCGGACTTGCGAGACGAAAACCGATGTTGATGTCCTCGTGCGACGGGCCGCCCGTGCTCCTGCCGGCGGACGACAAGCCGAACGCGAAGATGTCCCAGTCGCCGCCCCGCAGCCCACGAGACGAGCCGGCAGCACCCGTGAGGTCGTTCCACTCCCACACGTTTCCGCTCATGTCGAATGCCTCATACGCACTTGCTCCGCCGTTGGTGCCCACCGTCGTTACATTGCCATTCTGGCTATTCCAGTCGGCAGCCTGGTTGAAGTTCGCGAAGTTGCCCGTGCTCCCGGCGGAGCCGATGCCCGTCGAGTCCGCCGTGACCGCTGTTGGGGCCGTGTCGCTCTGCGTGGCGTAGTCCCAGTAGCCCGCGTTCGTGCCGCTCCCCTTGTAGTAGGCCGCCTTGTACCACTGGTTCTCTGTCGGGAGGTAGACCGTCGCACCCGGGTTCGCCGCCGGGGCGGTGCCGCTGATCTGGCCGCCCACGAGCGTGTAGGCACCCGTCTCCGTGCTAGATGTGCCCGTGGCGCCGTTCATCAGCCAGTTGGAAACCCGCGCGGCGTCAAACCAGCTCACGTAGTTCACCGGCTTGTCGCCCATGTTCGTCTTCGCTAAATAGGAGTACGTCCCGGGTGACCCACTTCGCGTGATCCCACCCCGGGGGTCGCTCCCCATGTTCGTGTTGTAGAGCGAGTAGGTGTCGGTCGCCGCCACGGAGTTGAGAAACTCCGTGTACTGCGAGTTCGTGAACTCGAACTTCATGATCTGAAACTCGTCGGCCACGGCGCCGTAGGTGGTGTCGTCAGCGGCGTTCCCCGGATCACCCACCGTCACCCAGTCGATCGTGATGGCATGGACCGATGTGGCTGCGAAGCCCATCATCGCCAGCGCGACCATCGTGAAGACGACCAAGTGTGACGCGTTTTTCATGGGGACTCCTTGACGGAGGTGGCGGGAGACTGCTCGCGCGGGAGGTGCCATATCGAGAGCGCCTCCCTTCGAGGAGGAGACCATACCCCCCACCCCCCCCACGTCAAACATGCACCGTACTTCTCACGCCCCGCTTACGCGGCTGGGCCGGCGGCGACGCCCCGCGTAGCTCATGCTTTACCGCGGCAGGCGCCAGGCCGTGGTGCCCGGCGCCTGGTTCGATGCGAATGAGCCTGCAGCCAACCGCGATGGAATCCGCGAGGGGCTGCCCATGCCCCGTGAGCCGGCGTCGTTTGCAAGCGGAGCCAGGATGGCGAAGCGCAGCAAACGTCGAGAGAGCGAAGCCCAGGATGGGCGAAGCGAACGTCCGGCGATGGGGGATGGGCAGCCCCGAAAGGCCGCCTCAACCCGTTCGAAGCGAACGTCCGCCACGATGGCGGCCGGGATGTTCGTGGCCCACCTCGGCTGGGCCACCGAACGCCCAGTCAGGACGAGGGCATGGATGCCCCACGCTGACCGAAAAAAGAAAAATGCCCCGGCTTGGGCGAGCGAGGCGGAGTGCTCGCCCAAGCCAGTGGGGCATCCTTCTGGACGGGAAACGGTCCCGGGCGGGGCATCCCGGCCGTGGCCGGGAGCCCTGCCCGGGGCACTGGTTGGAGTTACTCGGTCCGCACCATGACGAAGCCGTGGTAGGCCTCGTTGCCGTGCTCGCCGATGTCGAGGCCCTCGATCTCCTCCTGCGGGGCGACCCGGAGGCCGACGACCGCCTTGAGGATCAGCCAGCAGATCGCCGAGACCGGAGCGACGTAGGCACCGACCATGAGCACGCCCACGATCTGGGCGATGAGCTGCTTGGTGCCGCCACCGAAGAACAGACCCGCGTAGGGGCCACCGACGGCCGCCTGACCGACCGGGGTGTTGGCCACCGTGGTCGACAGGTCACTCGTGGTGAACAGGCCCACGCACAGCGTGCCGAAGATGCCGCACACGAGGTGCACGCTCGTGGCACCGACCGGGTCGTCGATCTTGATCCGGTCAAAGAAGATCACCGAGAGCACCACGAGCACGCCGACGATCGCACCGATGACGGCCGAGCATTGGGCGTTCGTGAACGCGGCACAGGCCGTGATGCCCACGAGGCCGGCGAGGCAGCCGTTGAGCGTCATGCCGATGTCGGGCTTGCCGAGCAGCAGCCATGCGGTGACCGTCGCGGTCAGCGTGGCCGCGGCGGCCGACATGTTCGTGTTCACCGCGACCTGCGAGGCGAGCGCCCCGCCGTCGGCGGCGACGCCGAACGTGCTGCCCGGGTTGAAGCCGAACCAGCCGAACCAGAGCACGAGGCAGCCGATGAAGGCGGCCATCATGTTGTGACCGGGGATCGCCTGCACGCGGCCGTCAGAGGAGTACTTGCCGATGCGGGGGCCGAGGATGAGCGCGCCGGTGAGGGCCGCCCAGCCGCCGACCGAGTGGACCGCGGAGCAGCCGGCGAAGTCCCAGAAGTTCCATTCCTTGGCGAGATAGCCGAAGCCCCAGATCCAGTGACCGGTGACCGGGTAGATCACGAGAGCCATGAGGAAGCTGAAGATCACGAACGTGTGGTACTTGATCCGCTCCGCCACGGCCCCCGAAACGATCGTGGCGGCGGTTCCCGCGAACACAAGCTGGAAGAAGAACTTCGTCCAGAGCGGCACGCTGGCCCACGAGATCGACCCATAGACGCCCTGGTACTTGTCACCCACGGCCGGGCTGTTGTCGGCTC
>Ga0233425_10006107_pt1 | contig 18245 bp, 18 predicted proteins | sample Watercolumn_Towu_2_FD_181712 | JGI IMG/M metagenome (GOLD analysis project Ga0233425, IMG submission 181712) | Freshwater microbial communities from Lake Towuti, South Sulawesi, Indonesia - Watercolumn_Towuti2014_140_MG | ecosystem: Environmental > Aquatic > Freshwater > Lake | place... | reverse complement strand
CGGCGACGCCGCGCGGCTTGAGGATCTCCTCGATCGCAGTCGCGATCTGCGCCGTCATGTGTTCCTGGGTCTGCAAGCGCCGCCCATAGACATCGACCAGCCGTGCCAGCTTGGAGAGCCCCACCACCCGGTCGACCGGCATGTAGGCGACGTGCGCACGGCCCGTGAACGGCATCATGTGATGCTCGCAGTGCGAGTTGAAGCCGATGTCGCGGACCAGCACGAAGTCGTCATAGGCGGCGGTCTCGGAAAACGTCCGCTCCAATGTCTCGACCGGCGATTCCCGGTAGCCGCGAAAAAGCTCCTCATAGGCGCCGACCACGCGCTTGGGCGTGTCGACGAGACCTTCGCGGGTCGGATCGTCCCCGATATAGGCGATCAGCGTGCGCACTGCGGCCTCGGCGTCCTCGCGCGATGGGCGCGGATGAACCGGTTGCGGCGGAACGCGGACGTGATCGCTAAGGGTATTTGAGCTCGCGGAATTATTGCCCTTAGGCCAGGGCTTGACGATGGCGTCCATCGGTCTCTCCGTTCGACCAGCGCCTCGGCCTAGGCCGGGAGCCGGGTGTGTCACCGGGGGCCGCGTCGCCGACGCGGCCGGACGTGACTAGCACGCCGTCGCCTCTACGCCGCATTCCCATTTTGCATGTCTCCCCTCTGACGAAAAAGGTCCGGGGGGAGCGTAACCACAGCCGCACGAAAGCCTTTCCGCAACGGCCTACCCCGCCATATATAGTCGAATATAGGCGCAAAACAACCAACCCCGCGGATCGCGGGGGACAACCGATGCTCAACGACGTTTACAACCGCCGCATCCTGGAGCTCGCCGGGGGCATTCCCCGGCTTGGCCGGCTGCCGCAGCCGGACGCCAGCGCCACCGCCCATTCCAAGCTGTGCGGCTCGACCGTCACCGTCGATCTGAAGCTCGACCCGGACGGCACCACGGTCGCCGACTTCGCTCACGACGTGAAGGCGTGCGCGCTCGGCCAAGCCTCCTCCTCGCTGCTGGCCCGCCACGTTGTCGGCGCGACGGCCGAGGAGCTGCGAGCCGTCCGTGCCCGGATGCGGGCGATGCTGAAGGAGAACGGCCCGGCCCCGGACGGAAAATGGGCCGACCTCGCCGTGCTGGAGCCGGTGCGCGATTTCCGCGCCCGCCACGCCTCGACGCTCCTGACCTTCGACGCGGTGGTGGACGCCCTCGATCAGATCGCCTCGCGCAACAGCGCCGGCGCGCCCGAGGCGGCCTGAACCCTATGATCCGCCGGGCGGCGCACGGGGCGATCCGCGTCTACCAGCTCACGCTGTCCGGGCTGATCGGGCGGCACTGCCGGCACTGGCCCTCCTGCTCGACCTACACCGACGAGGCGATCCAGCGGCACGGCCTCTGGGCCGGCGGCTGGATCGGGTTCGCCCGCATCTGCCGCTGCGGACCCTTCGGCACCCACGGCATCGACCTCGTGCCCGAGCACCTGCCCTCAGGCGCCGCGTGGTACCGGCCCTGGGCCTATGGACGCTGGCGCGGCGTCGAGGCGCCCCCGCCTCTGGTCTGCGAGGCGGTGGAGGAGAAGTAGCGGGAGCTCGTCCGCCTGCCGCTCGGCGAAGAGGGCGCCGCGGACCGCAACGAAAAAGCCCCGGCCTTTCGGCCGGGGCTTTTCCTTGTTTCAGAACTCGCCCTGTCGCTTAGCGACGGTCGCCCAGCAGCTGCATCAGGAACTGGAACATGTTGATGAAGTCCAGGTACAGCGTCAGCGCACCGTTGACGGACATCTTGGCCGCGCCCTCGGCATCGACGCCGCTGTAGAGGTACATCTCCTTGAGCTTCTGCGTGTCGTACGCGGTCAGGCCGGCGAAGATGAGCACGCCGATCACCGAGATCGCGAACTGCAGCGCGGACGAAGCCAGGAAGAGGTTCACCAGCGAGGCGATGATCAGGCCGATCAGGCCCATGATCAGGAACGAGCCCATGCCCGACAGGCTGCGCTTGGTGGTGTAGCCGTAGAGGCTCAGGCCACCGAAGGTCGCCGCCGTGATGAAGAACACCCGCACCACGCTGGCGCCCGTGAACACGAGCAGCAGGGTGGACATCGAGGCGCCCATCACCGCCGCGAAGGCCCAGAACATCGTGCGCGCCGAGGCGGCCGACATGCGGTCCATCCGGAACGAAAACACGAAGATGAAGGCGAGCGGCGCCAGCATCAGCACCCACTTGAAGGGGCTGGTGTACAGGAACTGCCCGAACGGGGTCAGGGCAAGGCGACCGGCACCGGTCTGCGCGACGGCCGCCATGTTGAGGGCCAGCGCCACGAGACCGGAGATCCCGAGGCCGACGACCATGTTGTTGTAGACGCCCAGCATGAAGCTGCGCAGGCCCTGGTCAACTTCGACCTGAGAGCCGGCGTATCCCTGCGGCTGGGCGCCGTAGCGAAACGGGCTGTTGTCGAATGCCATGAAAGTTTCCCTTGGAAGCTCTCGGCGTGGAGTTTGTCGAGGTCCGCACGCAACCCCCGGCGCGTCGAGCGCGCCTCGTGGCCGAATATGTTCGCTGGAACAGTCATAAACAAGTGGGGCTTGGCCGGACGGCAGCGTTTTCAAGCCTTACAGAGACGCAAGATTTTTATGGATCAAGGCGGATTAAACTTTCTTCTCGACCGTGAATGAGCGTTCTCAGAACTGGCGCAAGTAGGGGGCCGGCTTCTGGCCGAGGATGCGCCAAGTTCCCGCAAGCCCGGCCACGACGGCGAAGATGACGGCGAAGGCGGCCACCGCCAGCGCCCCCGCCGGATCGGGCGAAAAGTCGAGGCGCATGACGCGGGAGACGATCACCCAGCCGGCGACCGTGCCGGCCAGGATGCCGAAGAAGGCGGTGGCGAGGCCGAGCGCGCCGTATTCGAGGGCGTAGGTCGAGAGGAGCCGCATCCGCGTGGCGCCGAGCACCTTCAGCACCACCGCGTCGTAGAGCCGGGCGCGATGGCCGGCGGCGAGCGCGCCGGCCAGCACCAGCAGGCTCGCGAGCACCGCGACGATGCTGGCGCCGCGGATCGCCAGGACCAGCTTGTGCACGAGGTCGTTGACCGCCTCCAGCGCATCCTTCACCCGCACGCTCGTCACCGAGGGGAAGGCTTTCGCCGCGTCGCGCACCACCTCCGCCTCGAGCTTGGGGTCCGGACCGTCGGGCAGGGTCAGGGTCGCGAGGTCGGCATGCGGCGCCCCGCGGAACGTGCCGGGGGAGAACACCATCACGAAGTTGATGCCGAGCGAGCGCCACTCGATCTTGCGCAGGTTGGCGACTCGGGCGGTGATCGAGCGGCCGAGCACGTTCACCGTGACCGTGCCGCCGACCTTCAGTCCCAGCGCACGCGCCAGCTCGACATCGAACGAGACGAGCGGTGCCCGGCCCTCCTCCTCGTTCCACCACGCACCCTCGACGAGGGTCGAGCCGTCGGGCGGAGCGTCGGCGTAGGTGATGCCACGGTCGCCGTCGAGCACCCAGGCGGCGTCCTCCGGTGGCTTGATCTGCCCGGCCGGTACGCCGTTCAACGCAGTGATCCGGCCGCGCATCATCGGCACCCGCTCGATCTTCGCGTTCGGTGCATGCGCCCCGAGGAAGGCGGAGAAGGCCTCCGCATCGCGCGAGGGCACGTCGAGGAAGAACAGGCTCGGGGCGCGGCCGGGCAGCGAGCTTTCGAGCGCGCGGGTGATGTTGCTGTCGATGGCGCTGAGCGTCACCAGCAGGGTCGTCCCGAGGCCGAGCGAGAGCACCACCGCCGGGGTCAGCGCGCCGGGGCGGTGGAGGTTGGCCAGGGCCATGCGCGGCACCATGCCCTTCGGACGCGGCAGCCGCGCGGCCAGGACCATCAGCCCCGCCGCAACGAGGCGCAGGGCGCCGAAGGCCAGCGCCGCCGCCGCCATGAAGATCAGCGCGACCTTGCGGTCGAAGGCGGTGAAAAGGGCAAGGCCGGCGAGCGCCAGCAGGGCGGCGCCAAGCACCGCGAGATAGCGCCAGCGCGGCCGGCGGGCGGCCGGATCGACGGCATCGCGGAACAACCCGGCGACGGAGATGTCGTGGGCGCGGCCGAGCGGCAGGATCGCGAAGGCGAGCGCGGTCAGCAGGCCGTAGGCGCCCGCGAGCGCGAGGCGGGCCGGAGCGATCTCGGGGTTGAGCGGCAGGGGAAGCTGGTCGCGCAGCGCAAGGTCGAGCCCGAACGGCAGCGCCGCGCCGATGACGAGGCCCAGCGCGGTGCTGACCACGGCGATCAGCATCACCTGGATCAGATAGAGCCCGACCACCTGCGAGCCCGGCGCGCCGACGCTCTTGAGGGTGGCGATGGAGGCCTGCTTGCCGTCGACGAAGGCGCGCACGGCATTCGCCACCCCGACCCCGCCGACGATGAGCGCCGTCAAGCCGACGAGCGTCAGGAACTGCGTGAAGCGCTCGATGCCCTTGGCGAAGCGTGGATCGGCGTTGTCGCGCGAACGCATCTCGAAGCCGGACTCCGGCAGAGCCTTCTGCACCGCCGCGTTGACGGCGCTCAGACGCGTATCGTCGGCCTGCGGCAGCTGCAGGCGGTAGGTGAAGCGGTTGAGGCTGCCGGGCTGGACCAGGCCGGTGGCGCGCAGGGCTGCCAGCGAAACGAGCAGGCGCGGACCGAAGCCGATGCCCGAGCCGATCCGGTCGGGCTCGGAGACGAGGGCGGCGCGGATCTCGATCGGAAAGCCTCCGAGCGTCACCCGGTCGCCGACCTTGAGCCCGAGCCGGGTCAGCAGGGCCGGGTCGGCCACGGCACCGTAGAGGCCGTTCCGCTCGGCGATGAGCGTCTGAACCGGCGCCTGCGGATCGGTCTCGGCCGTGCCGACCGCCGGATAGCTCGGATCGACCGCCTTCAGCTCGACCAGGGCGGCGCTGCCGTCACCGGCCACCGCCATGGCCCGCAGGCTCGCCACCTCGGAGACCGGCGCCTGCCCGTCGAGCACGGCGCGCTCGGCCGGCGTCGCCTCCCGGTTGATCAGGCTGTAGGTGATGTCGCCGCCCAGAATCCGCCGCCCCTCGCGCCCGAGCCCGCCGGAAAGCGAGGCGGCGATCGAGGTGACGCCGCTGATTGCCGCGACGCCGAGCGCGATGCAGGCGATGAACACGCGGAAGCCGGCAAGTCCCCCGCGCAGTTCGCGCAGCGCCAGCCGCAGGGTGAGCGGCAGCCGGGAGGGCGGGACCGGCTTCGGGGAATCCGGCTGGGACAGCGTGCCGTGCATGGAGGCTCGTGCGTTTCGTCGCCGGTCGGGCCGGCCGGGCCAATCTGGGCATCGAGACGGCGTGCGCAACTGCCCGCACCGCCGCATCGGCACGAGGCGGGGTCAGGGTAGGGTCACGGCACGCTCACGGGAAGCTCGATCGTCACGCGGGTGCCGATGCCTTCCTCGCTCTCGATCGCGATCTGTCCGCGCAGGGTCGAGACCACGAGATTGTAGACGATGTGCAGGCCGAGCCCGGTGCTGCCCTTGTCGCGCCCGGTGGTGAAGAACGGGTCGAAGATCCGCTGCAGATTCTCTCTCGGGATCCCGCGCCCGTCGTCCCGCACCACCATCCGGACCTGCGCGTCGCCGAGCCGGGCCACGTCGATGACCAGCGTGCCGGGGCGGTCTTCGGCGAAGGCGTGGATGACGGCGTTGAGCGCGAGGTTGCTGACGATCTGCGCCAGCGCCCCGGGGTAGGAATCGAGCACGATGCCGTCGGGACAGGCGAGCCGGACCTCGTGACCCTTGCGCCGCAGGAGCGGATCGAGGGTGCTCATGAGCTCGACGAGCCAGGACCGCATCTCGAAGCGGCGCCGGTCCTCCGTCGCCTGATCCACCGCCACCTGCTTGAAATTCTGTACCAGATCGGCGGCGCGGGTCAGGTTGGCGAAGACCAGGGCGGCGCCCTCGCCCAGTCGCTCGACGCTCTGCGTCAGGTCCGAGCGGCGGATCTGTCCCGAGGCGATGGTTCGGCGCAGCCGCGCGAGGTCGTGGTCGAAGGCGGTCGAGGTCGTCAGCGCGAGGCCGATGGGCGTGTTGATCTCGTGCGCCACGCCCGCCACGAGCTGGCTCAGCGCGGCGAGCTTCTCGGCCTGGACCAGCTGCGCCTGGGCCGCCCGCAATTCGGCCAGCGTCGCCTCCGAGCGCTCCTTCTCGACTTGCAGTTCCTGCGTCGTCCGGAACTGGCGCCGGGCGCGAAACTCCCGGGCGCCGACCCCGTAGAGCGAGAGCGCGTAGGCCGCGCCGAGCTCGGCATTGTTCACCAGAGCGAGGCCGGGATTCTCGTGCGTCGCGATCGTCTCGAAGAGGGCGAAGCAGGTCCAGGTCAGGGCCGCGAACGCCGCGAACGAGGGGACCCGCAGGGGCAGGAGCGTCGAGACGAACAGGATCACCACGATCAGACCGGCCGCGCCGTGGTCGAAGCTCGGCCGCAGGAAGACGTAGATCACGCTCAGCACGCAGCCCGGTACGACGCAGTAGACGAGGTAGATCTGTTCGGCGAAAGGGCGGGCGTCCGGCCGGGTGAGCAGAAGGGTCGCCGGCAGCAGGACGAGCACGGCGACGACGAGCCGGAGCGCGGTCGCCACGGCCCAGGCTTCGGGGCTGAGAATCCAGTCCATGGCCGAGAACGAGCAATAGACGAAGGCGCCCAGTACCATCGCCGCCTGCGTGCGGCCGAGGTCGTGGAGCGTGAAGCTCCGCACGAAGGAGCGCTCCTCGTCAGGGTCGTCGAAGCGAAGGCCGAGCTGAATCAGCAGCTTGTGCATCGACTCAGAGCTATATGCCGACGCGGCCTCCGGCGACGTGAAACGCGGCCCGTCCCGCGCCTATCCCCAAAGCTTCGACGCGTGTGGGCCACCCCGGACCCTTCCAAGCTCCTGCGGCAGCCGCTACACCGGCAGCCCTCCCATCCTCGGAGCTTCGGAAGCCTGCCGTGTCGTCCCTGCGCCTGGGCGTGAACATCGATCACGTCGCCACCGTCCGCAATGCCCGCGGCGGGCTCGCGCCCGATCCGGTGCGCGCCGCCCACGAGGCCGTGGCGGCGGGCGCCGACGGGATCACGGCGCATCTGCGCGAGGACCGCCGGCATATCCGCGATGCCGACATCGCGGCGCTGCGGAAGCTGCCGGTGCCGCTCAACCTCGAGATGGCGGCGACCGACGAGATGGTCGGCATCGCGCTCGCCACGCGGCCGCACGCCGCCTGCCTCGTGCCGGAGAAGCGCGAGGAGCGCACCACCGAGGGCGGTCTCGACATCATCGCCGGCCGCGCGCATCTCGCCCCCCGCATCAGGACCCTGTCGGAGGCGGGAATCCGCGTCTCGCTGTTCGTCGAGCCGGACGAGGCGGTGATGGAGGCCGCCCGCGCCCTCCACGCCCCCGTGGTCGAGCTGCATACCGGCTCCTATTGCGAGGCGGTGATCGCGGGCGACGCGGCGAGAACCGCGCACGAGCTCGACCGCATCGTGCGCGCCGCCGCCCACGGCGCTGGGCTCGGCCTCGAGATCCATGCCGGCCACGGCCTCACCGTCGAGAGCGTCGGCCCCGTGGCGGCGTTGCCGCAGATCCGCGAGCTCAACATCGGCCACGCGCTGATCGCCGAGGCGATCTTCGTCGGCCTGCGGCAGGCGGTCCACGACATGCGCGCGGCCATGGACCGGGCGCGGCGGCAGGCCGAGCCGTGATCCTCGGAATCGGCACCGACCTCTGCGACATCCGCCGGATCGAGTCCTCGCTCGAACGCTTCGGCGAGCGCTTCACCCATCGCGTCTTCACCGACGGCGAGCGGGCGAAATGCGACCGGCGCGCCGCCCGCGGGCCGTCCTACGCCCGGCGCTTCGCGGCGAAGGAGGCCTGCTCCAAGGCGCTGGGCACCGGCATGAGCCAGGGTGTGTTCTGGCGCGACATGGAGGTGGTCAACCTGCCCAGCGGCCAACCGACGCTCGCCCTGACCGGAAGTGCGCGGGAACACCTCGCACGCATGGTGCCGCCGGGCTACGAGGCGCGGCTCCACCTCACGCTCACCGACGAGCCGCCCCTGGCGCAAGCCTTCGTGATTATTGAGGCCGTGCCGCTCTCGACGCCGTCTCAGCCTGCCGGCTCGGTCCCATCATAGGTTTTTGGCAGCCCATCCTCCGCGTTGCGGGGCGGCGCGGCTTAGTCTAGACCCGCCGCCCAGCACGACAGTCCACCGGCCAATGGGCAGCGGCTGCCGGATCAGACGGCGGGGCCGGAGGCATACCACTCATGAATACAGGACAGGCGCGCGTGGATCGCGAGGGCAAGACGGAGATCCGGACGGCCGAGCCCGGAACCTGGGCCAGCATCCGGGAAACCGTGAAGGTCGGCGTACAGGCGCTGCTGATCGCACTGGTGGTGCGCACGCTGCTGTTCCAGCCCTTCAACATTCCCTCGGGTTCGCTGATCCCGACGCTCCTGATCGGCGACTACCTGTTCGTCTCGAAATACACCTACGGCTATTCGAAGTACTCGCTGCCACTCTCGGAGTACCTGCCGTTTCAGGCGCATGGCCGGGTCTGGGCAGCCGAGCCGAAGCGCGGCGACATCGCCGTGTTCAAGCTGCCGAAGGACAACGCGACCGACTACATCAAGCGGGTGATCGGCCTGCCCGGCGACAAGATCCAGGTCGTCGAGGGCGTGCTCAACATCAACGGCAAGCCGGTCAAGCGCGAGCGCATCGCCGATTACGAGACGCTCGACGCCTTCGACCAGGTGGTGAAGGTGCCCCAGTACATGGAGACGCTGCCGGGCGGCGTGACCCACCGGGTGATCGAGCGCGACGGCGACCGCGGCTTCTGGGACAACACCGAGGTCTACACGGTGCCGCCGGGCCACTTCTTCATGATGGGCGACAACCGCGACAACTCGACCGATTCGCGCGATCTCGCCAGCGTCGGCTACGTGCCGTTCGAGAACTTCGTCGGCCGCGCCGAGATGATCTTCTTCTCCATCGACGAGCGCACGCCGGCCTGGCAGATCTGGCGCTGGCCGGCGGACGTGCGCTGGGGCCGCATCTTCTCCACCATCCACTAGTCTCTTGAGCGGACGTGTCAGCGGCGAAACGATCCGCCGTTCTCCCCCAGGGTGGACGGCGATGAGCGAGGCCGGCGAGGGCGCCGGACGCTCCAGTCGCGCCCGGCGCGCGCATCGCCCGCGCCCGAGCCTGGCCGTGCTGGAGGCGCGCATCGGCCACGTCTTCGCCGACCCTACCCTGCTGCCGTTGGCGCTCACCCATGTGAGCAAGGCCGGCGCGTCGGGCCGGGTCGGCAGCTACCAGCGCCTCGAGTTTCTGGGTGACCGGGTTCTCGGGCTCGCGGTGGCCGAGACGCTCTACAAGTCGCTGCCGGATGCGGAGGAGGGCGAGCTGTCGCGGCGGCTGGCCGGCCTCGTCCGACGCGAGACCTGCGCCGCGGTGGCCGAGGCCTGGGAGGTCGGGCCGCATCTCAATCTCGGTCCCGGCGAGATCCAGACCGGCGGGCGGCGCAACCAGACCATCCTGGCCGATGTCTGCGAGGCGATCCTCGGTGCGGTGTTTCTGGATGCCGGCTACGAGGCGACGCGGGCCATCGTGCAGCGCAGCTTCCGCCCCGGCGAGGAAACCGCGGCCCCGCGCGGGCGCGACGCGAAATCGGCCTTGCAGGAATGGGCGATGGCGCGCAGCCTCGCGATCCCGGTCTACGAGGTGGTGGAGCGCTCCGGACCCGATCACGCGCCGGTCTTCCGGATCGCGGTGCGGGTCGAAGGCATTGAACCGGGATACGGCGAGGGCGCCTCGAAACGCGTGGCGGAACAGGAAGCGGCCCGCGCCGTGCTCGCCCGCGAGAATATCGGCGGGACGCAGGGACAGGATGGATCAGGTGGTTAGGTCGGATGTCTGAGCACGAGCCGGACGACGCGGAGGGCGAAGACGCTCTCCCCCAGGCGGCGGCGCCTCAAGAGCCGCCGCAGGACACCCGTGCGGGCTTCGTCGCGCTGATCGGCGTGCCGAATGCGGGCAAGTCGACCCTGCTGAACGCCCTCGTCGGCGCCAAGGTCTCGATCGTCTCGCGCAAGGTGCAGACGACGCGGGCGCTGGTGCGCGGCATCGTCATGGAGGGCGACGCGCAGATCGTGCTGGTGGACACCCCCGGCATCTTCGCGCCCAAGCGCCGCCTCGACCGGGCGATGGTGCATTCCGCCTGGAGCGGCGCCGCGGATGCCGACGCGGTCTGCCTGCTGATCGATGCCCGCAAGGGCGCCGACGAGGAGGTCGAGACCATCCTGCGCCGCCTGCCCGAGGTGAAGCGGCCCAAGATCCTGATCCTCAACAAGATCGACCTGATCGCCCGCGAGCGGCTGCTCGAACTGGTGGCCAAGCTCAACGCGATGGTGCCGTTCGAGGACACCTTCCTGATCTCGGCGCTCAACGGCGACGGCGTCGCCGACCTGCGCAAGGCGCTCGCCGCCCGGATGCCGCCCGGTCCCTGGCTCTACCCGGAGGACCAGATCTCGGACGCGCCGCTGCGGATGCTGGCCGCCGAGATCACCCGCGAGAAGATCTACGACCGGCTCCACGAGGAACTGCCCTACCGCTCCACCGTCGAGACCGACCAGTGGCAGGTGCGGCCGGACGGCTCGGTGCGGATCGAGCAGACCATCTTCGTCGAGCGCGAGAGCCAGCGCTCGATCGTGCTCGGCAAGGGCGGTCAGACCATCAAGGCGATCGGGCAGGCGGCCCGCATCGAGATCGCCGAGGTGGCCGAGGCCAAGGTGCACCTGTTCCTGCACGTGAAGGTCCGCGAGAATTGGGCCGACGATCCCGCGCGCTATCGCGAGATGGGACTCGAATTTCCGACCGGCTGACCTCTATTTCCCTTGATCCAATCTCCGCCCTCATCCTGAGGCGCCGGCGCGAGGCGGCGGCTTCGGAGGATCTTTCCGGTATCGCGCGATCGGGGAAGAAACCTTCGAGTCCCGCTGGCGCGGGCACCTCGGGCTGAGGGGCGAAGGTTGGAGATCCTCTCTGGCGCCGAGCGCCGCGGCCCGATCATCAGCCCCAGCCCATGCTCCAATCTGACGCCGACCCCGACATGCGGGCCGTCCTCTACGGCCTCCCGCCGGCCGACCTCGCGGCCGTGCCCGACGGTGCCGCGCAGGTCTCGCCGCTGATCCCCGGTTCGGCGCGGCTGGAGGACGTGTCCGAGGCGAGCCTGGAGGCCGCCCTGCTGCTGGCGCCCCCCGGCACGGTCGAGCGGCGCTACGTTCTGGCACTGGCGATCCGGGCGGTGCGGCCCGGCGGGCGGCTGGTGACGCTGGCGCCCAAGGATAAGGGCGGTACGCGCCTCGCCAAGGAGCTGCGCGGCTTCGGCTGCGCCGTCACCGACGAGCCGCGGCGCCACCACCGCATCTGCACGTCGACGCGGCCCGAGGCGCCATCCGGCATCGAGGCGGCGCTCGAAGCCGGCGCCCCGCGCCACATCGACAATCTCGCGCTCTGCACCCAGCCCGGCATCTTCTCGTGGGACCGGCTCGATCCCGGCACCGCCCTGCTGCTCCGGCAATTGCCGCCGGTCGCGGGGCGCGGCGCCGATTTCGGCTGCGGCCTCGGCATTCTGGCGCGCGCTGTGCTGAAATCCGAAAAGGTCGCCTCGCTCGCGCTCATCGACATCGATCGCCGCGCCATCGAGATGGCCCGCCGCAACGTCGCGGACGCGCGCGCCACCGCCCACTGGGCCGATCTGCGCGGCGCTTCGCCGCCGCTGTCGGGCCTCGACTTCGTCGTCTCGAACCCGCCCTTCCACGACGGCGGCGCCGAGGATCAGGCGCTGGGACAGGCCTTCATCGCCCGCGCCGCGGCCGCTCTTCGGCCGGGCGGAACGCTTCATCTCGTCGCCAACGCCCACCTGCCCTACGAGGCGCCCCTGCGCGCGGCTTTCCGCACGGTCACGCCGGTGGTGACGGAGGGGGGCTACAAGCTGTTCGAGGCCCGCAAATGAGCGAGGCCCGCACGTGAAGGCCGTCCGCCTCGACCGGCTGCTGGCCAATCTCGGCTACGGCTCGCGCCGGGAGGTCGAGGGGCTGGCCCGGGCCGGTCTCGTCCGCCTCGACGGGCAGGCGCTGCGGGACGCCTCGCAGCGCCTGCCCCTCGATCCCGATCTCTCCGAGCGGATGACGGTCCAGGGCGCAGCCCTCGATCCGCTGCCCGGCCTCTGCCTGATGCTGCACAAGCCGCTCGGCGTCACCTGCTCGCACAAGGAGGCGGGACTCCTGGTCTACGGATTACTGCCCGAGCGGTGGCGGCGGCGCGATCCGGCGATCTCAACGGTCGGGCGCCTCGACAAGGAGACCTCGGGCCTCCTGCTGATGACCGACGACGGTGCGCTGCTGCACCGGATCATCTCGCCGAAGGCCAAGGTCTCCAAGCGCTACCGGGTGACGCTGGCCCGCCCGCTTCAGGGCGACGAGGCCGCGATCCTCGCCTCGGGCGAGCTGATGCTGGAAGGCGAGGACAAGCCGCTCCTTCCGGTGGAGATGGAGATCGACGGCCCGACCCTCTGCACGGTCACCCTGCACGAGGGCCGCTATCACCAGGTCCGGCGCATGTTCGCCGCGCTCGGCAACCACGTCGATGCGCTCCACCGCGACCGCGTCGGCGGCCTCGCGCTCCCGGCGGACCTGCCGGCGGGGGAGTTCCGGATCCTGGGGCCGGGCGAGATCGCCGCGCTGTTCGCGGGCTAGCGGCTACCCGAGCGCCGCCTTGCGCCGGGCGAGACGGCGATCGAGGAGCACCAGCGCCCAGCCGACGGCGAGGAAGACCGCCGCGATCGCCCCGGCATAGGCCGCGACCGGCCCCCAGCCGATCTTGCCCACATCGAGGAACGGGTAGGGATAGCGCGCGTCGTAGGCGCCGCGCAGGAGCGTGTAGCCGAGATAGACCAGCGGATAGCTCGCGAACAGCGCGAGGTCGCGGGGCGCGAGGCGCCCCTTGGGGACGAAGGCGAGCCAGTAGAGCGGCACCAGAACCGGCAGCACCTGATGGAGCAGGATGTCGCCGACGAGGTCGCCGCCGCGCAGGGTCCTGAGGCCGTAGAGCAGCAGCCGCTGAACGAGGCCGACGAGCAGGGTCGCGAGCAGGGCCGTGGCGACGAAGCGGGGCTGGGCCAGAGCCGGCGCCCGCAGGGCGATCCCGCCGAACACGGCGAGGACGACGAGCCCGGTCAGGTTCGTGAAGTAGGCGACCATGATCCAGACGGTCAGCGGCACCGAGCCGGTCCGGCCGAACACGGCGGAGAAGCCGGCCGCAACACCGAGGGCGGCGCAGAGCGCGATCAGGGCGGCGGCGAGGCGGGCGCTTCGGGAATCCATGGTCGGGCGTCGGAGCGGTGGAGGGCTCAGCGTTCTGGCGCTCCTTCGCGACCAAGACGTGACGCCGCTTGACAGGCGCGGCGCCGTGCCGGACGCCCGGCGCCCGTGTTGCTCGACCTCCTGCATCTCCTGACCACGCCCGCGCCGCGGGCCCAGCGCCGGCTCGGATACCTGCGCGACAGCATCTGGCTGATGTCGCGGGCGCGGCGCTGCCGCCGGGCCTGGGCGCCTCACCTCGCGGCGAGCCGCGCCGTGATGCGCGCGGCCATCGCGGGGACGGAGCGGCGCGACACCGCCGTGGTGCTGGGCTCCGGCCTCCTGCTCGACGTGCCCCTGGCGGATCTCGCCCGCAGCTTCCGCCGGGTGGTGCTGGTCGATGCCGTGCATCTCCGGCCCGCGCGGCGGGCGATCCGGGCATTTTCCAATGTCGAAACGCTGACGGCGGATCTGAGCGGCGCGATGGCGCTGATGACCGGCGCGGCCCGCGAACTCGAACCGTGCCTGCCGCCGGTCTGCGCCGAGCCGGGCACCGGCCTCGTCATCTCCGCCAATCTTCTCTCGCAACTGCCGATCCGCCCGGTCGCGCGGCTGGAAGCGTCACGCCGCCCTCTCGGGGGCTGGACCCCGGCGGACGGCGACGCCTTCGGCCGGCGGATCGTCGAGGCGCACCTCGGCGCGCTGGCGGGTCTGAAGGCGCGGGTCTGCCTCGTCACCGACATCGACGAGAACGAGGAGGACCGCCAGGGGCGGATCGAGGCGCGGCACGACCTTCTCTACGGCGTGCGGCTCGGGGCACCCGACGAGGCCTGGACCTGGGAACTCGCCCCCTTCGGCGAGGCCGCCCGCAATCGGCGCCTGATCCATGGCGTCGTGGGGTTTTCCGATTGGCGTGCATGATCGAGGTGGCCGACCCGATCATGATGCCGTTGAAGAAGTCTCAGAGCAAAATAAGAAGAAAGGAATGAAAGATCGGCTGCTTCGGATTTTCTCAAAGTCTATGAGTCCATTTGGTCCGAGCGAGCCGGTGCGATTTGCTTAGTCGAAGGATTGTTCGGAAGAATTTTGCTGTAAAATGAGAAACTCGATCGGGAGATTTTGGCATGATGCGCCGCTTCTTCGCCCTGTCCCTCGCCGCTGCCCTCCTGCCCGGCGCTGCCCACGCCCTATCGATGACGGACACGCTGGAGGCGTGGCGGCAGAGCCCGGCGATGGAACGCCTCCAGCTCGCGACGCGCTTCGGCAAGTCGTTCGTGTCGGTCAACGAGAGCTTCACCGCGGGCTATTTCGTCAGATGCATCGACGACGTCGCGGGATACTCCAACGCGCAGAAGGCCAAGATCGAGGACGCGTTACGCGAATGCGTCGCCTCGCAGCTCCGGATGACGGGCAAGGGGATGGCGGACGACTGACGCCGCCGTCCACCCCGCTCGCCATCATCGCGAGCCTCAGCGAAGCGTTCCAGAGGCGTGCCCTGTCCGGAGACGGCGCGCGCCGGATCGCCTCGGCTTCGCCTTGCGATGACGAGGCTGCGTCAGATCTCGATCTCGGTACCGATCTCGATCACCTGACGCGCCGGGACGCAGAAATGGGCGCCGGTGCGCTCGGCGTTGTTCTGCATCACCGCGAAGACCGCCTCGCGCCAGTCCGACATGCCGCGCCGGTCCGAGACGGGGATGATCGTCTCGTGACCGACGAACACGGTGAGATCTTCCGCGAAATTCTTCGGCAGGAGTCCGGCGCGGACGGCGCAGTCCAGTCCTTCGGGGACCGAAGCCGACTGCATGAAGCCGTAACGCAGCACGACGCGGCGGATTTCGGGTGTGATTTCGGTGACGCGGGCGCGCTCGGCGCAGGGCACCGTCGGCGTCTCCTCGAACAGCGCGGTCACGATCACGACGCGGGCGTGCAGCGCGCCCAGGCGCTCGACGACGCGCATCATCGGCAGCGGGATGCCTTCGGTCGCCGAGGATAGGAAGGCGGCCGCCCCCGGCAGGGTGGTGGGCGGCTCCCGGCGCAGATCGTCGAGGAATTGCCCCTCCGGCTGGCGCAGCCCCATCCGCGCCCGTTCCATGCAGGCATTGCCCTTGCGCCATGTCAGCATCAGGAAGGCGACGGCGCCGGCCAGGAGCAGCGGAAACCAGCCGCCCTCGAACAGCTTCACGCTGTTGGCGGAGAGGAAGATCAGGTCGATCACGAGAAAGAAGCCGTTGACCGCGAGCACCGCGGGGAGGGCGTAGCCCCATTTGCGGGCGACGAGGCCGGCGAGCAGCGTCGTGATCGCCATGAGGAGCGACACGGCGATACCGTAGGCCCCGGCCAGCGCGTCCGAGGAACGGAAGATCAGGACCGCCGAGAGCGTCGCGGCGGCGAGCAGCCAGTTCACGAGGGGCACGTAGATCTGGCCGCTCTCGTCGGGGGCGGTGTGGACGATGCGCAGCGGCGGCAGGAAGCCGAGCTGGATCGATTGCCGGGTCAGCGAGAACACGCCCGAGATCACCGCCTGTGAGGCGATGACCGCGGCGAGCGTCGCCAGCCCGATCAGCGGGTAATGCAGAAGGTCCGGTGCGAGGCGGTAGAACGGGTTCTCGGCGGCCGACGGGTCCACGAGCAGAATCGCACCCTGCCCGAAATAGTGGATCACCAGCGCCGGCAGCACGAGGGTGAACCACGCGACGCGGATCGCCCGCGCGCCGAAATGGCCGAGATCGGCGTACATTGCCTCGCCGCCGGTGACGGCGAGAAAGGCCGCGCCCAGCATCGCGAATCCGACATGCAGACCGGCATGCGCCGTGAACTCGACCGCGCGCAGCGGATTGATCGCGGTGAGGATCTGCGGCGCCTGCGCGATGCCGCCGAGACCGAGGGCCGCCAGCACGAGGAACCACACCAGCATCACCGGCCCGAAGATCTTTCCGATGAAGGCCGCGCCCCGCCGCTGCACGAGGAAGAGCCCGACGAGGATCGCCAATGCGATCGGCACGATGAAGCGGTCGAGGGCAGGGGCATCGACCCGCAGCCCCTCGACTGCCGACAGGACCGAGATCGCCGGCGTGATCGCGCCGTCGCCGTAGAGCAGGGCGGCGCCGACGAGGCCGACCACCAGCAACAGCGCCTGCCGCGAGCCGGGCTCAGCGTGGCGGGCGCCGAGCAGCGCCAGCATCGCCACGATGCCGCCCTCGCCGCGATTGTCGGCGCGCAGGATCAGCACCGCGTATTTCAGCGCGACGACGAGGATCAGCGCCCACAGGATCAGCGAGACGGCGCCGGTCACCGCGACGGCGGACGGCGGGCCACCCGGGCTCGCGGCGCGCACCGCCTCCTTGAGCGCGTAGAGCGGGCTCGTACCGATGTCGCCGTAGACGACGCCGAGGGTGGCGACGAGAAGCCCCGCGCCGAGGCGGCGGCCCGGGCCCGAATCGTCGGCTCCCGGCAGGTGTGCAGCGTCCTGGCTCAAGGCAGCGCTCCGGAAGCGGGGCCGATCGTGGCGGCTCAGCTATGGAGAGCGCGTCCGGCGTCCAGGGCGCCTATCTGAGAATTGTCAGGCGCTGTCAGGGCTCGCGGGAGGCGGGGGGATCCGATGGCGCCCTGTCCGGGCTCGGCCGCCCGTCGCGCAGACGCGCGGCGGCGGCGGCGGCCTTCTCGGCGATACGGCGGCGCAGGTCGTCGGAAAGCTCGATATCGACGAGACGCCAGCCCCAGTCGCGCAGGCGCAGGCGGATGCGGAACTGCTGGTGCCGGGGCCGATCGGGCGGCACGTCGATCAACACGGAGCGGAAGCCGCGCATGTCGGAGGCGAGATAGTAGCGCAGGAGCCGCTTGAGATCGGGAATGCGCAGGCCGTCGCGCCGCTCGTGCCGGTTGGCCGGCGCGGCGAGGTCGGCGCCCTGGGGCCAGCCGTCGTCGAGGAGATCGATCACGGCCTGCGGCGTCAGCGCCGATTCCATCACCGGAAGCGCCACCGCCGCCGCCGCGTCGGCGATGCGCTGCCGCTCGCGCGGATCGAGGGCGTTGCTGTCGGCCTTCACCGCGGCGCTGATCTGCCGGGCCAGCGACAGGCGCAGGGTTCGGAAGTTGACCCGCTGCTCGACGGCCGCGGCGTCGCCCGCCTGCACCGCCGCCGCGAAATCGTAGAGCGACCAGAACGGCGTCAGGGTGTAGGCGAACCACGCCGCCACCGTGAGAAGGGGAATGAGCCACCACCGCATCGGATCAGCCGCGGATGCGCGGACGCGTCATGCCGGATCGCCCGCGGCGTCTCTCCCGGCGCCGTTCCAGCCGGTCAGACCGGAGAAGGCCGCGACGACACCCTCGTAGACCGGGCGCTTGAAGGTGATGATGAGATCCGGCAGCGCCTCCAGCCGCTCCCAGCGCCACGCGTCGAATTCGGGCTTGTGGCGACCGCCGCCGGGGGCATCCACGTCGATCACCGTCTCGCTGCCGGTCAGGCCGAAGGCGAACCACTTCTGGCGCTGGCCGCGGTAGCGGCCCTTCCAGGCCCGTTTCATGACCTCCGGCGGCAGGTCGTAGGCGAGCCAATCGCGGGTCTCGCCGAGCAGCGTGACGGCGTCGGCCGGCACGTTGGTCTCCTCGTGGAGTTCGCGCAAAGCCGCGGCGAGGGGCTCCTCCCCCTCGTCGATCCCGCCCTGCGGCATCTGCCACGCGAGATCGCCGTCGACGTGCTCGGGGCCCGCCTCGCGCTTGCGCCGCCCGATGAACACCCGGCCGTCGCGGTTGAACAGTGCGACGCCGACACAGGGGCGGTAGGGCAGCGCGCTGCCTTCCGGCAGGCGCAGGAGATCGTCTCTGGGGCGGGTCATCGCGGGCTATGGGCGGGCTTTTGCTGGCGGCGCGACCATAGGAGGCCGAACCGGT
>Ga0233425_10006106_pt1 | contig 18249 bp, 14 predicted proteins | sample Watercolumn_Towu_2_FD_181712 | JGI IMG/M metagenome (GOLD analysis project Ga0233425, IMG submission 181712) | Freshwater microbial communities from Lake Towuti, South Sulawesi, Indonesia - Watercolumn_Towuti2014_140_MG | ecosystem: Environmental > Aquatic > Freshwater > Lake | place... | reverse complement strand
GCGCGGGCGCAGCGCCAATGCCTTCGGCGAGGCGGTGGGTGAGATTCTGCGCAGCCGGGAACTGCTCACCATCTTCTTGCTAGCGGTGCCGGTCTCCTGCATTCACCAATTCTATTTCGTGCACACCAGTGGGTTCCTTGGCTCGCTGCAACGCGAGCTTGGCGGCAACGACCCGTTCGCGGTGATCTTTGGCGTCGGCGGCGGTGGATTGATGACCGTCGGCCAAATGGCGGAAATCGTCGTGTTGGGGTTGATGGGGAGCTGGCAGAAGTGCTGCTCCAAGCGCAGCCTGTTCATGATCGGATTGCTGGCCTACGGTCTGCGGATGTTCTGCTTTGCGTATGGCGCTGACATTGCTGCGGCCGTAGGCATTTCGCCGCTGGTGGTCATGATCAGCGGCGTGGCTCTGCACGGCATTGTGTTTGGTTGCTACATCTTCCTCGCATTCATTGTGCTGGATGAACACACGTCCGGCGACGTGCGCGCGTCGGCCCAGAGCTTGTTCAATCTCGTCATTGTGGGAGTGGGGGTCATTGTCGGATCCTGGATCAGTGGTGAGGTTGCAAAGTGGGCCACCGTGGAGGGCAAGCTGGATTACCAGCGCCTTTTCTCCGTGCCCATGTGGGCGAGCCTCGCCTGTTTGGCGCTGTTCTTCCTGATGTACCCGCGCCATTCCCGCCCATCCGTTGCGCAAGGAGGCTGAACTCATGAGGACCATCCGGGGCCCAGGGATTTTTCTAGCGCAGTTCATGGGGGATCAGCCTCCCTTCAACACACTCGCCGCTGCTGCGCGTTGGGCGTCATCGATTGGGTATGTGGGAGTGCAAATCCCTTCTTGGGACGCGCGCTGCATGGACCTCAACAAGGCCGCGGCCTCGAAAGCGTGGTGCGACGATTGGAGGGGACAGCTGAGTGCCCACAATCTCGCAGTGACGGAGCTTTCGACGCACTTGCAGGGCCAACTCGTGGCGGTGCATCCTGCCTACGATGAGTTGTTCGATGCTTTCGCGGCCCAAGAGGTGCGAGGAAACCCCAAAGCGCGAACGGCCTGGGCTAGCGAGCAAGTGAAGCTGTGTTTGCGTGCTTCGCGTCACTTGGGTTGCACCGCCATGCCAACATTCTCAGGTGCCCTTGCATGGCCGTTTTTCTATTCGTGGCCGCCGCGTCCGCCCGGTCTGATTGAGGAGGCATTCGCGGAACTTGGCCGTCGTTGGAAGCCCATTCTGGATGTGGCAGATGAAGTGGGGGTGGATTGCGCGTTCGAAGTTCATCCCGGAGAAGACACCCACGATGGCGTGAGCTGGGAGCGATTCCGAGAGGCGTGCGGCAATCATCCGCGCGTGAAGATTCTCTACGACCCGTCCCACTTCGTGCTGCAACATCTCGACTACCTCGAGTACATCGACATCTATCACGAGCACATTCGCGCCTTCCATGTGAAGGACGCCGAGTTGGTGCGCAGTGGCCGTAGCGGCGTGTATGGCGGCTATCAAAACTGGGCCAATCGCCCGGGGCATTTCCGCTCGCTAGGGGACGGCACCACCGATTTTTCTGGCATCTTCACGCGTCTCGCCAAGTACGGCTATGAGGGCTGGGCTGTGGTGGAGTGGGAATGTGCGTTCAAAGACCCGGTGGTCGGTGCCACCGAGGGATCTGCGTTCGTGAAGCAGCACATCATCCGCGTGACAGACAAGGCCTTCGATGACTTTGCTTCAGGAACCAATCAAGAAGAGTTACGGCGTGTGTTGGGCTTGGATCGCTGAGGAGTGAGGCCATGACGCGCTTGCGGATGGGCATGATTGGTGGTGGTCAAGGTGCCTTCATTGGCGCTGTGCACCGCATTGCGCTGGCGATGGACGGGGAGTTTGAATTGGTCGCGGGCTGCTTTTCTCGCGATCTAGCGAACACGCGCACGACGGCTGCCGCGTTGGGGATTGCGGACTCGCGCGCGTGGCCGAGCTATGAAGCCATGGTGAGTGGTGAACTTGCGCTGCCGCCGCACGAGCGCATTCAGGCCGTGAGCATTGTGACGCCCAACCACATTCACGTGGCGCCAGCCATCGCGTTCTTGAATGCGGGCATCCATGTGATCTGCGACAAACCGCTCGCGAGCGACTTGGCGGACGGCGAGCGCTTGGCGGCAACAGTCAAGACATCGGGCCGGCTCTTTGCCCTGACGCACAACTACAGCGGCTATCCCATGGTGCGCGAAGCGCGAGAGATTGTGAGAGCAGGTCGCATCGGCACGGTGCGCAAAGTGATGGTGGAATACCTACAGGGCTGGCTAGGAAGCGATCTCGAAAACACCGGCCAGAAACAAGCTGCGTGGCGCACGGACCCAGCGCAGAGCGGCCCTGTCGGAGCGCTTGGCGATATCGGCACCCATGCGTTTCATCTCCTTGAGCATGTCAGCGGCGTGCGGGTCGCATCCCTTCACGCGGTTTTGAGCACCTTCGTGCCGGGCCGTCGATTAGATGATGACGACATGGTGTTGCTGAAGATGGAGGGCGGTGCCTCCGGGGTGTTGTGTTCCTCGCAAGTGTGTCACGGCCGCGAGAACGCTCTCACGCTGCGCTTGTTTGGGACCAAGGGTGCTTTGGCGTGGAGCCAAGAACATCCGAATGACCTCTTGGTGACCGGTGAGAATGGCGCGGTCACGACATTGCGCACGGCCACTCCGGCCACGAGCGCAGCCGCGTGTTCACTGACGCGCCTGCCCGCCGGACATCCCGAAGGCTATTTGGAAGGCTTTGCCAATATCTACCGCGCCTTTGCGCGACGCATTCGAGGCGCAACGGAAGAGGAAAGCCCATTCCCCACAGTTGAGGATGGATTGCGCGGTCTGCGATTCATCGACGCGTGCTTGAAGAGCAGCGCACAGTCGGCGTGGCATCCGCTGCGCTGAGGTCCGCATGAGTCTTGGCATTCTGCCGCGAGAGTTCTACGCCCGTAGTGCGTTGGTGGTGGCGCGTGAGCTTCTCGGGAAGGAACTCGTCCTGCGGCGCGGCCGGACAGTGTGTCGCGGGCGCATTTCCGAAACGGAGGCCTATTGCGGTGTGCGCGACCGCGCATGTCACACCTTTGGTGGGCGACGAACACCGCGCACGGAAACGATGTGGGGGCCACCCGGGCATGCTTATGTGTATTTCACCTACGGCATGCACTGGTGTCTCAATGCGGTTTGCGCAGCGGAGGGCGACCCGCAAGCCGTGCTGATTCGAGGCGTAGAGCCATTGGAAGGCATGCAGGCGATGCAGCGGCGGCGCGGAGTGAAGGTGCGCGAGAAAGATCTCTGCCGCGGGCCAGCGCGGCTTTGTCGGGCCTTCGGCCTAGATGGAGCCGACGATGGTGCCGACCTCACCCGAGGGGGGCTTGTGATTGAGGCCCCTTCGTCGCGACCTCTAGGGCCGATTCTCCGTGGCCCGCGCATTGGGGTGGCCTATGCCGGGGCCGACGCCCTCAAGCTGTGGCGTTTTGGCCTCGGCAGCGTTCATTCGCGGCCGTTCTGATCCGCCGCGATTTGGGCATTCGTGCGTCCAGAGGGAGTGGAAAAATGGAAAGACTCAGGCTCCCGATGCGTACCATGCTGAGGAACTTCAACCAGCCTTGCGCCCGGGGTCTGTCCATGCGTCTACTGCTAGCTCTGTGCGTGATGACCTTCTTGGCCGTGGCTCAGGATCCGAAAGTGATCCAGTGGGAAACCGACTTTGATGTCGCGTTGACCAAAGCCCGTGACACGGGCAAGCCGATCATGATCGTGTTCTTGATGAAAGGCGAGAGCGCCAATGAAGACGTGGCGCGCAATCACCTTCACGATGCCACGGTGGTGGCGGCGAGCCGAAAGTTCGTGTGCTTGATCGGCTGTATCGGTTTGCACACCGAGCATTCGGACAGCCCATGCACCACCTTCGATGGCACCACATGCAAGCAGCATGAGGCGGTGGAAGTGCGAGCGCGCACGACCTACATGGGGTCGCCTGTGGTGGAAGCTCCGCAGTTTCTATTCCTCGCCCCTGATGGCAAGCGCGTTCTGTTGCGGCACGTTTGGCTCCTCGCGGCACAAGAGCTGAAGAAGAAAATGGAGCTCGCCTACGCGTTCCATGACCCCAAGAACGCTGCGCCGGAGTTTCGCGAACGCTCGGACCGCGTGCTGGAACTGCTGAAGCAGGCCGACGGCAACAACGCCGACGAGCGGCGCATGGCACTGGCCGCATTGGCCAGTGAAGATGATCCACGCATTGTGGAGTTCCTGATTCGCCAGACCAAGCCCGAAGTCAGCAGTGTGAAGCGCCTCGAAGCCATCGACGCCATGGGAACTCGTGGAAACGCGAAGGTGCTGCCGTGTCTCATCGACCTACTGAAGCAGAAAGACACTCAGATTCGACTGCACGTAGCCGCGGTGCTCGAGAACATCGGCATGCGTGAGTGCGCCAAGGCGCTGCTAGACACGTTGGTGAAAGAGAACCAAGACCTCGTGCGCGGCCGCTTGCTGCGCGCCCTCGCGTCCTGCGAAAAAGACGCCGAGGTCATTCGCAAGGAAATGTTGAAGTTGATGAAAGGCACCGGTCAGCCCGAGGTGGTGGCCGCTTGCCTCGTTGCGGAGACGCAGCCACGGCACCCGGACGTAGACAAGGCGTTGCAAAAAGTGGCCGCGAGTTCCAACAGCAGCAATCGCATTGCGGGCTACCACGCCATTGGGATGCTGAAGATTCTTGAAGCTAAGGGCCAAATCGAGCGTCAGCTTTCATCCGATCGTGACCCTGCGAAGTCCGTGGGGCTTTGGGCGCTCGCGCAACTAGGAGGCGCTCCTTACGGCGGCGAAGTGGATGTGGCGGAGGTGGTCGCGGATCTGCAGCGGGACGGCGCGCTAGGCGATGGTGAGGGTGGGGGCAAAGGCGGCAAGGGCGGAGGTGGTCGCGGCGGTGGCGGTCGCGGCGGCGGAGGCCGTGGGCGCTAGGCGCTGCGGCACTTCGGCGACGGCCAAGGTCTGCCCATCACGAGTGGGTTGTTGGACGCACGGGGTGCCGAGCGGCCGGAAGTCCTAGTTGCTGGCGTAGGGATTGGCAGCGCGGCTTGATGACGTCGAAAATGACCGCGCAGCGTTCGCGATAGGGTGTGAAGGCGGATTTCATGGCGTTCACCACCAGTTTCTCGTGGTCATCAAAGGTGAGGCCAAAGAGCCGTGTGGCAAGTGCGTGCTCTGCACTCAGCGATGTTCCGGACATGAGCCGGTTGTCGCTATTGAGGGTGACGCGGTAGTTCAGGCGCAAGTAGTGCTTGAAAGGGTGCTCCGCGAGGGAAGCAACAGCGCCCGTCTGCACATTCGACGAGAGGCAGATTTCCAAGGGGATGCGATGGTCAAGGACGTATTGCGCTAGCCGCCCAAGGGCGATGACCTTGCCGTCCTTGATCACCATGTCTTCGATGAGACGAGTGCAGTGCCCAATGCGGTGGGCTCCGCAGTACTGAAGCGCTTGCCAGATGCTCGGCGCTCCAAAAGCCTCACCGGCATGAATGGTGATGTTGAAGTTCTCGCGCTGGCAGTAGTGGAAAGCCTCAATGTGATCTTTCGGCGGATTCCCGAATTCGTCGCCAGCGAGATCAAAGCCGATGCAGCCGCGGTCGCGGAAGGCGACGGCTAGCTCCGCCATGCGCAGGGCCAACTCGGGTGGCGAAGAACGCATGGCACACACAATCAGACCCCAGCGAATCCCGGTGGTTTTCGCCGCGCGCGACAGACCATCGAGCACCGCGTCCATCACCGCTTCGACCCCCAAACCACCCGCAGTGTGGAACTGTGGCGCAAAGCGCAGTTCGGCGTGCACCACGCCGTCGGCGGCGAGGTCTTCGAGGGCTTCCGCGGCGACGCGTTCTAGGGCGTCACGACTCTGCATGACGCCGCAGCTCACTGCGAACCCACGTAGATACTCGGTGAGGGATCCCTTGTTGGCACCCTGCTCGAACCAAGCCTTCAACTCGACGGGATCTTGTGTGGGCAAGTTGACGCCCGCAGCCGGTGCAAGGTCGATGATGGTCTCGGGACGAAGTCCGCCATCTAGGTGTTCGTGCAGGGCGACTTTGGGCAATGCGCGCAGGACGTTGAAATCGAGTTCCGCCATAGGCCTAGTCTAGCGAATCACCCTCGGCCGCGGAGTTGGCAAGCGGTGTGGGGAGTGGCATCCTTTGCAGCGTCGTACATACGACGTGGAGGTAACGCGGATCATGAACAACAGCTACGGATCGGCTGACAGCTCACTTTACGGTGGCAATGCAGCGGCCATGGACGCCGCGCGCACCTTTCTCGCTCGCGTATTCGGCTGGATGACACTGGGTCTCGCTGCGACCGCTGGCGTGAGTTGGTGGGTCGCAAACACACCGGAAGCGCTGCAATTCATCTTCGGCAGCAAGGTCGTCTTCTTCGGCTTGATCATCGCCCAAGTGGCCATCGTGTTGCTCTTCGGAGCGGCCGCTCGCCGGATGCCCCTAGGTGGTGTCGCTGCCCTGTTCCTCGCCTACAGCGCACTCATGGGCGCGACGCTGGCGTCGGTGTTCATCGTCTACGAACTTGGCAGTGTTGTGAGCACGTTCTTCATCACCGCCGGGACTTTCGGAGGCATGGCAGCCTTCGGCTACATCACCAAGTCTGACTTGTCCAAGGCTGGCGCTATCGCGGGCATGGCGGTCATCGGCCTCGTGATCGCGGGTGTCGTAAACATGTTCATGAAGAGCAGCACCATGGACATGGTGATCAGCTTTGTGGGCGTGCTCGTGTTTGTGGTGCTCACCGCGTGGGACGTGCAGAAGCTCAAGGCCATCGGCTCTGAGGCGACGCCCGAGGAGTCCGGCAAGTACGCCCTCGTTGGTGCTCTCACGCTGTACATGGATTTCATCAACCTCTTCTTGTTCCTGCTGCGCTTCTTCGGCAACCGTCGCGACTGATGTTCGCGCGGATGAAGACTGCTAGCGGTTGGTTGCGAGCTCACGCGGCTTGGCTGCGCGGGCTCGCCGCACTTTTGGTGCTGACAGCCTGCGGACAGGTCGCAGTGGAGGACGAGGGGAGCGCCATGACGCGCGAGACAGTGCACGGCGTGGAGGTGAGTGATCCTTGGCGTTGGCTTGAAGACGCGGGCTCCGAGCGCACCCAAGCGTGGATCCGTGCGCGCCAGGGGGAATCGCGCGCGTTCTTAGATGCCATTCCGGAACGGGCGCAGATCAGGACGCGCTTGGAGGAGCTCTGGAACTTCCCGCGTTGGTCTGCACCAGTGGAGCGCGCAGGGCGAATCTTCTTTGCGCACAACTCGGGTCTAGCCAATCAGCCCACGGTTTATGTGTCGGCTGGACTCGAGGGGCAGCCCTTGGTTCTCCTCGACCCCGCGCGCCTGTCCAGAGAAGGCACTGTGGCGATCAATGAATGGAAACCGTCGCCCGACGGCCGCTACGTGGCGTGGTCCTCTGCGCGTGCGGGTTCCGATTGGATGGAGTGGCGCGTGCGCGAGGTGGATAGCGGCCGCGACTTGCCCGACCTCGTGCGTTGGTGCAAGTTCACCTCGGTCTCGTGGCTGCCGGACAGCAGTGGCTTCTTCTACGCACGCTATCCCGAGCCTCCCGCCGGGACGGAACTCACCGCCGTCAACAAGAACCAACGCCTGCAGCTTCATCGCTTGGGCATGGCGCAGGAGCAGGATGAGGTCATTCTTGCGCGGGACGATCATCCCGATTGGGGATTTGCTGGCGAAGTGACCGACGATGGCCAGCATTGTGTCGTCACATCCAGCATTGGCACCGACACACGCAACCGCGTTTTTCTCAAGCGCATCGGCCAGAGTGAGAGTAGGACCACGACGCTTTTCGGGGACTTTGATGCCAGCTACGACTTCGTCGGCAAGCTGGGCGACGAGTTCTATTTCCGCACGGACAAGGCCGCGCCTCGAGGACGTGTGATCGCGATTCGCGCAGATGCCGCAGAAGAGAGCGCTTGGCGGACGGTGGTCGCCGAAACGGACGCGACCATTGCGGACGCGCGCATCGTTGGCGGACGCATCGCGGTGCTGGTCATGGACTCAGTGCGCCATCGGGTGCACATTCATGAACCCAACGGTGCCAAGGTGCGTGAGGTTTCGCTGCCGGCGCAGGGCACGGTGAGCGCTTTCTCTGGCCGCCCCTCTAGCAACAACCTCTTTCTAGGATTCGCGTCCTTCACGCATGCGCCACGGGTGTTGCGCCACGACCTCGTGAGCGGCGAAACCGTGGTTTGGCGTGAGCCCGCTTCGCAAACGGGATCTGCGCGTTATGTCACGGAACAAGTCACCTGTACGAGTCGCGATGGCACCAAGGTGCCCATGTACGTCGTACGCCGGGCAGATATCCGCCCCGATGGTTCAGCGCCAGCGCTGCTCTACGGTTACGGCGGGTTCAACATTCCCATCATGCCCGGCTACTCGCCAGCCATCCTGACCTGGCTCGAAATGGGCGGCGTGTTCGCTCAGCCTGCGCTGCGAGGCGGCGGTGAATTCGGCGAGGCTTGGCATCGCGCAGGCATGTTGCAACAAAAGCAGAACGTGTTCGATGACTTCATCGCGGCTGCGGAGTGGTTGGTGCGCTCGGGCTGGACAACGGCATCCAAACTCGCCATTCACGGTGGCAGCAACGGTGGACTCTTGGTCGGTGCATGCATGACCCAGAGGCCAGAGTTGTTTGGTGCTGCGCTGCCGGCCGTGGGTGTCATGGACATGCTGCGCTACCACAAGTTCACGATTGGCTGGGCTTGGGTTCCCGAATACGGATCGGCGGATGACGCGGCCATGTTCCCCACGCTGCTGGCTTATTCACCGCTCCACCAACTGAAGGCGGGCGTGCGTTATCCCGCTACCTTGGTCATCACAGCAGACCACGATGATCGCGTGGTGCCGCTGCACTCGTTCAAGTTTGCAGCGCGACTGATGGAGCTTCAGAGCGCGGATGCGCCGCCCTGCATGATTCGCATCGAATCGAGTGCTGGTCATGGCGCAGGCACGCCCACTTCAAAGGCCATCGAAGAAGCCGCCGATCGGCTCGCGTTCCTAAGACACGTCTTGCCGCGATGAACCAGTCTTAGTTCTTTCGCGGGGCCTCTGCTGGCGGGCTTTCGCTGACGGGCTTCTTGAATGCGAGCGTGCAGCCCGCTGGGATCTTGAAGTCAACCCACACTCCGTCCTTGGTGTTCTGCAAGATGATCTTGAGGGCCGAGAGGCTGATCTCATCGCGCGTGATGCGCCAAGACACGCTCTGCCCGTCATAGGACTTGGCGCAACCGTTGGTGGCCACGATCTCTCCCGGCACAGAAACTTGAATCGACCACGCGAGTTCTTCGAGCCACTCTTGCCGCACTTTGGTTAGCTCTTTCTCAGTCTTTTCGAGATCGGCTGCCGGCAATGTCGCGATGCGCTGCAAGGGGTCCGCGCTGATGCGGCACTGAGTCATGCGTTTGCGCAGCGTCGGCAGGATCATCAAGCGCCCGACGCTAGGGCGCTCGGTTTCCAAGAATTCGCATTGCAAGAGATTGACCATGCCGCGACAGCTGGCATCGATGTGCGTGGCTGCATGACTTCCGAGGAGCGCGAGGGCCAATAGATCCTCCGCGAGACTCGGGACTTGGTTCTCTGCGCGCGGAGCTTGTTGGACGGCAGCCTGGGCCTTCACCGCCGCCAGCCACACGTTGGCGTCGGAAAATGACGCTTCGAAACCCATGGTCTTCTCTTGCCCGTCCTCACCTTCCACTTCTGTCGTGGTGCAGGTGGTGACTGAAAACCCAAGCCGCGTCATGCGCTTCTGACGTTCTTTGGCTTCCGCCAGCCCCTCGCTTTCACGCTCTTCGAAAGTCTTCTCGGAGTTGGGATCAAGCTTCTGGCCTGAGAGCTTCAAAGACAGCGAGCCAGAGCCGTCAGCGCGGAAAGTGATTTTCTGCGCTCCCTTGGGATAGATGGGCTCGCATGCTGCGCAGAGGAGCAGCACAAGTAGGGAGCTCAGATGGATGACGAGTCTCTGCATGAGGAATGACGTGGCCGCGCTGGGACAATCCTCAGGCTGCACGCCATCATAGGCTGCCCAAAAACGCACACGGCGCGCACCCCGCTGAGGGCACGCGCCGCCTGGAGACACCACGAGGTGTCAGGAGCTCACGCTCAACCGCCGTCGCCGGTCTTGAGGTCGCCCTTCTTTTCCTTCTTGGGCTCTTCCTTCTTGGGTTCGGCCTTGGCTTCCTTCTTGGGGCGATCCTTGAACTCGATCTTGCAGTCTGCCGGGATCTTGAAGTCCACGGAAACGCCGTCCTTCATGCCCATCATGGTCTTTAGGGACTGAAGATTGATGTCGCCACCCTTGATGCTGAACACCACGGACTTGCCATCCTCAGACTTGGTGCAGCCCTTCATGGTGGTGATTTCGCCGGGCACGCCAATGATCATGCTCATGGCCATTTGGTCCAACGCGAACTGCTGCTTCATCATCTCCATCATGCCTTCGAACATTTGCAGTTCTTCTTCGCTGGCATCATCCAGGCGCGCAAGGGGATTATCGCCGTCACCGAGTTGCGCCATGAAATCACCCATGGGGGGCAGAATCTGCAAGCTGCCGATGGCGGGGTCTTCTGTCTTGAAGAAGGCCAGCATCATCTTGCCCATCTCGCCGCCCATGTTGCCGGGGCCGGACTCCGCGGCTTGTGAAGCGATTTCTTCCTCGACGGCCTTCTTGGCCTTTTCGCAGAATTCGTTGACGTTGGCCACCTTGCCGACGATCTCGTAGCCCTTCCAGCCATCGGCGTCGACGGACTTGGCAGACGTGATTTCCACGCCCTGCTTCTTGAGCTTCTCCTCCATGACCTTCACGTCCACAGCTTCACCGAGCTTGTCGATTTGGCCAGAGTCTGCCTCGGCGCCAGCCTGTTCGATCATGGCTTTCATGGTGTCCATCACTTCAGTCTTCATGCTCATCTTGAATGCGATGGTGCCCGTGTTGTCGGGGCTGAAGTTCACCTTCTGCTCGCCCTTCATGCATGAAGGGAGGATGAGAAGTGCTGAGAACAGGAGAGCCGTCAAAGTGGTGCGCAGCATATTTTCCTTTCCGTTACAGGATCCGTTGCCTACGCGGCCACGGGTGATTTGCCCCGAGGGGCGCATGGCGCATAGGCAGAAGACCTTGCGCGCAGCACAAGAAGGAGTGCTGCGTTGCGCCATTGTCGCCGAAATCTCGCGGGGCACAAAACTCCTCTTCGACCTGTGCCCCGGCCCCCGGACGGCGCCTTGGCGCTAACATTCCGCAATGTCGTCGTTTCATGACACAGTGCCGCCAGCAAGCACCATGGAGCTGGAAGGTGCCTTGCTAGGCGAACTCCGTGCCTTGCAAGGGAATCCGGTGCTGGCGTACTCCGGGGGGGTGGATTCTTCGTACCTCCTCGCCTTGCTCGCAGAAAGTCGGGGCAAGGACGGATTCCTAGCCGTTATTGGGGTTTCGGCATCGCTCGCAGCCCGCCAGCTAGCGCAGGCCCGAGCTGTGGCCGCGCTCCTCGGCGTACCCCTAGTGGAACTGGGAACGCACGAATTGGATAGGCCGGAGTATCGCGCCAATCTGGGCGACCGTTGCTTCTATTGCAAAGACACGCTCTACGCGACGCTGCGCGGTCTCTATCCACAAGCCGTGATTCTTGATGGCAGCCAGCGGGATGATGCGCAGGGGCATCGCCCGGGACGAGAGGCCGCTCGATTGCACGGTGTGCAAAGCCCTCTCATGGATGCGGCGCTCGGCAAGACAGAGATCCGCGCACTGTCCGCGCGGCGCAGCCTCCCCACAGCAGACTTGCCTGCAACTCCCTGTCTTGCGTCGCGCTTTCCAGCCGGAACGCCCGTCAGTGCGGAAGGGCTCGCGCGCGTGGAGGCTGCCGAAGACTTACTCCATGCCCTCGGGCTGCGCGAATTCCGTGTGCGTCATCACGAAGGTGGCGTCGCGCGAGTGGAAGTTCTGCCAGCGGATCTAGCGCGCCTTGCGGGGACGCCCCTTGGTCAGGCTGTTGTCGCGGGATTGAAGTCTCTCGGCTTCCGCTTCGTGACCGTGGACCTCGAGGGCTTCCGTAGTGGTTCATCCTCTACGCTGAGCTGAACCGCGTGAGGCTTCTCGGCTCGCACGGAGTTCAAGCGAGCACGCTGCTAGGCGACTCTCTCGGGCGGATGAGTTCTGCGCCGCGATCAGAGAGCAGAACCTCGGCCGGGCGCGGGCGAAGGTTGTAAGTCGAGGCCATGCTGTAGCCGTAGGCTCCGGCATCGCGGATCGCCAACACATCGCCAGCGAGCGGCAACGCCAACATGCGATCCACAGCCAAAACATCGCCTGATTCGCAGAGCTGCCCCGTGAGCGTGACCGGCATTTGCGGCGCCTGCGGGCGCGAGAGATTCTCGACGGCGTGCCATGCGCCGTAGAGCATGGGGCGCACGAGATGGTGCGCGCCTGTGTCGGTCGCCACGAAGCTTACTCCGTCCGCGCGTTTCACTTCGATCACCCGCGTGAGCAAAGTCCCCGCGCTGGCCACCAAGATGCGCCCGGGTTGCAAGCGCATGATGGCCGACCCGCCGAACGCACTGCGCCACGCGGCCACACGCGCGCGCAATGCTTCGCCTAGTTGCTGCAGGTCGAGGGCCTGTTCCTCTGGGCGATAGGGAATGCCGAACCCACCGCCGAAATCAATGAAAGACAAGGAGCGCGCGAGAGGGGCCGCAATCTCCAGCAGCGCGTCTGCGCCCGCGAGGAAGGACTGTGCTTCGAGGATTCCGGAGCCGATGTGCTGGTGGAGACCAGCGAGTTCAAGTCCATGGTTGGAAACTGCGGCGATGGCGTCGGCAAGCTCAGCGCGTGGGATACCGAACTTCACTCCGCGACCGCCGGTCACCACGTGGTTGTGGTGTCCCGCTCCCACTCCCAGATTCAGCCGCAGCCCAACGCGTGCGCCGGGGGCGACGGCAGCAAGGCGATCGAGCGCCTGCACACTATCCACCGTGATTTCCACTCCGCGTGCGTGAACTAGAGCCAGATCGTCCTGTGAAGGTGCGTGGGCCGTGAACGTGATGGCCGCCGCGGGAAATCCAGCCCGCAAGGCCTGCTCCACTTCGAGCGGGCTCACCGCATCGGCCATGAAGCCTCCGCGCCGGATGGCATCTAGCAGGACAGGGTTGGCATTGGCCTTGAGCGCGTAGTGCGCATCAAAACCATGCATGCAACGCTTCCACCACGCGAGGGACGCAGCGAGGCGTTCCTCCTCATAGGCGTAGAGCGGCGTCCCGAACTTCTCTGCCGCGAGGAGGAGCGCCTGCATCGAGTGCTCAGCCTCCGTAAGACTGAATGCCGGTGATGCGCTCTCCTAGGATGAGCCCGTGAATGTCGTAGGTGCCCTCGTAGGTGTTCACTGTTTCGAGGTTCATCATGTGACGTCCCACGGGGTATTCGTCGGTGATGCCGTTGGCGCCCAGCATGTCGCGTGCGTTGCGCGCGATTTCGAGAGCGCGCCCCACGTTGTTGCGCTTGGCCATCGAGACCTGCGCAAAGTCGGCCTTGCCCGCGTCCTTCAAGCGACCAAGACGCCAACAGAGAAGTTGGGCCTTGGTGATTTCTGTGAGCATGTTCGCCAGCTTGGTCTGAATGAGCTGGAACGATGCGATGGGCTTGCCGAACTGGATGCGCGAGAGGCTGTAGTCGCGCGCTGTTTCGTAGCAGCTTTGCGCGGCACCGATGGCGCCGTAGGCAATGCCGTAGCGCGCTTGAGTCAGGCACGCGAGGGCGGACTTCAAACCCACGGCGCCAGGCAGGCGGTTTTCCTTGGGGATGTCCACATCGCGCATCACGATCTCGCCGGTCACCGAGCAGCGCAGGGACCACTTGCGATCTTGGATGGGCGTGGAGAAGCCCTCGCGCTCGCGTTCCACGATGAAGCCTGCGATCTTGCCGTCGAGCTTCGCCCAGACGATGGCGAAGTGGGCGAGGGGTGAACTCGTGATCCACATCTTGGCGCCGTTGAGGCGATAGTGGCTGCCGCGATCTTCCGCGCGGGCCAACATGCCGCCGGGATTGCTGCCGTGGTCCGGCTCAGTCAGACCGAAGCAGCCGAGGATCTTTCCTTCGGCCATTCCCGGCAGGTACTTTTCCTTTTGCGCATCGGAGCCGAAGGCATAGATGGGGTACATGCAGAGTGCACCCTGCACTGAGACGAAGGAGCGGAGGCCAGAATCGCCCCACTCCAACTCCTGCATCATCAGGCCGTAGGCCGTGGAGGACATGCCGGCACAGCCATAGCCCTGAAGGTTGGCGCCGAACGTGCCCAGTTGCGCGAGTTCGAGAGCGCGATCCAAAGGGAACTCGCCTTCGCGATAGCACTCTTCGACGACCGGCATGAAGCGCTCGCGCACCCAACGCCGCACCTCATTGCGAGCGAGAAGTTCCTCTTCCTCGAACAGGCCATCCACATCGTAGAAATCTGATTTGAGCAGCGGGTCACCCATGGGCGTTTCCTTTGCGGACGTCACCATAGCAGGCCACATCGGCGGACGAATGCACTGCGCGCGGCTAGCATGACCGTCCACGGGAGTCGAACCATGGCACGAGTGATCCTCAAGTTCCGAAAAGCGAGACCGTTTTGGTTCGGGCACCCTTGGGTGTTCACCGGTGCGATTGACCGAGTGAAAGGCCAGGTCGCCGACGGGGACGTGGTTGAACTAGTGGATGACTCGGGCCGCCTGATCGGAGAGGGCTTTTGGAACTCCAAGAGCCAGATTGCAGTGCGCTTGACGAGCCTCAAGGGCGAGGGCGCTCTCGACACGCCGCTCTTGCTGAAGCGCCTCGACGCAGCCATCGCCTTGCGCGAAGACACGCTGCGGCTTTCCGAATGCACCAATGCTTATCGCGTCGTGCATTCCGAGGGCGACGGGCTGCCCGGCCTGATCGTGGATCGCCTCGGTCCCTATCTGATGTTGCAGGTGAGTTGTTTCGGCATGGCACGCTTCTTGGAGCCGCTGCTGCAACGTCTGATCGATCGCTACCAACCGGAAGCGGTGTGTGAGCGCGAATGCAAAGTTGCCGTGGAGGAGGAAGGCCTCGTACGGCCGGCTGCGGTGCTGCACGGCACGGCACCCACTGGTCCGGTGGAGGTGAGCGAGTTCGGAGTGAAGGCGTTCGCTGATCCCATGGGGGGTCAGAAAACAGGCTGGTATTCAGATCAACGGGACAACCGCCGCTTCGCCGCTCAACTCGCGCGCAACAAGGATGTGCTGGATGCCTTTTCCTACACGGGAGGCTTTGCGTTGCAGATGGCGGCACAAGGCGCACGGCACGTCACGGTGGTGGATTCTTCCGAACCAGCCATCGACCTCGCGCGCCGCGCTGCGGAGGCGCAGGCCTTCGCCGACCGCATGAGCTTTGAGCGCGGGAATGTGCTGCGCGTCTTTGATCACTTTGCGCAGGAAGGGCGGCAGTTTGATGTGGTAGTCATCGACCCGCCGAAGTTTGTGCACAAGCGCGCAGAACTGGAGCGCGGCCTCGCCCTGTACCACGAGGTGAATGTGAAGGCCCTTCGACTCGTGCGCGATGGGGGCGTCCTCATGACGCACTCATGCAGCCAGCACGTTGCTGAAGAACACTTCGATGAAATGCTGGCGAGCGCAGCGAAGAGCATTGGCGTGCGAGCGCAAGAGTTTTTCCGCTCCACCCAAGCGCCGGATCATCCCGTGCTCATGCCCTTGCTAGAGAGCCGCTACCTGAAGTGCCGCGCCGTGCGCGTGCACGCGACGGGGATGGACCTGACCATCGCACCGAGGGGGCAAGAAGGCTCGACGCGCGACCTCAACGGGCCAAGCGTCTGAAGTAGGCCCGCAGTTCCTCTTGGTACTCGGGGGTGAACTCTCGGAAGTTGCGCTCAATGAGCCGCTGACGAAGTTCCGGCGGCAGCACGCCCCAACGGCCCTCGAGGAGCTCTTGCCGGAACTTCTCGCGTGGGTCCTCAGGCCGCGCGGCGCCGTGTTCGTTGGCGCCCCCCGGCTGATTCTTTGAACTGTTTTCTTCGGCCTTGCCCGTCTCGTGGTTCTTGCCGCCGTCTTTGCCTGATGGATCAGGTTTGTTGCGGTCCTTCGCGCTGCCGCGTTCCTTGGAGGAGTTGCGATCCTTGGACTGCGATTGCGACTTACCACCGCCGCCACCGCCACCTCCACCAGACGATTTCATTTGCTTGATGATGGTGTCGATGTCGGACGTGATCTGGCGTCCGCTGGACTTCATGCTCTCGATGAGTTTGTCCAGATCTTCCACGGTGCGTCGGCCAGCGGCCTTGGCGTCTTCGGTGGCCAGATCATCGAGGCCTTTTTCCACGGCTTCCATGTTGCGCTGAATCTGACGCAAGAGTTCCGCAGGGTTGGCTTGAGGATCCTCCGGTTCCTGTGCGCACAGCGGAGCGAGGAGGAGAGTCGCAAGAACAAAAGCCTTGACGAAGATCGGGCTCATTTCCCATCTCCTTCAGGTTCGTCACCACCACCCGCTTGTAGTTTCTCCAGCAGCATCTCGAAGCGCTGCCGAATCTCGCCTTGGCGCTTGCTGAGGCGCTCTAGGACCACGCGGTCCAAGGGATCTACTTCTCCGTCAAGTTTCGGCTGACGGGCGAAGAAGCGCTCTTGGTCGTTGTTCACCGTTGCCTGTAGGCGCCGCACCAGCAGCAGCTCAGCGATCAAGCTCACCAGAGGATTCTTTTGAGGTTGCTGTTGCTCTTGGTTCTCATCCTGCTTCATCTTCTTCCGCGCTTCGATTTCGTCTTCGAGCGTCTGGCGCAGTTCGTCGAGGCCTTGCAGGGCGTCGTTCTCGGCGTTGAGCGTCAGTTCACTCAAGCGTCCGCGCTCGAGGTCTGAGACAGCGCTGCGCATGTCTGCCCCGATGCGCTCCATGAGCCAAGTGAACACCATGCCGCCGTCTTGTTCCTCAGCGATGGGTTTCCTGATTTCTTCCAGCTTGTCGGCGGCAGCTTTCTGGCGCACTCCGGTCTCTTGCAGACTGCGGCGGCCAGAGCGCGAGACGTTCCCGCCCTCCGCGGCAGCTTTCACCTTCTCGGTGCTGCTGATGATTTCCTTTTCTGTCGCTATCAGCTTCTCGACCTCAGCTTTCAGTTGGAAGAGCTGCTCTTCCTGCTGCATGTCTTCGTAGCGGCCACGCTCTTCATCCACTTTTTCCTGTGCATCTTTGAGGCGTGAGATGGCCTCATCTTCCTGCTCGACCGCATCAGAGCTTTGTTGCTGTTGAAGCTTCTGCTGCGCGCTGTCCATGCTCTCTTGAGCAGACTGCGTGCGCGCGGCGCCTTCGGGAGAGACCTTTTTCATGGACTCTGCCAATTCGCCAGCCGCTTCCGCCAAGTCCTTTTGGCGGCGAGCGAGTTCCGCTGCCGCAGCCGCATCCAAGGCTTCGTTCTTCTCTCTCGCGTTGGCCGCCTTCTCCAATGCCGCCTGAGCGCGATCGAGGGCCTTGCCGGACTCCTCCTGAGCAGCGGAGGCGGCGTTGTTGTCGCCAGTTTCGCTGGCTTGTGCACCGCTGGCTTGTTGCTGCGAAGCCTCATTCAAGGCCGCCGAGGCCTTCTCGAACGCCGCGCCCTCTTCCTTCTTCACGGCCTCCTTGACTTCGTCGATCTTGCGGGAAAGGTCGCGTTGCTTCTTGGCGCGCTGGGCATCCTCATCGCGCTTGCGGGTGAGGTCCTTCTTCGCCTTGGCTGCGGCTTCCGCGGCGCGCTGCGCTTCAGCTCGCGCCTTGGAGGCGGCCGCATTCTTGGAGGCTTTGTTGCCACTCTTGGAGGCAGATGCGGCGTCTTGGGCGGACTTTGCGGCGGCATTCAAGGCTTCGGCCGTTTCGCTGCCCGTGGCCTTGTCGAGGCCGGCGGCCGCTTGTTTCGCTTCGGCCGCAGCGTCGGCAGCGGCTTTGGCGGCGGAACCCTGTGAGGCCTCTTCTTGGCGCGCGGAGTCGCCAAGAGAACTCGCAGCACTGGCGAGGGACTCGGCAGCCTGGCGTAGCTCCTTCGCAGCGGCACTTGCAGTCCCTGCCTCCGCGGCCTTCGCGCCATTCTCCGCGTGTTCTGCGCCAGCCTTGAGATCCTCCCGCGCGGCTTTCTCCACAGCATCTGAGTTCGGCAAGCTAGAGGATGTCGCGCTGGCTTCTTCAGCGAGACGTTGCGACTCAGGCAATGAGGCCTTGTTCGCAGCTTCCAACGCC
>Ga0233425_10006105_pt1 | contig 18250 bp, 17 predicted proteins | sample Watercolumn_Towu_2_FD_181712 | JGI IMG/M metagenome (GOLD analysis project Ga0233425, IMG submission 181712) | Freshwater microbial communities from Lake Towuti, South Sulawesi, Indonesia - Watercolumn_Towuti2014_140_MG | ecosystem: Environmental > Aquatic > Freshwater > Lake | place... | reverse complement strand
ACGTCAATCCTGCCGGTTTTGACTCGAAAGGGGATGTCATGGGGGCCAATCCACTTCCAGAGGCCATTGATGAGCTGTTCACCCTCGCCGAAGACATGGCGGACGGGTTGCACACGCATGAGGTGGCGGTGGGAATCAAGCAGAATCTGGAAGCGGCCGTGCGGGCGGCGTTGACCGATTGTCAGACCAAGCAGACGGCCTTCATCACTTCCAAGGGGACGAAGAAAGCGAAGACGAATGACCAGACGATCGCGGATTCCAATGGCAAGGCGTTCATCGGCAAGGCTCGCAATGTACTCGTGCCGTACCTCGGCGTGACGTGGTCGGACGATTGGGCGCCGACCGGGTTCCCGAATCAATCGACCGCCGTTCCTTCGACGCTGGCCGAACGGCAGGCGTTGCTCCTGTCGTTGAAAGGATACTTCACCGCGAACGCGGCGAAAGAGAATGCTCCGCTGGGCGTGACGGCCGCGAACGCCGACACGCTGTTCACCGCGCTCTCCGACGCGCGCAGCGCGGTCCACCAGGCGCTCACGGAATTCAATCAGAAGAAAGCCGCGCGCGACGCGAGCGAATTCGCGCTGCGGAAACGGATGCGCGGACTCGTCGAAGAACTCACGCAACTTCTCGATGCGAACGATCCGCTTTGGTATGCGTTCGGCCTCGTCCCTCCCGGATCAGAGGACACGCCCGACCAGCCGACCGGCCTCGTCCTCACCGCCGGCCCGCCCGGCACCGTCTACGCCGATTGGGCCGACGCCCCGCGCGCGACCGGCTATCGCGTCGAAACTCAAATCGTCGGCGTCGATCCCGACTTCCAACTCTTCATGAGCGTCTCCGACAGCGACGCCACGCTCACCGGTTTGCCCTCCGGCGCGACTCTGAAAGTCCGCATCATCGCCACCAACGACCAGGGCGACGAAAGCCCCCCCAGCGAAGTCAAACAAATCGTCGTGCCGTGAGCGAGTGGTTGGGTGGCACGCAACGAAAGGGCGTGGTCCAGTGGTCACGACGCCACACAACCGGCCACAGGGGCCGGGGCTACGGGCGCATCTCTGCCACATTCGGAATCGCGGGCAATTCCATCTCGAGCACGGCGAGGGCGAGGACTTTGCCCTGGCTGTCGGTGCGCAGCGAACGGCTGGCACCGCCGGCGAGGATGTCGCGGAGGACGAAGTTGTAGGCCAGGATGCCGGGGAGTTCGTAGCGTTCGACCTGCCGAGGCTTCAGCGGCAGGAGATACTCCGCCAACCGCGCTTCGGTCAGCCACCGGCCGAGGAATTCATACCCGGCGGCCGTGTACGCGATGATCCCGATGTTCGCGTGATTCCCCTTGTCTCCCGAGCGGGCATGGGCGATGTCGGCGAGGCGCAGCGTGGGCATGGGCAGGGTGGAGGGTGGAAGGTGAATCGTGGATGGTCGATGGATGAGGGCTTGAACTCTCGACCCTCCAACTTCGACCCTCCACAATTCTTACCGCACGCCGCATCATTCCGGCAAGGTCGCTGTGGCATGGACATTCGCTGAGTCGGATGGCAAGATAGGCCGCAGTTTTCCCACCCGAACGGCAACGCTGGGTAGTTTATGAACGGGGTCGGGAGTCTTTTTCAGGTCGGCAGCGACCGCAAGAACTTGTCGAGAATCTCGTCGCTGACCTGAAAAAGACTCCCGACCCCTTCGCGTCATCCCAACGCTGGCCGCGCCGTTCGCCTCTTTGATTCACCGCACCGATCCATGGAGTTCTCATGCCACGCCTGAATCGCCGTCAGTTCCTGAGAAGTTCGGCCGCGTTCGCCGGAGCCACGTTCGCCATCGGAGGGACAAAGTCGTCGGGGAACATTCTGCAAAACAGCGAAACCGTGCGCGTGGCCGTGGCGGGAATCAACGGTCGGGGCGGCAGCCACATCGGATCGCTGCTCGACATTCCAAACGTCGAGATCGCGTACATCGTGGACCCCGACAAACGCATCTGGCCGGGACGGATCAAGACGATCGAAGAGAAGTCCGGCAAGGCGCCGAAAGCGATCAGCGACATCCGCGAGGCGCTCGACGATAAAAACCTTCACTGCGTCACGGTCGCGACGCCGAACCACTGGCATTCGCTGATCACGATCTGGGCGTGCCAGGCCGGCAAGGACGTGTACGTTGAAAAACCGTGCAGCCACAACGTCCGCGAGGGACGTATCGCCGTCGAGATGGCTCGCAAGCACAAGTGTATCGTGCAACACGGCACGCAAAGCCGCAGCGAAGGGGGCTGGCGCGAGGTCATGGCCGCCATCCACTCGGGCCAGCTTGGCAAGCTGCTGGTGTCGCGAGGTCTGTGCTACAAGAGCCGTCCGAGCATCGGATTCAAACCGATCACCGACCCGCCGGCTGACGTCGATTTCAACCTGTGGCTCGGCCCGGCGCAGGAGCAGCCGTACCACGCGAACCTCGTCCACTACAACTGGCACTGGTTCTGGGATTTTGGAAACGGCGACATCGGCAACCAGGGCGTCCACCAATTCGACATCGCCCGCTGGGCGATCAAGGGGGGCACGCTCCCCAAGAGCGTCCTCACCTTCGGCGGCCGTTTCGGTTACGAAGACCAGGGCGAGACGCCGAACACACAGGTGTCGGTGATGGATTTCGATGAGACCAAGATGATCTTCGAAGTCCGCGGACTGCCGACGGTCGATTACCACGGCCAAAAGGTCGGCAACGTGTTCCACCTCGAAGCGGGCACCATCGCGGGGACAAAGTTCTATCCGAAGGGGAGTGACAAGGAAGCCCCGCTGCCGAAGGTGGACGTCCAACGCGGGCCCGGCCGATCGCACTTCGCCAACTTCATCGAAGCCGTGCGCAGCCGCAAAGTGGACGATCTCAACGCAGACATCCTCGAAGGTCACTATTCAAGCGCCCTCTGTCACTTGGCGAACATCTCGTATCGGCTCGGCGGGCCGGCTGCTTTCAAACCGCGGGCTGAGGTCGCGGGCAAGCTCGACGTTCTGAACGAAGCCCTCGACCGCATGGACGAGCATCTCGTCGCGAACAAGGTGGATCTCGGATCAACCAAAGTCCGCGTTGGCCAGTTCCTGAAGGTGGACGCCGCGACCGAATCGTTCGTCGATTCCGCCGAAGCGAACAAACTGTTGACTCGCAACTATCGCAAGCCGTTCGTCGTGCCGGACAAAGTCGCGTAGAACCAGGTCGAACATTTAGCACGATGCCGCCGTTCACCCGGCGTTGGCTCCGACCCGATCCGACCGCGACCAGCTCTCGAAGTCAGGACGACTTCGAGAGCTTTTTGCACTCGCGAATCCACGTCGTAAGCGAACGGTTGCACGACACGGAGAGTGCCGCGAAGCATCAGCGCGGCATCGGTGCGCCCGGCGTGGCTGGTCCTTCGATTGCGATTCGGGTTGCGTTTGACGCCGCCTCCAGTCGACGCGGCTGCCGGCGACGGCAACGTCAGGTGGCTGGCGCTGCCGCCCGTCGCACGAAATACCTGGCTCCGCGCGCCTTACCCGCAGAATCGGACGCCAAGCGCGCGAAGCGATCCGGTTCGACCGTGGCATTCAGGGCGGCTTCGAGTGTGGCCATGCTCACCGGTTTGGCCAGGTGACCATCGAAGCCGGCTTCTTCGGTGCGGCGCAGGTCGTCGTCCTGTCCATGTCCGCTGACGGCGACCAGCAGCGTGCGCTGGAAGCGCGGGTCGCCTCGCAGGCGTCGAGCCAACTCGAAGCCGTCCATGACGGGCATGGCGCGGTCGATCAGAATCAGATCGGGAACACACGACCGAAGCGCCTCGAGCGCGGACCTGCCATCGGACGCTGTGTCGGCATCATGTCCCAGGTCGCGCAGGACGGCGAAGATGCTGGAGGCGACATCCGAATTGTCGTCCACGACCAGCACGCGCGTGCGGCGCGACTGTCGGTCGCGCGGCGTGGACGGAACACTTGTCATCGAAGCGGTCGTGGGAATCGCAGCCAATCGCACGGTGAACTCGCTCTCTCGGCCCGGCCCTTCGCTGGCCACGGAAACAATGCCACCGTGCAACTCCACCAGCCGCTGCACGAGCGACAATCCGATCCCCAAGCCGCCCTGCGAACGGTCCAACGACTTGTCCACCTGGGTGAAGAGATCGAACACGAATGGAAGCATGTCGCCGGGGATACCGATTCCGTTGTCAACCACTCGGAACACGACTTCGCCAGCACCGGTGGCTGGCGACTTGGTATCCAGCTCGACGGTCAGGGCAATCCGGCCGCCGGAGTCGGTGAATCTTGCGGCGTTGTTCAGCAGATTGACGGGAATCTGTTCGAGGCGTGTTGCGTCGCCCATCACGGCCAGGGGGCGAGATTCCATCGACACCACGAACTCGTGATTTCGGGACTCCATCAGTGGACGGATGTTTTCCACGGTCCGCTCCGTGACCGTGGCCACGTCCAGCGGTTCGGACACGAGTTGAATCTTGCCGCTGGTGATGCGCGACATGTCGAGCAGATCATCGACCATGCGCGTGAGGTTGGTCGTCTGCCGGCGGATGATCTCAAGAAGCCGTTTGGCCTGATCATCGAGAGAGCCGACGCGATCAAGAACCTGGCTGGCGTACGAGATGGCCGCGAGCGGGTTTCGCAGTTCATGGGCCAGCATTCCCAGGAATTCATCCTTGCGTCGATCGGCCTCGCGCAGCGATTCCTCGGCCCGCTTGCGCGCGGTGATGTCGCGCACGATCCCCGTGAAATAACGCCGGCCGCCGTGTTGAAACTCGCTGATCGCCAGATCCATCGGAAAGACGGAGCGGTCTTTGCGGCGGCCCACGACTTCGCGGCCAATGCCGATGACTCGCGCGTCGCCCGTCCGCAGATAGCTGGAGATGTAACCGTTGTGTTCCGAGTGGTAAGGCTCCGGCATCAGCAGGTTCACGTTGCGTCCGATCGCCTCGGCCGCGTCATAATCGAAAAGTCCTTCCGCCGCGGGGTTGAAGGACGCGATGATACCCTGCTCGTCGATCGTGATGATCGCATCGACGACGTGGTTCACGACGGAGCGGCTGCGCTCCTCGGAATCGCGCAAAGCCTGCTCCGTCTGTTTGCGTCCGGTGATGTCGGTGAGCACCGCGACCCAACCGTCCGGCATGTTGGAGGCAGCGTAGGTGGGAACGTAGGCCGGGTTGACCCAGCGTCGGCCCACCCCGCGGAAATCCACTTCCATCTCGAACTCCACCCGCTCTCCCGCGAGCACTCTGTCGATGTGCGGACGCAGACGGTCAATCGTGTCGTCGCCCAAATCGTCCGGAATCGGACGACCGACGACCTGGTCGAACGACGCCCGAGCCATTTCGTGTAGCCGCCGCTGACCCACAGGTATCGACCATCGCGGCTGCAACGCGAGACACCGGCGGCCATGGTGTCGGTGGTGATTTGCAACTGCGCCCGAGCCGTTCTGAGAGCGGCTTCGCCGCGCGTGCGGTCGACGAACTGCCTGATCTGCGTTCCGATCGTCGTCATCAGTTTCAGCAAGGGTTCATCCGGTTGGCGGATTTCGCGGCTGAAAAACTCGATGCCCCCCAGCGTTTGATCGTGCAGCCGGATGGGGAAACCGAACGCCCCGTGCAGTCCAACGTGGCCGGCCACTGGTGCTCGCGGAAAATTCTTGTCTTGAACCACGTCGGGTATCCACGCGGGCGCACCGCTGGCCCACACGCGCCCAGGCAATCCGACACCTTTTTCAAAGGTGCGCTCTCGCGTTATCGCCTCAAACCTGGCGACGCGAAGTCCCGGTCGGTGCCACACGTCGGCGCACCGCAACACGTCCGCATCCGCATCCACGCTCCAGACGGCACCCATGTCCCACCCGAGCGATTCACAAACCGCCTCGACAATCCGTGGAGCCGCCTCCGACAGGGCGTTTGACTCTGCGAGAATCTTTGTGGCGGCATGGCTGGCGGCACGTTGTCGTTCGGACGTATTGCGTTCGCCCATCGCCGCCGCCACCAACAAGCCCGACGCCGCAGTCACCCCAATGAAACTCTGCAGCACCGCCAGATGCGCGTCGCTTTGCGATTCGTCCGTCGCTCCAAGTCCTCGCGCGACGGCCCAGTTCGCGATGCTCGATGCCAACAGGTTGACCATTGTCGCCCCTTCCTGACCAAATCGAAGCGCGGCCCAGATCACCAGGGGAAAGAGAGTGTACTTCAACGGATAGAAGCTGACTTCGATCCAGACTCCAGTCAACACAAACAGGCTGGTCAGTACGATGGCCGCCAACAAGGCGGCGGCTTCCACGAATTGCATGGGTCGCCAGGTGATCGTCCGGCGAAGCGACCACACCAGAATCACCGGCGCGACGACCAGGTCGCCAATGGCATCGCCAAGCCACCAGATCCACCAAAGCGATGTGAAGTTTGACCACGGTTGGACGCCGCCCAGGCACAGGCATGTCACGCCGATCGTGGCGGAAACCATCGTGCTGAGTGATGCCGCAAGGCCGATCAGGCCAAGCACATCTTTGAATCGCAGAAGCGACGGTTGAAAACCGACGATGCGCGTCAGCAACCGCGCCCCGACTACCGCCTCCAACGTGTTTCCGAACACGATCCCCGTCGCCGTGAAAACCGTTTTATTCGACGTCGTGAAGTTAGCCAGTAAGGCGGCGACGGCCACTGCTGGCCACATCCGTTATCCGAACTACAGAATGGCCGCCAGCGCGATTCCCGTCGGCGGCCAGACCAGCGTCACCTGCTGGGCCGTGTAGGACAGCGATAGTCCCAGCTTGGCTGCGGCAAAGTATGACACACCCACAAGCGCCGCGCGGGGAACCCAGGCCATTGCCCGGTCCACCGTGACCGTTCTCAAGGGCGATCGCTGCATATTGACCTCTGACCGGAACGCGACCGCGACGTGGTTCGCCATCCGTGACGATTATTCGGGCGACGAATGCTGGCGAAAGAACTCCCAAATGACCTCAGACGCGTTGAAATCGCGGCACGTCTTTCCGAGCAGCGATTCCGGCTGAAGCTTGCCGCCGGGCCACGTGTGGCCGCCGCCGACGACTTCGTAAAACACGACCGGCGCTCGTCCTCGCTTGTCCTCGAACGTGTGTCGTTTCACCGTGACGCCGTCGTCCGCGACGTCGGGCAGTAATTCGATCCCCGCGTTCTTGTCACATCCATTCTGCTTCGCCCACCAGTCCACAAAGTCGTTGGCCGACAGCGAGAGTGCCCGCTTGGTGATAAAGTCCACGCCTTCGAAACTCACCAGCTTGTCGTCGGTGCCGTGGATGTAGAGCACGGGCATCGGCCGATCGGCTTTGGTTCGCTCGGCACCGAACTTCCCCATCGTCCCGGCCACCGGAGCCACCGCAGCAATTCGATCGGACGCGTCCAATGCCAGCCGGTTCGACATGTACGCGCCATTCGAAATCCCCGTGGCGTACACGCGGTGCTTGTCCACGGTCCCGTCGCGAACAAGCTCGTCGATCAAGGCTTTGAGGAAACCAACGTCGTCCGTGCCGCCACCCTTCTTCAGTGCCTGTAGTCGTCGCACACTCGCGTAATTCCAGACCTTGTTGATCCCGTCCGGATAGGCCACGGCGAACGTGTGCTTGTCCGCCAACCGATCGAACCCCGTCAGAGCCTGCGTCATTGCTCCCGTGGCACCGGCGCCATGCAGCACCAGCACCAGCGGCATCGGTTGATCCTTCGAGGATGCCTTCGGTAGATGCAGAATGTAGCTGCGAGATTTCCCGTCGTGCACTAGCGTCCTCGAATCCGCTTCCGCAGCCAATCGACGAGACGCGGCGAGTCCGATCAGAATGCAAGCCAGCTTCAAGGCGAGCGGCCAATGGCGATTCATCGCCATCAGCCGGAACGCGCTCGCGTCCGGTACACGAAACCGTGGGCTAGAGCCCAGCGGCTGGCACGTTCTCAACTGGCGCTCGTCCAAATCAATGACCTGCATGTCACATTTCTCCGCTCCCGCGATTCGACCACCACGGCAGGCTCACGCCACCTTCCATGCTGAACGTGCTGCCGGTCATGTACTCAGCCTCATCGCTGAGCACAAAGCAAACGCCGTTGGCGATCTCCTCTGGCTTACCCAGCCGCCCCCACGGAAGCTTTTTGGCTCCGATGGCGATTTGTTCCTCGGAGAAGAATTTTCGTTCGCCGGGCGTGTCGATCCAGCCGGGGTGGACGATGTTCACGCGGATGCGATGCGACACGAGTTCGATCGCGGCCGTGCGAGCCATGTGGTCGATGGCTGCCTTGGCCATGTTGTAGGCCATCGCCGTGGGGATCGCGAGCACCGCGTGCGGCGAACTGACGATCACGATTGAACCGCCGCGCCCCTGCTTCACCATCTGCTGGGCAGTCGCGCGGAGGCCATGGAACGCGCCCCACATCGTCACGTCGATCGTCCGCCGAAAGCCGGCCATGTCGGCTTCGATCATGAGTTGCCGGTCGCTGTAAGCGGCATTCGACACGAACAGGTCGACGCTCCCAAACTCGCTCGCCGTCCGAGTCACCATCGCTTCCACGGCCGCTTGATCCGCGACATCGCACTGCATCGCGAGCGCCTTCCGGCCCAGCTTTTCGATCTCGCGTTTGACCTCCTCCGCCTCCGCGGGATGCGACCGGAAATTGATCGCCACGTTGGCACCGTCGCGAGCCAGCGCGAGCGCGGTGGCCCGCCCAATGCCTCGAGACGCTCCGGTGACAAGCGCGTTCTTGCCTGCGAATCTCATGAACTCTCCTGAAACAAAATGCTGGACCTGCCGGTCGCTGTGGTTTTGACGAAACTTGGCCTTACAATATCACCCGTCGGCCAAAAGGCCAGCATCCATCGTTCAGGAATTCGTCGCCGGAGAGAACCACCGTCATGGCAGAACATTGTTACCTCGGTGTGGACCTCGGAGCCGAATCGGGTCGCGTGATTGCCGGGCTGTTCGATGGGCAACGCATTCGGTTGGAGGAACTGCATCGGTTTCCGAACGGGCCGGTGCAGGTTGCCGACACGTTGCGTTGGGACGTGCTGCGGCTGTGGGCCGAGATTCAGTCCGGGCTGGCGAAGGCGGCTCAGTCGTACGGACCGTCGGCGGTTTCGGTGGGGGTGGACACCTGGGGCGTGGACTACGTGCTGCTGGGCAAGAATAACGAAATGCTCGGTCAGCCGTACAACTACCGCGATCCGCGCACGCAGGGCGTGATGGAAGCGGCGTTCAGCCGGGTCTCGCGTTCCGACATCTTCGCGGCGACGGGCCTCCAATTCATGACCATCAACACGCTGTACCAGCTCATCGCCATGCAACAGCGAACGCCGGCGCTGATGGATCAAGCCGAGCGATTCCTGATGATGCCCGATCTGTTCCACTGGCTGCTCTGCGGCAGTCAGGTTGTGGAATTCACGAACGCGACGACCAGCCAGTGCCTCGACCCGCGAACGCGAACCTGGGCGCATGACCTGCTCCGGAAGTTCGAGATCCCGACGCGAATGTTTTCGGAAGTCGTTCCCCCGGGGACGAAGCTGGGCAAGCTGCGGTCTGACGTATCCGAGCGGGCGCGGCTGCCGCGATTGGACGTGGTCGCACCGGCGACGCACGACACGGGCGCCGCGGTCGCCGCGATCCCGACCGAGTTTTCCGGCACGGCGAAGTGGGCGTACATCAGCTCCGGCACCTGGTCGTTGATGGGACTGGAACTTCCACAGGCCATGCTCGGTCCGCGGGCACTCGAGCTCAACGTGACGAACGAGGGTGGCATCGACGGCGCGTTCCGCCTGCTGAAAAACATCATGGGCCTGTGGCTGGTACAGGAATGCCGCCGGTCGTTCGAGCGGTCGGGCAAGTCGCTGAGCTACGGAGAACTCGCCCACCTGGCTTCGTCGGCCACTCCGTTCCGGTCGCTGGTCAATCCGGACGACCCCGCGTTCCTCGCACCGGCGGACATGCCCTCGGCCATTCGCGACTGGTGCCAACATCGCGGCGAACCGGTCCCCGATTCCGAAGGCGCTCTCGTGCGCTGCTGCCTCGAATCGCTGGCCCTCAAGTACCGAATGGTCCTCGGCTGGCTGGAAGAATTGTCGGGCGAGAAGACCGATGTCATCCACATTGTCGGAGGCGGGACGCAAAACGAACTGTTGAACCAGTTCACTGCCAATGCCTGCAACCGGACCGTGGTGACGGGACCGGTCGAAGCGACCGCGCTCGGCAACGTCCTCGTCCAGGCTCGTGCCTCCGGCGAGGTGGCGTCGCTGTCCGAAATCCGTCACATCGTCCGCGCGTCGTCCGAAATGAAACACTACGAGCCGCAAAACCAATCCGCGTGGGATCAGGCCTACGGTCGGTATTGCGAGTTGCTCAAACGACCATGAACAAAGCGTTCGTCAGGGAAGCCGATTCGACCGAAGCGAACTGTCCGCGATGTCAGTCCGTTGGCGTCGCGGTCGGACCGATCACTCTCGAATCGCAACTCGACGAAGCCACCGTCAAACAGATCGCCGAGCATGCGTTCTTCTGTCCCTCGGCCACGTGCGACGTGGCGTATTTCGATGAGTTCGAGCGCGTGGTCCTTTGCGGATCGCTCCGCAAGCCCGCGTACCCGAAGGACCCGACAGCCCCGCTGTGTGCCTGCTTCGGCCTGACCTGCGACGACGTCGAATGTGATCTCGACGAAGGGACGCCGACGCGCGTTCGCGCTCTGCTGGCGAAAGCCAGGTCGCCGGAAGCCCGCTGCCGGTCGATGTCGGCTTCCGGCCAGTCGTGTGTTGCCGAGGTGCAGCGGTACTACATGCGGATGTTGAATCAGCGCGGCCGAAAGTAGCAGGAGCCTCGCCCTCCCGAATCAAAACCACCTTCGTTTGTCCACGAGCGTGGCAGGCGGTTGGCCGGCGATGAAGCGGCGGATGTTTTCCAGCAGCGTTTCGAGATGCCGTTCAGCGATGCGTGGTGACGTCCCGGCGACGTGCGGGGTGATGATGACGTTGTCCATGCGCCACAGCGGATGGACCGGCGGCAGCGGTTCGACTTCGCACACATCGAGGCCCGCGCCCGCGATCAGGCCGCGCTCGAGAGCGGTCGTCAGATCGGCGAGGTCCACGATCACGCCACGGCCGATGTTGATCAGGTAGGCCGAGTGTTTCATCTGTTCGAATTGCGGCAACCGGAAAAGCTTGAACGTTTCGGGTGTGTGCGGCGCGGCGATCACGACGAAATCGGTCTGTTGCAAGAGTTGAGGCAGCTTGTCCGGCGACCAGACTTCGCAATCAAGGCCGGGCACCGACGTCGCGACCGGATCGACGCCGACGACTCGCATTCCAAACGCGCTCGCCCGGCGAAGCACTTCGGCTCCGATCTGGCCGACGCCGACGACACCGAGCGTGCAATCGCTCAGGTGCCGGTGTGCCCGGTCGATCGCGTTGACGACTCCGGGGCCGGAGACGAAGTCCGTTCGAGCCGCCTCGCCGCCGACCGGCTCCCACACGCCGCGCTGCTGCTGGCGGAAATACTGATGAAAATTGCGGGCAAAGCAGAGCACGAAGCCCATCACGTGGTCCGCGATCACGTCGGAGAACAGGCCGCGCATGTTGCTCAGCCAGCACGGGTGATCGGCCAGCTCGGGGAAGATGTAGTGCTCGAGGCTGGCCGTCGGGGCCTGAACCCAGCGGAGGCGGCGGGCTTTTCGGAGCAGGTCGGGTGTAAGCTTGCCGAAAAACGCGTCGGCCCGCTCGATCTCACGCAGCGCGGTCTCGGTGTCCGCGGCGTTGACGACCTGCATGGAACCCGCGGCCTGTTGGATTTTCAAAAGTCGCGACTCTTCCACGGCGGGATGAATGACAAGTTGCATGGCGTGTGGCTCCGGAGATGCCTTGGATTGGATGTCGTCACGCCGATTGAACCCGAAAACATTGCATCGCGACAGCCCGCCGATGCTGTCAAACACGGAATGTCAATGGTGTGGCGGTGCACGAACGGCGCGAGTCGGCGAGCGAATCATTTTCTTGCTTGCCGAGCGGACGATCGTTGCGCAGAATGTGTCGCCGTTGTCTGTCCTGTTCAACCGTATTCATTCAAATTCCCGGAGACCGAACCTGATGAACGTCATCTCGCGTCGCGAGCAGGAGAGTGTTGTGATCGGTGACGAGATTGTGGTGACTGTTCTGGAAGTGGGACGCGCCCACGTGCGACTGGCGATCGATTCGCCGTCCGACGGGTATCGAGAAGAGACGCTATTGTGGAACGGGGAGCGAGACCATTCGTCTGCCCTGGAGTTGACTGCGGCGACGCACTGATCCGGTCTTGGTCCGGCACTGGTTCTGGCATCTTGCGGACTCAGTCGATATATTCCGCCAGTCTTTACGGCTCAGGTTCGTCCACGGGACGGGCGCCCTATCCGAAGCCGTAATCCGATTCAGGATGGACTGAGATGTCGCAAGAGAAATCGCTGCATGAAAAGCTGACGGAGTTGGCGAGGAACCTGTGGTGGAGTTGGCAACCGGAAGTCACCAGCATCTTTCGTGACATCGATCCGCAGCGGTGGACGGAGCTGGGCCACAACCCCGTCACGCTGCTGCAGGAGTATCTGCCGGATCGGCTCGAACGTCGGGCCACCGAGGAAGTGTTGCACCCGCGAATCAACTGGGCGTATCGGCGGTGGCAGGAATACATGGAGGCTACCGACACGTGGGGCGCCACGCATGCGAACATTCTCGGGCAGCGGCCGACGGCGTACTTTTCGGCGGAGTTCGGCATCCACGAGTCGTTGCCGGTTTACTCTGGCGGCCTCGGCGTGCTGGCGGGCGATCATCTGAAGAGTGCGTCCGACCTGGGTGTGCCCGTGGTTGGCATTGGCCTGTTCTACGCGCAGGGCTATTTCCAACAGTACCTCGACGGCGAAGGATGGCAGCGCGAGGCGTACATCGATCAGACCGCGGAAAAACTTCCGCTGACGCCGGCGGTGACTCGCGACGGACAGCCCGTCGTCGTGGCCGTGGAAACTCGCAGCGGACAATTGTTTGCCCGAGTCTGGCGTCTTAATGTCGGGTGGATCAAGCTGTTTCTACTCGACGCGGACATTCCGGAAAACCGCGCGGAGGACCGGCAGTTGACGTCGCGTCTTTACGGTGGCGACCAGCGGACGCGAATTCGGCAGGAGATTATCCTGGGCATTGGCGGTGTCCGCGCATTGGCGGCGATGGACATCCACCCCGGCGTCATCCATATGAACGAAGGGCACTCGGCGTTCGCGGGTCTCGAAATGATCCGCCAGCGCATGAAGGAAGACGATCTGACATTCGATGAAGCCCTGCGCGAGACGGCGGGCATGTGCGTCTTCACGACGCATACGCCGGTGCCGGCAGGCCATGATCGATTCAGCGACGAGCTGATCGAGGAGCACCTGGGGCCGCTTCGCGACGAGCTCGGGTTGACGAGCCCGGTTTTGATGGGGCTGGGTCGGGTTGAACCGCGAAACGCATCCGAGACGTTTTGCATGACCGTTCTGGCGTTCAAGGTGTGCCGCCGCGCGAACGCCGTCTCGAGCTTGCACGGCGTCGTCAGTCGCCGGATGTGGGCCAACCTCTGGCCCTGGCGAAGCGAGGAGGAAATCCCCATCGGGCACATCACAAACGGCGTGCACGTTTCGACCTGGCTCGCGCCGCAAATGCGAGCGCTCTACGGCCGCGTGTTGCCAATCAACTGGTATCTACGCACGGGTGAACCGGAAGTGTGGGCTGGCGTCGAACAAATTTCAGCCGGCGAGTTGTGGGAGACGCATCAATCTCTGAAGCATCGCCTGATTGTTTACGCCCGCAAACGGATGGCCCAGCAGGCGCAGCGTCGGAACGAGTCCGACGCCTCCGTGCAGGCGGTTTCGCAAGCGCTCGACCCACGTGCGCTGACGATCGGTTTCGCCCGGCGATTCGCACCGTACAAGCGGGCCGATTTGATTGCTCGCGAACTCGACGTGCTGGCGAGATTGATTACCGATTCGAATCGTCCGGTGCAGTTTGTCTTCGCCGGAAAATCGCACCCGGCCGATGACCCAGGCAAGTCGATCATCCAGCGGATTATTCGCATCACGCACCAGGAGCCGTTTCAAGGCAAAGTCGTGTTTCTCGAGGACTATGACATCAATCTGGCGCGGCACCTTGTCCAGGGCGTGGATGTCTGGCTGAACAATCCGCGGCGGCCGCTCGAGGCTTCCGGCACGAGCGGGCAGAAAGTCGTGCTCAATGGCGGCCTGAACTGCTCGATCCTCGATGGATGGTGGGCGGAGGCGTACGACGGTTCCAACGGATTCGCGATCGGCACGGGTCGCGCGCACGTCAACACCGAGATTCAGGATGCTCGTGACGCAGCCGACTTGTTGAAGGTGCTGCGAAACGAAGTCTTGCCGCTGTATTACGATCGTGATCGCGACGATTTGCCGCAGGAGTGGGTCAAGCGGATGAAACGGGCCGTGCGCACCCTGGGATGGCGATTCAATGCCGATCGGATGGTGATGGACTACGTCACGCACTCGTACGTCCCGGCGGCCGGAGGTTTGTCCTGCGACATGTCGCAGACGTGATGTCCTGTTGACGCGAAGCACGAGTCGCCACGGAATCGACGATGGGAGTCTCGACGAGAACCACAATCCGGATGCTGGAAGTGACAGGGGGCCCGGTGCGTGAGAGGCACCGGGCCGCGGGCCCTGCAGAGAACGGAATCCGGCTCAATGGATGAGTCGGATTCGCGAGTAGATGTAGGTTGAGTTGCTTGAGCCCGTTCCCGGCAGCACTGTGTCGTTCGTCACCGTGGCCGGTTGCACGATGACTTTCTTGTTGCTTGGCGATCCCGTGAGCTGCACGTAAACCAATCGCACACCCACAAATCGCACGATGGTGTACATGGCATTGTTTCCCGGGCCGGAAACCTGCGTGAACAATGGAATGGCTCGCGGCTGGCCGATGATCGATGCCAGATCGTCCTTGATCCCCGCGCTCAATCCCGTGTCGCCATTCAGTTGCAATGGACCGTCGTCCGTCGTGATGGTCCCATTGGGAAAGTAGGAGAGGTCGGTTGCGTTCAGGCCATTGCGAATCTGTCGGGACAGATCGGCAGTGCTGTTATTGGGGCTTCCGAAGTCGACCGTACCGCGGTTCCCCGACGGCAGGTCCACGGCACCGTTTGGATAAATGTTCACTTCCTTGATCCCGTCAGAGCCGGACGAAACGCCACCGGTCGACGAATTGTACGAAAAGTCGTCGGATCCAGTGCCGGCCATCAGGGCATTCCACGTCGGTTCGTCCAGGGTGATCGGCAGGATGGGGACCGTCATCCCGGAACCCGTTGGAATGCGGAATCCGCCTCCAGGCGATATCGTGGCTGTCGCCGTCACCGAAATCGATGCGGTGTCGTTTCCGATCACGGTGGCGAAGAACAGAGGCAGGGGGCGATCGCCTTCAGTGCTGCCGGCCTTGTTTCGTCGAGCCGTCACACGAATCAGATCGTAGGGTGCCGTGCCCCAACTTTCGCTCCAGGACTGCGTCGTGAAATTCCAAACTCGACGGCCAAGTTCGATGTCCGCCGTACCGTCGAGATAGACGGAATTGACATCGCCGGCCCCGTTTCGCGAGGCCAGGTCGACTGCTGCCTGCCGCGCGCTGGTCTCCACGGTTGTTGAACTGACGGGCTTCGGTCCCAAACCATCGATCAACTTCATGCCTCCCGCAAGAGCGGCGGCATCGGCCGCATTCTGCAACTGTGAGCGGGTCATCGTCATGTAGCCGACGTCGATGGCGAACGCGGCGAAGGCGAACACCAGGACTATCGACACTGCGGCCAGCACCACGATATTGCCACGACGCTCGCGCCGGCAATTCAGCGTGCGCAATGTCTGCGTGTGTTTCATGATTGTGCGTTCCTTTTCGGTGAGGTTTCGTCGTCAGACAGGATGCTTCCAGCTTACTGCGGCGCCGAGTGCTCCCAGACGACCTTCGGCGTGCTGTCGGTCTGAACCAGAGTCTCGCCGGAGTAATAACGCACGGCATTCAGTCTCAGTTTCTTGACGCGGTGCCCGGCGAATCCGACTCGCGAACTGGCCACCGACACCTGCGGGCTGTACTGATTGAGATTGTCGAGCGACGAGTACCACCACTGTTTCAAGTTGCCGTTCAGGCCTTTGCCGAACGCGCCCCATGTCGTTGACTCGCCGTTCTCGACTTCGAATTTCAACCAGTGATCGCTGAGAGTCATCGTCATTGTGAACGTGATGACTTCGTTGGTCGTTGTTAGCCGCACCGTCTCCATGTGGCGCGACGAGTAGGCGAAGTCATTGCCATACCAGCATTGCAATTGCAGTCCGCCGGCTTGAAAGGCGGGCTGCGTGGCATGATTGATTTCAAAGACGGCGTGCGAGCGGCTGAGATCGGACCGCGGCGACATCACTGTCGTGATCTGCGGCGACACCTCGCCGGCGTTGGGTGATCCAATCTAAACCACCCAGTCCTCCTCGACACGGGTGATGGGAACCGCGTCGGTCGTCCAGGCCGAGACGGAGGCCAGATTTGCGAGCGAAATGATCGCGAGCGCGATGGCATGTCGGCGCGCGAACGCGAAGCGTGACAAACGGAATTGCATGGTGAGTCTCCTTTGTGAATGAAAGCCTTCGGCAGCCTGGCGGTCTCACGCGAGAACATCTCGCGGTGAGACCCATGGCTTTGCGTCCCCGCCTCGCGACGGGTTTGCCTTTATCGGAGTTTTCCCTTTCAGGATGACCCCACCTTCTCGCGCTGCTGCGCGCCACGATGTCGTGCTTTGCTCCTCGAAACAAAACACACCCTGCCAGCACTGACGCTCGCGTTGGCCATCCGGCCATCTTTCGAGGATCTCTGCACGTCAGTTCGACCCGCTTGCCGAATCCAACCTTGGAACTCGCGGATCGTGTCGGCGCTTCGCTAGGAATTCTGGATGAATCGCCACATCAGTCCATTGAAACCTAGTTCGTGTGTTGGGAGAGTCAAATCAATTTGTCTTGTCGTGGCGATCGTGCAGTCCAGAACAGGCTTCGAGTGCGACTCTCTCGCTCAATTCTGGAATTCTGTGCAGGAAGCATTTGACACGATTTATCGTCGACCTAGCTTTGGCAAGACTCGAAATAGAGTTGACGGGATGTTGCGGCGGATGCTGTCCCCCGCGATCTCGACCAGGCACGGAGGCTTGGTTGCCGGAGTCATCCAGCCCGTTTCCCTCGACCGGCGCTTTTGACAACTGCCCGCGGTGACGCCGTGTCTCCGCGGCATCAAAGACGCCACCTGATCCGCATCGCCGATTGACAACATTCAGGTCTCGCAGGGGAACACCTCCATGAAATCCATTCGCGTCTTCTTGAAAACCGATTCGCGCCGGGGATCAATCACCGTTCTGGCAGCCGTGTTGATGATCGTGATTCTGGCTTTTCTGGCGTTCACGGTGGACATCGGCTTCATCGAGTTGACACGGACGCAATTGCAGATGGCTGCCGACTCCGGTGCCCTCCCTGGCGGGGGCGATGGAGCTCACCAGTTCGGATGATCCGGCCACCATCCGAGCGAACGCTCGGGTGGCTGTTCAGGATTTGACCAAGCTCCACCGGAACGGCGATCAGAATGCCGTCACGATTGATCCCAACCGTGACGTGGTTTTTGGCAGGACGACCTGGAACTCGTCCACTCAGAAATATACCCATCAATGGGGTGATGCCTATACGCCCTACAATTTGATCAAGGTCACCACTCGACGGATTGCGGGAGACCCCAATTCCAGCGACAAGCCGCTGCCACTGTTCTTCGCTCCAGTCTTCGGTCACAAGACGGCGGTGGTCAATGCCGAGGCGATCGCCACGTTTCAGCCGCGCGACATCATGGTCGTGCTCGACTTTTCTGCGTCCATGAATGATGACAGCGAGCTGGGGGCAATCGGCAAGTTGGGTCAGTCCGCGGTCGAAAGCAATCTGAACAAGATGTGGACCGAACTCGGCGCTCCAGTCTACGGCAATCTGACCTTTGCTCCGAAGTATGCCACATTGAAAGGCGTCGCGGCCTCGGGAACCATTCCGCACATCGATGTGGAATTTCGCCGAACATCGATCAAGGTGACTTCGACTCTAGCGCTGAGCCAGGTCAAATTACTCAAACTGAGCGGTTTTTGATTTGGGATTGGTGTTGGCGCAAAAACGCAGACCTCGTAACAGGCGGGTGTGAAACAAATCCAATCCCGTCGCGAGGTCCGCGATGGTTGTATGTTCGATGCC